>Ga0335083_10004610_pt1 | contig 17518 bp, 7 predicted proteins | sample Lox_Sample_42_FD_206716 | JGI IMG/M metagenome (GOLD analysis project Ga0335083, IMG submission 206716) | Soil microbial communities from Loxahatchee National Wildlife Refuge, Florida, United States - Lox_Sample_4.2 | ecosystem: Environmental > Terrestrial > Soil > Wetlands | place: USA: Florida...
GCGTCGGAGACGACATGGACTTCCTCCTTGCGAGGTACACGTAGTGCCGGGGCCCTCGATCCCTCCGTGCCCTTAATCCCGGCTTCACCCTCAGATCAACATTCACGCAGCCCTGCCGAAAGCACACAGTGATTCGTGATGTAAGTTCCTCGGGTGTGGGAGAGGTGCGTTGCGCGAAACGGGCGATGCTCTCCAGGATCTGATCGGCGGTTCGGGTCCAAACGAAGGGCTTGGGATTTTCGTTGTGCACCTCGATGTACTCGCGGATGGCCGCTTCCAATTCTTTCACGCTGCGGAAGACGCCTCGTCGAATGCGCTTGTTCGTGATCTCGGCAAACCAGCGCTCCACCAGGTTGATCCAAGAGGCGTTGGTGGGCGTGAGGTGGAGATGAAATCGGGGACGCTTCGCGAACCAGTTCCGGATGAGCGCAGTCTTATGCGTGCCGTAGTTATCCAGGATGATGTGAGCGTGCAATCCGGCGGGCACGTTGACCTCGATCAGATCCAAGAACTGGCGAAACTCCGAGGAACGATGGCGGTGGTGCAGTTGACCGATCACGCGGCTGGTCTTCAATTCCAGCGCCGCAAACAGCGAGGTGGTCCCCTGACGCTTGTAGTCGTGGGTGTGCCGCTCCGCCTGGCCGGGTCACATGGGCAGGAGGGGTTGCGTGCGGTCCGGCGCCTGAATCTGGCTCTTCTCGTCCACGCAGAAGACCAGGGCGTGATCCGGCGGGTTCAGATAGAGGCCCACGATATCCCGCACTTTGTCGATGAGCAAAGGGTCGGGCGAGAGTTTGAAGGTTTCGGTGCGATGAGGCTGCAAACCGAAGGCGCGCCAAATGCGGCTGATGGTCATACGACTCAGCCCGCTGGCTTGCGCCAGACTGCGGGTGCTCCAATGCGTCTGTCCGCGCGGCGTGCTTCCCAAAGTTTGAATCACCAGCTTCTCCACTTGAGCATCGGTGACTTTGCGGGGCGCTCCAGGTCGAGGCTCGTCATAGAGTCCATCCAGCCGCTTCTTCAGAAAACTGGAACGCCACTTGTTCACCATGCCTACCGAGCAGCGCACCTGCTTCGCCACCACGTGATTAGCCAGGCCCTGGGCAGAAGCCAAGATCACCCGTGCGCGCCGCGCCAGCACGGGCTGGCTGCGTGCTCGATGAGCCAACGATTGAAGCCGCTCCTGTTCATCGGCTGTCAAAACCAAGGATCGTTTCGGGCGTCCGGTTCGCATCGAAGCCTCCTGTCACTTAGACGCAGTTCTGTCCCGGTTCCGAGATATCGGGGTACCGTATCAGCCTCATCAGCTTGCCTCGGATTCCGATCCCTCCTTGTGGGGAAAGCGGTCCGGGGCGAGATCTCGATGCATGCCGGGCTAGGAGACTCGCACGGCGAGAGGATTTGCCAACCGAGAGCCTGGATGGCGGCTCAGGCGGGGCGAAGTTGACCAACTCACCGGACTTCTCCATCATCTGCACTGGGCTCCGGTCAGCGTGGGTCGAAGACCCTGTGTTGCGCCGCACGCTGCCTCTTAGCCGCCTGAAATGATTCTAGGACCAAAGCTGCGGTCGTCGGTGGGCTGGCTGCCCTCGGTACGGGCTTGACCTGAACGAGGCTCTCCCGGAAGGAAGACGTAGGTGAAGTTCTACTTCACTCCGACGTACTCATCCTGGCTCAACCGGGTGGAGATCTGGTTCGCCAAGATCCAACGCCAGCCGATGGACCGCGACATTTCACTTCGGTGGCCGACCTGAGCCGTAAACTGATGCGCTACATTCGGGCCTATGCCAACGTGACCAAGCCCATCCGCTGGACCTATCGCGACCCGAGACACCGGATTTTACACCACAGGGGTGACAGGATCGTCGAATCAGGTGAATCTAAACGGAAAACGGGAGCTTCCGGACCATTGCAGCAATTTCCTCAATTCTTGACTCGTGCCATTCTGAAGGGTCGCCGAGGGTACTCCAGTATGGGTGCTTTAGCACGATTGCCCTCTCGCGCTTGACCTGATCGGCAAGAATTGAAACCCCTGCCGTGATGTTCTTGAGTGGGTCGAGGATACTCTTGGAGCAATCCGTACGCGCGAGGAGCTTGTCGCGATCCCAGTCGAACGGGATCTCAAGGTGCGGGTAATTTTTGACGTCCTGATAAGAGAGCTGCAGCAGTCCCTCGCTATAGACCGGCTCTCCAGTCACGGTATCGATCCCCATACCAGGTTCAGCGTATCGTTCACAAGGGTTCCAGGTCGACTCAAACCACGCCACAGCACTGATGATCTCGGCCCATATCGCCGTCTTCTCGTCATCAGTAGCTGCCTGGTATTCCGGCGCGAAGGTCCGAATGTCTCGAGCGACGCTCAAGTCCGTCAAGTGCGGGCGCAGGGCCCTCGCCGCGTGCGCTGACCAAATCGCACGTTCAGGATGCTGATGCTCCCATGAGAGCTGGACCTCCATGCCTCTAGTCTCCTATACCGGAGGTTTCATCGCAAGCATTTCACCGGAGCCCATCTCGGCTTTCTTCGAACCGCGTACCTGCGCAGTCGATGCGTTAACAGTCTTGGAGTCGGGCTTTGAGACGGGGCACATCGTCCTGAGCCAAGTCGACAAGGACTGTTAATGTCTTCGCGGCAAAATCTTAAAGAGTCCTCACTCACCGGAGGCGAAATCCTCCTGATGATCGTCACCTCTCCGATGCAGCTGTCATTTATCCGGTAAGCTACCGCTTCGGCTTGAGGGCCGGAGTCGGTTGACGACGCCGGTTCAGGGTGCCGAGGGAGTTTGCCCGGCCTGGCGCGACGGAAGTATGGGCGTCAATTCAGCGCGCCAAATCGAGCCTTGCAGTCCCGTCCTCAGCACTCATGCCTCCCTTAATCAGTTGCCGCAACCGGGAGCGCTAAGCGCTGAAATATCGACGCAAATATTTATTGACAGATCGCCCAATTTTATGTAAAAGAATCGGTCTCGTTCTCTATCTGGTAGTTAACAGCCGAGCCGATAACGAAAGTCAAAATACGCCGTTAGTCCGCAGGTGCGGGTCGCTCTCATGGCCTCTCGCAGCTGCATGAGTCGTTGTACGCGTGGACCCGCGGGCTGGTGCCGGCCGCCGCAGCTTCGTGGCAGGGTGGGCAACCATCGAGACCGATAAGGACCCTTTTAGAGGGCGGGAATCAATTGAACCGTTCAACTGGCTGGACGCACTCCTGCCCTCCGCGAGGATTCGCGCCCCTGAGCCGGGCTACGACTTCAGCCCGGCGGCGAACTCCGCAGCTCGTTGGCAGTCGGTCCAAGGAGAACGAACACTATGACAATCAGTACGATGATCCTTACATCTCTCGCGTTCATTGCAGTTGCTACTCTATTTAACAATCGTAAGGAGTTTGTGCCTTTGGGGCACATGAGCAGGGTGACATATCCGGTTGCGGCCCAGGCATATACCTCAACGACCCATGTTCTCCTCCCAAGCTCACAAGGAAGAGAGCGGATATGAAGACTAAGGGATTCCCGGATGACCTAAATTAATCACGCTTTTGGACCGTTATGGCAAGCACCTCATGGCAATTGAACGGGCCCGGCCAGCTTCAGAATTCTGCTTGTCGCAAAGAACAGATCGGATTCACGGTCTATCGACTGGAGTCGCACAGACGGGGGTACAGCCAAAGATCAGGAGCTCCAGGAAAACATCGAGGCCCGCTACAAATATAACGTCGGAAAGGCTATGACTGGTGAGGAGAGCAGAGGGCGGAACACCAACTCGACTGGGGCAGCACTTTCGCACTCAGAAGCAGCGTGGCAATCTACTGCTCCAATCGCGACGGCTCGGTCGTGTGCCACTAATCCCCTTCGTCGTGAGGGGTGTGGCTTACTTAACGGTGGGAGCGGCGCTCTACGGCGTCGTTAGAGTGAGGTGAATCATGGCTGCTTCATCGCGGTTTAATCTCTCAATGCTTCGCAGTCTCGGTAAACACGCTCCGTCTGTGAGTACTTCAACCGAAAACTGGTTAGGGCCAATTCAGCTCTCGCGCCGCGGTTTTCTTGGAATATCATCTGCTGCCACCGTTGGCATCGCAATACCGCAGTTTCTTCGTGGCGACGATTTTTCCGTAGTGTGCGAGGGTAACAGGCTTGACATTTTGGTGCATGACGATCCTCGCTGGACCATTGACGGGAAGATGTTTGGCACGAGGGCGAGTGTCGACTTAATTAAGAAAGATGGTTATATAAAGCTCCTGCTAAAAGATGCGACCTTCCCTGGGACCTCCTTACCAGCGAGCTTCGAGTCAATCCTTTTCAAAGACGGTGATTCTTGGCTCATCAAAATGTGCATGGATTGCGGAGTCCACGTTGAAGCGCCTCTATTACCATGGCTCGGCTCAAAAGTACCGGCTCAGGGACAGTGGCGAGCCGTCAGGTTGCGTCCGTTCGACGGTTTTCAGCTGTCTTTTCACGAGGTACCCACCGTTCGTTTCATGAGAGATTGGGTCTTCGAGGTGTCTGGAGCTGCAACCGCAAATACCCATCGGCTCGATTACGATCGCGACCGGGCTTCTTCTGAAGGCGCTTTGCTCTTGGAACTCGAAGGTCTTCCGCGTCGCTTGGAGTGCGAGAGCATCGAGTGGCGCGTGTGTGCGTCCGGAAAATTAGGAGCGCAAGCGCAGGAAGCCCCCGCTACTGTATTCCGATTTACCCGCGGCACGTCCCCCTGGAGGATACCCTTGCGCCGCGAGCACAGGGATGGCTGGAAACTGGACCATGACGATGGCCTTGAGCTCTTTGACGAACTCACGGTCGAGGCTGGATCGGCAGCCGGCGGTACGCTGCAGAGCGCGCTGCTCACCGGCAGCCGCTCCGATGATGCGCCTCTGCGGCTTCTACCCGCGGCGGACCTGCGAACAATCGACGGCGAGCCATTCCACATCGCGTTGACGCGCCCGCGCATGGTGTTTTCGCTCGGCGAACCGGAACTGAAGTCCGTATTGCTGGCGGACGCCCTCGGCGAGGAAACTTGGGCACACGCTGATACAGTTAGTTTTCGCTTCGGCGCGACGGGGCAATCGAACTCATTCATGCTGCAAAGCGCCGGCGAAACAAGCACGGTCATTACCGCTCCTTCACTTACCGCACTTCATGTGCCTGCTCCTGACACCAACATTCGGCTCACGTTCAAAGACGGCAAAGCACCTTTCTTCCAGTGGTCGCATTTTGTTCAGCCGTTCGAGCGCGCTGTTGGCTTTCTGGGCACGCCGCCGTGGGAGCGCCCGCTTGCCTTCGACCTTACTTGCGGCGATGTCCTCACCGTGGTTCGTCCTGCCGACATGCTGAAGCTCGAGTTTGAGTTTCAGGACATGGTGCTTCACACCGGATTTTGCCCGAGGATCAAGCCGGCAAACGGCAGCGGCGGTCGGGAAAATCCTTCAGCTCCAGGGGTTGGCGACAACGATCTACCTTCAGGGTCACTTCCGACCCCAGCACTCCATTGCAAGCCGCAGGGAACGCCGCGCGTCACCGTCACGTTTCCGCCGCAGCATATTCAGGAAAAGGCCTTTTTCCATAATGATGATGCATTCTCTGCAAACATCAAACAGGCAGGCCTGGGAAACGTAGAGATTAACCGCTTGAACGGCCAGCCTGAATCGCACACGCCAACGCAGTCCGAAATTGAAACTGCCAATCGACGAGCCAACGAGCTCGTCGAGGCGAACGGTTCGGACAAGCTCGACGAAATCAAGCCACCACAGACGGCAGGCGAGTCGCATCTGGTGTTTGACTTAACCGATGTCAGATCCATTCCTTTCCGCTTGGAAGACCTGCTGAACTGGCAAAGCTGGAAGCTCGTGGTAGACCCCGTCGCCAACACGCAGGCGCTTCCGGTCTCGCCTGGGGTTGCGATCGACAACGCAAAGAACCCTCCACTGCCCGGCCACGCTCCTGCGAAAAACGAAGCCACGGCCATTGAGCTACCGTACCGGCTGTTTCTGTCTCCCTCGGAAAAGGGACAGTGGGCACACTCGGCCAAACCGGTCAGCTACGGAAACAATGTCGAGCTCTGGCACACACGTCTGGCTGTCGCGACGAAGGGCGCGCCCGACGAGCATAACGCGACGGACCGCATTGTTCGAGCGATTTTCACCCCTGATCGCTTGCTGGACCGCAAACTGCAATCGCATAACAGTGGCGAGCCGCTGGATGCGCGCGATCGTGCCGAACTGGTCTATCTCACCTCCGATTATCAGAATCAGGCGATCTTTAAGGCCTGCCCTAGCCAGCCGCATTCCACGCCGTACACACCGCTGCCGGTGAGCGTCGAGCATCTGATTCTTACCTCCCAAGGCGGCTACCTGAAGTCGATCGGCAACTGGAACCCACCTTTGCTGACATCCCAGGACGTTCTGACCGTGGAGCAGTGGAGGCACGTCGCTACCGTCGGCCGCGATCAGTATGTGCGCGTGGTCTACAAGGGCTATCTCGCGCCGTTTGCGCACCGGGCTTCGCTAGTAAAAGTCAGCGAGCGCGTTATCGTGCAGGCATCGGGCACGGGCGTCCCTGCCAAGAAGAACTGGTTCGCGCTCCTGCATGAGCGCATGTACATCGTGATTCATGAGCCGCGGCGCGATTTCCCGCTATTCAGCCAGCCGAACGCGGGCCGTGACTTTCCGTTCCGCCGCGTGGATGTCTTAACAACAGTGACGCCGGATTTGGACGACCCAGCGACGAAGGTTGTCAGTGGGCCTCCGCAGTCACAGTCGCTGTTCTGGCCGAGCGTTAACAAGGAGCCGTACCTCTTTCGCTTTCGCTTGTGGGACGTCGAAGGCAACGTATCGGAATCGTCGATGCCGGTCGTATTTGGCGATGCGCGGCAAGCGCAGACGCAGAAGGGTGTCACGGACTTGGTGACTCTCTACAACGGCGGAAAGAATAGTACTCCCGTTAGCCAGAATGTGACCGCGGCCCGCAAGGATCCTTGGACGTCCATAGCGTTCAGCGGCCAGAATGTGGCCTTCGCGCCGAGCTCGCAGCCGGGTGACACACGCTACGAAGCCAGTACGCTGCTCTGGCAAATTCAGAACCAGTCCAACGGTGATCCTAGCCACGACCTTTGCTTCTACGAGCGGGACCTCCCGCTTTTTGCGCCGCAGATAGCTCAGGCGAACGTCAGTTCTACGGCCATCAATCGCGTGACAGGCACGACGTCCGGCACATGGGTGAAGTTCTTCGTTCCTTATGTTACCAACGGCTTCGGCCCGCAGACGAACCCCGGCGAAGTTATTCTTCAGGTCGACGAGGCGACCGGGCCTCGACTGCAATTCGGCAACGCCAACAAAACGGATCAGTCCGGCGGCTTCACCAGCCCCGACACAAAGGTCGTCGGGTTCTCGCGCAAGTCCGGCCCGGTCGGGGGGACTTCAACATCGGCCTCGCTCACAACCTGGTCCTCCGGCAAGTTCGATCCACCGGATTTCTTTGGTGCGTTCTCCACGGCAAAAATTCTCGGCGCGGTGAAGCTGAGCGACATCATTGCGCCTCTGCTCGGCGGCATAGGGTCCAACCTCGAGAAAGCGCCGCAGATGCTTCAGCAGTCACTCTACGAGATAGAGAAGCCACTGACTGACTTTGAGAGTGGCGCCGTCACTGCTATCCGCAATTTTCAGGACGCCCTGCCTACGAGGGCTGGCGGCAACCCGCTCACCCGGCGTCTCGCACCGCAGGCTCAGGCGGTGTATACCAGTCAGGCTGCGCTTGAGACGATGCAGAGCAACTCGCCGGACCTCTTCACAGAAGCGGTCGCGCTGCCATACCACGCAAAGCTCATCCGGAGCATCATCGATTACGCCGAAGCACTCGACGCCGCGGTCAACGATCCCGCGGCGCTTGCCTCGGGGCTGGTCGACGACGCGATGGCGGAACTTGAACCTGCGATCGCTGTCGTGCAAGCCGAGGTGGAATCGGCCATCGAAACCTTCGCCGCTCAGCTCGTAACGGCACTGGCCGGCCCAGTGGAGGCAGCGACCGACAAATTTCTTCTGCCCCTTGCTCAGAAGCTGGTATCACTCTCTGTTAAAGATCCGTTGCTTCTCCTCGGGGAAGACGTGCGTCCCGCCCAGGTGGCAATGCAAGATCTGGTACCTGAGCTGCTGGCCGTGGAATCCATGTTGCCGATTGCCCGGCGCTTGCAGGGCAACGTGCAGCAGCTCAGCACAAAACTGCACAACGGTACCGCGACTCCGGCCGACCTCGCGACAGTCGTGCAGCAGACGAGGGATATCTGCCAGGACCTGCAGCAGCTTTTGCAGGCTGCCGGCCCGCTCGGCGTCGCAGCGCAACTGGACGAAACTACCTGGGCCTCTTTGCAGAAGGCGCTCCTCGAAATTCAGACAAAGCTGCTCACCCTTTGGGATCAAGCGCAGGGAGCGCTTGCGCTTAAGGATCAGCTTTCTGATCTCGAACGAGCTTGCATGGTGCTGGCCCATGAAATGACAGTCGCCACGACCAATCAGCTCAACGCCGATGGAGCGCAGCTGATGCAGAATCTGCGCCAGCTAGAACGCACGGCAGCGATGATCGACGGCTGCCGCACGGCATGGAGCTCCCTCCAAAATGCCAACGCGCAGACAAACGCCTCCAAACTGCGTTACCTGCAGCGTCTGCAGCAGCTGCAGCGGCAGGCCATCGATAGCATACGGGCCATCCAGCGGATCGCGGCAGACCTTCTGAACGCCGCCGGCAATGCCACTGTCACTGCTGTTTTGGCAGCTTCCAGTCTGCTCGCAGACATCTGGCTCGGCTCCGATCTGCTTGTTGAAGAGGTTACCTGTATCAAAGGGCTACAGGCGCAAGTTGTCGGAGACCTGCTCAAGGACGCCCAGGGCGGCGTCACTCTCAAAACCTTCCAGCCAATCGTCTCAGACCAGTTGGATAGCCTACTTGCCAGTGTTAAGACAGCCCAGACTGACACCGGAAACCACGCGAAGAACGTATCAGGAAATCAAGCTGCCGTCGCAAAAGCACATGCTAACCTTCAGGCGGCCATCCAGTCAGGCGCCGCCGCCGATATTGCCGCTAAGAAGGGCGCTCTGCTGACCGCATGGCAACCGGCTATAACGGAAGCAAATGCGTACCTCGATTCCGCAACGGCGGTCTACGACCAGGTCATCCAGTACATTCACTGCGCGCAGCTGGTCGTGTCGTGGTGGGTGTATACGGGCTATCCCGAGCTTCAGGAATTCGCATCGCGAGAAAACCTTAAAGACCTTGCGTTCGGCTTCGCGGGAGATGCCTGCAAGACGCGGCTGCCGGGACAAAACACGTCCATTTGCGGACTGGCTGTTTCAACTCTCAACAACGTACTGACCAGTTCGCAGAAACTGGCCAGCACGCTCGCCCAAGCCCCTCCGCCTCTTCCTGTTCTGTTTAGCGGAACGACAAACTCCATCGGCGGTATCTCACCGCTGGCTCCGGACGCAACCCCTTCCCAGATTCTGAAGCAGGCGAACGCCATGGTCACGACCTATTCCCAGTGCGTGGTCGACGTCCGCAAGCGAATCGCCAGTACGCTCAAGGATGCGGAGTTGCTGCTCCAGGCGCGCAATCTCGTTCCATTCCTGCTGGCAAATCTGCCCATTCCGCACGCGCTCTCGCTTAACTATGACTGGCACCCGCAGATTAAGAGCTTCGAGCCGGTCTTCCTTCTGGACTCGGGAGCAGACCTGAAGATTTCAGTTAGCAGCCGAGTTGACTTGACCGGAAGCAAGCCCCCGACGTACGACATCGCCGCCACGCTCACAAAGTTCGCCATCAACTTAATCGGCACACCCAGCTTTGTTATCGTCCGGGTCAACTCGCTCAAGTTCACTTCCAGCAATGGCAACAAACCCGACATTCGGCTTCAGATTGAGAAAGTGGAGTTTGGCAAGGATCTTTCTTTCGTGCAGGCGCTTGCAGAGACCTTGAATCCACAGACCGGGCCATTCATGGAGTTCGTCGGCAGCGGTATTCGTGCTGGCTTCCGCTTTCATCTGCCTGATGTACCCATGGGCGGATTCCTGCTCATGCAACTGGCTATCGAGGTGGCGGTCTCGCTGTCCTTCGATGGGAGCCCGGTGCGGTGCCAGTTCGGCCTTTCCGACCAGCAAAATCCGTTTCTGCTAGCTGCCGGCATTTACGGCGGTGGCGGCTTCCTGCAGTTGCAATTGGGGCTGGACGGTGTACAGGCTCTGGAAGGCGCGCTGGAGTTCGGTCTGGTGGCGGGCATCAGCATCGGCCCTCTCAAAGGAACGGGCTACGTAGTGGCAGGCATCTACATGCGCATTGCAAAAAGCGACTCCGTGGTGGCAGGCTTTGTCCACGCGCATGGCCACATGGACATTTTCGGTATTGTCTCCATGGATGTAGACCTGATGGTTACCGTACGGTATGAGAACCACCAGGTCAGCGGAAGCGCCGTTTTCTCGGTATCAGTACACATCCTGTTCTTCAGCGCCGACTTCACGATGCAAGCCAGTTACGGGTTCCAGGGCTCGGGCTCTGACGCCGGCCAGGCATCTCTCGCCACTATTGATAACAATCAAGTGGCGCAGGAACACTGCGGGCCTCTCGACACGTGGATGAGCGACGAAGCCTGGACAGAATACTACGAAGCGTTTGCCGCATGAGAGGAGTGCCGTCGATGGATCCACAAGCAGCCCAGGACGTTCTTTACATCACGCTGCTGCCGCGTGCGGCCAGTGGCAACAAGCTGACATTCACCGCCCTTTTCTCGCCGCATTTCGCGACCGCCGAGGCCTACAGATCCATGCAGAGCAAATGGGAGGGCGTCGCCACAAGTTTCAACGCGGATTGGAGCCTCACCCTGAAATCGCTCAATCCGTTAGGCACGACGTTGAAGTGTCCGGTGCAGCCGGTAAGGAAATCGTTCGATCCCAATGTGTGGGCACGCGTATTTCACAAGAAGCTTGGCTTCCAGCCTCGTAACAAAGATCCGGAGCGCGCCCTGTATCAGAACGCTTGGTTTCTCGCGCAAGATGCCGACGCTCTGCATATGCGGCATCAGAACTATCGTGGCCTGCATATTAATCGTCAGTATCTGCAGCACCGGGAGAATACAACCGGAAGTCCGCAGCCCAGCGATGCCGCGGCCTACGCTTTGCGGCGCTACAGTCCGCTTGTTGTCTACATCCCCGCGGTTCTATCCAGAACCTCAGGTTCGGTAACGATGAGCGACCTCCTGGCCCAGCGCATTGCCGCGCTGAACTACAAGGACCGCCCGAAGGCAAACTTCAAAAGCCCCGGCGCTGTTCCGACGAACCTTCTTTACACCCGCATCGAACATGCCGTCACGTTACTAGAAAGTGGAGGACAAAGGCTCTGTGCCCCAGCGCTTTACGCCGTCTACAAACATTGCGTAGAGTCCGCGCTCGTACCCGATGATCCCCACAACACCCGTGCGCCGAATCAACAGCTTGCGCAGTATGTCGATGCCATCTACAAACAGGCCCAAGGAACGGTGACACCACAGGGCGCAACCCTACCACCGGACGCGAGGCGAGAGGACCAGTCTGAAATCGTTACTCTCAATGCGTTCCAGCAGTACATCGAATTTCATCTCTTCGCGCACCCGGACAAGATTCCGTGCCAGGCAAGCGGCGATCCTACGTTCCATCAGTTGGTCGGGCTGATGCACCAATACCCGGCGCTGCTGCGGCCGCTAGGCCTTGCTGTCGATTTCGAAGCGGTAGATGTCGCTGATCGCTCCTCAGGAGCGCCCTATACGAGTCTGCATGGCCCGCTCCTCGCGTCGATCCAGCCGCCTGTCGCGACGCAGCAGCTTATCCAACAGTTCGCATCTGGGGTCACCTCGTTCACACAGTGTGACGGCGCCCCTAGTTTTGCCGCATCTCCTCGGGCAGGCAGCCGACTCAGCTCCGGCTTTCTCAAGCTCGACCCTGATTTCTTCACCCTCGTGACGTCGGATGCCGACGGTGCTTCGCAGAAGTTTGCGCAGCAGATTCACACCGCCAGCACGATCGAGTACAGCACCAGCGCACCGGACGGTTTCCACGATCGCGATTTAGTGAGGAAACCCAACGGCACATTCGGTCCCGGCGATCCTAATCTTCTCAACAAAGTGCCTTCCGCGCGGACCGTGGGCCTCTCGCTTTATCAGACGGACCGTGATGACGTTCTCGCCGCCACCGTCGCGCGAGACCCAGATGGTACCGAGGCCGATCCGTTCTTTGCCGACGACCTTACCCTCGGCTATCGCATGGATGTACAGCGCAACAATAATGGGACCTGGCTCTCCCTACATAAGCGCGATTCCACCTACACCATCAAGCTCGACAATCACACCACAACATGGAAACCTCAGGATAGCGGCACAACCAGCGTCGTCGCAGCTGACGAAGGATTCATTACGCTTGCAGCCACACTAAGCACCATTTCGCCGCCGGCCGACCAGCCTGCCGACCCGGCCTCGGTGCAGGTCCAGGTGCATCCGGCGTTAGTTACGTGGAACGGATGGAGCCTCTCTATCAAGAACCCGGAAGGACAACAGAACGGCACCGACCCACCGATATCGGATTGTGGACCAAAGCCCGGCACAGTGACGGTCAACCCTGAGTACAAACTCTCCGACAAAGGGACTCTGCCCGCTCTTCGTTTTGGTAGCGCTTACAAAGTACGGTTGAGGCAGGTAGACCTCGCTGGCAACAGCGTACCCTTAGAGGCTACAGTGCCGGTCGGGTTTGACCTACAGACGGAGGGGGCGTTCGCGCGAAGTGAGCCCATTCGCGGTCCGCAGGTGCTGCTGGAAGAACCCATTAACCACAAACAGCAGCCCGGGGAGCATGTCGATCGGCTCGTGCTGCGCGACAAAGGAGATCGCAGTTCGCGCCTTCTGGTGCCCCCGCGCGAGCCCCTTCGGCTTGCCGAGCTCCACGGTTTGCGCACAGTCGCGCGTCCCCCTTCTGCTTTCGGATACGCCGCGCTCGTGCAGCAGACCGGCGCATTTCCGAAAGTTTCTGAGCTACCTGACTATGAACCGTCGGGAGACAACACCACTGAGGATAATGATGGGATCTTTGTCCACCTCCACGGTACTATGAGTCCGACGAGCCGATATTATCCCGATCCCATGGCACGCATGGTCAGGATTGACGCATTCTGGCTGCGTCCCGATCTTCAGAACTACGAGCGGATTAACCAAAAACCCGTGTACCTTCCATTTTTTCTTGATAGCGACGTGGACTGGACGGACGTATACCCGGTCCGCGTGCTTCTAGAAGCAACGGACGGACCGCCCTCCGTTGAGAAGAACTGGGGACCCATCGTGCTGAAGAAGCCGGAAATACTCCCCGGCATTCCCTGGTTGACGGTAGGGTTGCCGCCGGGCGAGACCGTTCTGCTGCAAATCACTTGTTGCGCTGCCGCGGAAACAGATGCTGCGGCACAAAGCCCGAGCCAGGTATTGACAGCGTTTCGTCTTCTTTCTTCCCGGATTGGCGCACAATCTGCGCCGAGCCCAGCAAAGCAGGCCAGAGTACCAGCACCCGATTTGTTCCCTGTCCTTGGTGCGTTTCATGCCAGCCAGAAGGCGCTTGAGCAGGTGCGTCTTCTCACTCCAATCGCAGCGCCGATAGCCCCGGCGCAACATGGGCACGGCGGCGGCCCGCTCGCGGCTGCTGACGACTTCACCGCTGTAGGTGCCGCAGTAGACGACAGCACGGCATATGCGGACGCAGTCAGTTCGATGAAGCCCGCCGATCTCATCGCCGGAGGCGTCCACGCAGTTACTCCGCCGCTGCGGTTAATGCTGGTCCACGCCACAAGCTGTCCTTTGTCGGCTCCCCACATCAGCAAGAAGTTCACGGTACAACGCACCTACAATATCGCCCCCGCCGAAATCACGGGTGCCGTCCAGACGCACTGGAACAGCACTGGTAAAGTTACGATCGAGGCCAAATGGACAGATGTCATCGACGACGGCAAAAGTCCGCACCTGCTTACACAGAACACACGCGAAGTGCCTTTCGAGATGGTGAACTCGGGTGACAATCCAGATCAGGTTTGCACTACCGGCGTAACCGAACGCGAACTCGTCAGAACACATCAATTTCGGGACACGCGCGCTCGCACTGTTAAGTATTCGCTGTCCGCAAGTACGCGCTTCCGCGAGTACTTTCCGGAATCGGAGAATGCCGATGCTTTCACTAATCCCGGAGAATCGCAAGACCTCTCAATCCCATGCTCAGCAATACCACCTGCCGTATCGTTGGTGTACGTTCTGCCGGCCTTTGGCTGGAATCAGGGCCGCGACAGCGCGCTTCAGCGCAAACAAGTCCTGCGCGTTTACCTCAACCGCCCGTTCCTTATCAGTGGCGACGCGGAGTGCGTCGGCGTGGTACTGGCGCCACCGGATGCCAAAAGGCTAAGCCCGGCAACAAGCGGCCTTGTCACGCGATGGGGCGGCGATCCATTTGATCCCGCAGCAGGGTTTGACCGCCAATTCATGAAATTGGAGGATTTCGCCGGCACTTCCGAAACTCTTCAATCTGGCTGCACTCTCCAAGAGGGTGGTACGGTGGATGTCCTTCCTTTTCCGACGAAATTCGCCAAGGACCGTGCTCTCTGGTTCTGCGACATCGGCGTCCGGCAACAGCAGGCTTCGTCCGCATTTGTGCGCCTGGCACTGGTTCGCTGGCAACCCTACGGTATGCTTCTAGATGCCGCTAACCACGTGCCGGACTGCCGCCTCTCCCAAGTTGTCGTCGCGGACTTTATGCAAATCCGTTCCGACCGCTCCGTGAGCGTACACCGCGTCGATCCGGTTAACGTCACAATTGCTCTGAGCGGAGTTTTCCTCGGCAAAAACGCGGCCTTTTTCACCAAGATTCTGTACACCATAGAACAGCGCTGGCACAGTCTCGGCCGCGATCTCGGCTGGAGGCCTGCCCAAGCCAGTCGGCCGTTCACTCCTCCGACCAATCCTCCCGCGTCCGGGGACGGCACGTGGACCGCGAACATAAAGCTCCCGCGATCCAGCAATACACATAAATTCCGCCTTCTTATCGAAGAATTTGAGACCGATGGTCTAAACTTTAACCGCTGCACATACGTGCATTATGTTGAACTCTGAATCCAAGGTGGCATTTTCCGGTCCGCTCGCCTCTATCTGCGAGCCCGAAGAACTACTCGGCAGGTCAGGTAATGCGTGTCGACCGCGGGCCGACTCTGCGTTAGAGAGGGTGCGGTTGCCGACCTGCTCGTTGGTAGATGGCGAGCCACTCGCTGATATCTCGGTGCTCGCGAGTCCTCAGAATCTTCGGGTAATTATGAAGGACGGTCATTTCCACAAACGCACTTTATGAGCGATGCGCCCGCGTAGATGCGCAACGGCCGCGTTGCGGCGGTGCTCCTCTGGCCTTGGTAGGGAGTGCTTGGTCTCTGGTGCAGCGATCCCGGGCTCGACTGAAAAGCCGTTCAGAGATTCAAAAGTGAACAATCTGGGGCCGTAGTTCCGCCCCGTTTCCTAGATCCGCTTGTGCCACCTGCTCCAACTTGTTCACAAACGTCGTCATGGATTCAGAATGTACTTGGCCATCCGCAGGATCGATGAATGTTACGAACGTTCCGTCCGCACTACCGTCCCCGGCAATTGCGGTCATAATCCGCGCATGGATCGCAAAATTCTGCCGTGTGCCCTCGTTGGTAGTTACCCAAAGCGGACCGTTGTTACGCAAGAGGTTTTGCCAACCCGCTATCGTCGGATTCATAGGCGGTTCCGCCTTGAGGCCAAGCGCCTTTAGGAAGTCCGGCTTTAAGCTGCCAGATAAGCCCTGGTCGTTGGAGAACTTGTTGGCAAAACCGAATGCACTCGAGCTGTTAGTGTCAGCTCTCTGCATGACGGTTTGGATCGAAAGGCTTGAGTTGGTTTTCCATGAGACCAATATGGTGGCGGCGGTAGCCCAGCATGTGTTTCTGGTAGGCTGCTGCAAATTCGGAACAGTCCCAGGAACCGAAAAGTTGACCTGCGCACTGGCTAGCACACAATTGGTGAAAAACAGGATCAACCCGCAACATTTCCTTGCTAAACGCAAGCTCGTATGAATCATTTGCCACCCCTGGATTTACGCATCGATTATGCTTCTTCGAGTGGAATGGCGTATGTCGTCAAGTCCTCTAAATCACCGAGGTCAGGCAACGAAAAGCGCGGTGGTCGAACGGCAGAGAAACTCGTACCGGACATCGCGATGATATGATCTCTGTATTCAGGTTCGGCGGCGCCGCCCAACGTGCCGAAGTTTGTGCAGATCTGAGCAAGTGCATTAATAAGGGAATATTGACAACATGGCGCGCCATGCCTTGCGAATCAGCCAGGCGAATTATGTCACTGTGGAGAAAGGGCTTTTGAGTATTGCCAAATGTGCATCGCGTCTTTCTTGTCGGCGCCGAATGCGCACGAGAGAGGCTGTCCCAGAAATGCGCTTTCCGCGTCATCCAGTTTGAACGAGGCGGCCACCGGAGTCTTAAGGCCATTCCATTTATCGGACTTCGTCAGCGGGCCTGGACCAATCAACGCGACGTGTCCTGCTTTGCCCGGCGTCGGATTGGCCCATATCGCGAGTACCACGTACCTCTGTGCTGCCGCATCGGCCGCAGCTGCAAGGACGGCTTGATCCCCGGCTGATCCAAGATCCGTCCAATCATTCCAGGTGGGCAGGAGCGCGGCTATATCATTGGCTCGCAAGAACGTTCCATCCGAAGCGATGAAGTTGTTCAGCCCATACATCCTTGCCATCACTCTTCCAACGAAAATGTTGCAACCAGTATCCACCGCAAAGCTATCGCGGTCTGGAGCTCCTCCTCGACAGGCGTTATCTTCTCCTAATGCCGAAGTAATGAATGTGTTGACCCATGCGACTGTTTCCTGCGCATTTATGTTAGTGCACTGCGCAGAGGCGCCTCGCGGAGTGCATAGAAATGTCTGAAGTAGCAGGAGAGTGGCGAGGGTTTTTAACTTCATCTCGTCAGTCGTTCCACCGGCGAATATGACTTTGACACTTCGTGGCGCTCTCACGAATTTCGCGTGCGCCTAATGTTGTACTCATAACAGCCCTGCTGTCAAGTGCGGATGACGAATGACCCCTAGCCCAGGGCGCACAGGCGCGAGGGATCAGGCCCACTGCTGCAGACGCACTTCTTTCGGGCCCAAGCACGTCACCGTTGCCCCGATCACCGCCAGACTTCCACAGAATAATGTCCTGCGAGTGGAGTTGTCAACAGCGCGCCTGCGGCCCCAGCCGTTTCGGAATCTGAGAGGAGGCAACGGGGATTGAGGGGCATAGGTGGCGCACCAGTCGCGAATCAAGGCGAGAGAGGAATCAAAGGCAATTTTCGACCTCGGTGAACACCCAAAACCGGCCACTCATGATCACCTGAAAACCGGCCAACGGAGACCCTTTCCGGGACATTGACTCGATCGCGAGGCGCTAGCCTCGTGATCATGGCCAATGTCTTGAACGACG
>Ga0335083_10004611_pt1 | contig 17514 bp, 14 predicted proteins | sample Lox_Sample_42_FD_206716 | JGI IMG/M metagenome (GOLD analysis project Ga0335083, IMG submission 206716) | Soil microbial communities from Loxahatchee National Wildlife Refuge, Florida, United States - Lox_Sample_4.2 | ecosystem: Environmental > Terrestrial > Soil > Wetlands | place: USA...
CAGAGCAATATCGCGTCGCGCCGTAGACGTCAGCATGGGCGATGCAAAGTGCAGCATCCGCGCCAGCCACGCCGAGCACGGCGACGCGCCCTGTCGCGTTTTGTCCGACCCGGCCCGCGTCGCCGGTCGCGCACAGGGGGCGCTCCCACCACACCACGCCAGCCATAGCGCAGGACAGCCAATTTGAGCGCGCATGCCATGCGACTCAGGCGGTGACCATCGCGCACTGGGTGCGCTCCTACATGGGAAAAGGTGACGGCGACCATCAATCCATCGAGCGCCTCAGCGCGGTGTATCGGGCGTGTGTGGCCCCGATCGCGCACTGGCTGCGCTCCTACATGGAAAACGATGACGGCGACCAGCGACCAGCGACCAGCGACCAGCGACCAGCGACCAGCGACCCGTCGACGCGAAGCGCGCTTGCACGCCCAGGCTATGGGCGATGCTCCGCGCGACCATCAATCCATCGAGCGCCTCACTGCGGTGCATCGGGCGCGTGTGGCCCCGATCGCGCACTGGGTGCGCTCCTACATGGGAAACGCAGTTCGCAGGAATACGGTCAGATGTGCGATGGAGCGTCGCCATTGATCGTGGCACTCTCGTGCCTGAACACGCCTCGACACCCCGCCGGCATTAATCGCAGTAATTTGCGATCATTCTCAGCCCCCTTCCTGGCTGTGATGTGCATGACGACTCCTTCCACGAGCCGCCTCGGTCTGCTCCCTTATCTGATTTTCTCTTCGCGATGGCTACAGTTGCCGTTGTATCTCGGACTGATCGTGGCGCAGGGCATCTACGTGGTGCAGTTTGTTCGTGAGCTGTGGCATCTGGTCGATGCCACCTTGTTCGGCCACCTTGGCGACGGCGTCAATGCCGAGAGTGCTGAGACCACGATCATGCTCACCGTGCTTGGACTGATCGATGTGGTGATGATCTCCAACCTGTTGGTAATGGTGATCGTGGGTGGCTACGAAACCTTCGTGTCCCGCCTGAAGCTGGAGGGCCATCCGGATCAACCGGAGTGGCTGTCCCACGTGAATGCCACGGTGCTGAAGGTGAAGTTGGCCATGGCCATCATTGGCATTTCCTCGATCCACTTGTTGGCCACCTTTATCAAGGCAGATTCGCTGAGCTCGCAGACGATCATGTGGCAACTGCTGTTGCACCTGGCGTTTGTGGTTTCGGCCCTGGCGCTGGCGTACATCGACCGGATCATGCAGCCGGGCGTGAAGGGCGAGGCGCACTGAGCTCGCAACGTTCCGGCAACGTTCCGGCGCGGCCGCTTGTTGCTACGCTTGTGACTCGCCGATCTCGGGAGCAGGCCGCGTGGAGAAGCGTTTCATTCTCGCCCTCGACCAGGGCACGACCAGTTCCCGTGCGATCCTGTTTGATCGCTCGGGCTCCGTCGTTGGCACATCACAGCGCGAGTTTGCGCAGATTTTTCCGCAGCCGGGCTGGGTTGAGCACAATCCACGCGAGATCCTCACCAGCGTCCTGGTGACGGTGACCGAGTTGCTCGCGAATGCGCAGGTCGAACTTGCGGACATCGCGGCTATCGGCATCACGAACCAACGCGAAACAACGGTGGTATGGGATCGAGCCACCGGCCAGCCTGTGTACAACGCCATCGTGTGGCAATCGCGGCAGAGCATGGATATCTGCGAACGAATGAAGCAGGAGGGCCTCGAATCCCTCGTGCGCGAACGTACCGGCCTCCTGATCGACGCCTACTTCTCGGCAACCAAGCTGCGCTGGATCCTCGATCATGTGGATGGCGCACAGCAACGCGCAGAACGCGGCGAATTCCTGTTCGGGACGATCGATAGCTGGCTGATCTGGAACCTGAGCGGCGGGGCGGCCCATGTAACCGACGTAAGCAATGCCGCGCGCACGCTGCTCTTCGACATTCATCGCCGCTGTTGGGACGAGGACCTGCTGCATGCGTTGAACATCCCGCGCGCGATGTTGCCCGACGTCCGCTCGAACAGTGAGATCTACACGACGACGGCGCCTTCCCAGTTCTTTGGCGCCAGCATTCCTGTCGCTGGAATGGCCGGTGACCAGCAGGCGGCGCTGTTCGGACAAGCTTGCTTCAAACCGGGCATGGCCAAGAACACGTATGGCACCGGCTGCTTCATGCTGATGCATACCGGTGGGCAAGCCGTGCCGTCAAAACACGGCCTGCTGTCCACCATTGCGTGGCAGCTGGGCGACCGTGTCGACTACGCGCTGGAAGGCAGCATCTTTGTCGCGGGATCGGTGATCCAATGGCTGCGAGATGGCTTGCGCATGCTGGGCAAGGCCAGCGACTCGCAGGCTTATGCGGAGCGCGTGGCATCCAGTGATGGTGTGTACATGGTGCCCGCATTCGTCGGGCTGGGTGCGCCATATTGGAAAAGCGACGTGCGTGGTGCGGTATTCGGGTTGAGCCGCGGCACCAGCAAGGAGCATTTCGTGCGCGCGGCGCTGGAGTCGTTGGCCTATCAATCGCGCGACGTGCTTACGGCGATGGAAGCGGATGCCGGCCTTGCATTGACCGAGTTGCGTGCCGATGGCGGCGCGATCGCCAACGATTTCATGGCGCAGTTCCAGAGCGACATGCTGGGCGTGCCCGTGCTGCGTCCGCGTGTGCAGGAAACCACGGCGCTGGGCGCGGCGTATCTTGCCGGGCTGGCCGTGGGCTTCTGGAAGGATTGCGAGGAGATCGCCGGTCTATGGCAGATGGATAGGCGTTTTACGCCGCAGATGCCTGCACTGGAGCGCGACCGGCTCTATCGCGGTTGGCAGGATGCGGTGAGCGCGACGATGGGATTTCGCGTGGGCTGATGCCGCTGCTTTCTTGATGTCATCCCGGCCTGTACCGGGATGACGGTGAGGGAGCATGGAGCGGAGCAGCGCGCCTGGCGCGCTGTCGTCAATCGAGCGCGTAGCCGAACTGTTCCTTGAACTCCGCGGCGAACTGCGCGTAGTCGAAGTGCTGGTTCTGCGTGCCCGGATGTTCCACCTTCAGTGCGCCCATCAGCGAGGCCATGCGGCCGACGGTGCCCCAGTCCTTGCCATTCATGATGCCGAAGATGAGGCCTGCGCGATAAGCGTCACCGCAGCCGGTGGGGTCAATCACCTGGCGCTCGCGCGCCGGCGGGATCTCGTGGATGGTGCCGTCGGTGTGGATCTGCGAACCGCGTGGGCCCAGCGTGACGATGTAGGCCTTCACGCGTGAGGCGATGTCCTGCGCGCTCCAGCCGGTGCGCTGCTGCAGCAGCTGCGACTCGTAGTCGTTGACGATGACGTAGGTGGCCTTTTCGATCATCGCGCGGAACTCGGCGCCATCGAACAGCGGCATCGCCTGGCCCGGGTCGAAGATGAAGGGCACGCCGCGCGCGGAGAACTCGTCCACGTGTTGCAGCATCGCATCGCGGCTGTCAGGCGCCACGATCGCGAAGCTGATCTCCGGGATATCGCGCACATGGTTGGTGTGCGCACTCAGCATCGCGCCCGGATGGAAGGCGGTGATCTGGTTGTTGTCCAGGTCCGTGGTGATGAAGCACTGCGGGGTGAACTGGTCCTCGAACTCACGGACATAGTCCAGGCGGATACCGCACTTTTCCATGTGCGCGCGGTACGGCCCGAAATCCTGGCCGACCGTGGCGACCGGCACCGGATCTGCGCCCAGCAGCTTGAGGTTGTACGCAATGTTGCCGGCGCATCCGCCGAATTCGCGACGCATGCGCGGCACCAGGAAGGACACATTCAGGATGTGCACCTGGTCGGGCAGGATGTGGTTCTTGAACTGGTCCTGGAACACCATGATGGTGTCGTAGGCGAGCGATCCGCAGATGACGGCAGACATGGCGCGAGGTAGTTCCCTGGCAGTTGTAACGGAAGTGCCGGACGGTGCACGGACCGCCCTGGCTCAAAGTTCCAGATCATACCGGGAACCACTCCCGGCCGCGACTTCCATGCGGACGAAGAGGCGTGGTGCCGATGCCGAAAACGCGCATATCATCGCGTAAAGAAAGGCTTTCTTAACGAGATTGTCCTTGCGGTCCGAGGGCTTGCTGACTAGACTGGCCCGCTTACTTTTTAGCCACAGCCGGCCCACGGCGGACCCATGTTCAAGAAGTTTCGCGGCTTTTTCTCCAACGACATTTCCATCGATCTCGGCACCGCCAACACGCTGATTTATGTGCGTGGCCAGGGTATCGTCCTGAATGAACCGTCGGTGGTGGCGATCCGTCAGGACCGTGGCCCGGGTGGCCCGCGCGCCGTTGCGGCGGTGGGTAGCGACGCCAAGAAGATGCTGGGTCGTACGCCGGGCAACATTGCCACGGTGCGCCCGATGAAGGATGGCGTGATCGCCAACTTCTCGATGACCGAGGCGATGCTGCAGCACTTCATCAAGCAGGTGCACAAGTCGCGCATGCTGCGTCCGAGCCCGCGCGTGCTGGTGTGCGTGCCCTGCGGCTCCACCCAGGTGGAGCGTCGCGCCATCAAGGAATCGGCGGAAGGTGCCGGTGCCCGCGACGTGTTCCTGATCGAAGAGCCCATGGCCGCTGCGATCGGCGCCGGTATTCCGGTGCACGAGGCGCGTGGCTCGATGGTGCTGGATATCGGCGGCGGTACGTCCGAAGTGGCGGTGATCTCGCTCAACGGCATCGTCTACTCGCAGTCCGTGCGCGTGGGTGGCGACCGTTTCGACGAGGCCATCATTAACTACGTGCGCCGCAACCACGGCACGCTGATCGGCGAATCCACCGCCGAGCGCATCAAGATGGAAATCGGCTGCGCGTTCCCGCAGAGCGAGGTCAAGGAGATCCAGATCTCCGGTCGCAACCTCGCCGAAGGCGTGCCGCGCATGTTCACCATCAACTCCAACGAAGTCCTCGAGGCGCTGCACGAGCCGCTGTCGGGCATCGTGGCGGCCGTCAAGTCGGCGCTGGAGCAGACTCCGCCGGAACTGTGCTCCGACGTGGCTGAGCGCGGTATCGTGCTGACCGGTGGCGGCGCGCTGCTGCGTGATCTCGATCGCCTGATCTCCGAGGAAACCGGCCTGCACGTGCAGGTGGCCGACGAACCGCTCACCTGCGTGGCACGCGGTGGCGGCAAGGCGCTGGAGCTGATCGATCAGCACGGCAGCGATTTCTTCGCTCCCGAATAACCTATACGACAGGGGTCGGGTAGGTCATGGCGCTCGCGCGCGAGGAATCCTCGCCCCTGTTTGCCGGCACGGTTGCCGGAACGCTCAGGCTCATCTTTTATCTCGCGCTGGCCATGGTGCTGATGGTGCTCGACCATCGCAACGGCTGGATCTGGCGCTTGCGCTACACCACCTCGGTGCTGGTGGAGCCGGTCTATCGTCTGGCCAGCCTGCCGTCTGCCGGCATGCGCGCCGCCAGCGTGGCCTTCTCCGACCGCAAGCTCCTCACTGAACAGAACCAGCGCCTGCGCGAGGATCTGCTGCTGGCCAATGCCAAGCTCAACCGCATGGCGGCCGTTGCCGAGCAGAATCAGCGCCTGAAGGAACTGCTGGATACCCAGCACAGCCTCGAACTCAACGTGCAACTGGCCCGCGTGATCGACGTGGACCTAGGCACGGCCCGTCACCGCATGCTGGTGAACGTGGGCGCGCGCGATGGCGTGAAGAAAGGGCAGGTAGTGATCGACGCCCACGGCGTCATGGGTCAGGTGGTCGAGGTGATGCCGCGCACGTCGTTGGTGATGCTGGTGACAGACCCCGACCATGCCATTCCGGTGGTGATCGAGCGCACCGGCTTGCGCACGGTCGCCTATGGTTCGCGCGATGGCGGCTTTCTGAGCCTTCCCAATATTTCCATGGCATCCGACGTGCACCCCGGCGACAAACTGCTGACCTCGGGTCTCGGTGGCCGTTTTCCGCCGGGCTTCCCGGTAGGCGAAATCCGCAGTGTGGAGCCGGCAGCCTCCGGCATGTTCCTGGAAGGGCGCGCGCGCCCGGCCGCGGACCTGGACCGCAGCGAAGACGTCCTGTTGCTGCATGACCTGGCCGAGCCGGTGGGTCCGCCGGAGCCGGTGACACCTGCAGGCCCGCCATCGGATCTCGCGCCCGCACCGGCGCCCGCTTCCAGCGCGCCCGCGCCGGCCAGGAACACCAATGCAGCGGCAGCGGCCTCCGCCGGGACGGTGACGCCATGAACAAGCAACGCGTGGGTCTGTTGTGGTTCGTCGGGTCGCTGGTGTTCGCCCTGCTGATGATGCTGATCCCGCTGCCCGCACCCCTGCAGCCATTCAAGCCGTACTGGCCTGCGCTATTCCTGCTGTACTGGTCGCTGGAAGCGGGCGACCAGCGCGTGAACCTGGGTCTGGCGTTCTGTATCGGCCTGGGCGCGGATCTGCTGGATGGCGTGCTGCTGGGTGAGCAGGCGATGCGCCTGTGCGCCTTGGTGTTCATCGCATTGCGTTTCCGTTCGCGCCTGCGCTTCTTCCCGATGTGGCAGCAGACCTTGGCCGTGCTGGCGTTGCTGCTCAACGATCGCGTGCTGTTGCTGATCGTGCGCACGTTTGCGGGTGAGTCGTTGCCGCCGCCCACCTGGTGGATCTCGCCATTCATCGGCGCGGCGTTGTGGCCGTTCCTGTTCCTGCTCATGGACGACCTGCGCATGCGCCTGCGCCTTCAGTAGCGCCATGGCACTCAAGCGACGCTCGATCAAGGATTCCCGAGGCGAAAGCACGCTGTTCCGCGTGCGCGCCATGGTGGGCTTTGCTTTGATCCTGCTTGGGCTTGGCGTGCTGGTCGCCCGCTATCACTACCTGCAGGTGGGGCGCCACGACGAGTTTGCCCTGCGCTCGGAAAACAACCGGGTAAAGCCGCGGGCGATTCCCCCGGCGCGTGGCCTGATCTTTGACCGCAGCGGTGTGCTGCTGGCCGACAACGTGCCTGCCTTCCGCCTGGAAGTGGTGCCCGAGCAGGTGTCCGACATGAAGACGATGTTGTCGGACATCCGCGACGTGGTGCCGTTGGGCGATGACGACATCGATGCCTTCCGCAAGCAGCTCAAGCAGAACCGTCGCTTCGACAGCGTGCCGCTGAAGCTGCATCTGACCGAGGACGAGATTGCCCGCTTTGCGATCAATCGCTGGCGTTTCCCCGGGGTGGACGTGGTGCCGTATCTCACGCGGCGCTATCCGTACGGGCCGCTGTTCGCGCACGTGGTGGGCTACGTCAGCCGCATCGACGCCGATGACATGAAGCGGCTCGACCCTGATCGCTACAAGGGCACCAGCCATGTGGGGCGCAACGGGCTGGAGCGTTCCTATGAAGACATGCTGCACGGCGAACCGGGCTATGAACTGGTGGAAGTGAACGCCGATGGCCGCGTGCAGCGCGTGCTGGAAACCCATCCGCCGACACCGGGCAAGAACCTTTACCTCAGCATCGACGTGCGCGTACAGAAGGCGGCCAACGATGCGTTCGAGGGACGTCCGGGTTCGTCGGTGGCGATCGATCCGCGCAACGGCCAGGTGCTGGCCATGGTCAGCGTGCCGAGCTTCGATCCCAACCTGTTCGTCAACGGCATCAGCCATGCCGACTACACGACGTACACCACGGCGGAAGACAAGCCGCTGCTCAACCGCGCGCTCAAGAGCGCCTATCCGCCGGGCTCGACGGTGAAGCCGTTCCTCGCCCTCGGCGGCCTGGAGCTGGGCGTGCGCCGGCCGGAGGACACGGTGCTGTCGACCGGCGAATTCTGCATACCGGGGCAGCAGCGCTGCTATCGCGACGACACGCGCGGTGGCGACGGCACGGTGAACATGGTGCGTGCCATCGAGAAGTCCACCAACACCTACTTCTACCGGCTCGCGCTGGACATGGGCATCGACCGGTTTGCCAGCTGGATGGGCAGCCTGGGCTTCGGCAAGAAAACCGGCATCGACCTGCTGGGCGAAGCCGAGGGCATCCTGCCTTCGCGCGAATGGAAGGCCACGCGCAGCAAATATCCGTGGTTCCAGGGCGAGACGGTGATCGCCGGCATCGGCCAGGGTTATTGGAATGTCACCACGCTGCAGCTGGCCCACGCCACCGCCACCTTCGCCGGTCACGGCATGCCGTACGCACCGCGGCTGGTGATGGCGACGGCAGCGGTGAAGGAGCGGCCCACTCCCCTGGCCAATCCACCCTCAGGCCCCTCCGTGATCCGCAAGCCCAATGATTGGAATGTGGTGAACGAGGGCATGGAGGCGGTGGTCTACGGCCAGGGCGGTACCGCGCAGCAGGCCGGTGTGTTCAAGGGCTTCCCGCTGCGCGTCGCCGGCAAGAGCGGTACGGCGGAACGTTTCTCTCGCCGCAGCAACGAATACGACACCAACAAGAACCTGGCCTATCTGGCCACGCGCCATCGCGCATGGTTCATCGCCTATACGCCCACCGAGGCGCCGCGCATCGCGGTGGCGGCCATGCTCGAATCGGGCGCCTGGGGTGCGGCCGACGCAGGTCCCATCGTGCGCAAGATCATGGAAGCGTGGCTGGTCTCGACCGGTGGCGCGGTGCCTCCGGCGAAGACGCCCGAAAGCGGCACGCTGGCACCTGCGAGCGCTCCGGAGACTCCCGACGATACGCCGGTGGCCACGCCTGCCGACATGCCGGCGATGCCACCGGAAAGCGCCAGCACGGCACCGCCGGACGACGGAGGCACCCCATGATCGACGCCCTCCAGCTCAGGTTGCAGCGCGCCCTGCAACGCATGCTCAAGCGCCCGCGCATCGACCTGCCGCTGGCATTCGGCCTATTCGTGCTCGCCGTCGTGGGCTTGATGACGCTGTACAGCGCCAGCGGCGGCAACATGGCGATGATCACCGGGCAGGCGGTGCGCTTCATGATGGGCGGCGCGTTGTTGCTGCTGATCTCGCGCATCCCGCCCTCCGTGTTGCGCAGCTGGACGCCCTGGCTCTACGCCGGCAGCGTCACGCTTCTGCTGGTGGTGGCCGCGCTCGGTGAGGTGCGCAGCGGTTCCAAGCGCTGGCTGGACCTGGGCGTGCTGTCGTTCCAGCCGTCGGAGCTGCTCAAGCTCACCATGCCGATGATGGTGGCCTGGTACCTGCATCCGCGGCAGTTGCCGCCGAGCTGGAAGGACATCGCCGTCGTCGGCATCCTGATCGCCATTCCCGCCGGCCTCATCGCCGAGCAGCCGGATCTCGGCACGGCGCTGCTGGTGAGCGCCGCCGGCGCGTTTGCGCTGTTCCTGTCGGGCATGCGCTGGTGGAAGATCGGCAGCCTGCTGGCCATCGTGGGCGCGATGGTGCCGGTGGCCTGGCATTTCCTGCACGAATACCAGCGCAATCGCGTGCGCACGCTGCTGGATCCGGAATCCGATCCGCTGGGCAATGGCTGGCACATCATCCAGTCGCAGATCGCGGTGGGTTCCGGCGGCACCTTCGGCAAGGGCTGGCAACACGGCACGCAGTCGCGGCTGGACTTCCTGCCCGAGCACACCACCGACTTCATCTTCGCGGTGTTTTCCGAAGAGTTCGGCCTCATCGGCGTGATCGGCGTGATGCTGCTCTACGCCTTCATCATCGGCCGCTGCCTGTGGATCGCCATGGAAGCGCGCGACACCTATTCACGCCTGCTGGCCGGCGCGATCGGCATGAGCTTCTTCGTGTACGTGTTCGTCAACGGCGGCATGGTGGCCGGCATGTTGCCGGTGGTGGGCGTGCCGATGCCGCTGATCAGCTATGGCGGCACGTCGGCGGTGTCGCTGCTGACGGGCTTCGGCGTGCTGATGTCGATCTTTGCCAATCGCAAGGTGCATGACTGAGAACGCATGCGGACGCGCGCCGCCTGAGGCGCGCGCGTCCATGCAAGCCTGAGGTTGTCTGGAGGGTCGCGCGCACTGTGCGATCACCTGGCCTGGCGATTCGCAAAACCCCGTTTTCCCCCGGGGTTGCGTGATAGGCTTTGCATCGAAGCCGTTCCGACAGTGAAGTCATTCATGCCACTGATTGCCGCGTCGCTACCGACTCGTTGCCTCGCCGCCGCACTGGGCCTTTTCTTCGCCGCGGCATGCATGCCAGCCCTCGCACAAATCCATCCGGGACAGAGCCAACTGGTCAGCGAAGTGGCCAAGGACACCGGCAAGAGTCCGGCGGCGCTCAATGCCCTGCTCGATGGCGCGACCAAGCAGCAGAGCATCCTCGATGCGATCAGCCGCCCGGCCGAAGCCAAGCCGTGGAAGGACTACCGGCCGATCTTCATCACGCCCCAGCGCATCAATGACGGCATCGCGTTCTATCGCGAGCATCGCGCGCTGCTGGAGAGCACCGGCCGCCAGTACGGCGTGGCGCCCGAGTACATCGTGGCGATCATCGGCGTGGAAACCTCCTACGGTCGCAACACCGGCAAGTACAAGGTGCTGGATGCGCTGGTGACGCTGGGCCTGTACTACCCGCCGCGCGCCACCTTCTTCCGCGACCAGCTCAAGACCCTGCTGGAGCTGCCCGACAATCACCTGGCCGGTCCGGTGGACACGCTCACCGGTTCGTACGCCGGCGCGCAGGGCTGGGGGCAGTTCATGCCTTCGAGCATCCGCGATTTCGGCGTGGACGCCGATGGCGATGGCCGCATCGACCTGAAGAACTCGCTGCCGGACATCTTCGCCAGCGTCGCGAACTATTTTGCCAGGCACGGCTGGCAGCAGGGCGGCCTGGTGGCGGCGCGTGCGCAGCCCGACGGCGCGGCCAAGCCCATCTCGGTGAAGGACTCCAAGCCGCAGTGGCCGCTGGAGCAGCTTGAGGCGTGGGGTTATGCGCCGCTGCAGGCGATCAATCCGGGCCAGCCCACCAGCTTGCAGTCGCTGGAAGGCGGCGATGGCATGGAATACTGGTTCACCTTTCAGAATTTCTACGTGATCACCACGTACAACCGCAGTCCGCTGTATGCGCTGGCGGTTCACCAGCTGGCACAGGCTATTGCCGAGGGGGCAGGTGTGACCCAAGCCGCGCGATGAGGTGGCAGCTCGCGCTGCCTGTTTTGATGATGGCGCTGCTGGCTGGATGCGGTGGCGGAAAAACCCGACCTTCCCCGACCCACGCCGGATCGCCCTCGTCGCGCGGTGGGAGTGCGTCGTCGCCGGGCGGTAGCGGCAGTGCCCGCGGCGGTATCTACGACGACACCAGCCGCCCGCAGAGCAGTCGCTATCGCGACAACTCGGACAGCGTGCCGGATGCGTTGCCGCCGGAGGCCATCGACAAGATTCCCGAGCCGGTGCCCAAGGTGGAACCGCGTGCGCTGTACGGCAACAAGTCGCCGTATTCGGTGCTGGGCCAGTCTTACAACGTGCTGTCGAACCCCAGCGGTTATGTCGAGCGCGGCATCGCCTCGTTCTATGGCAACAAATTCCACGGGTACAAGACTTCTAGTCTCGAAGACTATGACATGTACCAGTTCACCGCTGCGCACAAGACCTTGCCGTTGCCCAGCTACGCGCGCGTGACCAACCTGGAGAATGGCAAGAGCGTGATCGTGCGCATCAACGATCGCGGCCCGTTCCACGAGAACCGCCTGATCGACCTGTCCTATGCCGCCGCCGTGAAGATCGGCGTGTGGCCCAAGGGCACCGGTCTGGTCGAGGTGCGTGCCATCGATCCGGGCCAGCCGCTCACGGCGCAGACCCTGCCGCCGCCACCGCCGCCGCCCAAACCGGCCAGCCCGGGGCCCGGGATTTTCCTCCAAGTGGGCGCATTCTCCGATGCGGGTAATGCCGAGCGTGTAGCGCAGCAGTTGCGGGCGGCCAATTTTGCGCCAGTACAGGTGGTGGATGCCCAAATCAACGGCCGCAATATCCGGCGCGTGCGCGTGGGACCGCTCGCCAGCGTCGACCAGGCCGACGATGTCACCTCGCGCATCGAGAATATGGGGCTGCCCAGGCCGCAGGTCGCGGTAGACTGACGTATTGAATTCGCGGCGTCGCGGCGCCGCCATCTAGCATTGGATTGAACCGAACGATGAACCTGATCCGCCGTACCCTGTCTTCACTCGCCGTCGCCGCCCTGGTTGTCGGTACCGCCATCGCCCAGCAGACCCCGCCCAAGCCCGTGCCGGTTCCGCGCCCGGCGGTGCCCGAGGCGCCGGTGCCGCCGCCGCCGGACGTGGACGGCAAGAGCTGGGTGCTGATGGATTACGCCACCGGCCAGGTGCTGGCGTCCAAAGAGCCGGATATGCGCGTCGAGCCGGCTTCGATCACCAAGGTGATGACCGACTATGTGGTGTCCGCCGAGATCGCCAACGGCAAGATCCACATGGCCGACCCGGTCAACATCAGCGAGAACGCATGGCGCAGCGGCGGTGCGGGCACCGACGGTTCCACCAGCTTCCTCAAGCTCAACAGCCAGGTGCCGCTGAAGGACCTGCTGTACGGCATGATCATCCAGTCCGGCAACGACGCTGCCATCGCGCTGGCCGAGCATACCGCCGGTTCGGAAACGGCGTTCGCCAACCTGATGAATGCCTATGCCAAGCAGCTGGGCATGACCAACTCCAATTTCCAGAACGCGTCCGGCTATCCGATCGCCAACCACTACTCCACGGCGCGCGACATCGCGCTGCTTTCGCGCGCACTGATCCATGATTTCCCCGAGGACTATGCGATCTCGGCGGTCAAGGACTTCGAGTGGAACGGCATCAAGCAGCACAACCGCAACCTGCTGTTGTGGCGCGACAACACCGTGGACGGCATCAAGACCGGCCATACCGCGGCCGCCGGCTTCTGCCTGGCCGCTTCGGCCAAGCAGGGCGATTCGCGCATGATCGCCATCGTGATGGGCGCCTCCAACGAGAAGGCACGCGCCGATGCCGCGCTGGCGCTGATGAACTACGGTTTCCGCTTCTACGAGACGCACAAGCTGTATGACGGCAACAAGCCGCTGGCCACGCCGAAACTGTGGAAGGGCCAGTCCAACCAGCTGCCGCTGGGCGTGGCCGACAACGTGCTGGTGACGGTCAAGCGCGGTGACTACGACAAGCTCAAGGCGACCATGGATGTCCCGGCCACGCTGATCGCGCCGTTCACCAAGGGACAGCAGGTGGGTACGCTGCGGGTCACGCTGGACGGCCAGCCGGTGCAGAACGTGCCCCTGGTGGCGCTGGCGGATGCGCCGCAGGCCGGGTTCTTCGGTCGCCTGTGGGACAGCATCATGCTGTGGTTCCACAGCGACAAGAAGCCCGACGAGAAGAAGTGAGGAGGTGCCGGCATGCGCGATATCGACTCCATCGAGGCCCAGCAGGAAGGCCAGGGCTTCCAGTTTCCAGGCGAATTTGAAATCACCGCCATGGGCAACGCCAGCGCGGACCTGAAATCCCGCGTGCCGCAGATCCTGGAAGGGATAGGCCTGCATGTGCTGCATGAGACGGTGAAGCATCGCAACTCCCGCGAAGGCAACTTCATCTCGGTGACCGTGAGCTTCCGCTGCGACACGCGCGAGCAGTACGACCTGGCGCATTCGACGCTGCGGGCCGACCCGGATATCCGGTACACGCTGTAAGGCCGAGGATGGGAATGGGATAGTGGGGCGCAAAACGAAGGCGCTCCCGCGGCCACCGATGGCGCCGCAGCCGGTTCTGGCGCCGCGACCACCCACGACCAACCCCGAGCTTCCGGCACTTGGCTTCCCCTCCAAGTGCCCGCACCTTCCCCAGACGTACCCCGTCCCCAGGCATCGCCATGTCCCTCCCGCTCAAAGTTCGTCGTCTCGGTCGCCAGCCCTACGCGGCGACCTGGGAGGCGATGAGCCAGTTCACCAACAACCGCGGCCCCGATACGCCCGATGAGTTGTGGCTGCTGGAGCACGACCCCGTGTTCACCCAGGGGCAGGCCGGCAAGGCCGAGCACGTGCTCGCGCCCGGCGATATTCCGGTGGTCCAGGTGGATCGCGGCGGCCAGGTGACCTACCACGGCCCGGGCCAGATCGTCGGCTATCCGTTGATCGACCTGCGTCGCGCCGGTGTCAGCGTGCGCGAGCTGGTGAACAAGATCGAGCAGTCCATCATCGATACGCTGGCGCACTGGAATATCGGCGCCGAACGTCTGGAGGGTGCTCCGGGCGTCTACGTTGCCGGGGCCAAGGTGGCGGCGCTGGGTCTGCGCGTGCGCCGCGGCTGCAGTTTCCACGGCCTTGCCTTCAACGTGAACATGGACCTGGAGCCCTATCACCGCATCAATCCCTGCGGCTACAAGGGTTTGGCGGTCACGCAGGTGCTAGACTTGGGTGGCCCATCGCGCCTGTCGGATGTCGAAGATGCGCTGGTCGACGAGTTCTGTCGCCAGTTCGGTTTCGCCGCCGAATCGGCCGCCCCCATCCTCCCTGAACTACCCGCTCGCGTAGCGGTCTGAGTCTGCCTACATGAGCGACATGTCCACCACCAAGGTCATCCCGATCAGTGTTGTCGGGACGCCCGAGAAGCAAATCGGCAACGACAAGATCGCGCTGAACCGCGCGGGCTTCGACACGGCCGTGCCGACGTTGCGCAAGCCGAGCTGGATCCGCGTGCGCCTGCCGCAGGGCAATGCCGTGGCGCAGCTGAAATCGCGCCTGCGCGAGAACTCGCTGGTGACGGTGTGCGAGGAAGCCTCGTGCCCGAACATCCATGAGTGCTTCAGCAAGGGCACTGCTACGTTCATGATCCTCGGCGAGGTGTGCACGCGCCGCTGCTCGTTCTGCGACGTGGCCCATGGCCGCCCAGCCGCTCCCGATCCGCTGGAACCGGCGCGTCTGGCTGAGACCATCCGCGACATGCGCCTGAAGTACGTGGTGATCACCTCGGTGGATCGCGACGATCTGCGCGACGGCGGCGCCGAGCACTTCGCCGCGTGCATCCGTGCCACGCGCCACGCGTCGCCGAACATCAAGATCGAGATCCTCACGCCCGACTTCCGCGGCAAGGGCCGCATGGAGCGCGCGCTGGAAGTGCTCAAGGACTTCCCGCCGGACGTGTTCAACCACAACCTGGAAACCGTGCCGCACCTCTATCGCGAAGTGCGCCCGGGCGCGGACTACCAGTGGTCGCTGGACCTGCTCAAGCGCTTCAAGGCGCAGCATCCGGACGTGCCGACCAAGTCCGGCATCATGCTGGGCCTGGGCGAGACGATGGAGCAGGTGCTGGAAACCATGCACGACCTGCGCGCGCACGACGTGGAAATGATCACCATCGGCCAGTACCTGCAGCCGACGCCGCATCATCATCCGGTGGTCCGTTACTGGACGCCGGAAGAATTCGAAACGCTGCGCGTGGCCGGTGAGGAGATGGGTTTCCATCACGTCGCCTCCGGTCCGCTGGTGCGTTCGTCCTATCACGCCGACCTGCAGGCACATGCCGCAGGTGTCACTGAGCACGCCTGAGAACTCCCAGAGAGCCTATGAAACTGCGCCCCACGCTAGCCCTGCTGCTTGCTCTTGCCGTCACCGGTGCCGGCGCCTACGCGCAGTCCGCCGCCGATCTCGCCGGCGACAACGCACCGCGCAAGTACTCCACGCTGCCACTCAAGCCCACGGTGAACCAGTCGCAGGCGGCGCAGCTTTCCGCGCGCTTCCTCACGCGCTTCCACTACGACGCGCAGCCGCTCGACGATGCGATGTCGCAGAAGATCTACAAGGCTTATCTCGACAGCCTCGACGGCGAAAAGGTCTTCTTCACACAGGCCGACCTTGCCAAGTTCGCGCCGCTGAAGACGCAGATGGACGATGCGATCTGGAACCAGGACCTTTCCGGCCCGTTCTCGATGTTCAACCTGTACATCACGCGCGCGATCGATCGCATGAACTATGCGCGCAGCCTGTTGAAGCAGGGTTTCGACTTCAACACCAGCGAAAGCTACAACTACGATCGCAAGAAGGCCGAATGGCCCAAGGACCAGGCGGAGCTCGACACGCTGTGGCGCGAGCGCACCATGAACGACTGGCTGCGCCTGAAGCTCGCCGGCAAGACCGATGACGACATCCGCAAGACGCTGGACAAGCGCTACGCCGGCTACGTCGACCGCGTGAAGCAGCTCGATGGCGAGGACGCGTTCCAGTCCTTCATGAATGCCTATGCCGAGTCTACCGACCCGCATACCGATTACCTCGGCCCCCGCGCCGCGGAAAATTTCGACATCTCGATGAAGCTGTCGCTGGAAGGCATCGGCGCGGTGCTGCAGGCGCGCGACGAATACACCGCCATCCGCGAAGTCGTGCCGGCCGGTCCGGCGGCGAAGTCGGGCAAGGTGCACGTGGGTGACCGCATCGTGGCGATCGGCGAGGGCGAGAACGGCCCCATGGTCGACGTCATCGGCTGGCGCCTGGACGATGTGGTCAAGCACATTCGTGGCAAGAAGAACACGACCGTACGCCTGGAAATCCTCCCGTCCGACGCAGGCGTGGACGGCAAGCACGAGCTGATCACCCTGGTGCGCCAGAAGGTGAGCATCGAAGAGCAGGCCGCCAAGAAGAAGGTCATCGAGATCAAGGACGCCAGCGTCACCCGCAAGATCGGCGTGATCGACCTGCCGAGCTTCTATTCCGATTTCGGCGCGCGCCGCGAAGGCGACAAGGACTTCAAGAGCGCCACCCGCGACGTCGCCAAGCTGCTCGGCGAGTTGAAGGCTGCCGGCGTCGAAGGCGTCGTGATCGACTTGCGCAACAACGGTGGTGGTTCGCTGGCCGAAGCCAATGAACTCACCGGCCTGTTCATCGACCAGGGTCCGGTGGTGCAGGTGCGCGATGCGCGCGGCGAAGTGCAGGTGCAGGGCGACGACCAGCCGGGCATGTCCTGGAGCGGCCCGCTGGCCGTGCTGGTGAACCGCGGTTCGGCGTCGGCGTCGGAAATCTTCGCAGCGGCCATCCAGGACTACGGCCGCGGCCTGATCATTGGCCAGCCCACGTTCGGCAAGGGCACCGTGCAGAACCTGGTCGACCTCGACCGCTTCACCCGCAACACCAGCGAGAAGCCGCAGTACGGCGAGTTGAAGATGACCATCCAGGAATTCTTCCGCATCAACGGCGGCTCCACCCAGTTGAAGGGCGTGACGCCGGACATCCAGTATCCGAAGAATGGCGACGAGAAGGATTTCGGCGAGTCGACCTACGACAACGCGCTGCCGTGGACGCAGATCCAGCCGGCCGACTACAAGCCGGTGGCGGACCTGAAGGCGTATCTCGGCCAGCTGCAAGCCAAGCACGACACCCGCGCTGCCTCATCGCCGTCGTGGAAGCTGATGCTCGACGAGCTGGCGCAGTACCGCAAGATGCGTGACAAGACCACCATCTCGCTGAATTTTGCCCAGCGCCAGACCGAGCGCAAGGAACAGGACGCCCTTCAGGCCGATTTCCGTGCCCGCCACAAGGCCATCGATGGCGACGTCAACGGTGACGACGACGTCGCGACGGACGATGGCCTCAACGCCAACGAACGGAGCCTCAAGTCCGAGCTGAAGCAGGAGAAGGACGCCAAGAAGGCGGCCGATCCGCAACTCGACGAAACGGCGCACATCCTGTTCGACGCCGTGGGGC
>Ga0335083_10004612_pt1 | contig 17514 bp, 17 predicted proteins | sample Lox_Sample_42_FD_206716 | JGI IMG/M metagenome (GOLD analysis project Ga0335083, IMG submission 206716) | Soil microbial communities from Loxahatchee National Wildlife Refuge, Florida, United States - Lox_Sample_4.2 | ecosystem: Environmental > Terrestrial > Soil > Wetlands | place: USA...
GCGCTCGTCGCGCCCGCCGCGTTGTGCGCGGTCGTGAAGGCCGACGCCTATGGCCACGGTGCGATTGCCGTCGGCCGGGCCGCGATCGAAGCCGGCGCCGACTGCCTCGCCGTCGCGCTCGTGGAGGAGGGCGCGCAGTTGCGCGACGCCGGTATCACCGCGCCGACGCTCGTGCTCTCGGAGCCGGTGCAATCGGCGGCCGAGACAGTGGTCGCCCGCTCGCTCACCCCCGTCGTCTACACGGTGCCCGGAATCGACGCGCTCGCAAAGGCGGCGCGCACGGTTGGCGCGTCAGCAGCCGTCGACGTGCACCTGAAGGTAGACACCGGGATGCACCGCGTCGGCTGTACTCCCGACGAAGCGGTGGAGCTCGCCGCGCACGTCGCCGACCGTTCCGAGCTCCGCCTCGGCGGCGTGTGCACACATTTTGCCGTCGCGGACGAGCCCGAGAACCCGTACACGCTCGAGCAGAAGCGCGTCTTCGACGCGGTGCTCGCTTCGATCCGCGGGCGCGGTATCCCGACGGGAATCGTGCACGCATGCAACACGGCCGGCGCGATCTCGTTTCCCGGCGCGCGCTACGACATGGTGCGCGCGGGCATCGGCGTTTACGGCATCGCGCCGGCGGCGCGCCTTCGGGGGCTCGTCGAGCTTGCGCCGGTGCTGTCGCTCAAGGCGCTCGTGTCGCACGTCCAAACCGTGCCCGCCGGCACGCGGGTCTCGTACGGCCTGCGCTACGAGACCAGCCGCCCTACCCGATTGGTCACCGTCCCGATCGGCTACGCCGACGGCGTGCCGCGCGAGCTGCCGGAACGGGGCGGCGAGGTGCTGATCGCGGGCCGGCGGCGCCCGATCGCCGGGACAGTGACCATGGATCAGCTGATGGTCGATGTCGCGGACGATCCGGTGGAGGTCGGCGACGAAGTCGTCCTGCTCGGCCGGCAGGGTGACGCCGAGGTCACGGCCGAAGAGTGGGCGGAGCGCATGGGAACGATCGCCTACACGATCGTCTGCGGCGTCAGTCCCCGCGTGCCGAGGAGGTACGTGTGAGTCTCGTCCGGCGCATCGGGCTCGGGGTCGGCGCATTGGGAGCCCTCACAGGAACCGCGTACGGCGCGCAACGAATCGCTGCCGCGCGACTCCGGCGCGCACCGGACGCCGATGCGGCGCGTGCACTGGACGCCGCGGCGTACGTCGACCACGTGCTCGACACGCACGACCGGGGCTCGATCTACGTCGTCGAACGGGGCGGCGAGCTCGACCCGCCGATCGTGCTCTCGCACGGCGTGACGCTCTCGGTTCGCACGTGGTTCCACCAACTCGAAGAGCTGCCCAAGGAAGGCTTCCGTACGATCGCGTTCGACCATCGGGGCCACGGCCGTTCCGTGCTCGGCGAGGGTGGCCATTCGGTCGAGAACCTCGGTCGCGACGTGAAGACAGTGCTCGAAGGTCTCGACCTGCGGGGGGCGGTGCTCGTCGGGCACTCGATGGGCGGCGTTGCGGTACAGGCGTTCGCCGTCGACTTTCCCGAGGTCGTCGCGGCGCGTGTCGCCGGCATCGTGTTGCTCTCCACCCTCTCGCACACGCCGCTCGGATCGCAGCCGACACGCACCAAGGCGCGCGTCGAGAAGCTCCTGAAGCGCAGCCCCGACTCGCAATGGCTTTGGGACTCACCGAACCTCGGATTCCTCGCGGCGCGGGTCGGGTTCGGCCGGGATCCGCATCCCAGTCACGTCGAGCTGGTGCGTTCAATGATGCGTGAATGCCCTCCGGCGACCCGTCTCGACGCCCCGCGGGCACTCGTCGGCCTGGATCTGCTCGACCGGCTCCCGAGCATCCGCGTGCCGACCCTCGTGATCGGCGGTACGGCCGACCTGCTGACGCCGCCCGCGTACGCGCGGCGCATCGCGAGCCTCATCCCGGGCGCGCAGCTGGAGCTGATGCCGGGTGGCGGCCACATGCTCATGTTGGAGCGGACCGACGAGCTCGACCGTCTGATCGTCGACTTCGCCCGTGAGGTGCGCGCCGCGCCGCGCTGAGTCATCGCGCGCGACCATTCCCGCCGTGCCGAGCCTCGCGATCTCCGGAGTGCGAATCGGGCACGTGACGCGCGACGGCACCGGTGTGACCGTGATGCTGTTCCCGGCCGGCTCGGTGGGATCCGCAGAAGTTCGCGGTGGCGCGCCGGCGACGCGCGAGACGGAAGTCCTCCACCCGTTGCGCACCGTTGCGCGCATCGACGCCCTGGTCTTCGCGGGTGGGTCGGCGTTCGGCCTCGCGGCCGCCGACGGGGTCGTGCGGTATCTGGCGGAACGGGGGCAGGGATATGCGACCGCGGCGGGTCCGGTGCCGATCGTTCCGGCGGCGTGTGTCTTCGATCTTCTCGAGAGCAGCGGCGCGCCACCTGGACCGCGTGACGGGTACGAGGCCGCCGCCGTCGCGGCGCGCGGGGAAGGTTTCGAGACCGGCCCGGTGGGAGCAGGCGCGGGCGCGACGGTCGGGAAGTGGCGGGGCCGCGCCGGCGCGGTTCCCGGCGGTGTCGGAATCGCCGCCGGCGAGGTCGACGGCGTGCGCATCGGCGCGCTCGTCGTCGTGAACGCGCTCGGCGACGTCGTCGCGGCGGACGGTTCCATCCTGGCGGGCTCCGTCGCGCCCGCGGAGGCTCCCGCTTTCCCGACCCCGGAGCCGTTCGAGGAGTCTCGTGCGAACACCACCCTCGCGGCCGTCTTCCTCGACGCCGCCATCGACAAGTCGGGTTGCCACCTCGTGGCGCAGAGCGCGCACGACGGCTTCGCCCGAGCGCTGCGCCCGGCACACACGCGCTTCGACGGCGACGTCGCATTCGCGATCGCGACCGGCGCGCCGAGCTCCGAAGTCGTGCCGAATCTCGACCGGCTCCGAGTGGTGGCGGCCGATGTCGTCGCCGGTGCAATTCGCGCCGCTACCGTCCGAAACGACACGAACGATGGGTAGCATGCGCGTCTCGTCCCGGGGAGGGCCGTGACCTCCGACCCGCTCACCGAGTCGCCCCATCCCGCCACTACCGCCGGCGCGACCCTGTCCGAAGTCGCCGCCGCCGCGTCGTCGTGCGCGCTGTGCAAGCTCGCGCCGAGCCGCACCCAAGTCGTGTTCGGGGTCGGCCGCGCGGACGCCCAGCTGATGTTCGTCGGCGAGGGTCCCGGCGAACAGGAAGACCTCAAAGGCGAGCCGTTCGTGGGCCGGGCCGGGCAGCTGCTCACGCAGCTCATCGAAGGGATCGGCTTGACGCGTGCCGACGTCTACATCGCGAACGTCGTCAAGTGCCGGCCGCCCGGCAACCGCGATCCGCAACCCGACGAGATCGACGCGTGCGCGCCGTGGTTGGACCGCCAACTCGAGCTGATACGGCCGCGCGTCATCGTCACGCTCGGGAACTTCGCGACCAAGCTGCTGTTGCAGACCAAGGATGGCATCACGAAGCTCCGCGGCCAGGAGTTCGCGTTCACCCGCGCCGGCCACTCGGCCGTCCTGATCCCGACGCTGCACCCCTCGGCGGTACTCCGTTCGGGCGGGCGCGCCCTCGCCGAGTCGCGCGCCGATTTCGTGCATGTCAAGCGCGCGCTCGTCCGGGGAACCGGATGACGATCGCACTCACCGCGAACGGGGCCGGCGCGACCGAGGCGATCGGTGAAGCGCTGGGATCGCAGTTGCAGGCCGGCGACGTCGTCGTGCTCACGGGCGATCTCGGCGCCGGCAAGACCACGATGACCAAAGGCATTGCCCGGGCCCTGGGGGTGTCGGAGCGGGTGACGAGCCCGACGTTCACGATCGTGCAGGAGTACGAGGGCCGGATCCCCGTCGCGCACGTCGACGTGTACCGGCTCGAACGGATCCAGGAACTCCACGACATCGGGTTCGAGGAGCTGCTCGACGGGCGTGTGACCGTCGTCGAGTGGGGTGACGCGATCGCGCGCGCTCTCCCGCCCGACCGGCTCGACGTGCGCATCGCGCTGGTCGACTCGGCCGCCGACGATTGCCGGGCGATCGAGATCGCATCGTCGGGAACGTCGTGGGCGGCGCGGCGCGGCGCGCTCGAAGCCGCGCTGAGCGCGCTCGGGGAAGCGTGATGCTGTTGCTCGGGATCGACACCTCGACGCGAAGGGTCGGCGTCGTCCTCGCGAACGAGCACGGGATGCTCGGGCGCGTCGAGCTCGGCGGCACGGCGGATTCCGGCCCGCCCCGGCACGCGGAGACGCTCGCGCCGGCGATCGAATGGTGTTGCCGCCACTGCGGTGTCGAGGTTCCCCAGGTGTCGGCGGTCGCGGTCGGGATCGGCCCCGGCATGTTCACCGGCCTGCGCGTCGGCGTCACAACGGCCAAGTTGCTCGCACAATCGCTGCGCGTGCCGGTGATACCGATTCCGAGCCTCGACCTCCTGGCCTACCCGCTCCGCTACACGAGCCGGCTCGTCGTCGCGACGATCGACGCGCGCCGCCACGAGCTCTACTGGGCGATCTATCGCAAGGTGCCGGGCGGCGTGCAGCGCGTCTCGGGATACGAGATCGGGACCCCGGACGACCTCGTGGCCGAGATCGAAGCGCGGGGCGAGGACGCGCTCCTCTGCGGCGACGGCTTCGGACGATTCGCCGAGGTGTTCGCGCCGCTCGGTCGGCGCATCGAGCCGGCCGGGCCCGCGCACGCGTCGCCGAGCCTCACCGCGCTTTCCGAGCTCGCAATGGCGCGCTACGAGCGCGAGGACTTCTGCGCTCCGGCGGAGGTGGTCCCGATGTACCTCCGGCGCAGTGATGCCGAGCTCGCCTGGGACCGCGGGGGCGCGTGATGGCCGCGGAGCGGGAGGTCGTCGACGCCGAGGTGCACATCGCGCCGATGCGACGCCGCCATCTGCGCGGTGTCGTACGCATCGAGTCGCAGGTTTACCCGCGACCGTGGTCGCATTCGCTGTTCGTGAGCGAGCTCGCGCTGCGCTCCTCGCGCGCCTATGTGGTCGCCAAGGTCGGGCGCGACGTCGTCGGCTATGCCGGGCTCATGATGTCGTTGAGCGACGGGCACGTCACGACGATCGCGGTCGACCCGGCCTGGCACCGGCGGGGTATCGGCACCCGGCTGCTGCTGACACTCGCGCACGAGGCGATCGAGCGGGGCGCGTTGGCGCTGACCCTGGAGGTCCGGTTGTCGAACCGCGGCGCGCAGGAGATGTACAAGCGGTTCGGCTTCACCGCGGTGGGTGTGCGCAAGGGCTACTACGCCGACACGGGCGAGGACGCACTCGTCATGTGGGCGTACGGAGTCAGCGAGCCGCCGTACCGGCGTCTGCTCGCGGGGATCGAGCGATCGATACCGGGTACGACGGTCATGGAACGCATGCGCGGCTGGGCCTGACGACCATGCGCGTGCTCGGCATCGAGACATCGTGCGACGAGACCGCGGCCGCGGTCGTCGACGACGGGCGGCAGGTGCGGTCGTCGGTCGTCGCGAGCCAGGCCGACCTACACGCGCGCTACGGCGGAGTCGTTCCCGAGATCGCGAGCCGCGCGCACGTCGAGCTCATCTGCGACGTCATCGAGCAAGCCCTGGTCGAGGCGGGCGCCGCGCTCGCCGATCTCGACGCGATCGCCGCGGTGCGCGGACCGGGCCTCGCGGGCGCGCTGCTCGTCGGTGTCAGCGCGGCGAAGGCGATCAGCCTCGCGAGCGGGTTGCCCTACGTCGCCGTGCATCACCACGAGGCGCATCTGTACGCGGCGATGATCGAGGATCCACACCTCGAGCCGCCGCTCGTCACGCTCGTCGTATCGGGCGGTCACACGCTCCTGATCGCGATGGACGCCCATGGTTGCTACCGCGTGCTGGGCGAGACCGTCGACGACGCCGCGGGCGAGGCGTTCGACAAGGTCGCGCGGTTCCTGGGTCTCGGCTATCCCGGCGGCCCCGCGATCGACCGGCTCGCACATTCGGGTGATCCGGCGGCGATCGCGTTCCCACGCCCGATGCGCGGCGACGGCCTCGACTTCTCCTTCTCCGGGCTCAAGACCGCGGTGGTGCAGTACGTCCGCAAGCACCCGGAGTCCGAGGTGGCCGACGTCGCGGCCTCGTTCCAGGCGGCGATCGTCGATGTCCTCGTTGACAAGTTGCTCGAGGCCGCCCGCGAGACCGGGATCGACACCGTCGTCGCCGGCGGCGGGGTGGCGGCGAACTCCGCGCTGCGGGCCCGGCTGCTCGACGTCGCGGCCGCCGGCACGGTCCGCGTCGTCCTTCCGAGCATCTCCCTTTGCACCGACAACGCCGCGATGGTGGCCGCAGTGGGCGCTTACCGGCTGGTCGCCGACGGCCCGACCGCGCTCGACGACCCGGTGGTCCCCAATCTCCGGCTCGGTTAGCTTGCCCGGCCGCCGGGCGGCTTGGTACCGTTAGCACTCGAAGCCGCCGAGTGCTAACGATGCGCTCGCCGCGGACCCCGGATGCTCGAAGAACTCGAACCCGCAAGCTCGAAGAAGAGCGTCCCAGACGCCCAGCTCAGATGGAGGCACACGATGAACCTGCAGCCGTTGGAGGACCGAATCGTCGTCCGGCCGGCCGAGGCCGAGGAGACGACCCACAGCGGCCTCGTCATTCCCGATACCGCGAAGGAGAAGCCCCAGCAGGGTGAAGTCCTGGCGGTGGGCCCCGGTCGCCGGGCCGACAACAGTGGCGAGCTGATCCCGATCGACCTCTCGGTCGGCGACACGGTCGTGTACTCGAAGTATGGCGGCACCGAGATAACGGTCGACGGCGAGGATCTCCTGATCCTCAGCTCCCGCGACGTGCTCGCCAAGACGACGGGCACCAAGAAGAAGAAGTAGTTCCCGCCCCAACACTTTTCCGAAGCTGCGTGGGCGCGGGCTCGTCCCGGCTCACGCAGCTTTGTCGTCAGGTGGTGGAGCCCGCGGCGGCCTTGGCCCACTTGTAGTCGGCCTTGCCGTTGGGCCCGCGTTCCACCTCACCGACGACGACGAAGCGGCGCGGCCGCTTGAAGTGCGCGAGCGGCTCGAGCGCGGCCGCGAGCTCGTCCGGTGTCGCGTGCTCGCCCGGACGCAGTGAGACGACGGCGACGACTGCCTCGCCGAATCGCTCGTCGGGGACGCCGACGACGAGGCAGTCGGCAACGGCCGGGTGCACCTTCACCGCCTCCTCGACCTCCTCGGGGAAGATCTTCTCGCCGCCCGAGTTGATGACGACCGACCCGCGCCCGAGGAGCGTGATCGTGCCGTCGGTCTCGACGCTGGCGAAGTCGCCGGGTACCGACCAGCGCGCGCCGTCGATGACGAGGAAGGTGGCGTCGGTCTTCCCCTCGTCCTTGTAGTAGCCGAGCGGGATGTAACCGCCGACCGCGAGCCGGCCGACGGCGCCGGAGCCGGGCACGACCTCGACGCCGCGATCGTCGAACACCTTCGTGTTCGGGCCGATCGTGAACTTCGCCGTCTTCTGCTCCGAGCCGGGCGTGCTGATCGAGCCCGCGAAGCCGACTCCCTCGCTCGAGCCGAGCGAGTCGAGGCAGACGAAGCGGCCGCGTTGCATCAGGCCGTGCTTGACCTCGGCCGACCACATCACGCCCGAGCTGATGATGAGCTCGACCGACGATATGTCGTACGGCGCGCCCTTCGCCTCGGCGACCTCGAGCGCGCGGAGCATCGGCTTGGCGAAGGCATCGCCGACGATGGCCATCTGCGTGACGCGCTCACGCTGGACCGTCGCCCACAGCTCGTCGGCGTCGAAGTGGCGCCCGACCAGGGTCACGATGGAGGCGCCGATGAACAGCGCTTGGAAGGTGGTGAACGCACCCGTGCCGTGCATCAGAGGCGACGCGGGCAGGTGGACCCGATGCGCGCCCGCATCGACGAGCGACCTCGCGATCGGGCCGACGTCGGCGAGGTCGTCGGGCCGGGTGGCGCCGACGATCGGGTACACGCTGTCGCCGAGGACGCCGAAGAGATCCTCGCTGCGCCACATCACGCCCTTTGGCATGCCGGTGGTGCCGCCGGTGTACAAGAAGTAGAGGTCGTCGCCGCTGCGTTCGATGCGAGGCATCGGTTCGTGCGCGGCGAGCAGCGCCTCGTACTCGACCGCGAAGTCCTGTCGCGGCGAACCGTCGTCGACCTGGATCCAGAGCTTCACCCGAGGGGCGCGGTCGCGGACCTTGGCGACGTGATCGCCGAGGGAGCCGTGGAAGAGCAGCGCCTGCGCGTCGGAGTTGTCGAGCAGATAGACGAGCTCGTCCTCGAGATAGCGGTAGTTCACGTTCACGGGGACACCGCGCATCTTGAACGTCGCGTACAACGCCTCCGTGTACTCGTTGGAGTTGTAGAGATAGGACGCGACCTTGGAGCCGGGCTGCAGTCCTGCGTGCGCGAGACCCGACGCGAGACGCGCGGCGCGGTCGTCGAACGACTGCCACGACACGCGGCGATCGCCTTGAATGAGTGCGACGCGATCGGGAAGCGCGTCGCACACTGATTCGAACGCCGTAGCCAGGTTCCACTCCATGGGGGAGGGAGTCTCGCGCGGCCTCGATACGATCGTCATCGTGGCGATCCGACGCGGGGGGCAGCAGCGGATCCCCCGCCCGCCGTCGTACCAGCCCGGTGGTCCCCCTCCGTGGGCCGCGCTCACCGCCGACCAGCGGCGCCTGACGCTCGCCGACGTCCGCGAGCGTCTCGCCGACATGGCGCCCGCGGTCGACCCGGGTCCCGCCGTCGCGGGGAGCCGCGCCGCGGCCGTCCTCGTCCCGCTGTACGAGGCGGACGGCGAGACCCGGGTCGTCCTCATCAAGCGACCGGAGTCGATGCCTTCACACAGCGGCGAGATCGCGTTTCCGGGCGGGAAATTCGAACCGGGCGTCGACGCCGATCTGCAGGCGACCGCGCTACGCGAGTCCCACGAAGAGGTCGGCCTTTCACCGGGCGAGGTCGAGGTCGTCGCGCGCCTCGACGGCATCGCGACATTCGCGACGCGATTCACGATCTCGCCCTTCGTGGGATTCCTCGCGGCGCGCCCGGTGCTCGTCCCGAGCCCGCGCGAGGTCGTGCGGATCCTGGAGGTCCCTCTGTCCGGGCTTCTCGACCCCGACGCGTATCGGGAGGAACGCTGGGACACGCGTGGTACCGATTTCAGCGTCCACTTCTACGACCTCGAGGACGAGACGGTGTGGGGCGCGACGGCGCGGATACTCACCAGCTTTCTCGCCCACCTCGTCGCGGAGCTCTGACGCAGGGCGGGAGGCCCGATCGACCGATCGCGAATCCGGCGCGCGACGTGGATATCCTGGGAAATTCCGAGGTGCGAGGACTACGGCGGAGGAACCCGTGGAAGTTGAGATCGGGATCGGAAAGTCGGGACGGCGGGCCTACGGGTTCGACGACATCGCGATCGTGCCGAGCCGCCGAACCCGCGACCCCGAAGATATCGACATCACGTGGGAGGTCGACGCGTACAAGTTCGAGCTGCCGATGATGGCCGCCGCGATGGACGGTGTCGTGTCGCCGGCGACCGCGATCGAGATCGGAAAGCTCGGCGGTCTCGCGTGCTTGAACCTCGAAGGGATCTGGACGCGCTACGAGGAGCCGGAGTCGGTTTTCGAGGAGATCGCGTCTCTTCCGCCCGAGAAGGCGACGCGCCGGATGCAGGAGCTCTACGACGAGCCGATCAAAGAGGAGCTCATCCCGCAGCGCATCCGTGAGGTGAAGGCGAGCGGCGTCATCGCCGCGGCGTCGCTCACGCCGCAGCGCGTGGAGCAGTATGCCAAGCACGTGCTCGACGCGGAGCTCGACGTTCTCGTCGTCCAGGGAACGGTTGTGTCGGCCGAGCACGTCTCCCACGACCCGGCCCGCCAACCGCTGAACCTGAAGAAATTCATCCGCGAGTTCGACCTCCCGGTCATCGTCGGCGGCTGCGCCTCCTATTCCACCGCGCTGCACCTCATGCGCACCGGCGCGGTCGGTGTGCTCGTGGGCGTCGGTCCGGGGCACGCGTGTACGAGCCGAGGAGTGCTCGGCATCGGGGTCCCGCAGGCGACGGCCATCGCCGACGCGGCGGGGGCCCGTATCCGCCACCTCGACGAGACGGGCGTATACGTCCATGTCATCGCAGACGGTGGGATGTCGACCGGCGGCGACATCGCCAAGGCGATTGCATGCGGCGCCGACGCGGTGATGATCGGTTCGCCGCTCGCGACTGCGTACGAAGCGCCGGGCCGCGGCTACCACTGGGGCATGGCCACCTTCCACCCGACGCTGCCGCGCGGCGCGCGGGTGTTCGCGGGCCAGAAAGCGTCGCTCGCCGAGATTCTCACCGGCCCCGCGCACGAGAACGACGGAACGCTCAACCTGTTCGGCGCGCTGCGGACGTCGATGGCGACGACGGGCTACGAGACGGTGAAGGAGTTCCAGAAGGCCGAAGTGATGGTCGCGCCCGCGCTGAAGACGGAAGGCAAGTCGCTGCAGCGCGCGCAGGGCATCGGCATGGGCTGATGGAGACCACCGGAGCGTGAACGACTCACCCGACCTCGTCCTCGTCGTCGACTTCGGGGCCCAGTACGCGCAGCTGATCGCGCGCCGCGTGCGGGAAGTGCACGTCTACAGCGAGATCGTTCCGCGCTCGATGCCGGTCGCGGAGATGCTCGCACGCAATCCGAAGGCGATCGTCCTCTCGGGCGGCCCCGCGTCGGTACACGTTCCCGGTGCTCCGGGCATCGATCCTGCGGTGTACGACGCGGGCGTCCCGGTGCTCGGCATCTGTTACGGAGCGCAGCTCGTGGCGCGCGATCTCGGCGGCGAGGTCGCCAAGACCGGGCAGGGCGAGTACGGGCGCACCGAACTGCACGCGGAGGGGTCCTCCTTGCTCTTCGCCGATCTCCCGGTCGACGAGGTCGTGTGGATGAGTCACGGCGACTCGATCACGGGCGCGCCCGCGGGCTTCACGATCACGGCGCGCACCGACGCGGTGCCGGTCGCCGCGTTCGAGGACCGCGACCGCGCGATCTACGCCGTGCAGTTCCACCCCGAAGTGGCGCACACCGTGCACGGGATGGAGATCCTCAAGGCCTTCCTGTTCGATGCCGCGGGTTGCCGGCCCACGTGGACGAACGTCTCGATCATCGAACACGCGGTCGCGGAGATCCGCGAGCAGGTCGGCCACGAGCGCGTCATCTGCGGGCTTTCGGGTGGCGTCGACTCCGCGGTCGCCGCCGCGTTGGTGCACAAGGCGATCGGCGACCAGCTCGTGTGCGTGTTCGTCGACACCGGCTTGCTGCGGCGCGGCGAGGCCGAGCAGGTCGAGCAGACGTTCCGCGAGCAGTTCGAGGTCGAGCTCGTTCACGTGAAGGCGCAGGATCGCTTCCTGGACGCGCTCGACGACGTCATCGATCCGGAGCGCAAGCGCAAGACGATCGGCGAGCTCTTCATCCGCGTCTTCGAAGAGGCCGCCCAGGATCTCGGAGACGCGCGCTTTCTGGTGCAGGGCACGTTGTATCCCGACATCGTCGAGTCCGGCGGTGGCGACAACGCGAACATCAAGAGCCATCACAACGTCGGCGGGTTGCCCGACGACATGGATTTCGAGTTGGTGGAGCCGTTACGGGCGCTGTTCAAGGACGAGGTGCGCGCGATCGGCGAGGAATTGGGCCTCCCCGAAGAGATCGTGTGGCGTCAGCCGTTCCCCGGTCCGGGGCTCGCGGTCCGCATCATCGGCACGATCACGCGCGAGCGGGTGGAGATCCTGCAACAGGCCGACGCCATCGTCGTCGAGGAGATCCGGCGCGCCGGTCTCTATCGCGAGATCTGGCAGAGCTTCGCCGTGCTTCCCGCGGTGAAGACCGTCGGCGTCATGGGCGACGACCGCACGTACGCCTACCCGATCGTGCTGCGCGCGGTGACTTCCGACGATGCGATGACCGCCGACTGGGCCCGGCTCCCGTACGAGGTGCTCGAGCGGGTCTCGTCACGGATCATCAACGAGGTGCCGGGCGTGAACCGCGTCGCGTACGACATCACCTCGAAGCCCCCCGGCACGATCGAGTGGGAGTAACTCCCTCCTGCCCGGGTTGGGAGTCGGGTCCGCCGCCGGTGGAGAATGTCCTGAGCACGACGTGAGAAAGAGGAGCACGCGATGGGCGCCACACTGAACCAGACGGCACGGGAACTGGTTGCACCCGGCAAAGGGATCCTCGCCGCCGACGAGAGCAGCGGCACGATCAAGAAGCGTTTCGATTCGATCGGCTGCGAGTCGACCGAGGACCGCCGCCGCGCGTACCGCGAGATGTTGTTCACGACCGCGGGCGCGGCCGACTACGTGAGCGGTGTGATCCTGTTCGACGAGACGATCCGCCAGAGCGCGTCCGACGGCCGGCCGCTGCCGAAGATTCTCGAGGGGCAGGGGATCATCCCCGGCATCAAAGTCGACAAAGGCACGACGAAGCTTGCGAAGTCGCCCGACGAGCTCGTCACCGACGGCCTCGACGGATTGCGCGAGCGTCTGGTCGAATACCGCGGATTGGGAGCGCGCTTCGCAAAGTGGCGCGCCGTCATCAACATCGGCCCGCACATTCCTTCGCGCCTCTGCCTCGACGTGAACACGCACGCGCTGGCGCGTTACGCGGCGCTCTGCCAGGAGGAGGACATCGTCCCGATCGTCGAGCCCGAAGTCCTGATGGACGGCGACCACTCCATCGAACGTTGCTACCAGGTCACGTGCGACACGCTGCACCGGTTATTCGGCGCGTTGTACGACCAGCGCGTCGATCTCGAAGGCACGCTGCTGAAGCCGAACATGGTCATACCCGGCAAGGGCCACTCGACCTACCCGGTGTCGCCCGATACCGTCGCCGACGCGACGATCTCGTGTTTCCGGATGACGGTTCCGGCCGCGGTGCCCGGCATCGTGTTCCTCTCGGGCGGCCAAGGCGACGAAGAGGCCACCGCGAACCTCAACGCGATGAACGCGAAGGGACCACATCCCTGGCAGCTGTCGTTCTCGTACGGTCGCGCGCTGCAGGCCCCGTCGCTGAAGGCTTGGAAAGGCGACGACGCGAACATCACCGCGGGCCAGGCCGCGTACAAGCACCGTGCGCATATGAACAGCCTGGCCCGGTCGGGTTCGTACACGGCCGACGCCGAACGGGCGGCTTCGTAGGAGCGCGGGCTCGGGGCCGGGCGCCTGCGGTCCGCGGCTCGTGCGCGCGCTGGTGCAGCGAGTCACGGAGGCATGCGTTCGGGTCGACGGCGAGGTCGTCGGCGCGATCGGGCCCGGCCTCTGCGTCCTGGTTGGTGTGACGCATGACGACGCGCCTGCAGATGCCGGCAAGCTGGCGTCGAAGGTCGCGCACCTCCGGGTCTTCGACGACGACGGTGGCGCGATGAACCGCTCGCTCCTCGACACTGGTGGCGCCGCGCTGGTGGTAAGCCAGTTCACGTTGTACGGCGACACGGCGCGCGGCCGCCGGCCTAGCTGGGTCGCCGCGGCGCGGCCCGACCACGCCGAGCCGTTGGTCGACGTGTTCGCACGCGAGCTCGCCGGCTTCGGAGTGCCGGTCGCGACGGGGAGGTTCCGGGCCGACATGGAGGTAGCGCTGGTGAACGACGGTCCGGTGACGCTGATGCTCGAAGTCCCCGAGCGCGGACCGACACGCGTGTAATTCGGCCCCGGTACGATGCAGGGACTCATGGTGGACACGGAGCCCGCCGTCCCGGCGCGCGGACGGAGCCTGGATCTCTCGGGGCTGAATCCGGCCCAGTACGAAGCCGTGACCTTGCCGGCCGGTCCGGTGCTGGTGATCGCGGGCGCGGGGTCGGGCAAGACGCGGGTGCTGACTCATCGGCTCGCCTTCCTCGTCGCCGAGCTCGGTGCATCGCCCTTCGAGATCCTCGCGATCACGTTCACGAACAAGGCCGCCGGCGAGATGCGCGACCGGGTCGCCCAGCTCGTCGGACCCGTTGGCCACCGGATGTGGGTGTCGACGTTCCACGCGGCGTGCTCGCGCATCCTGCGGCGGGAGGCGTCGCTGCTCGGCTACCGGTCGAGCTTCACGATCTACGACCAGGCGGACGCGACGCGGCTCACCGATTGGGTGCGGCGCGATCTGAACCTCGACCCGAAGCGGTTCCCGGGCCGCCAGCTGCACGGCCAGATCAGCGCGCTGAAGAACGAGCTGATCCTTCCGGCGGAGTACGCCGCGCAAGCGGTCGGTCCCGCGGAGCGGCGGGTGGCGGAGGTCTACACCGAGTATCAGCGCCGGCTGGCGGAGGCGTCGGCCGTCGACTTCGACGATCTCCTAGTGCTCACCGTGCGCCTGTTCCGCGAGTACCCCGAGGCCTTGTTCCGGTACCAGCAGCGGTTCCGGCACGTGCTCGTCGACGAGTTCCAGGACACCAACGCGGCCCAATGGGAGATCGTGCGCCTGCTCGCCGAGGAGCATCGCAGCATCATGGTGGTCGGCGACGACGCGCAGAGCGTCTACAGGTTCCGCGGCGCCGACTTCCGCAATCTGTTGAAGTTCGAGGACGCCTTCCCCGACGCGACGATCGTCGTACTCGATCAGAATTACCGGTCGACGCAACGCATTCTCGAGGCCGCGAACGCGGTGATCTCGAACAACGCCTCGACCCGCAAGAAGCACCTGTGGACCGACAAGGGTCCCGGCGAGCAGATCGTGCGCTACCAGGGGGACGACGAGCACGACGAGGCGATGTTCGTCGTGCGTGAGGTGCACCGTCTCGTCGACTCCGGCGACTACCGGCACGGCGACATTGCGGTCTTCTACCGGACCAACGCACAGAGTCGCGTGCTCGAAGAGTCCTTGGTCCGCGCGGGCGTGCCCTATCGCGTGTTCGGCGGTGTGAAATTCTACGACCGGCGTGAGATCAAGGACGCGCTCGCGTATCTGCGCGCGCTGGTGAATCCCGACGACGAAGTGTCGTGGAAACGGGTGGTGAACACGCCTCGCCGCGGTGTGGGAGACACCTCGATCGCCAAGCTCGACGCGTACGCGCAGGGTGCGGGTGTCACGTTCCGCGAGGCGGCCAGCGCGGCGGCCGCGGCGGGGGTCTCCGGCAAGGCGCTCGGCGGTTTGCGCGACCTCCTCGATCTGATGGCGGAGGTCGAGACTGCCGCGGACGGGGGTGTGGGTGCGACGCTCGAGGCGGTGCTCACGCGAAGTGGCTACCTCGCCGAGCTGGAAGCCGAGCGTTCGGTCGAGTCGCACGGACGCCTCGAGAACTTGCAGGAGCTGGTGGGATCGGCGCGTTTGTTCGATGATCAGGTCGAGAGCGGCGACATCGGAGGTCTGGCCGCGATCGGCGGTGTCGGCGTGGGAGAAGGTGCGAGCGCAGCGGGCGATCGTCCGGACGGGCTCGCACGCGTGCAGGCGTTTCTCGAAGCGATCTCGCTCGTCACCGATCTCGACGAGAACGATCCGGAGTCGAGCTCGGTCACGCTGATGACGCTGCACTCGGCCAAAGGCCTGGAGTTCCCGGTCGTGTTCCTGATCGGCCTGGAGGACGGCGTCTTCCCGCACGTCCGCAGCCTCGGCGATCCCGACGAGCTCGAAGAGGAACGCCGCCTTTGCTACGTCGGGCTCACGCGCGCGGAGGAGCGGTTGTACCTGTGTCACGCGTGGAGCCGCATGATGTTCGGCTCGACCGACTACCGGCCGCCGAGCCGATTCTTCGACGAGATACCCGTCGAGCTGATATCGGCTACCGAGGACACGCCGGGGCGGGCCCGGCGCGCGGGGGGCGCGGGGCGAACGGGCGCGGGCGGCGGTGGCTTCGGCGTGCACCGTGACGCGGTCGTTGCGGCCGCGATGCGGCGCGACAACGCCGCCCCCTCGGGCTCGCGCGGCGCCGAACAGCTCGGGCTGCGGGTCGGCGACGACGTGCACCACGACAAGTTCGGTGACGGCGTGATCGTCGACCTCACCGGTACCGGCGACAAGGCGGAGGCCCGGGTGCGCTTTCGCGACGTCGGGGAGAAGACGTTGCTTCTTTCGTGGGCGCCGCTCGTACGCGTGTGAGCGCGGTCAACCTGTCGTCGGCGTTGGCGAACTCGTAGCGGTCGAAGTCGGGCTGCCGGTCGACGTGAGATCGACGATCAGGGCGTCGGTCGTGCCGATCGTCTGAATGCTGACCGGGTATTGCAAGAGCGTCGAGGCCTCGACGGAGTTGCCGTTGCACACCCAGCGCGTGCCCCGGTCTCGGAGGTTGACCATGCAGCCCGACGGCTGACGGACCCGGTACGCGACGATGGTGCCGTCCTCGAGCGCGAGCCAGAAGCCGCACGTCGCGCCGCCCGTGACGAATGTCGGGCCCTGGGTGTCGAGGCGGTCGCGGATGTCGCTGGCCTTGCCGAGGTCGAGCTGTCCGCAGGTCGGGTTGTTGGAGCCCGAAGAGGTGGCGATGAGCATCCCGCCGGCGATGAACAGCCCCGCCAGGATGACCGCGACGGTCGCCGAGGCGATGAGCTTGATGTCCGAGCTGCGGGCGCGAGAGGAGGCCACCGGAGGTCCTTGGCTATGGTGAGCCGATGCTGCGACGCTACCGCGTCGTCATCGCCAAACCCGGGCTGGACGGGCACGACAGGGGGGCCAAGGTGATCGCACGGGCCCTGCGTGACGCCGGGTTCGAGGTCGTTTACACGGGCCTGTTCCAGACGGCCGAGCTGGTGGCGGAGGCGGCGTTGCAAGAGGATGCCGACGCCGTCGGACTGTCGGTGCTCTCGGGCGCACACATGACTCTGATCCCCCGGATCATGGACGAATTGCGCGCCCGTGACCTCGACGACGTGGTGGTGTTCGCAGGCGGGATCATCCCCGAAGAAGATCGCCCGGCGCTCGTCGCGGCCGGCGTCGCCGCGGTGTTCACACCCGGCGCGCCCCTCGGCGAGATCGTCGATTGGCTCGAGACCACTCTCGATTCGCACACTTCACTCGAACGTACGCAGGAGTAGTTCGTGGATCTCTTCGAATATCAGGGAAAACAATTGTTCGCGCGTTACGGCATTCCGGTGTCGGCGGGCGACGTGGCCGAAACGGTCGACGAGGCGGTGCGCGCGGCCGACGCAGCCGGGTATCCCGTCGTGGTCAAGGCGCAGGTGCAGGTGGGCGGGCGCGGCAAGGCGGGCGGCATTCAGCTCGCGGCGAACGCGGACGAGGTGCGCACCCACGCGGGGCACATTCTCGGGATGGACATCAAGGGCCACGTCGTGCAGCGCGTATGGGTCGAGCACGCGTCCGACATCGCGGAGGAGTACTACGCGTCCTTCACGCTCGACCGGAGTGCGAAGAAGTATCTCGGTATGTTGAGCGCGCAGGGTGGTGTCGAGATCGAGACGGTCGCGGAGGAGAACCCCGACGCAATTGCCCGGTTGACGATCGATCCGGTCGATGAACTGACGGAAGCTGCCTGCCGGGCCTGGGTCGAGCAGGCGAAGTTGAATCCGGCCGCGACCGCGGGCGCGGTCGACATCCTGATGAAGTTGTATCGCGCGTACGTC
>Ga0335083_10004613_pt1 | contig 17512 bp, 16 predicted proteins | sample Lox_Sample_42_FD_206716 | JGI IMG/M metagenome (GOLD analysis project Ga0335083, IMG submission 206716) | Soil microbial communities from Loxahatchee National Wildlife Refuge, Florida, United States - Lox_Sample_4.2 | ecosystem: Environmental > Terrestrial > Soil > Wetlands | place: USA...
ATTCCACGTTCAAATGACGGCCGAAACCGCCGGCCAGATAAAATACATCCACCTCCTCAAACCGGATTCCATAGTCGTGGAAGATGACGTGCAGGCCGGCGACATTCGCGCCTTTGGCCTGCGCGAGTTCGTTGATGTCGCTTTCGGTGAAATAAATCGGCGCATCGCTCTTCACGTCCAGGACAAACTTGTCCTCGTCGTGCTCGAAGCGGCCCAGCGTATTGATTCGATTGGTCCGCAACAATTCGCTCAGCAGGTCCACAAGGCCGGAGCCGCAAATGCCTTCCGCCGGCACATCACCAATAACGCCGACGCGCACCGAACCGTCATCGGCAATTTCCACCTTTTCAATCGCCCCCGGCAGGCCCGGCATGCCGCAGGAAATTTTCCCGCCTTCAAACGCCGGCCCCGCCGGGCAGGACGCCGCGAGAATCCTGTTTTTGTTGCCGAGAACCAGCTCCGTGTTGGTGCCGATGTCCATGACGGCGACGAGGCGTTCTTCGTTGGCCAAATCCACGGCCAGCATGCACGCGGCGGCATCGGCGCCTACGTGGCCGCTGATGATTGGCAGGCCGTACACCTGCGCCTTCGGGTGCAGCGGCAACAAAAGTTTCTTGGCAGACTCCGTCAGGCTGGTCGTCGTGCGCTTGCCTTCGGCCATTTCCAGTTCGGTGACGGAACGGTAGGGGCTTTGCCCGATGGAATAGACATTCAGGCGGAAAAAAAGGTCGCGCATGGTGGAATTTCCCGCCACGACCATTTCGTAAATCGTTTGGGGGTCCACCTGGAATGCTTCGATGGCATGGGTGAGATAACCGGCCAGAGTCCGTTGCAGCAGGTGGCTGCCGTCTTCGGTGTCGTATTGAATCCGGGCCATCACGTCCGAGCCGCCGAACCGTTGCGGGTTTTCAAAGGAGGCATCGGCGACGACCTCGCCGGTTTCCAGGTTCAGGAGCCGGAGTACAATGGTGGTGGTGCCCAAATCCATGGCCAGGCCGTGGATCGGCGCGGTCGAGCGCGCGATGGCCTCGCCGTCCCGCAAAATCCGGTCGCCGCTCCGCGTCACTGCCGGATCCAGCTTTAAAGTTTGCCGGCTGGTCGGAAGCTGCAACGCGTGGCGTTCGATGCGCATCTCGCCGCGCCGCATGGTGTGGCAGCGGACCACGCCGGTATTTTTGACGAGGCAGCAGGAGCAGGACAACCGGAAGTTCCCTTTCAGATGTTTCTCCGCCGGCAGGCGTTCCGACAGGCAATCCATGCCCTCGGTGACTTCCACTACACATTCCTTGCATTTGCCATTTTTGCGGCAGGACGTCGGGACGTTGATGCCCATCGATTCGGCAAAATCGAACAACGAAATGCCGGGCCCGACGTCACGCCGTTGATGGTTGAAATGCAGTTCGACGCTCATGTTTTATTCGATTGGCGCAGTCCCAAGGGAACATATTATACGCTTCCGGATACGCGCACAATATGCACGCCCGCGCGCCTGAATGCCACCGCTTTCAGCTTGCGCGGCCGAACGTCTGCCCTACCTTCTAACCGCATCATCCGAAGCACCATGAAATTACCAGGCCCCTCCGTTTTTCCCCTTCCGGCCCTCGTCTTGATTTTGATTATGGCGACGCCAACGCACGCGGAAACCGGCTACGAAGGCTGGCTCCGATACGCCACCGTGGATGACGCTTCGGTGCGGAAGAGTTATGCAAAAACCCTGCCCGCCGTGGTGGTCACCCTGGGCAATTCGGAAGCGGAACAATCGGCGCAGGCGGAGCTGATTCGCGGTATGCGGGGTCTGTTGAACCGGACCGAGAGAGTTGAAGCCGCGTTGCCGGACGAAAACGCCATCCTGCTCGGCACGGTGGACGAGCTAAAAAAAGTGGTTCCGACCTTCAGCGCGCCGGGGGATCTGATTCCGGACGGATTTTGCCTGAAAACAATTCCGGTTGGCGGCCATCGGATTCTGGTGGTTACCGCGTTGAACGATCGGGGTGTGCTTTACGGCACATTCACCTTGCTGCGAAAAATGGCGTTGGCGGAGTCCATTGCCGGACTGGATGACGAAGAGAATCCTTACGCGCCCATTCGGGTCATCAATCAATGGGACAACCTGAACGGAACCATCGAGCGCGGTTACGCCGGCGGGTCCATCTTCTGGCTGAACGGCCACGTGATTCCCGACCTGACCCGCGCCGGCGATTATGCGCGTCTGCTGGCGTCGCTCGGAATCGACGGTTGTTCCATCAACAACGTCAATGCCGACCCGCAGGCCATCGACAGCGAGCACATCCCGGAACTGGCCCGCGTGGCGGCGGCGTTTCGTCCCTGGGGCGTGAAACTGTTTGTCTGCATCAATTTCGGGAGTCCGAAACGCGTTGGCGGGCTCGACACCTTTGATCCGCGGGACCCGCGGGTCATTGATTTCTGGAACAAAAAGGTGGAGGAGATTTACGCGGCGATTCCTGATTTCGGCGGGTTCATCATGAAGGCGGATTCCGAAGGCGAACTCGGGCCGTCGGCCTACGGGCGCACGCACGCCGACGCGGCCAACGTGGTCGCCCGCCCGCTCAAACCGCATGGCGGGATCGTCTTCTACCGCGGTTTTGTTTACAACTCGCACGCGGACTGGCATAACCTGAAACTCGACCGCGCCAAGGCCGCCTACGATAATTTTCACCGCTTGGACGGCCAATTCGACAACAACGTCATCGTTCAAATCAAGAATGGGCCGATTGATTTTCAGGTGCGCGAGCCGGCCTCACCGTTGTTCGGCGGCCTTGAAAAAACCGCCATGGCCATCGAGTTGCAAATCACCCAGGAATACCTCGGCCAGCAAAGGCATCTGTGTTTTGAAGTGCCGATGTGGAAGACAACGCTCGATTTTGACCTGCACGCCAGGGGGCCAAACACGCCGGTCAAGGCGCTGGCCGCCGGAAAGGTTTTCCATAACCCGCTCGGCGGATTTGTCGGGGTGGCCAACGTCGGCCTGGATACCAACTGGCTGGCGCACCCGTTGGCCATGGCCAACCTCTATGGGTTCGGGCGCCTGGCTTGGAATCCGGATTTGAGCAGCCGACAAATCGCTGAAGAGTGGACCAAACTGACCTTCGGTCACGACCCGCAGGTCGTCCAAACGATTTGCGATATGCTGTTAAAATCGTGGCCCACCTACGAAGATTACACCGGGCCGCTGGGTGTGGGTGGTTTGACGGACATCATCGAAGTCCACTACGGTCCCGGCATCGAATCCGCCGAGCGCAACGGCTGGGGCCAGTGGATTCGCGCGGACACCAACGGCATCGGCATGGATCGGACCGTGGCCACCGGCACCGGTTACACCGCGCAATATCATCCGCCCGTGTCGGGCAGGTATGAGTCGCTGGCCACCTGCCCGGACGAACTGCTCCTGTTTTTCCATCATGTGCCTTACCATTACGTTTTGCATTCCGGCAAAACTGTGGTTCAGCACGTCTATGACACGCATTATGCCGGTGTGGAACAGGTGCGCGAATTCGTCGAACAATGGCAGTCGCTCCACGGCAAGGTGGACGACCAGCGGTATCACCGGACGCTGGCGCTCCTGGAATATCAGGTCGGCCACGCCACGGAATGGCGTGACGCCGTCTGCCAGTGGTTCTTGAAAATGTCCGGCATCCCCGACAAGTATAACCGCGTGGACAATGATCCGAACCGTATCGAGGCTGAATCCATGAAACTGGACGGGTACGCGGTTTTTGATGTGAAGCCGTGGGAGACGGCTTCGCGCGGCAAGGCGATTCAAGTGGTCAGCGCCGACAATCGTGGTTCGGCCAGCTTCAATTACAGCGGCAAACCCGGTTGGTACAATCTCGCCGTCCAATACTACGATCAGACGAACGGCGTGTCGCAATTCACGTTGGTGGTGGCCGGGCAGGAGGTGGACCACTGGCTCGCGAACGACCTGCTGCCCTCGCGCAATGTCAAGTCACTGCCAAACGGCCACACCTCCACGCGGCACACGGCGCAGGGCATAGCGCTGCGTACCGGGGATGAAATTAAGATTGAGGCCGTGGCCGATGGCGGTGAACACGCCTGTATTGATTATCTCGAAATCGAACCGGCCAGGCCATAATCTCAAAGCCAATATGAAAAGATCACTCCAGGAAACCCTGCGCAAACGCCGTCTGGTTTGCGACGGTGCGATGGGTACGCAACTCATGCTCGCGGGCCTCGAACAAGGCGGTTGTGGCGAATACTGGAACCTGTCCCATCCCGACCGTGTGTTGGGCATTCAGCGGCGTTACGCGGAAGCGGGCGCGGATTGCCTGATCACCAATACGTTTGGCGGCAGCCGCATCATGCTCAAACGGCATGGTCATGCCGATGATTTGCGCGCCATTAATCAGGCCGGCGTCCGCATCGCGCGTGAAGCCTTCGGGGGGCGCGAAGGTTTTGTGCTCGGCGATCTTGGGCCGCTCGGTGCGATCCTGGAACCGTATGGCGACCTGCCGCAGGAAGCGGCGCGAGCGGCGTATGAGGAACAAACCCGGGCGTTGATCGAAGCCGGCGCCGACGCTGTCATCATCGAGACTCAGACGTCGCTGGACGAAATCGGCCTCGCCATCGACGCCGCCAAAGCCGCGGGCGCACCGTGTATCATTGCCTCGCTGGCCTACGATTTATCGCAGGACAAAACGTTTTACGTCACGATGATGGGCGTGCAGCCTGGAGCAGCCGCGGAATTCGTCGAGGAACGGGGCGCGAACGTGGTGGCGTTGAACTGTGGTACGGGAATGGACATGCCGGGCGCCGCCAGGGTCGCGGCCATCTACCGCCAACACTGCCAATTGCCGGTGATGGTACAGCCCAATGCCGGCCTGCCGGTGCTGGAAAAGGGAAAGGCCGTTTACAAACAATCGCCCGCCGAAATGGCCGGCGGTGTGGCGGGCGTCCTGGCCGCCGGGGCCAATATCATCGGCTCCTGTTGCGGCAGTACGCCGGAACACACCCGGGCCATTCACCAAGTCGTGGCGGCGTTCAATCAGGACAAATAAACTGATTTGCAGGAGTAGGAGACCCGGTGACAAGTTTCGCTTCCGCGAATTGTAAAGCCCAACAGAGACTCCATACGCCGTCACTCTCTACTCGTTCAAGACCTTCACCGCCCAGTCGTTGTTAGTGGACGAGAACACGACCAGGCATTTGTCCCCCGCTGCCGTGCCATAGAGGTAGGACAGATCGATATGCTGCCGGGCGAGTTTCTCGGTGATTTCGCGCAACAAACCGGGCCGGTGCTCCACTTCAGCGACCACCACTCTGGCTTCCTGCACCGCCAGTCGTTGGTCGCGCAATGCGTCCACCGTCCGCTGGTGATCGCCGGTCACCAGCCGGATGATTGCGTCGCCGCCCTCCACGGTGGCGATCACCGCCTCGATGTTGAGGCCCATGTCCGCGAGGCTCTTGGTGACCTGGGCCAGCACGCCCATCCGGTTGTTTATCCGGACGATGGCTTCTTTTGCCATTCTTGCTTTAATCATACGGCCTCCTTCCAATTGCCACACATCCGCGCTGCGGACGCGCGGCGTTTTTTAGGTTCATTGCCACTCTAGCACACTTGCATCAGTTTTGCTCAGGTGAAATGGATGAAGAAACAGGATGATTGGTAGCGTTCCGATGGAATTGTCGGCAACAATCCACCGGAGCGCTACCGACGTGGGCGTCCGGCATGAGCGCGGCGGCGACGGAGACGGGCAACCGACAGGCGTTCTCCATCTGCTGACGCGCGTTGGCGTCCAGGTCCTTGCCCCACTGGTGGCAGGTGCTGGACATAATGAATAACTGCGCGTGCCCGGCGGGAATGACACTGGATAATTGCTGCCGGCATGGCTCGGTGAGGCGAGGCCGTTGATGAACGGGTCTGCGGGGACGCTCGCCGCACCCAAATACTCAAAACGTTCTACTGTGGAAAATACATCGAAATGAAAATGTTTGGCCGTGTGTTGGAAAAAGGGCAAAGTTCAGCTCGATCCATGACCGAAGCGATACCGGAACCACCGCCCGTCCCCCAAAACGGTTCGTCGCCGAGCCAGTTCGTCCGTTGCATTCAGGGGTCAGCCTTCGTTGGCTTCTGGATGACGATTGGCTGGGTATTTCACCTGGGCGGAGACGGTTATTTGGTGGTGGGCGTTCCGCTGGTAGTGGCCTTCCAGCTCCTGGTGCGCCGAAAACCGCTGGTTAATCTCTGGATTCGTGACGCGGAACATTTTCGGTTGAACGGTTGGGGAATCGTTTTGGGGCTTGGTTTCGCCGTTCTGCCGGCGGTCAAATTGATTTGGACTGTCCGCCAGGCATCCTGGCCTTCCCACACTTCGGTAATCCTGTGGTATGTGTGTTGCATCCTCGGCGCCTTTGGCGCAGCATTCGGGTTTTGCCGTTTCACGAGGCAAACTTGGAAAGAATTGCGATTCTGTCTGTCCACCGCCGGAGTCATCGGCTGCGGGACAATGTTGCTGGGAGCGTTGATTCGTTGGGCATGGTTGGGCAAGCCGATCGCGCTGAATGGCGGCATGGCGATCACCGGAATCGGGAGTTTTATGCTCTACGTTCCGGTTTGTTTTGTTTTGGAGGAAGTCGTCTTTCGCGGTGCGCTGGATTCGCATGTTTTCCAGCCCGGCGACAAAGGCCAATGGTGGACAGCTATTTTTATTTCCACCTTGTGGGGCTGGTGGCATTTGCCCATTGCGGGTGTAACCGGAATTCAACAGTTCGTGACGCTCATTTTTCTACTGCCTTGCGTCCACATCGCCGTGGGCGTTTTCTTTTCGTTCAGCTGGCGGCGCAGCGGCAATCTGGCCGTGCCGGCCACGGTTCACGCCTTCATTGACGCCGTCCGGAACGCGCTGATGTAGAGTGTTCGCGGACGGCTAAAAGCTGGTCGAGGGATTTACGTTTGCGATGGATTGGAATAGGGTTGGCGCATTGTGAAATACACCTACGAAGAGCTGGCCGGGATGATTGACCATTCCTTGCTGCATCCGACCCTGACCGACCGGGAATTAGAAGATGGTTGCAGGCTCGCCGTGAAATACGGCGTGGCGTCCGTCTGCATCAAGCCTTATGCGGTCAAACGCGCGGCGGAACTGCTGGCCGGCAGCCGTGTGCGGGTGGGTTGTGTCATTGGATTCCCCCACGGCAATTCCTGTACGGAATCCAAGCGTTACGAAACGGAACTGGCCACCCGGGATGGCGCGGAGGAAATTGACATGGTCATCAACCTCGGCAAAGCCATGGGTGGGGATTGGGATTATGTCGAGCGCGACGTAAAAGCCGTGTGCGACGAGGCGCACCGGCACGAAGCCAGGGTGAAGGTCATCTTCGAGAACGATTATCTGGATAACGGTGGCGCCGGCTTGAACGGCGACGATTTCAAGCGCCAGCTTTGCCGGATTTGCGAGCGCGCGGGTGCCGACTGGGTTAAAACATCCACGGGTTTTGGATTTGTAAAGCAACCCGACGGTCATTTCAGCTACCGGGGTGCGACGGCGCACGATTTGGAGCTGATGCGGGCGGCGTGTTCGCCGAAGGTTCAGGTGAAGGCCGCCGGGGGCGTACGCGACCTGGACAGTTTGATGCGCGTGCGCGACCTCGGGGCCACCCGGTGTGGAGCGTCTGCCACCACCGCGATCCTGGATGAATACCGTCGCCGCAAAACCGCCGGGCAGTGATCGTAAAAGTGAAGATTTTGGAGGTTGCTTCGTTCCGGTTCTTGCATTACTTCACCGTGAAGAAAGGAAGCTCATTATGCCAGATCCAGTCATAGCCCAAAAATCTCCGTTCGTTCAAAAAGCCGAAGCGGGCACGTTTTGGTGGTGCGCCTGCGGTCAGTCAAAGACCCAGCCGTTTTGCGACGGCTCCCACAAGGGCACGGGATTCGCGCCGAAGAAAGCGGATCTTCCGGAAGCCAAAACCGTGGCCTGGTGCGGATGCAAACATTCGAAGAACGCGCCGTTCTGCGACGGCAGTCACAGCCGCCTGGGTTAGACGGAATTACTGGCGCTTTTTCCCGCCCGGTTCCTTTTCCTTTTTGCGGAAAAAGTACTGGGTGTCGGCCACGTTAAGCATCGAAAGGTCGAGTCCTTCATCGGGAGCGCGCTTTTTGGCGATTTTAAGCTGGCGCGCGATGCGTTTTATGGCCGTGGCGGCGTAATATTTGACCACGCCGACGCCGGTCTCGGATTTGAAAATCACCACGAGCATGGAATGTTCGTCCACATTGATGACGAAGAGACTATGATTTTCACCCTGCTGGTAGGTGCTGTTGAAAGTGGTTTCGCTGACCAAGCCAGCGATCGTCTGGTTGGCCATAAAGGCGCCCGAGGCCAGCGCTGCGATGGTCGTCAGGTCAAATCCGTCCGAGTTCCCATGATGCGTAATGAGAAAACCACCCTTGTCAATGATCAGCGAGACGGTGGCGTCGGCGCTGGTATTGAACTCTCGGAGGGTATCGTCCAGTTTTTGGATGTCCTCCTCGGTGATTTGAGGGAGGGTAGCCATGTCAGGCGTACTGAGGAACGCTTTGGTTGATGAATTTGTGCAACAACAGGCGCGTGATCATGTTCAACGTTTCGAACACACCCTCGCACCGGTGGGCCGTGGCCGTGAACGACGGTACTTGCACTTCACGGTTGTTCAGCAGAAATTCCATATACTCCATCGGTGCCACGTTGGGCAAATCGCGCTTGTTATATTGCAGCACGTAAGGGATTTCCTGGAGATTGAGCTTAAGCGACTGCAAATTATCCATGAGATTCTGAAAGCTCTCGACGTTTTCCGCCATTTTCTCAAATTGGGAATCCGCCACAAATACGATGCCGTCCACGCCGCGCAGGACGAGCTGGCGGGTGGTGTTATAAATCACCTGGCCGGGCACCGTGTAGAGCTGGAATTTGGTTTTGAACCCGCGGATGGTCATCGCCTCGATCGGCAGGAAGTCGAAAAAGAGGGTACGATCCGAACTGGTCGCCAGGGAGACCAGCTTGCCCTTGTTGCCGGCGGCGGTTTGGACGTGGTCATGGACTTGAACCAGGTTCGTGGTCTTGCCGCCCATTGCCGGGCCGTAATAGACGATTTTAACCTGCAGTTCGCGTGTGGCTTGGTTGATGATGGCCATAGGATTATTATTTTTTACGGTCGAGTTCACCGGCCAATTGGGCCAGTTGCGCGGTCGGCAGTTGTTCGCCGGCGCGACCGAACGCGGCGAAATAGACGCCATGGATGCGGAACACCTTCCAGGGCACGTTGCCAACGGTGAAATTCAAATTATTCAATTCGCCCATCCGCAATTCCCGGGTGCACTGGCTGACCCGGCCGTAAATCTGGGGCAAGAAAGCCGCGAGCGTGTCCGCGTTGAGATCGGACGGAATCTGGCTGGCGACCGTCAGGCCGTCCGGCAGCGCCACCAGCGCGCCGGCAACGCCCGGGAGTGCCATCGCGTGCGCCACCGCTTCCTTGGGGGTGGTGTGGCGGCTGCTGAAATCCGTCGGGGGCGTCGCGGTGACCGCCGCGCGTCTGAATTCGGTCGTGTCCAATTGCGTTGTGTCGTTGGTATCGCCCCAGGCGTAGTAATTGGAATTGGACTCTGACTGTCCCGTGTCCGCCGGCCTGGACGCAAAACTCGTTTCATTCGTCGCCGGCTCTTTGACGGATGGTTCGGGCATTTCCGGCGAAGCTTGCGGTTGCGGGAAACCAAAGAACAAATTCGGGATTTCCGCTGGAAGCGAAGTCGATTGCTGTGACTTGCTGATTTGAGCCGCCTGCCCCCGCCTCGCCAGAAAGAGCGGCGCGATCACTTTCAACGGCAGTTCCAACTCCACCCCATCATGAATCGAAACGCCAGTTACCGGGGGTCTGATCCAGGAACGCAAATTCCGCCAGGGGAACGTGACCCGCCCGCGTTTGAGGGCGGTTTCAACCAAATTCACCGGCAGGGCAACTTGCGCATTAGTCACGGACAGTTGCGCAATCTCCATTCGCAAAGTCTCAGGCCAGGTTTCCGCGAGGACGGCCAGCGGCGCCAGAATCACAGCCGACTCGGGTGCTGTCGGCGCGGGCTTGGGCGCAAACGGCGCGCCCGGCACACCGGGTTGCCGGGGAAGCGCGGGAATGATGGGTTGCACCGGCACGCCATAGTTGTTGCCATAGCCGTTGCCATTTCGTGCCGGCGATGGAGCCGGAGGAACCAAAGGGGCCGTAGGAGCGGGGGGGATCAGAGGTACCGCAGGTGCCGGAGGTGCCGGAGGAGCCGCGGGCTCGGGTTTGATGGCACGTGACACAAACACGGGTGGCGGCGGTGCCACCGGTGGCGGCGTGGATTTGACCGGTTGGACGGTCGGTGCGGGCATTCGCAATGGCGGTGCAGAGGATGGCGTCGGTTTGGCTGGTGCGGAAATGGACACTCCCTCCCCGCGTCCGCTGAACGGCCCGGTGATTTCCGCCGGTACGTCGATGTGTTTTTGAGCCGGGTTGCGGGTCAACGAATTGGAATTCAACCGCGCGAGAATTTCGCTTAGCGGCAACACCACGGGCAGAGAATCGTATTCCTCATTAATATTGAAGAGGGTGGGCGCGGCCTGGCGCAGTTCGCCGAAGGTGATTTTGACCACACCCAACGCCAGCTGCGGCGTGATCTTTCCAATCGCGATCGAGATGGTGGCGCGGCTCAAATCGGCGTCGGTCAGTGTCAATCGGGCGTGCAATTGCGGCGGCAGGTTGTCCAGGATGGTTTGCAGCGGTAATTCCAGTTCGTTGGGGTTTTCCGCGGGTACTGGTCGAGGCGTCACGGGCTGTACAACCGGTTTGGGCTGAAACGTGGCTGTTGGCTGCGCGGGAACCGGTGATGGCGACGGTACAGTGCGCGTTACCGGTCGCGGAGCTGGGGGCGCGTCCGTTCCCGTTTCGTTCTCATCAAAACGTCGCAGCAGTTCTCGCAGCAACCCGGCAAATCTTGTTTTTACTCCATTTGACATCGCACACAGCTTTTCCCGCGGACTTTTCATCCACAGGTTGTGCCCTTCTGAGCAGGAAGCGCGCCACGGAAGTCCCCGACCGGCCTTCCTTCCCTCACGCTGCGGTCGGGCGGTGGCCCGCACAAGGTTGTCCTAGCGTTGGACTGGCTGTCCACAAAGCAGCGGTGAATTATTGATGGGGAGCGCAGGATTCGGAACGACAACTGCTTCCTTTTGGGCGTTTGCGGCTGAAACGCGTTGTGGCTTGAATTCGCAGGCTGACGACCCTGGCCGCGCAGAGTGCACAGTGTGCAGTGTGTTAAGAGGAATGGAACCGCGCCACAAAATCCTGATTTTAGACGACGAAGCCGCCTGGTTGGAGGTGAATCGTGAGACATTGGCTCAACTTCCCAGCAAACCGGAAATCCGCACCGTCAACAACGGGACGCGGGCCATCGCCTTGCTGGACGCCGAGCCGTTCCGCCTGCTGGTTTGCGATTTGAAGATGCCCAAGATGGACGGGTTACAGGTGCTCGCCATTGTCCGCCGGCGGTTTCCGGAATTGCGCACGGTCGTGTTGACCGCGCTGGAGGATGAGGAGTTCCGGTCCCGCGCCTACGCTCTGGGTGTCGATTTGTTCTGGCTGAAGACCGACATCCAACAAAACCCGCAAATGTTCCTGGATTGCATCGAGTCACTGCTGGGGCGCGACATGGAAACAGGTTTCCGGGGCATCCAGAGCAAAAGCCTCATGGACATCATCCAGATGGAATGCCTGTCGCGCACTTCCACCGTGTTGCGCATCACCCGCGGTCCACTCGTGGCCAAACTCTGGATTCAGGACGGGGAACTGATTGATGCCGAGGCCGAAGGCGCCCGCGGCGAGGCGGCGTTTCGGAGAATCCTGGCCTGGAAATCCGGCACCTTCGAAAACATGTCCGCGGAGCCGAAGCACGAACGCACCATCTTCAAATCGGTCAATGCCTTGCTGCTCGAATCCGCGCAGAACATGGACGAAGCGGCCAATCCCACGGGGCCGGAATCGGTTGAGGAGGCGGACCACCGCAAAACCATCTGGAAACTCGCCCTGGTGGCGCGGGAAGGCGCGGAATTTGTAGTCGCCACTTCCTCCGAACACCAGAATGAAGTGGATGCCTGGGGAACGCAGGCCGCGGGACAACTGGCGGCCTGGACCCGGCGGGTCACCGAGGTGTCCAAACGGTTGAGCGACCGGCTGGAAGCCGGCCCATTGTTGTATGTCGTTGGCAACAGTGTGGAACGGCAAGTGCTGTTGTTGCCCCGCGACGAAAAATCTTATCTGGTCGCCTGGCCGCCGGATGCGCCGGCTGACCAGCTGTTCGAAAAAGCCAAAAAACTCGTTGCGTCATGGGATTCCTGACAAAATTTTTTAGGGGTCACGCGGCTGTTCAGCAACTGCCCGCGGGCAGCCTGACTGTGAACCGGGACGGCAAGGTGGTCACCTCCACCATTGTCTCCGGGTATCCGCAAGGTTTGTTGCGCGACATCGTGCGCGACGTGCTGCTCCTGTTTCGCCAGGCGCGCGAGGCGCAAATGCCGCTGGCGGAATTCAGCATCCATTTCGCCAGCCTGCGCATCACCGCCCGCGAAATGCGCGGCGGAGCCGTGATATTCCTTTCGCCGCATACTCTGCCGACTGCACCCAGTCAACCCGACGCCCTATGACCGCCAAAGAACTCACCCAGTTGGTCGCCCAGATCGAAACGCACATCGAATGCTGGAAGCAGTTCAACCATTTCGTGAACACCGCCCGCACCAAAAAATTCGGGGCGCCGGACGAGAATCATTTTCTCGAACTCAAGAGCGTCATTGTGCAGGAGCTGGAGATGATTTACGCGGCCCTGGAAATCACTTCGCCCTCGAAGGAGGAAATCCATGCCCTCGTCGGCAATGCCCCGTCGCTCCGTTACCTCAGCGAGATGAGCGAAGGCTCCCTGCGCGGCATCGAAAGCCAGTGGCACAAAATCTACATCGCCTGGCATTCCATTCTCGGCCAGCTCAAGGTCAAACAGCGTGCCGAAGAAGCCAAGGCGTTCTTCCGCTGGAAAAAGTAAGCCGCAGTCATTTCTTGCTTGCCCCGCACGTCCCTTTCGTGTCTAACCACGCGCCATGCCTGACTGGATAGCCGTGGTGGTCTTAATCCTCGTTGAGTGGGTTTCCAGACCATGCTGAATTATTTCCAAATCCTGATACTCGCGCTGGTCCAGGGCGCGTGCGAATTGCTGCCGGTCTCGAGTTCGGCGCATGTCATTATGGCCGAAAAGCTCATGGGGCTGGATCCGTCGAGTCCCGAAATGACGATGCTGCTGGTCATGCTGCATACCGGGACCATGTTTGCGGTAATCGTTTATTTCTGGCGCGGCTGGAAACGCGATTATTTTGCCTCCGCCGGCCAGCTGCAATGGTTTGCCATCCAGGTCATTGTTGCCACCTTCGCCACCGGTGTGGTTGGGTATGGACTGAAAGTGATCATTGAGAAGGTTTTCATGCGCGGCACTCCGCACGCCGAGATCGAGGATTTGTTCTCGAACCTGCCCCTGATCGCCGGTGCGCTCGCCGCCGTGGGCGCGTTGATCATCTACGCCGGGCGACGCGCGGAAAAAACACCGCGCCATTCGGAGATCCAGCCGGTGCACGCGGTTTGGATCGGCATTGTTCAGGGTGTCTGCCTGCCCTTTCGCGGCTTCTCGCGTTCCGGCTCGACCATTTCCACTGGGCTGCTGCTTGGCCTGCCCCGGCAAAAACTGGAGGAATTCAGCTTTGCGCTGGCGGTGGTGTTGACGCCGCCGGTGGTGGCCAAGGAAGCCTGGCGTTTGCTCAAGGACCAAGCGTTGAGCGGCCCCGGTTCCGCCCTGCATCTTTTCCTGCCGGGCGTTGTGGGCATGGTCTTCAGCTTCATCGCCGGGCTGCTGGCGTTGAGATGGCTTTCCCGCTGGCTCGAAAGCGGGCGCTGGCAGTGGTTCGGCTATTATTGCCTGGTGGCGGCGGCGGGCGTGCTGACGATTCATCTCACGCTGCCGCATTAATCGCTTTTCGTCCCCGTCCTCGTCGTCGTACTCGTAATCGAAACCGTCCTTCGAGAACAGGGACGGGCACGAAGAACCGGGAGGATTGTTATTGCCCCGGTTCGGGAATGAAAATCTTCTGCCCCACCTTCATGTTCTTCGCGTCCAAGCCCGGGTTCGCCTTCAAAATCTGGTCCGTCGTCACCTTGATGCCCTGCGCGCGGTAGGCCTTGGCGATGGCCGATAGGGTGTCTCCGCTGTGGACGGTATAATTGTAACCGTTTTGCGGGCCGCTGGTGTCCGGGGCGGCGTGGCCTCTGATCGGCGTGGGCGTGATGTCCGGGGATATATCCGGCGTCGACCTGTGGCTGGGCGGCGAATTACCCAGCGATTTTTCGAGCCGCTCCAGTTCCTTCAAGACCCGGTCGTTGTCCTCCTGCCGTTTCCTGTCAATCTCCTGCACCTGCTCGGCGAGCTTCTTCAAATCATCCGGGCTCGCCGTGCTGCCCGCCGCGCTCGACTGGCCTTGCAGGTCGTTGATTTCCTTTTCCAGCGCCTCAATGTGTTTGGCCTGCGCCGCCTGGGCGTCCTGCAGGTCCTGAATCTGGCCGCTGAGCTTGTCGAGTTGCTGCTGCGTGGCGTCGTCCTGCGCCTGCACCACCACGGCCCAAAAAGTTAAAATCAAAAACCAGACTGAAATCCTTTTCATGCGCCGACGATAATCGGTGGCCCGCTCGCGTCAAGTGGAAGTGCAAGAGTCGCGCGAAGGGCGCGATGGGAATTTGCCGCTGATCTAAGTGTCAGATCACATGTCTAGTCATTTATTGATTTCAGAAATTCCATTTGTTCATTACTAACAACTTGCCAGTAGGATCGCTCCTTGGCCTGAAGAAACTTGAGCGTTAGCAAGAGTCTCCGCTTGAATTCCGGTGTATCCAGCAAATCTCCTCCCTCAGGACACGTACCTTCCATCACAATCTTCGGAGAAAGCACCATCCAGCGTCGCGGCGAAAAAATTGTGTGTTCCGTGTCACCATGCCATGTGTAATGAGTTTGCATCCCAAGGTACATCAGAACCAAATCTTTGGGATCGTCACAAGTCAATCCGGGGACATATTTATACCGCTGGATGTCATTGCTGAGAAACGGCTCTATCAACGCCAACGAATTGCTCCCGATACCATTCGCGTTGGGGAAGGTATTGGTGTGGCCAGTTTCGAGCATCCACTGCTGAAACGCGCCGTCAAGAGCGCGGTGACACAAGGGGCGTGGACCAAAGTGAAGCACAACGCCCGTGCCAAGCATCAATAGCAGGGCCGCTACAACTCCTATACTCACTCGCCATTTTAGAATTAGGTTGTGCATAAACCTTTAAAACCAGCAGCTAATGAGCCATGCAATTTGCATCTTAGCGGCTTTAAAATTTGAACTTTAATTTCGGGGAATTACTTCGTCCAGCGTGGCCATGAGACAATTTCCTTCACTACTTCGCGTTCTTCGCGCGACAAACTCCTCACGCCAGTTTTCCGTATCTCCGGATTTCCGGCCAGATTAACGCCACCGCGATGACGGTTAAAATGGTTCCGACACCGCCGGATACGGCGGAAATCACCGCGCCGGCGACCACCGTATTGCCGATGGCCGGCCCGAAGATTTGCGCGACAGTGCCGGACTCGAATTCGCCCAGTTCGTTCGAGGTACCAATGAAAAGATTGTTGACGGCGGAGACGCGCCCGCGTTTGTCGTCCGGCGTGAGCATCTGCACCAGCGTGTGCCTCACCACCACGCTGATGTTGTCCACCGCGCCGCAGACGAACAGCATGAGGAATGAAAGCCAGAACCACCGTGAAAACCCGAAGGCAATCGTGGCCAGTCCGAACACCGTCACGGCCCACAACAGCGTGCGTCCGGCCTTTTGCAGCGGCGGCCGATGGTTCAGGATGAACACGCAAAGGATGGAGCCCAAGGGCAGTGCCGCCGCCAAAAAGCCAAGGCCGGTTGGCCCGACGAACAAAATGTCCGCGGCATAAATGGGCAACAGCGCCGTCGCGCCGCCCAAAAATACCGCAAACATGTCGAGCGTGATAATGCCAAAAATAATTTTGCTAGCATAAACGAACTTAAACCCCGTCAGCAGTGCCTGCAGCGTCATGGATTCCCGGACCTTGACGGTGTGTTGTCGGCGGATCATACCGACCAGAATGCAAACGACCACCGAAGCCAGCGCGTTGATGACATAAACCGGCGCCGCCGCCGCCGGGTCGTTGAGGTTTTTGAAATAGTGCCAAGCCATCCAGGCAATAAAGCCGCCAGCGGCCGCCCGGCCGATGATGCAGGAGAGCTGGAACGCGCCGGCATTCCAGTTCACCGCCCGCGGAAAATCCTGCCGAGCCACCAACGCCGGCAAAAAGGCGGCGTTGGCCGCCCGCATGAAAGTGTTGGCCGCGCTGCCGAGGAACAGACAAAAATAAATCCAGATCACCGGCGCGTGACGCCAGGAGACGAAGGCCACGCCCAGGCTCGCCGCCGCTACGGCCGCGGTCGTCAGCACCACGATCCGTTTGCGGTTGTAATTGTCTGCGACGTGCCCCGCCGGCAGCGTAAACAAAAACATCGGGATCATTTGCACCAGCCCCACCAGGCCGAGGGCCAGGGCCGAATGGGTGAGCGCATAAATTTCCCAGAGAATGGCGATGGTGAACATCTGCTGGCCGGTGATGCCCACCAGGCGGCCAACGAGATAAAATGTGAAGTCCCGGTTCTGAAAAATGGCATAGGGCCCGGCGCCGGAAACGCCCGGCGGCGGACTCAATTCATCTGGTGATTCGATATGGTTCATGAACGAGAGACGGCGCAGAACTTAATCGAAAATTGCCGCAGGTCGAGTTTTCGCGTGATGGAATTGCTCCTTCAAAAGCTTCTGCAAAGCAAGTCGCTCCTGTTTTGCCGAACTCTCTTAATCTTAATCGTCATCGCCGGGAGAATGGATTAAGATTACGATTAAGATTAAGATGGATGAACCAAACGAAAAACCGCGTCGATATAAATGGCCGTGGTTTGTACTGGGTGCCTTTTTGCTGGGGCTGGCCTTGGCGATTTTGTGGATGATCTTCGATGTCCGCACCATTGAACAAGAGCGCAGCTTGAATCTACCATCGGCCACCCGCCCGGGGCCTTAAACCTTTTTCAAAAAATATGTAGCCGCCGACGTCAGTCGGCCTCCATCGAATAAAAAACAAAACATATGGCGCGAACTGGTCCCGCAAGGTGGGACGGCTACGACGTCGCTTAAATTACTCCAGCCGAATTCAATTTCATCCGGAAATTGTCCCTCATGGAATGCACCCTAATGCGCGAACTCCAAATGTACGCTCACTTTTTCAGAAGTTTATCAAATCTCGCGATCACGTCCGGATTTTTGTCCGCGACATTGTTCGTTTCACCCGGATCGGTTTTCAGATTGTAAAGTTCCCATTTCCCGGCGGC
>Ga0335083_10004614_pt1 | contig 17512 bp, 15 predicted proteins | sample Lox_Sample_42_FD_206716 | JGI IMG/M metagenome (GOLD analysis project Ga0335083, IMG submission 206716) | Soil microbial communities from Loxahatchee National Wildlife Refuge, Florida, United States - Lox_Sample_4.2 | ecosystem: Environmental > Terrestrial > Soil > Wetlands | place: USA...
CCGGGGCGACCGAGCGCAAGCGCGGTCGGCTCGAGCTCGCCGACGGCGGCACGTTCTTCCTCGACGAGGTCGGCGAGCTCAAGCACGAGCTGCAGGCGAAGCTCCTGCGCGTGCTGCAGGAGCGCCGGTTCGAGCGCGTCGGCGGCAGCCGCACGCTCGAGGTCGACGTGCGCTGGATCGCCGCGACCAACCGCGACCTGCGCGCGATGATCGACGGCGGGCACTTTCGCGAGGACCTGTACCACCGGCTCGCGGTGTTCCCGATCAAGCTGCCGCCGCTGCGCGAGCGCCGCGCCGACCTCCTGCCGATCGCGCGCGCGTTGCTCGTGCGGATCGCGGCGGACCTGAAGCGCGGCGTGCCGAAGCTGACGCCGGCCGCCGAGCAGCGCCTGCTCGCCGCGAGCTGGCGCGGCAACGTGCGCGAGCTCGCGAACGCGCTCGAGCGCGCCGCGATCCTCGCCGATAACGACTCGATCGACGCGGCTCACCTCTGGCTCGACGAGCCCGCACCGGCAGCGACCGCGCACGCGACCGCCCCGGCTGGCGGCGCCGTGCGCCCGCTCGTCGAGCTCGAGAAGGACGCGATCCTGCACGCGCTCGAGGTCGTCGGCGGCAACCGCCGCAAGGCGGCCGAGCTGCTCGGCATCGGCGAGCGCACGCTGTACGACAAGCTCAAGAAGTACGGCGTCGAGTAGCGCCGCTACTTGTCCTTGTCCGCGACCTCGAGCTTCGCGAACGCGGCCTTGACGTGATCGTTGCCGCCGCAGTTCTCGATGCCGGGCTCCATCTTCTTCACGCCCTCCATCATGTGCTCCTGCGCCGATTCGGGCAGCCTCTCGTGACGCGAGCGCGCCGCGTGGGCGAGCGCGAGGCTGTCGCGGTTGGTGTCGATCACCGTGCCGACGTCGGTGGCCATGCGCTCGCACGAGTCCTGGTCGGCGACGACGGCGTCGACCAGCTTGTCGAAGAACGCGAGCCACTTTGCGACCGCAGCCGGCTTCATCTCGGTCTCGGTGAGCTTGGACCCGGTGTCACCGCCGGTCGCGCCGGTGCCGCCGTCTGCGGGTGGTGCCGCGTGCGCCGCGCCCGCGACGAGCGCCAATGCCAGGATATAGCGTAGTGGTTTCATGTGCCCGATGACGAGCACGAGTCATGCCACGTCGCGCAGGCGCACATCGGGTGCGCGCGCGAGCGCAGCCTGGATCTCGGCGATCGCGGCGAGCGCGAGCTCCTGCGGCGTCTCGGCGCCGAGCGGCAGGCCGAGCGGCGCGTGGATGCGTGCGTCGCCGCGCTCGCCGAGGCCGAGGTCGGCGAGCATGCGCGTGGTGCGCGCGCGCGGGCCGAGCACGCCGATGTAGCGCGCGCGTGACGCGACGAGCATGCCGACATGCGCACGGTCGAGCTCGTAGTCGTGGCCCATCACGATCGCGACCGCGCGATCGCACTCGTCGACGCGCAGCGCGAGCTCGGTCGGGCTCGCGATCACGACCTCGTCGGCGCGCGAGAACCGCTCGCGGATCGCGACGCGTGGCTCGTGCGTGCACACCGCGACGTCCCAGCCGAGCGCGCGCGCGGCTTCGACCACCGGCACGGCGTCGTGACCGGTGCCGAGCACGAACAGGCGCGGCGGAGGCAGCAGCGCCTCGACGAACGCGTCGAACCCGCCACCCTCGGCGCGATACGAGCGCGTGGCCGACGCGCCGTCCTCGATCGCGGCGCGGACGTCGTTCGCGAGCTGCGCGCGCGCGGCGTCGGGCAGCGCATCGCCGAACAGCTCGCCGCCGCTGCGCAGCGCGATCCGCGCGCCGACGGCGACTCCGGGCGCGTCGGAGCGGAACACGGTCGCGACCGCGGCTCGCCGCTGCGCGCGCAGGCACTCGTGCGCGAGCGCGAGCGGGTCGATGCGGTCGGACCGGCCCGGCGTGCCGGCACGCTCGACCATGACCTCGACGATGCCATCGCAGCCGAGACCGAACGCGGCGCGCACGTCGGCGTCGGCCGGCGTGCGGGCATCGAACCGGACGAGGACCGGCGCGCCTTCTCGCGTGCCGAGCCAAGCGTCGTGCGAGAGGTCGCCTTCGAGGCCACCGCCGCTCGCGGTTCCGGCGATCCAGCGGAAGCGCGTGAGCAACATCCGCGCGCCCGGCTTGCGATACGCCGCGCCGTGCACGCACACGACGGTCGCGACGAGGTGGGGCTCGCCCTGGCGGCGCAGGCGCGCCGCGGCTTCGACGATCGATCGCTCGGTCATACCTCTCTCGCTAGTACACGGCTTCGGCCGCGGCCGCGACGGCTTCGGCCAGATGCATCCCGACGCGCGGCTCGCGGCGTGCGAACCGGATCGTGCCGCGCTCGTCGATCACGAACAGCGCGTCGTCGCCGCCGCGCACCGCGTACAGGAGCGCGGCGATCGCGACGTCGCCCGCGAGCCGGTCGCTGTAATCGAACGGCCCGTCGTGTTCGGGATGAAACGACCACACGCCGGAATCGGCGACGACGACCAGCTCGGCGTGCAGGCCGCGCAGCGCGGCACGGATCGCACCCAGGTCGGCGCGCGGCAGATCCTCCGGCGACCACTCGCGCGCGAACGCGAGCACGCGCGGCTCGGCCGACATCACGGCAGCTCGATCTGGCGAACGCGGTTGTACGGGGCCGGGTTGCCGCGGCTGCCGTCCGCGACGTACACCATCGAGCCGTCGGGTTTCACCGACAGACCTTCGAGCCCGAAAAATTCGGCGGACAGGTCGTCGTCGCTGTCCATGTAGCCGGCGGTGCCGTCACCCGCGATCGTGTCGATCGTCGTGCCCTTGATGCGGCGCACGCGATAGTTGCCGAGGTCGGTCACGTACAGCGTGCCGGACTTGTCGATCGCGATCGCCTCCGGCTGGGAGAACATGCCGGTCGTCATCGCGCCGTCGGCGTAGCCGGACTGGCCGGTGCCGGCCAGCGTCGTGACCGCGCCGGTCAGCGAGACGACGCGCAGCCGGTTGTTCATCTCGTCGGCGACGACGAGCGAGCCGTCGGAGCGCTGCACGATGCCGAGCGGCACCGAGAACCGCGCCGCGGTGCCGACACCGTCGGCGTAACCGGGGGCGCCGAACGTGCCGGCGATCGTGGTCAGCGCCGCGGTGGCCGGATCGAGCAGCTCGACCACGTGGTTCTCGTAGTCGGCGAGCGCGAGCCGGCCGTCGGCGAGCAACGCGATGCCGCGCGGCATGCCGATCGAATCGATGATCTCGGTCGCCTGCTGCGCGCCGATGTCGATCTTCCAGATCGATCCGGTCTTGCCCGGCACGTGCTGGGCCTGGCCGTTCGAGTCGGTCGTGCAATAGAGCGTGTTCGCGTCGGCGAACACCAGGCCGAACGGGCGCGCGAAGTTCGTCTGCTGGATCAGCGTGCTCGTCGTGCCGTCGGCTCGGACGACGCGGATCTTGCCGTTGTCGAAGTCGGCGACATAGACGTTGCCGTCGGGCCCGTACGCGACGTTGACCGGGTTCGAGAACCGCGCGACGTCGCGATCGCCGTCGACAAACGCGGCATCGCTCGAGCCGGCGAGCGTGCTGACGCCGTTCGTGAACGGTGGCGCCGAGCCAGAGCCACCACCATCGCCGTTGTTGCCGCCGCCCTGTGAAGTGGACGCACAGCCGCACAGCGCCGCCGCGGCGAGCGCGAAAACATCGTAGTTGCGCGACATGGCGTCAGGCTCAGCAAGAACCTTGCCGCGGTGGCGTCGTCGCGCTCGGCGAGATCCGCGTTCAATCCGTGCGCGCTCGTCACTCCGCGCTCGCTTCGCGCGCTCGCTGTCAAAACTGCTTGGCGAACAGCGGCAGCGTCAGCGCGGTGGACGTGGGCGCGCGATCGAACGTGCGTTCGTAACCGTGTGCGACGACGAACGCGAGCCCTACGTCGGCGGCAGCGTAGAGCAGGCGCACGCCGAGCTCGTGCCAGCCAGAGATGCCCGCGACCTGGAGCGCGATCGAGACATCGTCGCCGCGTCCGAGCGGGACGACGTCCTTCGCGAAGTCGACCCACAAGCCGGTGCCGACGACGGTCAGCGCGAGCTGGCCGTAGCGGTTACTCGGCCACGCGCTCGTGTAGACGAGCGCGGCGAACCCGCCGAGCAGCGCGAGGTCGGAGATCTTGGGCGCGAGGTAGAAGAAGGTCTTGTCGCCGTCGCCGTGCAGGCCGCGCACGTACGTCCATCCGAACCGGAAGCGATGCACGTGCGGATCGATGCCGGGTGGAAACACGTGGACGTCCTCGACGTCGGCGCCGACCAGCCACGCCGCGAGGCCATGACTGCCCTCGTGCAACGACACGCCGGCGAGGTAGTCGACCGGCGCCATGCCGAGGCCGACGTACACGAGCGTCGTGTTCGAAGGATCCGCGTGCGCCGTCTTTCCGAGCGCGAGCCCGAGCGCGAGCGCGAGCCCGATCAGTGCGCGCAGACCCACAGCTCGTCCACCGGCTCGAACCCGAGCCGGCGCGCGAGGCGCAGCGACGGCGCGTTGCCTTCGTCGGCGCCCCACACCGGCTCGCGGCCGAGCGCGCGCTCGCCGCGGATCATCGCGGCCGCCACGATCGTCGCCAGCCCGAGCTGGCGCGCACCCGGCACCGTGTCGACCGACACGTCGAACCATTTCTCGCTGCGCCACGGCGCGTACGCGAAGCTCGCCGCCTCGCCGTCGAGCCACGCCGCCCAGACCGGGCCGCGGCTGCGCGCCCATGCCAGCTCGGCGGCGAGCGCCGGCGACACGCCGTCGAGCCCGCCATCGCCGAGCGGCGCCGCGCCCTCGTAGTCCGGCAGCCGATCGGGGTCGGGCAGGGTGTGGAGGATCGCGCGCTCGCTCGTGCGCCCGATCGCGGCGAGCGCCGCGACGACATCCTCGCGCTCGATCGCGAACAAGATCGTGTAGCCGATGCGTTCGCGCGCGAGCGCGGCGACCGCATTCGCGTCGGCCTCGCCGGCGACGACCACGAGCTTCACGCCGTCGTGGCCGATCGCGAACCCGCCGCGCAGCTCGTGCCGCCAGCCTTCGGGATCGCGCGCGATGCCGTGCGCCTCGATCCAGCGCGGCACGTCGGGAAGCGCCAGCGCGATCACTTCTTCAACCCGTCGAGAAAGCCGATCGCGGCCTGGACGTCGGCGAGCAAGCAGTAGTTGATGCGCTTGCGCGATGGCACCAGCGCGCGCTTGAGCGCTTCGATCGCCTCCGGGTTGCGCAGCGCGCGCAGGCGCGCGACCGCGGCGCGGCGCTGCACGCACGACAGATCGCGGTCGTCGAGGTCGAGCTCGTACGACGTCATCAGCTCGGACGCGAACTGCAGCTTGCGCTGCTCGATCACCTGGCGTGCGGCCTCGCGGCGCGTGGCTGATTGCGGCGCGACCACGGCCTTGCCGAGCGCGGCGAGCGCCTTGTCGTCGCCGGTGCCGATCCACAGGTCGAACGCATCGCGTACGACCGCGGCATCGGTGTCGGCGGCCATCACGCGCAGGTTGTCGCGCAGCTCCGCGCTCGTCGCGGTCGCGGCATCGAGCACGAGCGCCTTGCGATACGCGTCGAGCGCATGGTGGCTGTCGTGTTGCGCCGAGTAGGCGTCGCCGAGCGCGAGCTGCGCGTCGGGATCGTTCGCGACGGCCGCGGGATTCGCGGTGAGCAGCTGGATCGCGCGCGCGGGATCGCCGTGCGCGAGCGCGTCGCGGGCCTGGCCGGCGGGCGTGGCGGGATCGAGCTGGTTGTCGTCGGACGGCGCGGTCCACAGCGCGATGCCGATGCCCGCGACCGTCGCGACGACCGCGACCGCTGCGATCGCCGCGACCAGCTTCCAGCGCTTGCGCTTCGGCACCCGTGCGAGCCGCTGCTCGGGCGTGAGCCCGAAGATCGGCTCGCCGCTCGGGCCGGTGTACGGAATGCCGATGCCGACGCCGCCGCCCGGCCGGCCGCGCGGATCGCCGGCCGCGACGACCGGCGGCTCGACGCCCATCTTCGTCGCGACGCGCGCCGGGCCGTTCATCACCGTGCCGGGCGGAGCCGGCGTGGGCTGGCGCGGCAACGCACCCGCGACCGGCGGCTGCGGCTTGGTCGGCGTCGCGAGCAACGCCTCCTCGATGTCGTCGGCGATCGCCGAGCTCGCCTCCTCTCGGCCGATGTTGCCGGTGATGTCGAGCTGGCCGTCGTCGTCGAGCAGCGAGCGCGCGCCGGTCTCCTCGGAGTCCGGCCGCTCGAAGTTGACGTCGGTCTGGCCCCCGTCGCGCGTGTGCAGCACCGCCTCGACCGCGGCGAGAAACACGTCGGCGTTCGGGTAGCGATCGTTCGGCTTCTTGGTCAACCCGCGCACGATCAGCTTCTCCACCGACGACGGCACCGGCTTGCCGCCGCGCACCAGCCGCGATCGCATCGGCGGCACCGGCTTGCCGGCGTGCATCGACATCACCTCGAGCTTGTCCTCGCTGTAGAACGGCGGCTGGCCGCACAGCATCTCGTATCCGATCGTCGCGGCCGCGTAGAGATCGGCGCGGCCGTCCATCGGGTTGCCGAGCGCCTGCTCGGGGGCCATGTAGATCGGCGTGCCGAACGCCATGCCGGCTTGCGTGAGGCGCACGCCGTCGTCGAGCTCGCCGGCCATCGGCTTCGCGATGCCGAAGTCGAGGATCTTCGCGAAGTCGACGTCGTTGCCCTGCCGGATCAGGAAGATGTTCTCGGGCTTGATGTCGCGATGGATGAGCCCGGCCGCGTGGATGTGGCCGAGCCCGCGCAGCACGTGGGCGAGGATGTGGAGCGCGCGGCCGGGCGCGAGCTGGCCTTCGGCCTCGAGCACGTCGGCGAGCGACTTGCCTTCGAGCAGCTCCATCGCGAGGTAGAGCGCGCCGCCCGGCAGCCGGCCGACGTCGTACGTGCTGACGCAGTTGGGATGATCGATGTGGCCGACCGCGAGCGCCTCGCGCTCGAACCGGTTGCGCACGTCGGGCGACGCCGCGAGCGACGGATGGAGGATCTTGACCGCGACCTGGCGGCGCAGGTTGACGTGCGTCGCGCGATACACGAGCCCCATGCCGCCGCGCCCGAGCGTGGCGTCGAGCCGATAGCGCCCGTCGATGACGGTGCCGATCATCTCGGCGCCATCGCCGTCGATCGGGATCGGCGTTGCCAGCGCCGGATCGCTGTCGTGAGGCGCCATCGGTTCGCCCCATTGTGCCATCAGGCGACCCGCGCCGGCTCGCCAACCCCGCGTGATTCGGGCGTTTCGCTTGCCGCCCGCAGCTCCGATGTGTAGTCTTGCCGCCGCCCTCGCCCAGGTAGCTCAGTTGGTAGAGCAGCGGACTGAAAATCCGCGTGTCGCTGGTTCAATTCCGGCCCTGGGCACGACAACTTCCGACGAAGATTGAGATCGCGAACGTCTCACGCGCCTCTCGGTTCGCTCGACTCGCGCTGGTTTTGCTACCCATTTACTACCGGCGCCGACGTACTTGTGGCCGCTCGGTGGTGGCTCGGCAGTCATGATGTCGTCGAGCTTGCAGAATGCGGTCAAGTCCCGAAGTTTGTGTGAATGCGTGAACGGTGATCATCGCGAGTTGCTGGTTGGTCACGCCGCGGCCGCGTAGTGGTGGTGGAGCAGAGACAGATCGGCGGCGCAGCCGCGGGCATGGCCTCGCGCGCGCGGTGCACCATGATAGCCTGCCTCGCGATGAGAGGACTCGCGCTCGTGTTCGTACTCGCCGCATGTAACTCGCCCGGCTACGACCCCGCGAATCCTGGCCGCGTATCGTGCGGATGCAATAGCGATGACTGTTACGAAGCCGCGGCGCGTTTGGATGCCAAGGGCGAGACCGCCGAGAACGGGGAGCAGCTGCTCTACTACGCACAGTGTGCGTGCTTCGATGGCAGCACCGGCGGCTGCAATACGGTCTCCCATTTCGCGAAGGATCACGTCGCCGCGTGCAAGGCCGACAAGAACGTGCGCGACTCGTGCGCGATCGCCGGCTTCGTCTATCGCCACGGGGTCCAGGTGCCGAAGTTCAACGGTCGCTCGTTCGATCGTGATCCGGTCGCGTCCTCGGCCGCGTTTGGCAAGGCGTGCAGCGCGGGTGCGCAGATCGCGTGCTCGTATGCGCACCCATAGCAGCAATGCCGCTCGGTTGATCAGGTCCGTTCTTGGTGTGTGAATCATCATCGCGTGTTGGTGGTGGTCATGCTGCGGCCGCGTGGTCATCGAGCAGGGACATGTCGAGGTAGCTGCGATCGCGCCAGATGGCCGTGGTTTGCAAGGCGACGGCGGAATGAGCCGCAGCGCGCTCGCGCCTATAAGGACACGACCCAGAATGCATGCTGCGGAGCGTGAGTTGCCAAATCCTGGCGCGCGGCTCGAAGTAACCGCAGTGAGCGTGCAGCTGTGCCGACAGCTCGAAGGCACCGCCGTGCTCACGCTGCGCCAGTCGGTGTTCCGACGGCTGCTGCACGATCGGCGGCGCTTGTGTTCCGCGGCGTCGCTTACTGGTTGCCGCTGATCCCTGGCTTCATCGAATCGAGGCGGCTGAAGTCGTGAGCGAGCAGCGCCACCTGCCGGGTTAGCCGATCAGGCGGCTGTGTGGCGACTCGCGCGCACCGCGCGCGGAGGCCCGCTCGCCGTCGCGCGCGGATCTCCGTCAGGTCCTTTCCACGAACCCTCGACCTCGATGGCATGGCGCGTGCTCATTTCTGACACGCAAGTTCAGCGCGGCCTGCCATGGCGACAGGGATCCGACCTAGCGAACCCGATGATGTTGTCGAGTCGGCGCCCGAGCACCGCGCGCTCGCATGGGCCGCGGCTGCGTCGTTCGCAGCCATCCTCTGGCTGGTCCGGCCGATCGGGCTGGGCATTCTGCTCGGTGTGCTGCTCGCGTTTCTCGCCCAACCCGCCTGCAAGCGCTTGAGCACGCGGATCGGTGAGCGCTTGGCGGTGGTAACCACGGTCGTCGCCGCAGGGCTCGGCGTCGCCGTGACTCTGGGAGGGCTCGGTTGGCTGTTCGTAGCGAGGGGCACCGTCCTCGCCTCGGAGCTTGTCGCTGCGGTCGGGCCGCGCGGCCTGATCGATCGCGTCGCAGGACAGGCCGGCGTTCTCACGCAGCGTTTCGGCCTGTCCTCCGACGATGTGCGGGAGCATGTACGCGGGCTGGCGGGCGCCGCAGCCCACAGCGCCGAACAGCTCGCGGCCGCGATCGCTTCGGCGACCGCGCACGCGCTGCTCGGGCTGTTCTTCGCGATGCTCACGATGCACTACATCCTCCGCAACGGAGAGCGGATCTCGAAGGTCATCCCGAACGCACTGCCATTGCGTCCCGCGTACACGGCGGCCCTCGGCGCCGAGTTTCGCCGCGTCGGTCGCTCGACGTTGCGCGGTAGCATCGTGACCGCGATCGTCCAGGGCATCATCGCCGCGATCGGCTACTGGATCACCGGCGTTCCCGAACCGATCTTCTTTGGCGCGGCGACGGCGATCGCGTCGTTCGTGCCCCTGGTGGGCGTGATGATCGTGATCGTGCCAGCGAGCATCGGCCTCGCGCTGGCCGGACACGTGGCGGCGGGAATCGTCGAGCTCGTGTGGGGCATCGTGCTGGTCGTCGGTGTTCCGGACTACGTGATCCGACCACGCCTCGTGCGCGGCGAGGCGAAGGTGCCGGCGGTCGTGACCTTCGCGTCGCTGTTCGGCGGCGTCGAGGTTTTCGGGCTCGCAGGCCTTCTCGTCGGCCCTGTCCTCATGGCGCTCGCGATCGCGGTGCTGCGACTGTACGCGGCCGAGATGACCGCACGACGGCGCCTCGAAGATCCGGAGGGCATGCGTGTTGCTTGCTTGATAGGCGAACCGACCACGGAGAACGTCATGGCAACAACAACGGGAACTGGTCTACGCAGTCAAAGCGAAAAACCTCGAGACACGCATCATTGGGGAGTCCCGATGACGATCGGAGTCTTGTTGATCATCGGTGGCACGTTCGCGCTCTTCGCGTCATTTCTGACCAGCATTGTCTCGGTCATCTACATCGGAATCATGCTGGTCGCGGTGGGACTCTTCGAGATCATCTCAGCATTCCGCGTGCGCCACGCTGGACCATTCTTCGCCTACTTCCTCGCGGGCTTGCTCGCCGTGGTCGTGGGCGGACTGTTCTTATATCGCCCCATGGCCAGCATCGCATCGCTGACCCTGCTGATCGCCGGGTACATGTCTGCGAGCGGGCTGTTCCGAGGAATCAACGCCCTCGCCGATCGCTATCCGGGCTGGGGATGGGATGTCGCGTACGGTGTCGTGGCGGTCGCGCTCGGGATCTACGTGGCAGCATCCTGGCCGTTGTCGTCGTACTGGGTCCTCGGCACGGTCGTCGCGGTCGAGGTGATCGCGCGCGGGATCACGCTCCTGGCCGCGTCCTGGACGCTGCGCGATATCGACCGTGGCATTCCCGGCGCTGCTGCCGCCGGCTGACGCGGCGGTCGCCGCGCGCCACGCTCAGATCCAGTGCCGCCGCAACAGCCACATCTTCACGCCCTGCGTCAGCAGCAAGTAGCAGCCAAGCGTCAACAGCAGCAGCGGCCAGTACAGCGCCGGCAGCGGCGAAAAGCCGAGCGCACGCCCGATCGGCGCGAACGGTAGCCCGATCCCGACGGCCGCGATCAAGAGGCTCATGACCACGACCGGCCGCGAGGCCCGGCTCTGTACGAACGGGATCTTGTTCGTGCGGATGACGTGGATGATCAACGTCTGCGTGAGCAGGCTTTCGACGAACCAGCCGGTCTGGAACAGGCTCGCGCTGTGCGCGGCGATCTGCGGCGTCGACGTGTCCCAGCAGTGAAACACGTAGAGCATGATCAGGTACGTCGTGTAGTCGAACACCGACGAGCACGGGCCGATCGACACGATGAACCGGGTCAGCGCCTTGGTGTCCCACGGCCGCGGGTGGTCGATCTGCTCGGGATCGACGGCGTCGGTCGGAATCGTGGTCTGGCTGAAATCGTAGAGCAGATTGTTCGTGAGGATCTGGATCGGCCGCATCGGCAGGAACGGCACGAAGATGCTGGCGCCGAGCACGCTGAACATGTTGCCGAAGTTGCTGGACGCGCCCATGCGGACGTACTTGCCGATGTTCGCGAACACCTTGCGACCCTCGAGCACGCCCTCGTCGAGCACGAGCAGCGATTTCTCGAGGAGGATCAGATCGGCGGACTCCTTCGCGATGTCCACCGCGGTGTCGACGCTGATGCCGACATCGGCGGCGTGCAGCGCGGGGGCGTCGTTGATGCCGTCGCCCATGAAGCCGACCGTGTGCTTGCGCGACTGCAGGGCCTTGACGATCCGTCGCTTGTGCGCCGGCGAGACGCGCGCGAACAGGGTGGCGTGCTCGGCCGCATCCGCGAGCTCGGCGTCACCGAGCTTCTCGACCTGGTCGCCGAGCAGGACCACGTCGGTGGCGAGTCCGACCTCCTTGCAGACCTTGCGGGCGACGAGGTCGTTGTCGCCGGTGATGACCTTGACCGATACGCCGTGGCCCTGCAGCTTCGCGATCGAGGCCCGGCAGGTGTCTTTCGGCGGGTCGAGGAACGCGATGTAGCCCTGGAGGATCAGATCCATCTCGTCGGCTTGGCCGTAGGGCGTCGTACGAAGTGCGGCCTGAGCGCGCGGCGCGCCGTCCTTGATCGCGATCGCCAGGACGCGAAAGCCGTCGGCGCTGAGCCGGTCGTACTCCGCCTTGAGCGCGCCGATGTGCTCGTGGTCCATCGCCAGGAGCTTGCCGTCGAGCTCGAAGCCGGAGCAGCGAGGGAAGATCGCCTCCGGCGCGCCCTTCGAGATGATCCGATCCTTGCCCTCGGGCGTGCGAACCACGACCGACATGATGCGGCGCTGGAAGTCGAATGGCATCTCGTCGACCTTGGTGACCTCGGGGATGCGCGCGTGTACGTGGGTGTCCTCGTGGGCGAGCACCGCTCGGTCGAGCACGTTCTTGAGCCCGGTCTGGAAGTGACTGTTCGTGTAGGCCAGCGCGAGGACCGCGTCGCTTTCGCGCAGCGTCACGTCGCAGTAGCGCTCGAGGGTCACCCGGTCCAGCGTCAGCGTGCCGGTCTTGTCGGTGCACAGCACGTCCATCCCGCCGAAGTTCTGGATCGCGTTGAGCCGCTTGACGATCACCTTCTTCTTGCTCATCGCGACGGCGCCCTTCGACAGACACACGGTCACGATCATCGGCATCATCTCGGGGGTCAGGCCCACCGCCACCGCGACTGCAAAGAAGAACGCATCCTGCCAGTCGTGCTTGGTCAGACCGTTGATCACGAAGACCAGCGGCGCCATCACGAACATGAAGCGGAGCATGAGCCACGTGAGCCGCGCGATATCGCGATCGAAGGCGGTCTGGGTCGGCTGCTCGGCGATCGATTCGGCCATGCCGCCGAGGTACGTGTCTTTGCCCGTCGCGACGATCACGGCCGTCGCCGAGCCGCTCTCGACGCTGGTGCCGAGAAACGCGATGGTCGTGCGTTCGAGCGGCGTGACCGGAGGCTCGCCGGCATCCGCGGCGTGCTTCTCGACCGGGAAGCTCTCGCCGGTGAGCGAGCCCTGAGTCACGAACAGATCCTTGGCCTGGACGATTCGCACGTCGCCGGGGATCATGTCGCCCGCCGCGAGCTGGATGACGTCGCCGGGGACGAGCTGGGCGATGGCGATCTCCTGCGGCTTGCCGTCGCGGAGCACCGTCGCCCGCACCGAGATCATCGCCTTGAGCTTGGCGGCCGCGTTTCCCGCCCGGGCCTCCTGGAACAGGGTCAACCCGACGCTGAGAGCGATCATCACCACCATCACCGTGCCCGACCCCGGGTCGCGCGTCGCGAACGAGACGGTGGACAGGACCGCGAGCAGGATCACGAGCGGATTGATCACGGCGTGCCAGAGCAGCTTGCCGAGCCTCGGGCGGTGATCTCTCGCAAGCACGTTCGGCCCGCCCGCAGCGAGCCTGGCCGCTGCCTCCTCGGAGGTCAGCCCCTCCGAGCGCGTGGCAAGCCGCGTGTACACGGCGACGGGATCGACGGATGCGACCTCCAGCAAGACCGCCGACACGCGAATCGGCGCATCACGGCGATGCCCGCCGAGCATCGCCTTCGGTAGAACGACCGACGGGACGCGAGCCATGCAGCCCCTCGGGCCTAGGCGCGATCGAGTTGCGCTGCGCTTCGCACCGCGAGCAGCTTGTTGATGTGGTCCGGATCGAGCAGGCCGACGAGCCGATCGTCCTGGATCACGACGATCGAGCTGCCATCGGGCGGGAGCCGTCCGAGCACGCCGGTGAGCCCTTCCTCTGCGCTGGCCACCGGATACTCGCGATGCATGACATCGCCGACCGTCAACTCGTGACGGTGCGTGCCGAGACCGCGCATCACGTCGCCGTGGGTGAGCATGCCGACGACGGTGGTTCCGTCGACGACGGGAAAGTCGTGCTGAAACCCATCGAGCAGTCGCGCCGCGGCGGCATCGAGCGCGGTTTCCGGTGCGACGGTCTCGACGTGCGTCACCATCGCGTTGGCGACCGAGACACCGCCGAGCGCGCGCTTCATCCGTTCGGCCCGCGCCTCCTGCCCGGCGGCCATCCAGACGAAGATCGCGATCACGACGAGCAGCGGGCTCCAGGCCAGCCCGGCGATGCCCATCACGACTGCGAGGCCGCGGCCGATTCGAGCCGCGGCAGCCGTGGCGCGGGCGTGATCCATCCGGAACCCCAGGATGGCGCGCAGGATCCGTCCGCCGTCCATCGGGAACGCCGGAAGCAGGTTAAAGGCCCCGAGCGAGATGTTGATCCACATCAGCTGGACGAAGAACGCGCCACCGATCGTGAGCGGATTTCCGCCCGCGCCGGCGCCCGATAGCCGCAGGCCGAGGTAGATCGCTGCCGCGAGCACGGCGTTGACGGCGGGACCCGCGATCGCGACGAGCAGCTCTTCCTTGGGTTTCTCCGGCATGTGATCCAGCCGGGAGATGCCGCCGATCGGATAGAGCGTGATGTCATGCGTGGCGATCCCGAACCGGCGCGCCACGAGCGCGTGACCGAGCTCGTGGAGCACGACGATCGTGAACACGCTCGCCACGAGCACGAAGCCTTTCGCGGTGGTCGCGGCTTCGTGACTGCCGCCGAGGTAGCTCATCGCGACCCAGACGAGCAGCAAGATGAACGACGCGTGGATGTAGATCGGGATCCCCGCGATGCTGCCGACCCTCCACGCCCACCGGCTATGAGGACGACCTTCGGCTGGCTTCGAATCCGGCATGACTCATCTCCGATGGAGGGAAAGCAATCACGGAGTGAGCTAGCAAGACGCGGTCCAATGGCGCTCCGCGCTCCGGCTCGTGATCCCCGCACCGAATGCGCGGGCTCTACTTGCGATCGCCCGCAGATTTCGGCGAACGCTTGGCGGCGATCGCTTCGCTCACCTTTTGAACAGACGCGCGCGCGTCAGCAAGGGCCTGTCGGGCGGAGGTCTGGAACGCGCGGCCCGAATTCCTTGCACCCTCGGCGGCGTGTTTCTCCACCGCCTCCAGGTGCGTGACCGCGGCGGCAAGCTGCTTCTTCGTGGCGTCATTCTGAGCACGCATCGAGCCCTTGACGGACTCCATGACCGCTCTGGCCTTGTCCGGAATGGTGTCGAGATCGGCCTTGGCAGCTCCGCCTTTCTTTGCCAGGGCATCACTGATCGCGCCATGGAGCTCCTGCGCAGCTGCACGAGCGTGACCGAGCGCGTCTTTGACCGTGCCGCCTGCGCCGTGCGGAGCGGTGGGGCTGGTGGATTTCGTCTTTTGATCTTGCGCCATTTTCTTCTCCACGATTTGAGGTCTTCTGGATCGACGAGGTCGACGCTGCTCCTCGGTGCATGGAGCGATCCTGCCCCATGCAACGATCGCTCTCGCGAGGCTCCCGAGGTCGAGCGGATGCCCGCGTGCGGGCTCGGAGGTACTCGATCCGAGCGCGGCGCGAAATCTCGCTCGGGTTCATCGGCGTGGGGCTCGCCTCTCATTGTATACACGAGTGTCATCTTGACAATGGCATCCTTCGTGGACACCTCCGACGCATGCTGAACACCGCGCTGTGGATCGGGGAGGGAGTCGTGGCTCTCGCCGTATTGCTCGCCGGCTTCACCAAGCTGACCGGAATCGCGCTGATGCTGACCCCGTTCGCGGCGGTCTGCTCGGGCGTGCTCATGATCGGTGCCGTTCGCACGCATCGCCGGCTCGGTGAGGGCGTCGCGCCGGCCGTTGTCATCGCTGCCCTGTGCATCGCGATCGCGGCGGGCCGCGCCGCGGCGCGCGCAGCCTCTCATCCGGCCGCGGTCGCCTCGACGGCAGCCGTGCAGCAATGACACAATCGGACGCGGCGTGACGGATCACCGCACCCGGGTAGGCCGCGAGCGGAGCGACCGCACCGAGCAGCGCATCGTGGCAGCGGCGCTCCGCGTGTTTGCCGAGCACGGCCCTGATGCGCCGGTCATCGATCACTTCCTGCAAGCCGCCGCGATCTCTCGAGGCACGTTTTACAATCACTTCAAGACGGTCGAGGAGCTGCTCCACGCAACCTCGGAGTGGACGACGCGCCAGATGGTCGAGAGAATCGAGCGCGCGCTGGCAGGGATCGACGGACCGATGCTGCGGTTCGGTGTCGGGCTGCGGCTGTTCTTCGCACACGCGCAGCGCGATCCGGTGTGGTGTCGGTTCGTGGGGAAGGTGTGGAAGATCGACGGGATCGAGCTACCGGTGCGCGACCTCGACGACGGGATCCGAGCGGGACAGTTCCGGGTCCTCGATCGCGACGCGGCACTCGACGTGGTGTTCGGCGCGATTCGCGCGGCACTCGAGCGTATCGGCGAGCAGCGTGTATCCGCGACGTTCGGCGACCACGTCACCGAGCTCTGTCTGCATGCGCTGCGTGCGGATCCGCGCCGCATCGCCGCGGTGCTCGCACGCGAGCTGCCGGCGCTCGATGCGTCATGACCGCGTCGATCTATCCCGCGCGCCCGCGGTTTTCGCCTGAACGCGGTCGGCAATCTCGTTGGCCAGGCGGGTGATCGCTTCGCTGAGCGACGCGACCGCCGCCGTCGTGCCTGCGCCTGAAACTGCAAGCTGGAAACGCGTTTCTCCACGGTCGATCGGCTGTCCATCACCGCGCAGGATCCAGCGCGCCCACAGCTCCACGCGGTCGACGCCGTGACGTTCGAAGCGAAGAACATCCACGTGGAGATCGTAGGTGGGGGCTCTCGCATGAGGTGGAACCTCGATCCCGACCGGAGCCAACATCGTCGCGAGCTCCTGCCGCAAGGTGCGCTCGAACGCCTGGTCGAGCGGCTCCGCCCAGCGGTCCCGCTTCGAATAGACCACGCGGTAGTCGTCGGTGCGGGTGACGATCGACTCGCGATCGAGGTATCCCGGGATGCTGACCTCGGCGATCGCGATGCTCGACCCGTCGGCCGTGGTCAGCGCGGCCGGCGATGCACTCGTTCGCGCGAGCACGCGTGTCGGCGTCAGGACGAAGTAGTCATATTGCGGCTGGCTCCCGCCGAGGGCGCACGCGCAACACCACACCAGCAACACGGTAGGCGCCGTCCTCACTGACGGCCTCCACGCACGATCGCGCCCGGATCTCGGTTGAGCTGATCTGCGAGGCGGCGCAGCGACCGAGCGGCGGTCTTGATCTCGAGCAGGGTCGCATCGATCTCGCCGGCCAACACTCCCTCTGGCGCGACCAACCGGCGTGCGGAGGTCGCGGTCTGCTTCCATTCGGAGACCATGGGTTCGAGGTCGTGGCTGGACCGATCGATCCGAGACACCGCCTCGTTCAGGTTCTTCGTCAGCTCGTCCGTTCGGCTCACCGCTCGCGCGAGCTCCGGCGAGCCGAGCAGCTTGTGGGCATCGCCGATCGTTTGCTGCAGCGATCGAGTGAGGCTCGCGACGTCGGCCGCCGCCAGGTTGGTGAGCACCCGGTTGACCTTGTCCGGAATCTCTTCGATCGCGTTGCGCAGCGATGGGATCTCCGGGTACGTGCCCCCGGCGTTCACCAGGCGGGCCGGCACGTCCGGCTTGATATCGAGTGCGACGTAGCTGATTCCGGTCACCAGACTCTCGGACTCGAGCTCGGCGCGAAGCCCGAGATCGACCAGCATCCGGACCTGTTTGGGATCTTGCAGGTCGACTCCGCCCGCGCTCGTCGGTGTCACGCGATTCTTCTCGATCTCGAGCACGACCAATATGCGGACATTTCGAGGATCTTGTAGGGCGCCCGAGAGGTTGACGCGGACGTCCTGCACCGAGCCGATCTCGACGCCGCGGAACTTGACCGGCGCGCCCACACGCAGACCGCGCACGGATCCGTCGAAGTACACGATGGCGTGCGCGGTCTTGCGAAACATCCGGCGACCGCCAAAGACCATGATCATGGCCAGCGCCAGCCCGATGCCGGCGATCACGAAGGCCCCGATCACGGCGGGAGAAGCTTGCTTGCTCACGTGGACTCCTT
>Ga0335083_10004615_pt1 | contig 17511 bp, 13 predicted proteins | sample Lox_Sample_42_FD_206716 | JGI IMG/M metagenome (GOLD analysis project Ga0335083, IMG submission 206716) | Soil microbial communities from Loxahatchee National Wildlife Refuge, Florida, United States - Lox_Sample_4.2 | ecosystem: Environmental > Terrestrial > Soil > Wetlands | place: USA...
GCCCCATTTCCTAGAGCCAAGTGGATAACAAGGCAGGCAACATGCAGAATGTAATTTAATTGAAAGCTTCGCCGCTGGAGAAATCAGTAATGGTATCTTGGTTTGAACCGCTGAGCGTGGCAAAAAACCAATCAAGATTGTCGTCCGTGGGAGTAACGACGCTGCCGCCCGTGAGGGTATCGGACGACGTATCGTCGAAGATATTCGTCGAGTCGAATGTGGGAATGGTGGTGACGCCAGTGGTTCCGGCACGCAACTCAGCCACACGCGTGGCAAAAGGCAGCTGCGTAGTTGTGGTGTTACCCATCGAATCCGTGGTGGTAATGGAATCCAAAATCCAGAAATTGAGAATAGCGTTCTGTGTAGCACCGTCGGTATCAAAGCTGGTGGTGCCGCTGATCAAAATGTCCTCGCCGCCCTCGCCGTTCAGAATGTCGCGGCCGGCGCCACCCATGATTAAATCGCGACCGGAGCCTCCGGTGATAGTATCGTTACCATTGCCGCCGACCAGAATATCGTTGCCGCCCATGCCGTTGATGATGTCATTGCCGCCATTGCCCCAAATTAAATTGCCATTGGTGTTGCCGGTCAGCACGTCATTTCCCGAGCCGCCTAAAATGTCAGTCATATTGCTGACGCCCCCGGCGATATTTGTTGCCGTACCGGTCGTCAGATTGACGTTAATTGCTGTCGTATAAGCGGAGTAATCGAGGGTGTTGAAATTGGTGGTGTCGCCGCCGTCGATATGGCCGGAAAATTTCTTACCGTTGGGAATCACGAAGGTGTCGTCCATCGGTCCGCCGGTCAGATTTTCGATGCCGGAGAATGTGAACGTGCCGTTGATATTGCCCGCGTTGTTGCCGGTGATGGTCCAAGTGTTTTGTGCGCCGGCGGCAGGCGTGGGGCCGATCACGGTGTCGATTGTTGACGTGCTGCTGCCGCCAATTACTCCGGTGATGTTCGCTATGCCGCCAGCCCCTGTCGCGCTATTCGCCGTGAGATCAATCGTAATGGGCGTTGTGAGCAATGAATAATTGAGCACATTCGTGCCCGGGCCTCCGTCGATCGTCCCGGTAATATCCCCTAGCCCGGTCTTCGCGAAGAGGAACGTGTCGTTCTTCGTGCTGCCTGTAATCGTGTCGACATTGGTGAACGAAATGCCGCCGACGTTGCCGGCGTTGGTTCCGGTGATATTCCACGTATTGTTGGCATTGGGCCCGATGAAGTCGACATTGACGCCGGTCATGGTTGAGCCGACCACAGATTGGATTCGTGCAAAGTTTGACGCCACGACATTCAACGACGTTGTGTACGCGCTATAATCCAGGGTGTTGCTGCCTGCGCCACCGTCGATTTTGCCAGAAACCGTGGCGCCATCGGCGAAAACAAAATCGTCGGCGACAGTACCGCCGGTTAGATTCTCAAAGCTGGTGAAACCGACTCCGTCAAAGGTGATTGCGTTTGCGCCGGTAATATTCCAGGTGTTGGGTAGTGGTGAACTTATCAAAGTATTCGGACCTGTTAGCGTGTCGTTTGCCGCACCGCCGATAATGTTTTCGATGTCCGTCGAAAAGCGACCAACGCCTGTGGCAGAGTGAGTTTGCAGGTTCACGCTGACTGGTGTGGTGGAGGCGGCAAAGCTAATGGTGTCGTTGCCCGCGCCCCCGGAGATTGTCGAACTGACGCTTTTTCCTGGGGTCAATAGAAAGGTGTCGTCGCCTGTTCCGCCGGTCAAATTTTGAATATTGCCGAAATGAAACGTGCTGTTCAGATTACCACCGTTGGTAACCTGGATGTTCCACGTGGTATCGACATTCGGCCCCTGTAACGTATTGACGCCACCGGAACCGTCAATAACGGTGGGAATCACCGAAAAATTATTCACGGTGAAGATGTCGTTGGCGTTTTGTCCGGCAATGTTCAAAAGTTGGATACTCGTGCCTACGGGCGTGTAGGCGAAGCCATTGACCTGCACAGAGGATGTATCCAGCACGAAGGTATTGATGCCTGCATGGCCGATAATGCTTAGCTCGTTGGTGCCCGTCCCACCGTCTACAGTGACTGGTTTGTCGATGCTCTTGATCGTGACCAGATCGTTGCCATCGCTCCCAAACACTTGAATTTGGTTAATCGAGCTAATTGCAACAGGGGGGATTGAGTTGCTGATTATCTGCCCATTCAGCGTGACTTGGGCATTTATACCGTTGCTAGTGGGGGCAATTAAAATGGTGTCATTCCCGCTGGTGCCGTTGACTGTCAGCAGACCACTACCGGAGTCAAAACTAACTGTTAAAACCCGTTTTTGCTCTAACTGTTCAAATCGGGCATTTCGTGTCCGTGCATGGGTCCAACGAGTTGGTCGGCGAGTATGCTGCCGGATGCGGAAGACGTGAGCGCTCCAGAACATCGTACTTATTCCAGTTGTAAATCGAAGTTTCCCCTGAAGCTCGGGACGGATTGGCGTCCGTTGCTTATAAACATTTATTTTAACCATGAAACCAGGTGGTCGCAAAGTTTTGACACACAATCCGGAAGAAACCGTATATAACAGTCCTATTACCCACGCGAAATGGAGTTGCGAAATGGTCCGAAGCAATTTGGCTTGATGGGCTTTTTATCTTCGCGTGGCTGGCCTGTGTTTTGAGATTGTCCAGTGTGCGACGAACCTTCGCGAAACTGTTTTGCACTATGTAATTCTTACCCTTGAACGTGCATATGTTGCGAGTATTGTTAACTGACTACGCATGGCCGGATTTGGGCATTGAACGCGGAATCTTGCGTAAAGCCGGCGCGGAACTCATTGTTGCGCCGCAACAAGATGACCAAACGTTGAGCCGCTTAGCTGCAGATTGTGATGCCGTAATGACCAATTGGGCAAAAGTGACGGAATCGGTGATCGCTGTTGCCCAGCAATGCAAAATCATTTCTCGCTTGGGTATTGGGTTAGATAACATCGACGTGGCCGCCGCAACTCGCCGCGGCATCGTGGTTACCAACGTGCCCGATTACTGCGTGATTGAAGTGGCGGAGCACGCTTTGGCCTTGCTATTGTCGTTGTCACGGAAAATTGCGTTTTATCACCAGGAAACGAAATCGGGTCGATATAGTTTGCAAGATGGCCCTGCCTTGCGCCGAATAGAAGGCCAGAATTTGGGGATTGTGGGTCTGGGTAACATCGGTCGCCGATTGGCTGAAAAAGCCATCGCTCTCAAAATGCGCGTGCTTACCTCAGGGCGCACGCAAAAAAGGCAACAAGACCTGCCCTCCGGCGTTGAATGGTGCGAGTTTGACCAGTTGATTCAGAACAGCGATTACATCAGCCTGCATGTGCCGCTAACGCCCGAAACTAAGCACATGATGGGCGCACGGCAGTTCGCGCTCATGAAGCCGACGGCATATTTAATCAATACGTCCCGTGGTGGGTTGATCGATCAAATGGCTTTGGCCGCTGCACTTCAGGCCGGCCAATTGGCCGGCGCGGCACTAGACGTGCAAGACCCCGAACCGCCTGATCTCACGCAGCCGCCGTTTAACGATTGTCGTGTAATTGTTACGCCACACGCCGCCTTCGTGTCGATCGAATCGTTAGAGAATTTGCGATCGCGTACGGCACGGCAAGTGGCAACTTGTCTTCAAGGAGGTGTTCCGGAAAATGTGGTTAATCCAGAAGTGTTGCGCAGACGCGAATAAGTTGCCACGTCTTCGAACATTGCAGATTTATGATTTCGGCCTGGAAGCCAATTCTTCCAAAATCAAGCGCACAGCATTTGCAGATACAGCTACCGGCAACGCGGCAGTGCCGTGCGGTTCGTTCACCACTTGCGATATATCCAAAGGCACATGGATAAACGCCGCCAGCGTGGAAAGCGACATTCGTTCCGCCAAATAGTGCGACCAATACAGTGTCGCATTACACAAGTAAGTGCCCGCATAATAAGAGACTTGTGTGGGAATGCCGGCTCGCCGCAACTTCACCGCCCAATCTGCCAGCGGCAGTTCGCTTCGATACGCCACCGGTCCGTCGTCCGTGAGCGTCCGAAACTGATCGGGCGATTGACTGCTCGAACCGCCGATATTTAGCCCAATCGCTTCGAGTTGAATTCGCGAACTCCCCGGGGCCTGCCCAAGATGCAGGGCATAGTCAAAATTACTCGATAAATCTGCGGCCAAACGATCCTTCATTTCAGAAAAATCGACTGGATACAACCGCGTGGTGATCTGGGGCTCCTCCGGCAAACTTTGCGTCAGATGCACCAGCGCCAGCCAACTGGCATTCGCTTTCCAGCGATCGTACGGTTCAAAGGCAGTCAGCAAAACACGCGGCATAGCTGCAGTGATAAATAATTCAGCGAAAGTGAATGATTGCAGTCGTTCGCGGCTTTGGTTGCTTGCGGGTTAGCAACAGCTCATTGTTTATGATAAACATCAATGCACGAGAGAGACTTTTCACACCGCAGTGCGTGAAACAATTTTGCCGCGCCGTTGGATAGCGCCGTTAATGCGGGCCAGGTGGGTTCCCGAGAGTTTCCAACTCATGGCGGCCGCGGTTTCTTGGATTTGCGCGGGCCGTTTGGCGCCACACAAAGCACTGGTTATGCCCGGCTGATGAATGGTCCAATTGATAACGACTTGTGCCACAGTGTGGCCGGCTTCGGCAGCAATCTGCCGAAGTTCGTCCAGAAATGCTTGATTTCTTTCCCACTCCTGCCCGTGATACATGGGATATTTTCGTCGGCCGTCACGGGGGTCGAATTGATGATTTCGAGCAAACTTCGCCGTGAGTAATCCTTTCATCAATGGCCAATAGATGCAAACAGCCATACCATGCTCACGGCACCAAGGAAGCGTATCGACTTCGATTTCCCGCTGTAGCATGTTGTAGCAGGGCTGGTATGCGGCGATAGGGCACACTGCCGCGAAATCTCGTAGTTGCTGAAGTGTGGCATTCGATACACCCACGCTCCGAGTTTTGCCTTCGACCATCAGTTGCTTCAATTCGCCAGCCGATTCGGCCACGGGTATCTGCGGGTCGGGCGCATGCAGGTACAGCAAGTCAACCCAATCGGTATTGAGCCGCCGCAAGCTTTCCTCACATTGCCGTCGAAGAGTGACCGGCCGAGCATCAGAAATTCGCTGTCCGGCCGCATCCCAATGAATTCCGCCCTTGGTGGCAATTACAACCTCGGCACGGCGACGTCCCAGTGCCTGAGCTAACAGCCGTTCGCTTTCTCCGTGGGAGCCATAACAGTACGCCGTGTCAAAAAAGTTGACACCAGCATCCAATGCTGCCGCAATCGTGGCCAGGCTATCGGCTTCGTTCACGTCCAGCGAGGTCATGCCCGCCATGGGCCACGTGCCCAGCGCAACGGACGAAATGCGGAGGTTGGTGTTGCCGAGAGTTCGTAATTCCATAATTCCAAAATAGGGCAAATACCCAAGTGAAGTGTTTACCGTGCGACTATTAAATCATCGCTGACCATTTGTCACTTTACCTGTTCTTACTTGCGGCAACAGTCGGGTGGACACACGTCAGGGCTCGGACCGAAGGCGCCTAACGCTGGCCGCTCAATTTCTGCATTCATTCGCTCTGATATCAATTCACAAATCATTTGCACAAACCGCGGATGCGTGCCAACCGTTTTGGCCCGAATCAAATTGATGCCTAGCGTTTCGGCCGTGTGTTTCGCCTCCAAATCCAAATCGTACAACACTTCGATATGGTCCGAAAGAAAGCCGATGGGCACCACTACTACGTCGTGCACATGATCGGCAGCGAGTTTATGTAAATGGTCGTTAATGTCCGGTTCCAACCACGGCTGCGATGGCGGACCACTACGGCTTTGATATACCAATTGCCAATTCGGTTGCCCGACGGCGGCCGCCACCAATTGGCAAGCGTCTCGAAGTTGTTGTTCATATGGGCATTTCTCGGACATTGCCAGCGGAATACTGTGGGCCGTAAATACCAGTTGTGCTGAATGGCGACCATTTTCATTTGGAAATTGCCGCAAAGCCTCGGCGACGCGCTCAATCATCGATTCAATAAAGCCAGGATGATTGAAATATGCCCGGAGCTTGTCGATTTGCGGCGCACCCGGCCCCAACTCAGCTTGCGCAGTGGCAATGTTTTCTAGATATTGTCGGCAGCCAGAATAGGAACTGAACGCCGACGTGAAAAACCCCAACGCGTGACGGACTCCGTCAGCCTGCATTTTACGGAGGGCCTCGGCCAAAAAGGGGCGCCAATTGCGGTTGCCCCAGTAAACGGGTAGGCGAATGCCTTGTTGCTGCAATTCCGTTTGTAATGCAGCCACTAATGCCCGATTTTGCGAATTGAGGGGACTGATGCCCCCGAAATGCTCGTAATGTTTCGCGACTTCCAGCAGCCGCTGGCGCGGGACATTTCGCCCCCGAAGAACATTTTCTAAAAAGGGAATTACCTCATCGGGGCCTTCCGGTCCGCCAAATGAGACGATCAATAGGGCATCGTAACTTTGCGTAGTTTTACCCGTGCGACATCGGACAGTAGCCACAGTGAGCTTGTATTATATCGAAAGGACATTGGCACGGGGAATATCCTTCCCAATTTCTTCCTTCTGACGACAGTACGATCATCAGATACAAACGAAGGTGAACTTCATCGCTAGGAGGCCGAGTAAGAACGTGAAACCATCGAGTGGAAGTTCGTGGCTTGAGAGTCATATTGGATTCAAAACTTTCACAGGAAGGTAGGGAATTTCTAGGATAAAAAAGTGGCGCCTTGACCCGATCCAGTGCTGTGAGCCCTGAGAGAACCCTGGCTATCCCCCAATCTTCGTACCAGTGTCAGTGAGAGAATCAGGAAGCACGTCATTCAAAGGTTTATTCTGCTCGCACTGGAGCAACATCGGTAAGCCGATGACTGTTGGTCGCTTGCCAATTGGCTAGGTCGAAATCGAGTTGGTTTTGGCCTTCGTGGATCTCGACGTCGGCCGAGTAGAGAATTCTGCGCGGGATGACGGGGTTATTGGCGTGATCTAAGACCTCCGGTACGCAGATAAGTACTTCTTGCAGGCCGACCAAGACACCCGCTTTATCGAGCGAGTAGATTGCTTGGTAGTGGCCTTGCTGGTTAGTCCGGCCTTCGCTGCCACGGCCACCGCCGGCAGGCACAAAATCTATGCACAAATTTGGCTGCGGACGTCCGTGGAAGGTCACTCGTCCACTAACTGTGCCTAGCTCTATCTTGGAAGAGCTTCCTAACGAAGCGTAAAAGGCGCCGCCTAAAAAGGTGGCCACCACGATGAAGCAAGCACCAGCGGCAAAGTGAAGTAAGTCAAATCGCAACATGGCAAATTGCAGGCGACCTTAGTTGAATTCGTATTCTAACGGATGGCATAATCTGCAGCGAGTGCGCCTTGGTGCTTAGTCGTAGGTTGGCGATTCTTATTTAGATTTTTCCGCTTCGCTTTCGGCGAGATCATAATCGAATGTGTTAGAACCTGGTTTAATTTCCACTTCCTTTGAAACCAACTGCATTCCAGGGGAGACGATGTCACCGTTTTTGGTTTTGGGAGCCGTGGAGACGGTCAAGCGCTGCTTCCCGACGAGAGCACCCATTAGGTCCCGGGTATAAACCATTTGATATTCGCCGTTTTCATTAGTGAGCCCCTCGGATCCCCGGCCACCTTCCAATGGAGTAAGAAATATGGAAACTTTGGGTTGGGGTTTTCCGTTTTTTGTAATTCGCCCTGTCACACTACCTAATTGCACTCCCGAAGAGTTGCACCCAGCTGACGAAATTAGGATGATGGCCAACAAAACACTAGCGAGGCTTCGAAAAGATAGCGAAAAGAAAAGCATGCACTGTTTACTAATGAAATATACAGCAATGGTGAGCTAACAAAACCCTACGGAGACCACCAACAAAATTGTGCAAAACAAGACGGGTGGTTTAAGACACTCAGGCTGTCAATAATCTTTGGCTTTCAATAATCTTTAACAGTATAGGTCGTTCCGCTACTTAAATTCGTCATTGTGTTGCCGTCGTTAATTCCTCCCAGTAATTCCCACGTGGCCGCATCGATATTTTCACTGATGAATCGTACCGACCCGTCTACCATACCCATGTTTGCTCCGCCGGGATGCTTGCTACCGATGCAGTATTCATTATCTTTGCTTGTGCCGGCTAGACTATATCCGTTAAGCAGGAAAGAACCAGAACTGGCATTTATCGAGTTGCCGATGGTTGAGGGGGCGACGCAGTTGGCTAAAGCTTCGTCTGGATATTGGGCCTGCATGGGCCCAACCCACACGGCTGCCATACGGCCGCGGAATCCAAGTGGGCGAGTGTAAGTGCTGATGTAATCGCCATCGCGCTCGCCGATGGCAAAAGTTTTGCTTGTGCCATCCGTGACATCTTTGATTTTCGTTTTGCTATTGAAATATAAAAGGCCTTTCTTTTCCGTCTTTTCAGGGGGATTTGTTGTATTAAACGACGAGCTGATGGGCCCGTACCACCAAAACTGATCGCCCGAAGTGGGGCGCTTTGCACCCCTTGTTCCTGCAATTCCCACGTAATTCGATTTACCTGACACATCTTTTCCATAGATGTTTGTGGGAGTGGTCGTACTGCCATCCTGGCCAGCCGGCTGATTGAACAGTACGTTGATATTTCCTAAGGGATCGCTGGGGCAGAGGAACTCGGTGGGGGTAAACAGCGGCGCGCTGGCATATTGCCCGGTAGCGGCAGCATCTCTGCGGTATAAATCCAAAGGAGTGCTGGGATTGGCGGTTGAATCAAATACTTTCGCCCAATCGTAATCCATCCGCTTGGCATCTTGCTCATCGGTCGCGGGAGGAGTGGCGTTCTTGAAGACGTCGGCGGGCGTTTTTTCTTCCAGGAAGGGCAAAATAAAAGCCCCCCAGCCAAAGCAACTTTCCGTGCTGGCGCGGCCATAAGGCGCCGCATTAGTAAATGAATTGCCAAGATAGTCTGTGTTTGACCGGGGCGTGAACTTTATGCCTGGAGGAAAACTATTGTTCGCGCTATTGTAATTTTGCAGCGCTAAACCAAGCTGCCGTACATTATTGCTGCATTGAGACTGGCGAGCTGCTTCGCGAGCCGACTGCACAGCCGGCAATAATACCGCAATTAAAATTCCGATGATGGCGATGACCACCAGTAATTCAACCAACGTGAAGCCTGAGCGCCCAAAACCTGGAGTGAAAAGCTTTGCCTGAGCGCACTGGGAATCCAAGTCCTGCTTTCGCCTGAGCGCAGCGACTGAAGCGGCCATGGCCGACTCCTTGAACGAATTAATGATGATGCGGAGAGCAGCGGGAAAAGCACCCAGCACAAGCCTGCGAAACACTGGCAACGTCAAAAACCTATGCTGAGAACCTCACCCCGAAGTCCGGCACCTGAATGGCATTGACGATCCCCGACCCCCCCATTCAGGCAAGACGACTACACTTATTGGTATAAATGATTTTGACTGGAGAGTCAATGATTTGTGCCCATCAAGAATAGACTCAAGGCACCTCCTGCTTGACGGAAAGCCGATAGAAATGCGTTATTCCAACGTCGCTGACCAGGGAATATTCTGACACAATTCTCGCTAAAGCTGCAATTGGGGTGCTTGCCATCGTGTGAATGCACAGGGGGTCGCAGTGTGTTTTTTTCACTGACCCACTCACTGGCCCAGCAGGAAAGTAATTCAGGTATCCTTTTGGGAAAATTGTTGACATGCCCGTTAGGGCTATGTATACACAATGATGTACCGGGGGTTACGGTAGTCACAATCTCTTGCCGTGCGCTTGTTTTGGAAGAGGCCGCGCACCGTGAGTCAACATCTTTGTTTTGGGGAGGTGTCTCATGTATCGGTGTCGGCTTCTTCCAACGGTTTGTTTGCTTTCTTCTGTACACGCTGCGGCGGTTCTTGCTTTTGTGGCGGCTCTGCTAATTTGCTCTTCGAGCCAAGCAACCGTGATTGTGGACAATACCTTTAACTCGGGCTTGATCACTAATCCGCCTATCGCGCTAACGGCGCCGTATAGCACGACATATTCGGAGAACGGCGTCGATCAGGACGGCAGCGGCGATATCACCTCTTTGTGGACTGTCAATAACAACGGGGGGTCGACCACGCCATCCGTGGGTCACATGGTTTCGGCGATGAATACTAATGGAACTTCGTCCTACCAAATGACGACGTATTTCACCGCGCCCGGTACCGCCGTAGTCCTTGCCAATCCCGGTGACCAAATGGTCCTGACCTGGGTTTTTACGCCGACCGGCGTGGTCGCACAGAATACAAGTCAAGCGTTTGACGTGGCTGTAGTCGACTCTCCTGTTCGTGTCGCCACGATTAATAATAGCCTTCCGACAACAGGATATGCGGGTTACGCCATTTTCGGAAACATGGGCACTACGCTCGGTGCCAGCAATTCATTTGCGTTGAAGGAAGCGATTGCCAATCCAACCGATCTGATGAGTACTTCAGGCAACTGGGGCGCGAATGGGGTGTCTGGGACCTTGACGAATGACCCGAACGCAACCACAGGCAAAACTGGTTATGCCAGCGGTACGCAGTACACGATGACGTGGACGTTAACCCGTGGAATGTCAAACGATTTGATGGTCGATGTCAAAATGGTTGGCGGCAGCATTGGTGGCACAGGAACCGTTGAAGACACCTATGACGACACCAGTCCGAATAGTTTTACTTACGACACGTTCTCCTTCCGTCCAAACAAAGGCAGCACTACTGCTACGTCGTTTGACACGACTTTATTTGAGGTGCAGGGGCCGCTTGTGAACGTTCCCGAACCGGGAAGCTTGATTCTTTTGGGCCTGGGAGCGGGGGCCTTGGGCTTAATCACTCTGGGGAGGCGTAAAGTCGCCGAGTGAAAATAACGTGCTGTGACGTCCTCCGAATGGGGGGAGTTGCATGTGTGCGGAACTTAGGCATGGCTGATAATGAGCCTCGGCATAAAACATCGAGCCAGGGGGCTTTTTCATTTCTGATTTGGTAAGGGGGTCGATCCAATGGCGCGGGGTAATACCGGCATTCATATGCTGTGCGTAGATTGAATTGACATGTTTTTCCCTTTCAAGGCAGAATGCTGAATTTGGGATTTTGAAGCGCCTGCGCTGGCTTGGGCCAGTATAGGAGTCAATAGGGAGTGAAGAATCATGAGGACTTGCTTCGTTAGAATTGCCGACTTTATTCGCATTATTGTCGAAATGCGCGGAAGTATAGCGGGCCTTGCCGTATGCGTTGGCTTAGGGATGGCGTGGATGGTTCAGCCGTCTCAAGGCGCATTTACTTACGACGAAGGCGATAACACAAGTTGGTGGTATGATAACGTGAATTGGAGCAGCGACACGCTCCCGAATACGGGAACTGGCGCCGCCATGAACTCAGCTACGGAGGTCGACAATGGTTACGGCGTAAACCAGACCACTGGGGTCGGCGATGGCGTAGTATTCGATCCGACGAATGATCCCAATTACCTGGCTAATGCGGGGACTCCTCCATACGTAACCCCGTATCAATTGGGCAGATTTTATTTAGGCAACCAGCCCTCCGGCGCCAACCCACCCGCCAATTACAACACGCTCACCGTCAAAAGCGGTGAGTTGGATCTTGCCAGCCAGATGCGAATCGCTCGCACCGATCTTTCAAGCATGAGTGAAACTGTAACCGGGACGATTGTCCAGACCGGTGGTACCGTCAACCTGCAAGATACCAATAACGACGCTTATTTAAGTCTGGGAGATACAACGCATACCTTGGGTATTTATAACTATTCGGGGGGAACCCTACTCTTTCAAACACCGTCAACGTCAACCAGTTCCAGCCCGGGGGTTCGGCTGGGCAACGTGCTTACTGCCACCGGCAAGTTCATCGATCGGAACACGGGCGCCGCTGGCGCCATTCAGTTGGCGAATATGTATGTCGGTTATAACGGCATTGGAATTCTGGAATATCACTACGGATTGGATCAGAGCAGCCACGGCGATGTTCGGCCCATTCAAATTGTCGGCACTCCGTTTACGGGTGAATCGTCGAACGGACAGCTAGCGCTTCGAAACGGCGTGAGCGACGGCATGACTCCTTTGACACAAGCGTCCGAGTTAAGTTTAGTGTTGGATGCGGCTCCGACCGTGGTGGGCGGCATACCTCAAAGTCTCGGATTAGTGAGCTTCGTATCCGGGGCTAGCGGGATTAAGGGGTTGAGCACGAATCCGAAGATTTTCTACGCGACGGACGGCATTACACCCTACATTCAGGGTTCCACGATCTCGGCCACCTTCGGCGGCAACACTTACGATTGGACGATTTCTTACTCCGGCTCGATCACCTACAGCAATGCCGCCACCTCTGCCATCAGCATGATTTCGGGAAACGGGGGGACGGACATAGTTTTGATCGGAGAGAGCGTTGCGTCAAACATTCTGTTGGGAGATATGAATTTTGACGGACATGTGGATGCGAAAGATATTGCCGCATTGGAAGCCGCCTTGACGAATCCTAGCGGCTATTTGTCGACCGATTTTGGCTATGGCACCCCCGCCTCGCACGGTGTCACGACAAGTAATATGGGCCAATATGCAGACGTGAGCGGCAACGGAAAATTCGACAATGCTGACCTGCAGGCCTTACTGAAATACCTCAAGGGTGGCCATGGAAGTCTCTCCTCGGTCGTGCCAGAACCGGCCAGCATTATATTGGCTGGAATAGGCTTCGCGCTCGTCGGCTGCACATGGCGGCGCCGCCGCACAGCCGTTTAAGGCTTACTGCCGTAGACGCCGCTAAGCAATCTGGCTTCGCAGCAGCTTCGTGCGATGCCACAGGACCATCTGTTTGGCCTGGCCGCCTGTTCTCTGGGGTTTCGCACGCCCGGGGTGCAAATATCACCCGCTCCGAACGGTAACGCGCTGACGCATGCGAATCGACGTCAGCAAGCAAAGCCCAACTGCTAATAGGACCACCGACGCCGGCTCGGGCACGCTGGCAGTTGATCCGAAGCCGCCGCTCTGGGAGAGTAACTTTAAAAAAACCTGCAGATCAGCGCTGCTGAAAACAAAGTCGTTGTTCAAATCGCCGATGACTTCCATTTGATCGCCGAATAATGCGTCGTACTGCGAGCTAACTTCCAGAGGAAAATAAGTTTGCCGGTAGCTGGTTAAATTGGTTAGCGCCAGCATCATCGCTTGCAGGTCGGCGGCATCGACGTGGCCATCACGGTTGAAATCGCCGACCACGAGCCCCACCGTACCCGGCGCTTGGTTGGTGAGGTCGTAAAGACTTTTCGTTGCGCCGTTGATCGTAAGTCCGTTGACATCGACATTGGCTCCGTACCATAAATCCATCTGCAAAGATCCGGTGATATTTACTTTGCTGAACGCCAGCCCATTGATGGCATTGGCATAAGGCGTGGCGGTGGGATTGGCCGAGGCGTTGAGCCCGTTAATCAATACGGTAGAAGTTGCTCCCGTGGCGGTTACGTTTTCGTAGGAAATGTTATCCCACTGGGGCGTGGTTCCGCTGAAAGCGGTGGGCGGCAAGGGAGTGGACGGCGTTCCGCCATAGGTATAAAAGGCGGTGTCGTTGGGGGAATCGGCGAACGTATCTCCCCCATCATAATAACTTTCGATGGCAATGGGGTTTTTCACGCCCGTCATGGAGATGTTGATGTACTTCACATTCTGCAGCACCCCGCCGACATCGCCCGATTGGGTTTGGTTCGGATCGTTCCCGTCCTCAGCCTTCATTCGCAACCCGTAGGTAATACTGTTCTTACCGTTTTGGTTGGTATCACTCATGTTGCTAGGGTTGAATGTACAGTTAGCCACGATCATATTCGAGACGCCGGCCGCCGTGCCGCCCCCGACCGAAATGCCGTGCCCGTTATAGATATTGCAATTGTAAATAACGATGTTATTGCACGCGGTGCTGGCCGGCTTGGCGACAATGTCGTCATCACCATCAGCAATATTGCAGCCTTGGATGCGGAAATTGCTGCCTGAATAATCAATGCCGTCGGTATTGGACAGATACGTTTTGCCCGTACTACTGGTGAGGGCGAGATCGTCATTGATGTTGACGTTATTGATTGTGACATTGGTGTCTTTTTCCGGCACGAGATGCTCATGACCGGAGTTTTCGATCGTGACGTTGGTAATTTCCAAATTGGTTACTTTTTGGAGCGTCACCAGATTGTTGCTGGTGGCGGCAGTGGCGTGACCGTCGATAATGCCGCCGCCGCTAATTTCCATGTTGGTGAAAGTTCCGGACGAAGGCGTAGTGATTAATGTTGCGCCAGCGGTGTTGGCTTGCAGGATTGCATTGGGGTCGATTTGCAAGTTCACGCTGTTTTGCATAGTGATCACATTCGATTTGAAAGTGGACGTTCCCGTCATTGGGCCGGGAATTTCAACCGTGCCCCCACCATGCGCTGAAGCGTAGCTGATGAAGGCATTGATGACGCCAGCATTCGTGGAACCGGAAGCGCCGGTACTAGCCACAGCGCCGCCGTCGATAAGCGGATTAGTGAGGGTGACGTTATAAACGGTGGAACCAATGGTCGGCAAAGGAGGAGCCGCTGGTAGTTGGACCGGCGGCGTTGTCGCCGCCAGCGCAGTGCCGGCGATGCACAAAAAAACAGCAGTGGCCGCAATCCAGACATTACGTTCCAAGCGACACGCACTCTGGCTGACACACGCCCACAAGCTTGGACAGAATAGACTCATCGCACCCTTCTCCGCCACGCGGAAGAAACCGCTGGCCGCTCCCCAAATCAGAGACCAAAATCCCCGCTCCATTATATCAATAACGGGCACTTTACAAAGCGAAAACCGCGGAAAAGGCGTACTTCGACAGAAACTTCCGAATCGGCCCGGCATTTGATAGGATGGGCTGCTTTGCGGGCATTTCCAATCGTGAACGAGAGCGATTTTCATCTTCACTCAGTTAGCCTGCTAATGGGGTAATTGCCGTGTCGACCATCCGAGCCATGTTTTTGGATGTTGGCGGGGTTTTACTCACCAACGGTTGGGACAGCAAAATTCGCCGAGCACTGGCTGATCGCTTTCATCTGGATTTGCAAGATTTTGAAGCCCGGCACCACTTGACGTTCGACACGTACGAATCGGGCAAGATTTCGTTCGATGTTTTTCTGGAACGCACGGTGTTTTATAAACCACGGGATTTTACGCCAGCGGACTTTAAAAAGTTCGTGTCTGATTTTACGCAGCCGTTTCCCGAAATGATCGAATTATTCACGCGCCTGAAGAACAAATATGGATTGAAGGTGGCCGTCGTCAGTAACGAAGGGCGTGAATTGACGTTTGACCGTGTCCAGCGGTTCAACTTAAAATCATTCGTCGATTTTTTCATTGTTTCCAGCTTCGTTCACTTGCGCAAACCCGATGCCGACATCTACCAATTGGCGCTGGATGTGGCCATGCTTGAACCCCAGCAAGTGATTTATATCGATGATCGGGCCATGCTTGTAGAAGTTGCGTCCCAAATGGGAATCATCGGGATTCAGCATACCAGCTATGATACAACTAAAGCCCGCTTGGCCGAGCTGGGATTAAGCATTTAGAGCCTCAGCAATTTAAGACCATTTTCATGCCTTGGTTCACCGAACGCGCCGCGGAAATCTCCTGGGATCGGTTGCACTTGCTGATGCAACAGACGGTTGTTGAGGCACGCAGGCGGATCTGCGCCCAACCGAAAAAAGTGCTGCTGCTACCGCCTGATATTACACGCATGCATTCTGGCGCGGGCCGTCTGACAGAAATTTTGTATGGCCTGCTCAAAGATGAAGCGGAGATTCACGTCATCCCCACGCTGGGACAGCACGTGCCGCACACGCCTGAGGAAAATCGGCAAATGTTCGGCGCGATCCCCAACGAACTGATTCATGCGCATGATTGGCGCAACGGCTGCACCACAGTAGGGCAGATTTCCGGGCGCTTTGTTGACGAAGCGACTCAAGGGGCCGCCGATTGGCCTTTTCCCATAGTGCTCAATCGAATGTTGATGGAAGATTCATGGGATTGGATCGTTAACATCGGTCACGTCGTTCCCCATGAAGTGCTAGGCTTTGCCAACCACAATAAAAACTATTTCATCGGTTTAGGTGGCAAGGATCTGATTTGCGCTGCTCACATGGCGGCGGCGTGCTGTGGAATTGAAAATAATCTTGGGAACCTCGTCACGCCGGTGCGGGCTTGCTTCAATCGCGCTGAAGATGACTTCCTAGGAAAACTTCCCGATTTTTATGTGCAGGTGGTGTTGGCCCGCAATCAGAACGACAAACTGGTGCATTCAGGAATTCATGTGGGTGACGATCTAGATACTTACTTGGGCGCCGCTCGGCAATCGCGAGAACAGAACATCACCATGTTCGACGAGCCTGTGCAGAAAATCGTGTGCGTTATGCAAGGCGACGAATTCTTCAGCACGTGGGTCGCGAATAAAGCAATTTATCGCACGCGCATGGCGCTGGCCGATAACGGCGAGTTGGTGATTATCGCACCGGGGCTGAAACGCTTTGGAGAGCAGCCCGAAGTCGACGCCTTTATCCGCAAATATGGATACGTCGGCACGCCGCGCGTGATGGAACTGTACCGGCAGAACATCGACATGCAAGATTTGGCTCACGCCACCGCCCATTTGATCCACGGCTCAAGCGAAGGACGATTCACAATTACTTACGCTCCGGGGCACCTAACGCAAAAGGAAATTGAAGGCGTGAATTTTCGCTATGCCGACATTGCGGCGACCATTGCTCGCTACCGGCCCGACCACTGCCTGCAAGGCTGGAACAACACAACTGATGGCGAGCGATTTTATTTTATTCCCACGCCCTCCGCCGGATTATGGGCCACGCGGGAAAAACTCTACAACCGACTTAGTGGATTTGCGGAATAGTGAAGATTTTTGCGTGAAATCACAAGGCGGCAAGAGAAGGGAGTGGCTCGGAAAGCAGACGGCCAAAAGGGAGATGGCGTTGACCACACCGGTTGGTCGGCTAGAATCAGCTGTTTGCCAATATTGCGGGGCGTGGCTCAGCCTGGCTAGAGCGCTTGGTTCGGGACCAAGAGGTCGCTGGTTCAAATCCAGTCGCCCCGACTCACCTTTGTGAACGAAATGCTCTCCTGATCGGCAAAATGGTTATCAGGGCATGCCAGTGGCGGTTCTTCGCTGCTGGCATGCTTGTCCTTCCGCCCCGCATCAGCTGACGCGGGGATTGCTTGGTCCAAAGATGTTTTGCTCAGGGTGCTGCATCCATCGCTAACATGCTCTGGGCCATAGAGTCTTATCGGTAAATCTTCCGAATCGAATGCGATGATTCCCCCAGCGATACGACGGACTTCTCGCTTCTTTCCCTTAATTGCGCCGACAAAGTTCAAACCAATCCAAAGATTCAGTTCTGTCAAAAGTGGACGCAAATCCTGGCGAGCACCCTGATCGGTAGCAGCCTGCAGAATCCTTGCGAACAGGGCCATGG
>Ga0335083_10004617_pt1 | contig 17503 bp, 15 predicted proteins | sample Lox_Sample_42_FD_206716 | JGI IMG/M metagenome (GOLD analysis project Ga0335083, IMG submission 206716) | Soil microbial communities from Loxahatchee National Wildlife Refuge, Florida, United States - Lox_Sample_4.2 | ecosystem: Environmental > Terrestrial > Soil > Wetlands | place: USA...
TGGCCTGACCCGTGAACGAGACGCCGGTGTTGATGGTGAGCGGCTGACCGGCGAGGTTCTGGTTCCACTGAAGCGCGGCGCCGTCGTCCAGGCACCCAGGCGCCACGGTATTCGAAAGAGTTCCGGAAGCGATTTCGCTGAACACCTGCGAATAACCGTTGGCGGTGTAATTGGTGGCCGGCGTCGTGCCGAGGAACGAAATGGTGTACTGGAGCTGCTGCGAGCACGTCTCATCCGCCCCATGGCTCCCCGCCGAGGCACCCGGAACGGCGACGGGGAATCCCGCGTCGTTGCCGGCGAGGTAGAGATCGGCTCCGATGAAAACTTCGACGGGGATGCCGCCGCCCTCGGGACCCGACGGCGGAGGAATCGCGGCAAGCACGACCGAGATGTTCGCCGCCGCCGCGCCGTTGACGTACGTGATCGTCTCCGTCATCTGAAGCACGGCCCCCGCGTTCTCGACGATGACGACGGTGAAGGGATCGCCGGCGGTGCCCGTGCCCGTCACGGGGCTCAAAGAGACCGGCGTGTACGTCGTGCCGAGGAACGGTCCGAAGAGCGTTCCGTTGGCGTTCACCCAGACTCCCGAGTTGCCGAGCGAGGAACCGGGCGGATAGAACTGGCCCGTGCCGGGCACGTTCGAGTTGTAGACCTGCATGCGCGTGTCGTCGCCGATGTTGATCGTCAAGGGACTCCCGTTGATCGTGACCATCGCCGTCGGTGCCAGGGGAGCAAAGACCTGGGGCTTTTCGGCCAACATCGGCGAGGCCAACGCAACGCAAGCGAAGACCAGCACTAGGCGCTTCATCGTGACGCTCCTTATTTAGCGAGTCTTTAAGGCGCCGCAACGTTAATAGGCCCGCTACCGACCTGTCAAGAAGAACAGGTGTCAGGACCCTCCCGGCCGGCCGGACAGGAGGCCTCGGGGAGGCCCCGGGAGGATCCCGGGGCCGGGCTCGGCGGACCGGGCCGGGCCCCGGCAAACGTGGTACCTTCGAGCGTTTTCGGGGGGTTTTGACCATGGGAGGCTGTTCGAGCGGCGGCGGTTGCGGGATCGGAAACGCCTACAATCCCGGCCAATACGTCGGCATCCGGATCAACGAGCACGAGGACGGCCGGAGCCTCCTCTGCGACACGATGGGACTCGAGGTCGCCCGCAAACAGCGGGTGATCGTCGAAGGCGACGCGGGTCTCGAGTATGCCGAGGTCATCAACCTCCGGCCGATGATCCTCAAGCAGTGTCAGTTGCGCGATTCGCGGCGCCTGGTCCGCGCCGCCAACGAGTCCGACCAGAGCGCCTATCAGGCCAAGGTCCAGCGCGAGTCCCGCTTCCTGTCGGACGCCCGGACGCTCGCGGCGGACAAGCGGATGACCATGAAGCTCATCCGGGCCGAGGAGACCTTCGACGGCCGCAAAGTCACGGTCTATTACACTTCCGAATCGCGGATCGACTATCGGAAGCTCGTCTCGGACCTCGCGATCGCGCACCCGGTCCGCATCGAGATGCGCCAGGTCGGGCCGCGCGACGAAACGAAGATGCGCGGCGGCATCGGTCCGTGCGGCCTGACGCTCTGTTGCTCGACGTTCCTGAAGGGCTTCCATCCCGTAACCATCAAAATGGCCAAAAACCAGAATCTCTCGCTCAACCCGTCGAAGATCTCGGGGATGTGCGGGCGGCTGATGTGCTGCCTCGCGTACGAGGACGAGGGACCCGACCGCTCGGCCGGAGGGCCGAAGAAAGCGCAGAATATTCCGGCGCCCACGCCTGTTTGACCGGTCAAGACGTCCCACCTTTTCGGGACAAAGAGAGACAGCCGTGGTCAATCGAAATGCCTCAGGCGGCGCTTTCCGAAACGACGACGAGGGTCCGGCCAATCGCAAGCTGATCCGCCCGAACCTGGCCGAGCTCGCCGACCGCTATCCGACGCGATCCTTTACCCAGCGTAAACAGGTTCCCCCGGAGCAGACCAACGCCGAGAGCTACTACTACCTCAAGCAGATGGCGGCCAAGACCCCCATGGTCGTCGTCCTCAACGACGGGGAGAAGCTCCACGGCTGGATCGAGTGGTACGACAAGGGCTGCCTGAAGGTGAATCGGGAGTCGGGCCCGAACCTGCTCGTCCCGAAGGCCTCGATCAAGTACATGTACAAGGCGTCCGAGGCGGGCGGAACCGAGGAAGTGAGCGGGAACCGGTAGAGCGTTCCAGGTCCCGTCGAGAAAGGCAGGCGGCGACGCCTGCCTTTTCCCTTAGCGGGCTCCTCTCCCCGAAAGGACCGCCGGCACCGTCTTGAGCAGGATCTTCAGGTCGAGCATCGGCGACCACGTGTCGATGTACTTGAGGTCGAGCGCCATCCACCGGTCGAAGTCGAGCTCGCTTCTCCCCGACACCTGCCACAGGCACGTCAGGCCGGGCTTCATGCTCAGACGCCGGCGCTGCCAGGGCTCGTAGCGCGCGACCTCGTCCGGCAGCGGCGGGCGGGGGCCGACCAGGCTCATGTCGCCGCCGATCACGTTCCAGAGCTGCGGGAGCTCGTCGATCGACAGGCGCCGCAGCAGCTTGCCGACCGACGTCAGGCGGGGGTCGCGCCGGACCTTGAACACCGGGCCCGTCATCTCGTTCAAGTGCGAGATCTCCGTCAGGCGATCGGCGGCCCCGAGCTCCATCGTCCGGAACTTCAGCAGCGTGAACTGGCGGCCGTTCAAGCCGCAGCGCACCTGCCGAAACAGGACCGGGCCTTCCGACGTGAGCCGGATCGCGAGCGCGGCGGCGAGCTGGATCGGCAGCGTGACCACCGAGAGCGCGAGGCCGAGGGCGAGGTCGATCCCGCGCTTGGCCGCGAGCTCGGCCGGGTTCGAGGGCGTCGTCGTGAAGCTCAGCAGCGGAATCCCGTCGAGCTCCTCGAGGACGGGCCGCGCGAGGACGTGCGGGAAGATGTCCATCGACACGTGGGCGCGCACCCCGTGCCGCTCGGCGACGAGCAGCGCGCCTTCGTACTCGCCGAGCTTGCCCTTCTCGATGACGAAGATCACCTCGTCGACGACCTCGGAGGAGAGCACCGTCTCCATGTCCGTGATGCGGCCCAGGCACGGCCAGCGTCCGCGCAGGCCGATCTCGCCGCCGTTGTCGTCGTCGAGATAACCGATGACGCGGAATCCCCAGTGCGGGTGGGCCTCGAGGAACTCGCCGAACTGCGCCGCCTTCGGGCCGGTCCCCACCAGCAGCGCCGTGCGGAAGTTGAAGCCGCGCGAGCGCACGAAGCGCGACAGGCTCCGGAGCGCCGTCTTCTCGGTCGCCAGCAGCAGGAAGTTCAGAAACCCGAAGAGGACGAGGAACCAGCGGCTGACGAAGTCCAGGCGCAGGCCGAAGATCAGGAGGACGAGGATCGCCGTGCCGCCGAAGGCCACGCGGGCGGCTGCCCAGATTTCCTCGCCGAGCGGCTGGGTGCGGTGGCTGCGGTAGAAGCCCGAGGCCGCCAGCAGCAGTCCCCAGATCGGCAGGATGAAGAAGAGCAGGAGCAGGTACTGCTCGAGCGGATACAGCGGCAGCGGGAAAAGCGCCGGAAAAGCGCGGCGCAGCGGACCCTGCCGCAGCGCCCAGGCGACGGGAAGCGACACGGCCGTCAGCGCGAGGTCCGTCATCAGGACCCCGAGGGCGATGGCGCGTGCTTTCTGTTTCAGCATGAAACGCTTCGGACGGCGAGAGCGAGGCCGGCCAGAGGGATGTTATGGGAGGACGCGCCGCCCTTCAAGGACCGCCTCGTACCGATCGACCACGTCGTCCCAGCGGTATCGCTCTCGTGTGCGCTCCCTGGCTCGCTCTTTCCATACGGAATGCGCCGCCGGATCGTCCAGGATCCCCTGCAGGAGGCGGGCCAGCGAGGCCGGATCGCGGGCGTCGAACGGCAGCGCCGCGCCGCCGGCCACCTCCTCGTTTTCGGGCGTGGCGTTGTAGCAGACGACCCGCCCGTAGCCCATGGCCTCGACGAGCGCGGGATGCGTGCCGCCCACTTCCGTGGCCTGAACGTAGGCCGCCGCGCGGGCGAGCAGCTCGCGGTAGCCCTCGCCGTAGATCGCGCCCGGAAAGCGCACGCGCGCGTCGGCCTCCGCGCGCAGGCGGGCGATGTAGTCGGCGGCGTAGGGCGCGTCGCCCACGACGACGAGCGGGACGTCGCCGCGCACGCCGCGGTACGCGCGCACCACCTCGAGGGCGTTGTTCTCGGGCTCGAGGCGCGAGACGTACAGGACGTAGCGCTCCGGCGTCAGACCGAGCCGCTCGAGCGCCGCCGTCCCGGAAGGCTCCGGCAGGTCGCCGCCGTAGGGGATCAGGACCGATTCCATGCCGTAGCGCGTCCGGTAGTACTCCTGGATGACGGCGGCGTCGGACACGACGACGTCGGGGAGGAACGTCGAGAGCCTCTCGGAGACGCGGTAGGCGAGCTTGCCGGCCGCGCTCCACTTGCGGCGGTGGCGCTCGAGGCCGTCGACGTTCAGGACGACGCGCGTCGCGCCCGAGAGCCGCGGCAGAAAGCTCGTCGCCGCGTTGATCGCGTTGCAGACGAGGACCGCGTCGTAGCGCTCGAAGGCGGCGTCGAATCCCGAGAGCGCGCCGTGCACGACCGTGTCGAGGTACTTCGTCGGAATGGTCGGCAGCACGCGGATCCGCGCGCCGCGGTGGCTCGAGAGTCCGGGGGTGGCGTACCGCGAGCGCGTGTAGACGGTGACGTCGTGGCCGCGCGCCACGAGGCGAGCCGACAGCTCCTCGGCGAGAGTTTCGAAGCCGCCGTACCGGGCCGGGATGCCGCGCGTGCCGAGAATGCCGAGGCGCATCAGGGCGCCTCCCGCCGGGCCGCCACCTTCGCCTGGATCTCGCGTCTCTTTTCCCGGAGGCGCTTCCGGTTCCGCCACAGCCAGGAAAACGCCGGCAGCGACGATCGCTCGACGGTCGCGCAGGCGGCGAGCACGACGGCGTCGCGCGAGAGCGTCGGGATCGCGGTCGTCCAGAACTCGCGGGCCGTCTGGTTGTTGATCCGGAGCAGGAACCGGTTCTTGACCGAGTGAAGGTTCGCCAGGGCGGACATCTGCCGGCGCCGCTCGGGCGTGTTGCGCCGCCGGTGCGCCGCGACGGCCGACGGGACATAGAGGCAGCGCCAGCCGAGCTTGCGCAGCCGCCACGCGAGATCGGCGTCCTCGCGGTACAGGAAGAAGTCCGCGTCGAAGTATCCCGTCGCGATGCGCGCGCTCTCGAGCGCCGAGCGCCGGTAGAACCCGGCCGCGCCCGAGCAGCCGGCGATCTCCTCTTCGCTCTCGTACAGGCCGCCGGCGCTCTCCCCCGCGCCGCGATCGAAGTGCCGGCCGGAGGCCGTGAAACGGATGCCCGCCGAGTCGAGCACGCTCGTCCGCGCCAGGCCGGGCCCTTCGGCGCGGTAGAGCCGCCCCGACGCGGAGCCGACGTCGGCGGCGCCGCCGGCGTCGAGCCGGCGCGTCAGGACCGCCGCGAAATCGGGCTCGAGCCGGCAGTCCGGGTTCAGGGCGAGCACGTAGCGCCCCGACGACGCCTCGATCCCCGCGTTCATCGCGGCGGCGTACCCGCGGTTCTCGGGCAGCGCGAGCAGACGCACCGCGCCGCCGAACGCCGCCGCCGCCTCGCGCGAGGCGTCCGCCGACGCGTTGTCGACCTGCAGGACCTCGCACGCAGCGCCGCGCTGCGCGACCGCCGAGGCGAGAGAGACCGGAAGGTCTCCGCCGCTGTCCTTCGAGACGACGACGATCGAGACGTCAGGCGCCACGCGAGAGCCCCACGGCCAGCCCCAGGACACGGACGTAAGCGCGCGCGGCGTCGGTTCGCTCGCGCGGCACGTCGCGGCGAAACGGCAGGAGCAGGAGGCGCAGGGTCATCCCCGCCGCGAGGAGCAGCCGGTAGGCCGCGCGCGCGGCCGGGCCGTAGTGCAAGGCGCGATACCGCAGCGCGTTTCCGTAGAGGACCGGCAGGAACTTCGCGTAGCCGAGTCGCGCCGCCGACTCGCCGCCCCGATGGCGCACTCGCGCCTCGGGCGCGTACACGATCGCCCCTTCCGCGAGCAGGCGCGCGCACAGATCCACGTCCTCGTACCACGCGGGCACGTAGCGCTCGTCGAAGCCGCCGATCCGCACGAACGCGTCGCGCCGCACGGCGAGCGCCGCGGCGGCCGCCTGCTCCACGGCGAAACCGCGCTCGCGATCCTCGTCCGCGTAGCGCCGGCGGCGGCGGCCCGCATGGTTGGGGCGCCAGTGGTCGAGGAGCAGCAGCTCGCTCGCGTCGCCGGCGAGTGTCGGCAGCGCGCGCAGCTGGAAGGTCGCCTGGTCCTCGCGGCCGGGAGGCGCGAGAACGAGCCGGCCGAGCGGCGGCGTCGCGCCGTCCATCTCGACCAGACGCGGCGCCGCCGCGACGACGCGCGGGTCCTCGTCGAAGAGCCGCGCGAGCGGCGTGAACGGCTCGCCCTCGACGCGCGCGTCGGGATTGAGGAAGAGGACGACGTCGCCCGCCGCGGCGGCGGCGCCCTGGTTCGCGGCGGGGCCGTAGCCGCGGTTCTCGGCGTTGACGAGGACCGCCGCGCCGGGAAAGCGCTCGTGCACCGAGGCCGGCGACAGGCCGCCGCCGTTGTCGACGACGACGAGCGAGACGGCGACGCCGCCCGGCGGCACGAGCGCGCGCGCCCGGGCGAGCGCCGCCGCGGCCTCGAGGGCGTCCGCCGCGTCCTGCCAGGAGACGAGGACCGCCGTGATCTCGCGGATCATCGGCCCGGCCAGGCCGAGAGACGCCCCGCCTCCCGCCGCGCGCGCCAGGCCATCCAGGGAATCCTCGGCCACACGAGCAGCGGGAGCGCCGCGCCGCTCCAGCCCGCCGCCCGCGCGTGGGCGAGGTCCGCGCGCAGCAGCGACGGGAAGCGCCCCGCGAGCCAGCTCGCCCGGAAGTGGCGAAAGAGGACGCGCCACCGGTTGCGCGTCGTCCACAGCGCGCGCCGGAACGGCGTGCGCCGTCCGGTCCGCGATCCTTCGTGCCGCGCGACGGCCCCGGGGTCGCACACGAACCGCCAGCCCGCGCGGGCCAGGCGCAGCGATAGGTCCACGTCCTCGTAGTAGGCGAAGAAGGCGTCGTCGAAGACCGACCCGCCGCGGGCGACGGCGTCGAGCGCCTCCCGCCGGTAGAGCGCCGCCGTCGCCGACAGGCCGGGCACCTCGAAGGGCTCGCGCGGCGCCGCTGTCACGTCCGCCTCGGCGAGCACGGGGACGGCTTCGCCGCGCGCGTTCCACTCGAAGCCGGCCGAGTCGACGCGACGCCCGTCCTCGGAAAGGACGAGCCCTTGGGCCCCGGCGAGCCTCGCGTCGAGCTCCAGCCGCGCGGCCAGCCGCGCCACGTAGGACGGCTCGAGCACGGCGTCGTTGTTGAGCAGCAGGACGAGCGGCGCGCGCGTGCGCGCGATGCCCTCGTTGGCGCCGCCGGCGAACCCCAGGTTGCGCGAAAACCCGATGACCCGCGCCGCCGGCGCCTCGCGGGCGATCCGCGCGCGCTCGCTCTCGTCGGAGGCGTTGTCCACGACGACCACGGAAAGGGAGACGCCGGACTGCCGCTCGAGCGACGCCAGAGCCCGGAACAGCGCGCCCCCGCCGTCGCGGTTGACCACGACGGCGTCCACGTCGGGAAGGTGCGGGGCCCCGCTCAAACGGTTGACTCGATCGGCGCGCGCGATATGAAATCGCGCGACGATGCTACCACGCGACTTTCTGCGGGAGCACGCGGCGCGCCTCCTCGAGGAGCTGCCCGAGCGCTTCGACGGCACCGGACTCGAGGACTTCGTGCGGCTCGACCGCGAGCGGCGCGACGCCGTCACGAGGCTCGAAGAGAAGCGCCGGCGGCGCAACGAGCTGACCTCGGTGGCCGGCAAGCCGTCGCCCGAAGCGCTCGCCGAAATGAAGGGGCTCAAAGAGGAGATCAAGGCCCTCGAGCAGAGCGTCGACGAGGCCGACAAGATGCTCACGGCCGTCGAGACGGGCATCCCGAACGTCCCCGACGCGACGGTACCGCGCGGGCGGGACGAATCGGCCAACCGCGTCGAGCGGACGTGGGGCACGCCGCGCGACTTCGGCTTTGCGCCGCAGGCCCACTGGGACCTCGGCCCGGCGCTCGGCATCCTCGACTTCGAGCGCGGCGCCAAGCTCGCCGGCGCGCGCTTCACGGTGCTCTCGGGCGCCGCGGCGCGCCTGTCGCGGGCGCTCATCCAGTTCTTTCTCGACGTCCACGTGGACGAGCAGGGATACCGCGAGGTCCTGCCGCCGTTTCTCGCCAACGCCGAGTCGCTCTTCGGCACGGGACAGCTGCCGAAGTTCGCGGCCGACCTCTTTCAGACGACGAACGGCTACTACCTCATCCCGACGGCGGAGGTGCCGGTCACGAACCTCCATCGCGACGAAGTGCTCGCGGCCTCGGAGCTGCCGCTTTGCTACGCCGCGTACACGCCGTGCTTTCGCTCGGAGGCGGGCGCCGCGGGCCGCGACACGCGCGGCATGATCCGCCAGCACCAGTTCGACAAGGTCGAGGTCGTGATGCTCGTGCGTCCGGAGGACTCGCCGGCCGCGCTCGAGGCGCTCACGGCGCACAACGAGGAGCTCCTCCGGCGGCTCGAGCTCCCCTACCGCGTCGTCTCGCTGTGCTCGGGCGACCTGGGCTTCGGGTCGGCGAAGACCTACGACCTCGAGGTGTGGCTCCCCGGCATGAACGCCTACAAGGAGATCTCCTCCTGCTCGAACTTCGACGCCTTCCAGGCGCGGCGCGCGTCGATCCGGTTCCGAAGGGCCGAGGGCGAGAAGCCCGAGTTCGTCCACACGCTCAACGGCTCGGGCCTGCCGATCGGCCGGACACTCGTCGCGATCCTCGAGAACTACCAGCGCGCCGACGGTTCGGTCGCGATCCCGGAGGTCCTCCGGCCCTACATGCGCGGCCAGACCGAGATCCGGCGCGCCGGTTAGGCGAGTGCCGCAACCGCACGTCTTCGAGGCCGTCCTCCGCGCGGCGCGGCGCCTCCCGGGGTATCCGAAGCTCCGTGTCCTGGACCTCTCCGCCGGGCGCGGCGAAATCGCGGCGGCGCTCGCGCGCGACGGCTGCGCCGTGCGCGGCACGCATTTCCGCGCCGACGACTACAAGCTCGCGGGCGCGGCCGGGCCGCTTCCCGCCGACGGCGTCGCGATCGACCCCGACGTCGACCTGACGCGGCCGCTGCCCTACGGCGACGCGGCGTTCGACCTCGTCATCCTCTGCGAGGTGGCCGAGCACCTCACGACGGAAATTCCCGTGATCGGCGAGATCGGCCGCGTCCTCGCCCCGTCCGGACACCTGATCCTCTCGACGCCGAACGTCGCGCGCCTGCACTCGCGCTGGCACTTTCTCTTCACCGGCACGCACAAGCTCATCCGGCGCCGCGTCGGCTGGGACCTCGGCGCCGACGACCTGTACGCGTACCACATCAACCCGATCGACTTCCCTCTCCTCCACACGCTGCTCCACCAGGCGGGCCTCGAGGTCACGCGCCTCGACTTCACCCTCTTCAAGGCGAAGCACGCCTGGCTGCTGCTGCTCTACCCGTTCGTGTGGCTCTCGACGCGAATCGAGACACGCCGGCACCGCTCGGGCGACGCGCACGCCCGCGGCGAGGACGACCTCTTCTCCTGGATGACGCGTCCCGCGATGCTCGCGAGCGAGCAGCTGCTGCTGACCGCGCGCAAGGCCGCGCCGGCGGCGCGCTGACTCAGGCCGGCGGGACGGGCGGGACGAGGGCGCCGGCCGAGACGATCATCTTCATCGCCTGCTCCGGCGTCATGTCGAGGTAGGTCACCTTCTCCTGCGGGACGACGAGCAGGAAGCCGGTCGTCGGGTTCACGGCGCTCGGGATGAAGAGGCTGCAGACCTTGCGGCCGGTCTTCGCGCTCGCCTCGCCGTCCACGGTCGAGGTCACGAAGCCGAGGCCCCACGTCCCGGGCGACGGGAACTCGACGATCGCCACACGGCCGAAAGAGCCCATCCGGGTCGGCCCGAGGAGGAGCTCGGCGATCTGACGCAGCGTCGCGTAGATCTTGTTGATCAGCGGCACGCGGTGCATCAGCCGGTCCCACATCGCAAACGCCCGCTTGCCCAGGAAGTTCGCGGCGACGAAGCCGAGCACGAGGAGCAGCACGTTCAACAGCACGAAGCCGAGGCCGACGACCGAGATGCCGCGCGCGCGCAGCTGGGCGCCGAGAATGTTGTCGAAGAAGTTGAAGAGGCTCCAGACGACCCAGAGCGTCAGCGCGGTCGGCGCGAGAACGAGGATTCCCGCGACCCAATAGCGACGGACGCGCACCCCGAGGCTCGCCGACATGACGCCATCGTAACTCGCCGGCGCCAAGCCGCGGCGAACCCGTACAATGCAATCCGATGCGCCACGCCGCTCGATTGGCCGGTCTCCTCGCGCTTCTTCCCGCCGCGGCGCTCTCGCAGAGCATCGGCTGGGAATCCTTCGGGCCGCCGCTCTTCCAGGTCAGCGCGATCTCCACACCCGCCGACGACCAGACCGTCTACGCGGCTTCGGCCGACGCGACGGCCGGCCAGAGCGCCATCTTCCGGAGCACGGACGGCGGCAGCCACTGGAGCGGCGTCGTCCAGGCGGCGTCGGGCGAGTTCTATGCCGACCTCCTCGTCGACCCCGGCAACGCCGCGACGCTCTACGCCGGAGCTCCGGCCAGCGTCGGCGCGACCAACATTTACTACTCCAACAACTCCGGGGGCTCGTGGCTCCTCGGGCAGGCGATTTCCGGCTACTGCATCCCGTCGTTCGCCCCGGGAGCCGCGGCGGGCGCGGCCTTCGTCGCCTGCGGCACGAGCCTGTACGGCACGATCGACGCGGGCCGGACGTGGCAGCCGCTTCCGAATCCGTTCACCGAGCCCACGCGCCTCGCCTCCGGACCCGCGGGTCTGCTCGTCGCGTACGGGCCGACGAAGATCTTCCGCAGCACCAACGCCGGCGCCACTTGGACGTCGGCCGGCAGCGCTCCGGCCGCCTGCGCCGGCTTGAACGCGCTGCGCGTCAACCCGTCGAACCCGAGCGCCTTCGTCGCCGGGACCGGCCTGACCGGCGCGACCGGGTTCCAGTGCGGCGGCATCTACACGAGCGCCAACGGCGGCGCGTCCTGGACCGCCGCCAGCCTGACCGGCGTCTCGGTCAGCGACGTCCTGTTCGATCCCAACAACCCCGCGCGCGTCTACGCCAGCGCCGACTACCTCGCGGGCTTCCTCCCCAGGGGCGGCGTCTTCGCCAGCGGCGACGGTGGCGCGACGTGGTCGGACCTGCAGCTGCCCCAGAACGGCGCCTCGACGCTGGGGCTGTCCTCGGGAGGCGACCGCCTCTACGCGGGGACCTCGCTCGGCGTCTACCAGCTCGCGCTGTCGGTCGGGCCCGTGACGTGCGTCGTGGACCCCGTCACGCTGTGCCTCGACAACGCGCGCTTCCGAGTCCGCGCCACCTGGACGCGGTCCGACGGGACGAGCGGCGTCGGGCACGCCATGACGCTGACCGGCGACACCGGCGACTTCTGGTTCTTCGACAGCTCCAACGTCGAGCTCATCGTCAAGGTCCTCGAGGGCTGCAGCAACAACGCCCACCGCTGGGTGTTCGCGAGCGGCCTGACCAACGTCCTCGTGTCGCTGACCGTCCAGGACGTCGTCAAGGGCACGGTCAAGGTCTACACGAACCCCCAGGGCACCGCCTTCGCCCCGATCCAGGACACGAGCGCGTTCACCTGCCCGTAGACGGGCCGCTCCGCGACACCAGGAGCGAAGACCCGCTCCCCCAAGGGGAGCGGTGGGCAAGGGCTGGTTCCTTCCAGTCAGGCAATCTACTAACATCGCTCCTCTGACCACTCGCGGAGAGGTGGGTGAGTGGCTGAAACCAGCGGTTTGCTAAACCGCCGTAGGGGCCTAAACCTCTACCACGGGTTCGAATCCCGTCCTCTCCGCCAGATCCTCCGCTCGCGGTAGCATCCGCGGCGGTGCGCAAGGTCCTCCTCGTCTCGATCGCCGCCGCCGCGTTCCTCGGCGGCTGGTGGCTCTACCGAAACGCGTCGATCGAGCGGCTGCGCGCCGAGTACCGCCCGTGGATGGACCGGCTCGCGCGCTGGCGCGACGGGTGCGAGCAGATCCGACGGTCGCTCCGCAGCCGCGAGCCGCTGCCGGCCGATCCGCCCGGAGTCGCGGCGCTCCGCGCCTGGGCGTGGGACGGGCTCGACCGGCTCGCCTACGTCGACTACCGCGTCGAGAAGCCCGTGCACGAAACGGCCGCGGGCCGCGAGAAGACGTCCGGCCGCGTCGTGTTCACGGCCGGCGGCTTCGGCAGCGGCGGCGTGCGCGTCGAGCGGGCCGCGGGAGCGCGCGTCGTCGAGGAGAAGGACGCCTCGGGATCCCGCGTCACGGTCGCGTTCGAAGCGCCGCTCTGGAACCGCACCGAGGCGTCGCCGCGCTTCCACGACGCGACCGCCGAGGCGGGCCTCGGCGCGCCGCGGCACGATCCGCCGCTGAAGCTGGTCAACCACCTGCTCTCGGACCTCTGGCCCGGCTCCGGCGTCGCGGTGCTCGACTTCGACCACGACGGCTTCGAAGACCTGTTCGTCGCCGACGGCGTCCGGTCGATCCTGTACCGCAACGACGGCCACGGCCGCTTCACCGACGTCACCGAGCGCGCCGGCCTCGCGAAATCCGCGACCGAAGGCATCGCCGCGACCGGCGTCGCCGCCGGGGACGTGGACGGCGACGGCTACCCGGACCTCTTCGTGACGAACGCGTTCGGCCCGGCTCGGCTCTTCCACAACCGCGGCGACGGCACCTTCGAGGAGACGACCGCGGCCTCGGGCATCGCCGTCCCCGGCAACGCGCGCTCGGCCGCGTTCGCCGACGTCGACGGCGACGGCGACCTCGACCTCTTCGTCGCGGTCACGGGCGACTACTACGCCAAGATGCCCGATCCGCCTTTCGACGCCAACGACGGCCTCGAGAACTTCCTCTACGTCAACGACGGCCACGGCCACTTCACCGACGCGACGAAGGCCTGGGGCCTCTCGGGCATGACGCGCTGGACGCTTTCGGCGCTCTTCCAGGACTACGACCAGGACGGCCGCGTGGACCTGATGGCGACGAACGACTTCGGCCTGAAGAACCTCTACCGCAACGCCGACGGCCGCCGCTTCGAGGACGTCGCGAAGAAGACGGGCACGCTCGCGCGCGCCTATGGCATGTCCGGCGCCTGGGCCGACTTCGACGGCGACGGCCGTCCCGACGTCTACACGACGGGCACCGACACGCAGTGGTACTTCATCCACGAATACCCGTCGATTCCGGTCGGCCTGGCCGGACGGCTCTTCCTGCCGTTCGCGATCCGCTGGTGCGAGGAAATGGCGTCCGGGAACTCGCTGCTCCTCCAGAAGCCCGACCACACGTTCGAGGACGCGACGGCCCGCTCGGGAGCGCAGCACGCCGGCTGGAACTGGAGCGCGATCGCGGCCGACCTCGACGACGACGGCTGGCCGGACGTCTACGCGACCAACGGCCTCTGGGGCGACGGCCGCGACCGCGACGTCGAGCTCGAGTTCTGGTGGGAGACGCTCGCGTACTGGGACGACTACGTCGCCGGCACGAAGACGTTCGACCGCAAGGGCGCGGGCGTGGCCGGCATCGAACGCGACCGGTACTTCCACAACCGCGGCGGCGCGGCGGCCGGGGCGCCGCTCTTCGAGGACCGCGCGTTTCTCGACGGCCTCGACCTCGAGTCCAACGGCCGGGCCGCCGTCGCGTTCGACGCCAACGGCGACGGCGCCCTCGACGTCTACGTGCGCTCCGTCGGGGCGCCCGAGGCGCTCTTCCTCGGCTCGCGCAAGCCCGCCGAGCACTTCCTCCGTCTGCGCCTCGAGGGCACGCCGGGGCGCGACAACCGCGACGGCATCGGCTGCGAGATCACCGCGGTCCTTCCGGGCGGCCGGCGCCTCGTGACGCAGAACGTCAACGAGAGCGGCTACCTCTCGACGGGCAGCCCGATCGTCCACCTCGGCCTCGGTCCGGCGACGCGCCTCGACGGCCTGACCGTGCTCTGGCCCTCCGGGAAGAAACAGGACCTCGGCGCGGTCGCGGCGGTCGACCGCACGATCGTGGTCGACGAGGAACGGGGACTCCGGGATTTTGAAGGCGGGCGGCGGTAGACTCGCCGTGATGGACGCCCGCGCGGCCGCCGGCCCGCTCACCTACGACGTCGTCATCGTCGGCGGCGCCGTCGCCGGCGCCTCGACGGCGACCGTCCTGAAGCGCGGCAACCCGAAACTGCGGATCCTCGTCGTCGAGAAGACGGAGAAGTTCGACTGGAAGGTCGGCGAGTCGACCGTCGAGGTCTCGGCCTATTTCCTGACGCGCGTCCTCAAGCAGTGGACCTACCTCTCGCGCGAGCAGCTGCCGAAGCAGGCGTTCCGCTACTGGTTCGTCAACGACGACGTGACGTGCCTGCGGGAGGCCTCCGAGACCGGACCCACGCAGATGGCGCGCACGCCCTCGTTCCAGCTCGACCGCGCCAAGCTCGACACCCACTTGCTCGAGGTCGCGCGCGAAGAAGGCAGCGAGGTCTGGCGGCCCGCGAAGGTCACGGGCTGGACGCTCGGCGAAGGTCTGGCTCCGAACACGCTGACCGTCGAGAAGGCCGACGGCACGACCGCCACCGTCTCCTGCCGCTGGCTCGTGGACGCGACCGGACGGCAGGCGATGCTCGCGCGCAAGCGCGGCGGCGTGACGCCGATCGACTCGCATCCGATCGCCGCGATCTGGGTTCGCTACCGGAACGTCAAGGACATGGACGGTGTGGACTGCGCGGGGCCGGACGCGGGCGACCCGTGGCAGCGGGCCGTGATCGCTCCGCGGCGCGCCGCGACCAACCACTTCACCGGCTGGGGTTACTGGATCTGGTTCATTCCGCTCCACGACGGCGAGATGAGCGTCGGCCTGGTCTGGGACAAGCGGCTGCTGACGCCCGAGGGCACCACGCCGCTCGACAAGCTGACCCGATTCCTCGACGGTAACCCGCTGTCCCGCGAGCTGCTCGTGGGCGCCACGCCGATCGAGGGCGACTGCCGCTACTACGCGCATCTGCCCTACTTCGTCGACAGGTTCATCGGCCCGGGCTGGACCTGCGTGGGCGATGCCGGCGGGTTCCTCGACCCGTTCTATTCCCCGGGCCTCGACCAGATGTCGATGTCGGTCTGGTCCCGGACGCGGCTGATCCTCGAAGACTTCGCCGGCGCTCCGCCCGAGGCCATGGCCGAGAAGTACGCCGACCACAATCGCCGTTACGACCGGTTCTTCAAGTACTTCTACGACGCGATCTACAAGGACAAGTACTACGTCATGGGCGACTACGACACCATGACGACGGCGTTCGTCCTCGACACCGCGCTCTACTACTTCGCGATGATCATGCCGCTCTACCGCTGGTCGCACGAGCGGCTCGGCGTGCCGCCGTTCTTCCAGGACGGCGCCGAGATGGGCTATTACCCGATCCGCTTCTACAACCGGCGCCTGACGGCGATCGCGAAGCGCAAGATGGCGCTCGGCATCTACGGCAACCACAACGCGGGCCGGCGGCCCCGGTTCGTCGGCTTCTCGACGCGCAGCGCGATGTGGGTGATGCTCTTCCACGGCCTGTTGCGCTGGTGGAAGGCCGAGCTCGCCAACGCGTGGACCTACGTGGTCCGGCCGAAGCCGATCGGCCGCGCCGCGGCCGCCGTCCCCGCGTCGCCGGCGCCCGAGCCCCGCCGCGCCGCCGCGCCGTAGCCCGCGCGCGTCCGGATTCGGGCGGTCCCGCATGCCCACGGCCCTCGTCACCGGCGCTTCGAGCGGCCTGGGATTGGAGCTGGCGACCCTGCTCGCCCGCGGCCGTCACGACGTCGTCCTCGTCGCCCGGCGCAAGGACCGGCTCGAGAACGTTGCGCGCGGCCTCGCCGAGGAATTCGGCGTGCGCGCCACGGCGCTTCCCGCGGACCTCGCGCGTCGGGAGGCGCCCGGCGAGATCGTCCGGGAGCTCGAGACGCGCGGCCTGGTGATCGACGTCCTCGTCAACGACGCGGGCTTCGGCGCGCACGGGCCCTTCGCCGAGACGCCTCTCGAAAACGCCCTCGAGATGATCCAGGTCAACGTGGCCGCGCTCGTGGAGCTGACCCGGCGGCTGCTGCCAGGAATGCTCGAGCGGCGCCGCGGCCGGATCCTGAACCTCGCCTCGACGGCCGCCTTCCAGCCGGGCCCGCTGATGGCGGTCTACTACGCGTCGAAGGCGTTCGTCCTCTCGTTCTCCGAGGCCCTGGCCAACGAGACGGCCGGCACCGGCGTGACCGTGACGACGCTGTGCCCGGGGCCGATCGCGACCGAGTTCCAGAAGCGCGCCGGCGTGGAGAAGACGGCGCTCTTCACGGGACCGCTCGTCGTCGACGCGCCGGCCGCCGCGCTCGCCGGGTATCGGGGCCTGATGCGCGGGCAGCGTCTCGTCATCCCGGGCGTCGCCAACAAGGTCCTCGTCCAGGCGCTTCGCGTCACGCCGCGGCGGCTCGTCACGGCCGTCGCGCGGCGGATCCAGGAGAACCGGAAGTAAATCTCCCCGCGCGCCGGCGCCGGCGCTCGAGGCGGAGCCCGCGGTTCAGTCGAACAGCGTGGGGATCGCGTTTGCGCGGGCGCCCTCGATCTCGAGCATCCGCAGCTTCGTCGTCACGCCTCCCGGCGCCGAGAAGCCGCCGGTGCGCCCGTTCGCCGCGAGCACGCGGTGACACGGGACGAGAATCGGCAGCGGGTTGGCGCCGAGAGCCTGTCCCACGGCGCGCGCCTGCGTCGGATCGCCGAGGCGTTTCGCGATCTCGCCATAGGTGAGCGTCCGGCCCGGCGGGATCTCCCGGGCGATCGCGTAGACGCGGCGGTAGAACTCGGGGACGCCGTCGAGGTCGAGACGCACCTTCGAGAGGTCGGCGGGCGTCCCCGCCAGCAGCTCGACAATCCGGCCGATCGCGTCCCGGACTTCCGGCGTCGGCGCGCCCTCGCGCGCGTCCGGCAAGCGCCGCGCGATCCGCCGCCGAAGCGCCTCGGCGTCCGACTCCGGCAGCCACGCATGGTTCACGCCGCGCTCGCCCCACGCGAGGGCGCAGGTCCCGATCGCCGTCTCGAAGAGCGTAAAGGCGTTCATGGTCGGTTCAGGAAACACGAGGCGCGGCCAAAGGGTTGCGAGCGTGGCGGGCGTGCTTGAAAAACCCGGTTCTCCATCATTTGCAATTCGTCTCTTACTTGCTCGATGCCGGGGCCGATCTGAGCACGACCCGACGCCTGGCAGACCATGTTTCTGAGACGACGACCGGGCGATACGACCGACGAGGCGAGGAAGCCAGCGGAAGGCTGCTGGCCTTCTCCACGTGCCGTATTCCCGGCATCCA
>Ga0335083_10004618_pt1 | contig 17502 bp, 17 predicted proteins | sample Lox_Sample_42_FD_206716 | JGI IMG/M metagenome (GOLD analysis project Ga0335083, IMG submission 206716) | Soil microbial communities from Loxahatchee National Wildlife Refuge, Florida, United States - Lox_Sample_4.2 | ecosystem: Environmental > Terrestrial > Soil > Wetlands | place: USA...
AGTGGGCGAACCCGCGCCGTTCAGTGCCGGGCTGCGCCACGGTAATGGCCGCGGTCGGCACGGCGAGGCGTTCATGCAACAGTTGTTTGGTGCGCGCGCTGGTGACGACGACGGCGCGTGCCGCGGCCAACGCCGCTTGCTCGCGTTGCAGCAACTGCTGCTGCAGTGCGGGATCGAGGCCGTTTTCCATGCCGAGCGGATGATGGCACAGCGCGATGAAGCGCAAGCGTTTGCCGTGTTTGCCGGTCAACGTATCCATGACGCCGAAGGCGAGACCATCGACCAGCACCGGCGTTGCATCCGGCAAGCTCTGCAGCCAGGCATCGGTTGCCGCCAGCGCCGCGGCAGTGGGTGCCGGAAAGCCGGCGTCGAGCGGTTGATGCACGACGTTCAACCCGAGCTGACGCAAGCCGGCCAGCAACCGGCGGTCGTAGCCATAGCCGCCGGTCAACGTGCGGATATCGCCGGGAATTGCGAAATAAACAGCAGGCAGTTTCATGGGTGCCAGCTTGCCACGTCAGAGGGCCGGACGTAACATGTTCTCGCTATTTCATAATACGTCCCGACGATTCCATTCCGTTTTTTCCTGCGATTTCCCGAGATGTCCAAACCCTCCGTCACCCGTATGGCCTGCGCCAGGATTCCGACCGAATACGGGGATTTCCAGCTGTGCTATTACACCAACTCGCTCGACACCAAGGAGCACCTGGCGTTGACGATGGGCGATGTGGCCAAGGCCTGGCCAGTACTGGTGCGCGTGCATTCCGAATGCTTCACCGGCGACGTGCTCGGCTCGCGCCGCTGCGACTGCGGCGAACAACTGGAGCGCTCGCTGCAGATGGTGGCGCGCGAAGGACTCGGCGTCGTGCTCTACATGCGTCAGGAAGGCCGCGGCATCGGCCTGCTGGAGAAACTGCGCGCCTACAATCTGCAGGACCAGGGTTACGACACCGTCGATGCCAACCTGATGCTGGGCCATGAAGCCGATGAGCGCGACTACACGCTCGCCGCCTGCATGTTAAAAGAGTTGGGCGTGAAGTCGGTGCGGTTGATGACGAACAATCCCAGCAAAATTGCCGCGTTGAAGGACGAAGGCATCGACGTGGTCGAACGCGTGCCGTTGGAAATACAGGCCAACACCGACAATGCCAGCTACCTGCTCACCAAAGTCCGGCGCATGGATCACCAGTTGCGCGTCAATCCGCTGGCTGCCGCCAACAGTGAGCCGCATGAGCCTCAATCAACGAATTGAGACGTGGCTCCAGCAAACGCGATCTGCATTCGAGCACGGCTCGCATGCAACCCAACGTCCCTTTGTCACCCTGTGTTTCGCCCAGAGTCTCGACGGCAGCCTCGCGTTGCGCGCCGGCGAAACATTGCGTCTCAGCGGCGCCGGCTCCACTAAATTGACGCATCAATTACGCAGCTTGCATGACGGTATCCTGGTCGGCATCGGTACCGTGCTGGCCGACGATCCGCAGCTGACGGTGCGCGAGTGGAACGGCAGGCATCCGCAGCCCATCGTGCTCGACAGCCAGTTGCGGCTGCCGGCCTCGGCGCGTGTGTGTACCGCATCCGGCAAACGGTGCTGGGTGCTGACCAGCCAGAAGATGACTGCAAACGGGATTGATTGCGAGTTGCTGCAAGTGGCCGACAACGGTAGCGGCCAGGTGGCGTTGCCCTCTGCGTTGCAAGTCTTGCGGCAACGCGGCATCCGCTCCTTGATGGTGGAAGGCGGCGCGTCGGTGTTGACTGCGTTTCTGCAGGCAAGGCTGGTGGATGCGCTGGTGCTGACGATCGCGCCGCACGTGCTCGGCGGTTACAAGGCTGTCGGTGAGCTGGGATTGGCAAACGACAATCCGCTGCCACGCCTGGCACCGCTGCACAGCGATCAGCTCGGCAACGATCTCATCGTGTGGGGTGCACTCGATTTCACGGCGGGTTCAGCGTGAGCGGCACGGCAAAGCAATTATGGTTCACTGCCCCCTTGCAAGTGGAAGTGCGCGAGTGCCCATTGGCAGCGCCATCGGCCGGTGAAGTGCTGGTAAAGGTGCGGTGCTCGGCGATCAGCGCCGGCACCGAGTTGTTGGTATATCGCGGGCAGCTGCCTGCCGATGTGCCGCTCGATGCCAACATCGCCGCGCTGCAAACTGCGACCACATATCCAATGCAATACGGTTATGCCTGTGTTGGCGAAGTCGTGCAGGTCGGTGCGCAAGTCGAACGTGAGTGGTTGGGTCGCCGTGTGTTTGCGTTTCAGCCACATGTCAGTCATTTCATTGCCACACCGGCAAACCTGATTGCGATACCGGACGACATTGGCGACGAAGCAGCATTGTTTCTCGCCAACATGGAAACGGCCGTTAACCTGGTGCAGGACGGCGCGCCGCAGTTGGGTGAACAGGTGGTTGTGCTCGGCCAGGGCATTGTCGGCGTGTTGCTGTTGCAGTTGCTGCGGCAATTTCCGTTGCACTCGTTGCACGTAGTGGAACCACTGGCCACGCGACGTAGCAGGGCCGCGCAACTCGGTGTCGCCAGTGTCGTCGAGCCGGCATTATTACCGGCGTTGAAACAGGAGCTGGGCCAGCGCGGTGCCGATCTGTGCTACGAAGTCAGCGGCTCGCCGCATGCGCTCAACGATGCCGTGAGCTTGAGCGGCTATGGCAGTCGCATCGTCATCGGCAGCTGGTACGGTAACAAGGCCGCGTCATTGATGCTGGGTGGCGACGCCCATCGCAACCGTGTGCAACTGATCACCAGCCAGGTCAGCACGATCGCCCCGTCGTTGACTGGGCGTTGGGACAAGCAGCGCCGCTTCAACGTCGTCTGGGACCAGATCCGCACCTTGCAGCCGCAGCAGTGGATCGACGCGCGCGTGCCGTTGACCGAGGCTCATGCACTCTATCGCCGCTTGCACGAGCAGGGCATTGCCGCCAACGCCCTGCTGCAGGCCGTATTCGTTTACCCGTGAAGGAGAAATCATGTACACCGTAGCCGTCAGCCGCGACTTCATCGCCAACCATTACCTGATCGGCGGCGATTGGGGGCGGGAAAATTTTCCGCATGCACATCATTACGTGGCCGAGTTCAGCATCGAGAGTGGGACGCTCGATCAGCACGGTTATCTGGTCGATATCGTCGAGATTGAAGCGGCGCTGACTGCCACCGTCGATTATTTTCGCGACAGCATGCTGAACGACAAGCCGGAGTTCGCCGGGCTCAATCCCAGCATCGAACACTTCAGCCGCATTCTGTGCGAGCAGCTGCTGGCGCAGATCAATACGCCGGACAAGGGTGCGGTGATGGTCAAGCTGTGGGAAAACGATACCTGCTGGGCCGCCTATCGCAGTGAGTTCTGACGCGACAGCTTCAGCTCCATCACGTAGTCGTCCATCACGAAGCCGTTGCCTATGTCGAACACGGCTTCTTGTATCACCTCGAAGCCGAACTTCTCGTAAAACGATTTGGCCGTGTTGTGCTTGTTGACTTGCAGCGTCAATGACGTTGCTCCCTTCGATGTGATTTGCGCGATGATCTGCCCGAGCAGGTAGCGGCCGGTGCCCTTGCCCTGTTGGTTTGGCAACACGTAGATCTTTTCCAGCTTGAAGTCGCCGGCGCCATGGTCGGCCAACGCGGCGAACCCTACCGGTTTGACGTCGTCGTAGCACAAGAGGTAATCGATGCCTTGCTGCAATTGTTGTTGCAGCGACTCGACGCTGTACATCCACGCCAGCATGTAGTCGATCTGCGCCGGGGTCAGGATGCTGGCATAGGTCTGCGGCCACACCTGGTAGCACAGCTCGCGGATCAGCGGGATGTCGGATGCAACGGCGTGGCGGATGGTAAACATCGAAGTTTTCCTGTGGCAGCGAGGCCAATGTTAACCGAGGCCGCGATCATGCGCCGTGCAACACGGCTTCCAGCGCCGTGCGGATCGCCAGGCGGGTGGGATCGGTCAGCGGCACCATCGGCAGCCGGCATTCTTCTCGGCACAATCCAAGCAGCGAGGCTGCATACTTGATACCGGCCGGGTTCGGTTCGCGGAACAACGCTGCGTGCAACGGCACCAACCGTTCGTGCAACGCCAGCGCGGCATGGTAATCGCCGGCGGCACAGTGCTGCTGCAGTTGCGTGCACAACCCCGGCAGGACGTTTGAAGTTACCGAAATGCAGCCGTTGCCGCCGTTGGCGTTGTAGGCCAGCGCTGTCATGTCGTCGCCCGACAGAAAGCTGAACGGTTTGCGGATGCGCTGCCGCTCGTGACAAATGCGGCCAAGATCGCCGCAGGCGTCTTTTATGCCGGCTATCCTCGGCAGTTCGGCGATGCGAGCCAGCGTGTCGGGCTGGATATCGACGATGGTGCGCGGCGGAATGTTGTAAACGACGATGGGCAGTTCGGTGGCGTCGTGCAGTGCTTTGAAGTGCTGATACAAGCCTTCCTGCGACGGCCGGTTGTAATAGCCTGCCACCGCCAGCACGGCATCGGCACCGCAAAAATGCGCATGGCGGGCCAACGAAATCGCTTCCTGCGGCGAATTGGAGCCGACGCCGGCGATGACCGGTACGCGGCCGCCGCACTCCTTGACGACGATTTCGATCAGGCGCTCGTGCTCCGCCATCGACACGGTCGAGGCTTCGCCGGTAGTGCCCATCACGACGATGCCGTCGATGCTGCCTTGCAATTGATGGGCTATCAGTTTCAGCAACGACGGCACATCGATCTGGCCGTCACGAAACGGAGTGATCAGTGCGGTATAGCAACCTTGGTACATAAAAAGCTCCTTAAGTAATCAGCAAGCGCCTGCGGCGGTCGAAACCGCCCAACTCTTTCAGCGCTCCTGCCTGCGGGGTGGCGCTGAAGTTCATTCATGAAAAACGCAGACATAAAAAAACCCGGTGCTTCGTGGCGACCGGGTTTTGTGTGTAGCGGAAAGAGTTCTAGCTTTTCTTTCGCTCACGCGCCGCCAGGCCGCAAACAGGTTTCTTCTGCTTGTTGCTCTTGTTGACGACGCTATGAAGGCGGCTGGAATTCATGGGCGCGCACTCTACCATGGGAAATCCGCCATGCCTATCGGCGCGCGCTGACGTCGAGCCAGTCGCGCCAGAAGCCGGCGAGAAACGGCAGCATCGCGATGAAGCCGACTGTTTGCGACAACAACGGCGGCACGACGGGCCACAGCGCGATGGCCACCACGGCCATCTGCAAGCCGGCCAGCGCACGCCGCCAGCGGCTCGGGCGCAGCGGCCTGGTTTCGCGCGCGTGCAGTTGGCGCCAGTGCAGCCCGCCGATGAACAGGTAGTAAGCGGCGCTCACGGCGAGATAGGTGACGTGCAATTTGCCGGACATGATCGCCACTCCCGGCGCTACCAGCAGGCCCAGTGCATCCATGCTGGTATCGAGCTGCGTGCCCAGCAGCGTGACCTGATCGTTGCGCCGCGCGACCATGCCGTCGATGCCGTCGAGCAGTACGGCGAGGGTGTAGCACAACGCAGGGATCCATACCGCCTCGTCCTGCGCCGGCCACACGTAGCCGGCGCACACGGCAAGCAACCAGCCGCGCAGCAGCGTCAGCCGGTTGGCCCAGCCGAGCGTCGTGAGCGGCGGTTCGTGTTCACTGCGACGATTCGAGTCGCGCAACTGCCACGCGCGCAGCCAGACGAAGGCCAATACCGGCAGCGCCGGCAACAGTTGATGGTAGTGGTGGAGGAGCAGCGAAGGCAGCAGGATCGGCACGACGCCGGCAACGGCAACTACGAACAGCTCGCGACGCGGCCCGCTGTCCATCGCGGCCTCAGCTGGCGGTGAGTCGCGCAGTGGTGTCGATCAGCACCGGGCTGTGCAGCAACGCCATGTATTCGGTCGGTGCCAGCCAGGTTTCCAGTTTCAATGCCGAATTGCAACGTTCGGATTTGTATTGCGCAAGTTTCAGTTCCGGCTCGAAGCTCGACAGCGAGTTGGCGTCGAGCGGCGTGGTGATCTGCGCGTTGTGCCAGGCGCGGAACGGTTCGTCGTTCAGCAACGTCGACAGCGGCGATGGACCGGTGTGGTCCTTGCCGGCTTCTTCGTTGGCGACGACGGCGGCGATGATCTCCGGTTGATGACGCTCTTCCGGCGTGCTGAGAATGCCGAACCAGCGCAGTATCCTGCCGAGCAACGCCTTGCCGCTGATCCACGACAACAGCGCCGACAGCATCAGCCCCGACGTCACCGGCAACAACCAGTAGAACAAGCCCTGGTTGAGATTCCACGCGAAGATCGCCGTCGCCAGGCCGAGTGCCATGTGCCAGAAATGCATGCGCAGCGCGGCGCCCAGTGAAATCGAGCCGTCATTGCGGCGCTGCGGTTTCCAGCCGCTGTCGCTGCCGGTCAGGATTTCGCGCACCATCTGGCTTTGCGCCAGCATCATCACCGGCGCGAACAGCGCCGACAGCGCAATCTCGGCCAACACGCTCAACGTCAGGATGATGGGGCCGCCGAAGCCGAAGCAGCGCCGCATGCTGAGGATGCCGGAACACCAAGCGAGGAATTTGGGCAGCAGCACGATTTCCATTGACACCACAAACAGCGTGATGGCGCGTTCGGAGTCGAACACCGGCCAGGTCGGGAACAGCGAACGCTCGCGGAAATAATCGGTCGGCGTGAAGCTGGCCTGTACCGACAGGACCAAACCGACACACAGCAACAACAGCCAGAACACGGCGCTGGCGTAGGCCATGATGCCGGACAGGATGTGCAAGCGGTTGGTGAAGCGCAGACCGCGGGCAAACAAGAAGCGTGTGTGTTGCAGATTGCCCTGGCACCAGCGGCGATCGCGGATCAACACGTCGCTCATCGACGGTGGCGACTCTTCATAACTCTCGGCCAGATCGGTGTCGAAGCGCACGCTCCAACCGGCACGGCGCAGCATCGCCGCTTCGATGAAATCATGACTGATGACGTGGCCGCCGAATGGCGGCTTGCCGGTCAGCACCGGCAAGTGGGCCGCTTCGGCAAACGCGCGGGTGCGGATGATGGCGTTGTGGCCCCAGAAATTGCTGCCGTTGCCGTGCCAGGCGGCAAGGCCGTTGGCGAACACCGGGCCATAGAGGCGGTTGGCGAATTGCTGCAATCGTGAATACAACGTGGTGCCGAGCACGATGCTCGGCAATGTCTGCAACAGGCCGAGTGCCGGATCGGCCTCGAGCCGGCGCGCCATCTCGATCATCGTCGCGCCGCTCATGATGCTGTCGGCGTCGAGGATCAGCATCGCCTCGTAACCGCCGCCCCAGCGCATGACCCAATCGCTGATGTTGCCGGCCTTGCGCTCGCTGTTCTTGCGGCGGTGGCGGTAATAGATCGGACACTCGGGTGCCGCTTCGTCGATCAACCGGCGGAAAGTGTTCTCTTCGCGCAGCCAGGCGGTGGGATTGGTGGTGTCGCTGAGGATGAAGAAGGTGAAGCACCCCGGCGCTTGTCGGGCCAGCTCCGCGCTCATGGCCTTGATGCCTGCCGCGACTCTTATCGGATCTTCGTTGTAAACCGGAGCCAGCACGGCGGTGCGGATGCCGGGTTTGCGGTCATGGATGTTGTCGGTGCCGAAGATGTCCTGCTTGAGCAACAGCAGGAAGCCCAGCACTGCCTGGCAGCCGGCAAAACTGATCCAGATGAAGTTGATCGAGAACAGGACCAGGAACACCCACTGCGTTCGCGTCAGCTCGCCGGTCATGACCGCGGTCATTTCGGTGATGCCATAAGCCGACAGCTCGTAGGTGGCAACGATCAACAGCAGCCTGGCCAGCCAGGTCTTGCCGTCTTCCCACCAGTTGAACGGGCTGCGGATCTTCTGGTTGCGGGCTTGCAGCAGCTGCCTGGGCATGGCCAGGGGCTGTTCAGGCGGCAGGGCCAGACGCGCAGTGGATGTCATTGGTGATAGAACGGTCGTGGCGATTCGGAGCCGTGATTTTACGCGCCCCGGTGTATCCTTGAAATCACTGCGGCAACCAGCGGAACAGCATCGTTTCGCCGATCGGCTTGCCTTGGGAGCGTGGTTGCACGCGGATTTCGGTCAACGGTGCGCCGTCGGTATCGAAAGTCATGTACACGCGCAGGCCATTTGGACCGTTGGGTTCGGCCTGGGTTTCCAGCACGCGTCCGGAACTGACGCTGGCAGTGATGTGAACATCTTCCGGCTTGATGCCGGCCGGCAGGTCCATGAAGTCGATCACCACTTGCGGGAACTGGGTGAACAGCTTAATGCCGGAGCTGGTGCGACGGACGCGGCCAAACCCGCTGGGCAGCGGACTGTCGTTGGGCCAGGTCAACTGGTAACCGAATTCGAACGGCGTGCCCGGTTCCAACGCTTGCTTCGGACGCCAGTAGGCGACGATGTTGTCGTTGGTTTCCTGCGCGCTCGGGATTTCCACCAGCACCACATAACCTTCGCCCCAGTTGCCGGTCGGAGTGATCCAGGCCGATGGCCGCTTGTGGTAATTGGCTTGCAAGTCTTCGTAGTCGCGTTGTTCGCGCGCGCGCTGGACCAGGCCGAAACCTTTAGGATCTTTGTCTACAAAGGCGCTGACCTGCAATGTTTTCGGATTGTTGAGCGGACGCCAGATGTATTCGCCCTGGCCGTTGAGAATGGCGAGTCCGTCGGAGTCGTGCACGGCATTGCGGTAATCGGGAACATCGGGGCGGTCAATGCCGCCGAAGAAGAACATCGACGTCAGCGAACCGATGCCAACATGATTCAGTTTCGTGCGCGGGTACAACGTGGCTTTTACATCGAGTTTGGTGGTGTCGCCGGGATAAATGTTGAAGTGGTAGGCGCCGGTGACGCGCTTGCTGTCGAGCAAGGCGTGGAAGACGATGTTGTCGGCCTTGTTGGCCGGGCGCTCGATCCAGAAAGTGCGGAACAGCGGAAATTCTTCGCCGCTGGGTTCGGCCACGTCGATGGCCAGGCCGCGCGCCGACAAACCGTAGTTCTGGCCTTTCGATAAGGCACGGAAATAACTGGCGCCCTGGAATTCCACGATTTCATCCTGGTACTTGGGCGTGTTGAGCGGGTAGTGCAGACGGAAGCCGGCCACCTTGTTGAGCTGGGCCAGCAGGTCCGAGAGGTCGGAGCCCGGGGTGATGAAGGAGTTCTTGTCGAGCTGGATCACCTTGGCGACGCCGTTTTCGACGGTATAAACGTCAATGCCTTCCTTGAAGAAAAGGCCCGGTGCGAACATTTGGATGGTGAACTTGGTCTTGCTGCCGGCCCATATGGCGGCATTCGGGTTGAAGCGGATCTGGCGGTAGCGGTCGTAGTCGAGCTTCAACAGCCGTTCCGGCACCTGCATCGGCGGGATGAACGGATGCTCGGACAAAGCCTTGGCAATGTCATTGACGGTGTTGGCGGTGAATTGAGGTGTCTTGGACTGACTCTCGGCGGCTATCACCGAGGCAACGGGTTGCAAAGTAACGCCGGCTAGCGTGGCGGCCAGGCCCGCGAGGAAACTTCTTCTCTCATGCAACCGGGATTTGGATGTCATACAAGGATCGCAGGACTGCTCCGACTTTTATTGGCCCTAGCTATTGGCCCACCTAGCGGTCCGCCTTTTGGTTCACCGAGAAGTGGTGCCCAGAGGCGGAATCGAACCACCGACACAGGGATTTTCAATCCCTTGCTCTACCTACTGAGCTATCTGGGCTTGCGCGGAAAGGCGCGTATTAAACCTGCGTGGCGCTAGCCGGTCAAGCAGGGATTGGCAGCGGTTGGTGCGGTAATTGTCGGGCTGAGACGACACTTTGTGCGTTGACGGCGATCACGCCGTCACGGTGTGGCCGGCTTCTCCGGCACGTAACCGCTGGCCTTTTCGAAGTCCTGGTTGCTGAGAAATTTATCCATTTCCTGTTGCAGGAATTTTCGATGCTCCGGGTTGATCATCGACAGCTGTTTTTCGTTGATCAGCCGCACCTGATGCGCCTGCCATTCCTGCCAGGCCTGCTGCGAAACGTGGTTGAAGATGTCGAGCCCCCTGGGGCCGGGGAAGGGTGGGTTCACCATGCCCGGCATTTCTTTCTGGTACTTGCGGCAAAACACTTTGGCGGGCATGACGACTCCGAGCGATTCAAGCCGGCAGTTGATCGGCGAGAGAGGCCAGCAACTGCTTGACGGGAGCGGCGAGACCTATCGCCGACGGTTGGCGCAAAGCATACCAATGGAAGCGTTCGGCCTCCATGACGCTGACCGCGTCGCTCGACAACGGGATTAGCACCGGTGTGATGTCGAGATGGAAGTGACTGAAGGTGTGACGCAAGCTGGCCCACGGCTGCATTGCGCGGGCGTCGCGCATGAACTGCGACGACAGCTGCGGGGCATAACGGTCGAGATCGTCGGTTTCCGGAAAGCTCCACAAGCCGCCCCAGACGCCGGACGGCGGCCGCTTTTCCAGCAGCACGCGTTGCCTGGCTTCGTCGTAGTACATCAGCATGAAGGTGGTTTTCACCGGCAGTTTTTTCGCGGGTTTACGGCCGGGGAATTCACCGGTGCGTTGCTGCCTGAAGGCTTCGCACCGGTGCTGTAGCGGGCACAGGCCGCAGGCCGGCTTGCTGCGCGCGCACAGCGTGGCGCCGAGATCCATGATGGCCTGCGTGTAATCGGCGCAGCGCAGTTCCGGCGTGTAGCGTTCGGCCAGTTGCCACAGTTGCTGTTGCACCTTGGGTTGATCGGGCCAGCCTTCGACACAATGCAGCCGCGTCAGCACGCGTTTGACGTTGCCGTCGAGAATCACCGCCCGTTTGCGCCAACCGAGCGCGACGATGGCGCCGGCAGTCGAACGGCCGATGCCGGGCAATGCCGCAAGTTCATCGACCGTGCGCGGAAACTGACCGCCGTGAAGCTGCGTCACCGCTTGCGCCGTCTTGTGCAGATTGCGGGCGCGGGCGTAGTAGCCGAGGCCGGTCCACAGGTGCAGCACGTGATCGATGGGCGCCGCCGCCAGCGCCTGCACGTCGGCAAGCTCCTGCATGAAGCGCTGGTAGTACGGAATCACGGTCGCAACCTGCGTTTGTTGCAGCATGATCTCCGACACCCACACGCGATAAGGCGTCGGATTCTGTTGCCAGGGCAGGTTTTTGCGGCCGTACTGGTCGAACCAGTCGAGCAACGGGGCGCTGATGGAGTCGTCGGTCAAAGGGGCAGAGTCATTTGATTTGGGAAACAGTCTCCATTTTAAACGTAGTCGCTGATCAAATGACCCTGACCCCGTATAATCGGCTTTTTACTGCAATCCCGGAACTCCCATGTCAGCGCGCGTCGCCAGCGTAGAACGCAACACCAACGAGACCCGCATCAAGGTCAGCGTCAATCTCGACGGCAGCGGCAAGTTCGCCATCAAGTCCGGCTTGCCGTTTCTCGAGCACATGCTCGAGCAGGTTGCCCGTCATGGTCTGATCGACATGGACATCGTCGCCGACGGCGACTTGCAGATCGATGCGCATCACACGGTGGAAGATCTCGGCATCACGCTGGGTCAGGCGGTGGACAAGGCGTTGGACAAAAAAGGCATCCGCCGTTACGGCCATGCCTACGTGCCGCTCGACGAAGCGTTGTCGCGCGTCGTCGTCGATTTCTCCGGCCGGCCCGGGCTCGAGTACCACGTGCCGTTCAAGCGCAGCACCGTGGGCGACTTCGACGTCGATCTGTTCCACGAATTCTTCCAGGGCTTCGTCAACCACGCCAAGGTGACGCTGCACATCGATACCTTGCGCGGCGACAACGCGCATCACCAGATCGAAACGGTATTCAAGGCCTTCGGCCGCGCGGTGCGCATGGCGATCGAAATCGATCCGCGCGTGCAGGGTGTGCCGTCCACCAAGGGAACGCTCACCGGTTGATGAGCAGTTGAGTCAAACGCGATGACGCACGTTGCAGTAATCGACTATGGCATGGGCAACCTGCATTCGGTGGCCAAGGCTGTCGAACACGTGGGCAAGGAGGCCGGCCTGGCGTTGAAGGTGTCCGTCACTGCGGACGCTGAAGTGTTGCGTGCCGCCGACCGGCTCGTGTTTCCGGGTGTTGGCGCCATGCGCGATTGCATGGGCGAAATCCGTCATCTGTGCCTCGACGAAATCCTGCGCGAACAGGTGAAGGAAAAGCCGGTGCTGGCGATCTGCGTCGGCATGCAGGCCTTGATGCAGCACAGCGAGGAAAACGGCGGCGTCGATTGCATCGGCCTGTTCGCCGGCAAGGTGCGCCGTTTCGACGACAACGCCAAAGATGCCGCCTGCAACGCGCTGAAAGTGCCGCACATGGGCTGGAACCGCGTGCGGCAGACGCGCAAGCACCCGATGTGGGCCGGTATCCCCGACAACGACTACTTCTATTTCGTGCACAGTTATTTCGCCGCGCCGGATGCGCCCAACGAAATCGCCGGCGAGAGCGATTATCCAAAGCCGTTCTGCGCCGCCATCACGCATCGCAACGTGTTCGCCGTGCAGTTCCATCCGGAGAAAAGCCAGCTCAACGGCTTGCAGGTCTATCGCAATTTCCTGACATGGAACGGCGAGGTCTAGCGCGCATGTCTCTCGCCAAGCGCATCATTCCCTGTCTCGACTGCGACAACGGCCGCGTCGTCAAAGGCGTCAAGTTCGTCGATATCCGCGACGCCGGCGATCCGGTGGAAGTGTCGAAACGTTACTGCGACCAGGGCGCTGACGAGATCACCTTTCTCGACATCACCGCCAGCTCGAGCGAACGCAGCACGACGATACACACGGTCGAAGCGATCGCGTCGCAGGTATTCATTCCGCTCACCGTCGGCGGCGGCATCCGCAAGCTGCAGGACATCCGCAACATGCTGAACGCCGGTGCCGACAAGGTCGGCATCAACACCAGCGCGGTGTTGAACCCGGAATTCGTGCGCGAAGCGTCGGAACGATTCGGATCACAGTGCATCGTGGTGGCGATCGACGCCAAATGCGTGTCGAAGCCGGGCGAGCCGAAGCGGTGGGAGATATTCACGCACGGCGGTCGCAATCCGACCGGGCTGGAAGCGATCGCGTGGGCAAGGAAGATGGTCAGTTACGGTGCCGGCGAAATCCTGCTGACCAGCATGGACCGCGACGGCACCAAGAGCGGTTTCGATCTCGAACTGAACTGTGCGATCAGCGAAGCAGTGTCGGTGCCGGTGATCGCGTCAGGCGGTGTCGGTACGCTGCAGGACCTGGTGGACGGCATCATCAAGGGCAAGGCCGATGCCGTGCTGGCGGCCAGCATCTTCCACTTCGGCGAATTCACGATCCCGCAGGCCAAGCACTACATGCGCGAGCGCGGCATCGAAATGCGTTGAGCGGCACCGCCTCGCGCGCAAGCAAAAATACTAATTGCTCGTACTCTTCTTGAAGACGCTCATGCCCTTCAACAGGTTTAGCGCTTCGTTGAGCTGGTAGTCCTGCACGATCACGTCTTCCGCGCTGGTCTTGCCCTTCGGCGCGGCCGCCGGCTTGGCGGCGGGCTCTGCTTTCTTGCCGTTCTTGTTGTCGGTTTTGCTTTCGGCCTTGCTCTCGTTGCCATTGGCGAGATGACGGCCGAGATCCTCTTCGTGATAGGCCGCCACGCTGTCGGCAATCTTCGTCACCTGACCGCGATCGACCACGATGTCGGGCGTGATGCCCTTGGCCTGGATCGAACGGCCGTTCGGCGTGTAGTACAACGCGGTGGTCAGCTTGATCGCGCGATCGTTGGTCAGCGGCAGCACTGTTTGTACCGAACCCTTGCCGAAACTGCGCGTGCCCATGATGACGGCGCGTTTCAGATCCTGCAGCGCACCGGCGACGATTTCCGAAGCGGAGGCCGAGCCACCGTTGATTAGTACCACCAGCGGCACGCCATGGCTCGGGTCGTCGGGAGTCGCTTCGAACTTCATGTTGGAACTGGGAATACGGCCTTCGGTATAGACGATCATGCCGCTGGTGACGAAGGCATCGACCACCGCCACCGCCGCCTGCAGTACGCCACCGGGGTTGTTACGCAGGTCCATCACCAGACCCTTGAGGTTGTTTTTGTCGCCATTCATTTTGTTGAGTGCATCCACCACTTCGGTGCCGGTGTTGGCGGAGAACTGCGAAATGCGGATGTAGCCGTAACCGGGGTCGAGTTCGCGATAACGGATGCTGTGCGCCTTGATGATTTCGCGCGTGACGGAAATTTCGATCGGATCGGCGACGCCCTGGCGCATGATGGTCAGCCGTATCGTGCTGCCGGGTGGCCCACGCAGCAGTTCGGTGGTGTCGCCTAGCGTGATTTCCTGCGCCGGCCTGTCGTCGAGTTTGATGATGAGGTCGCCAGCCTGGATGCCGGCGCGTGCTGCCGGCGAATCGTCCATCGGCGAGATCACCTTGATGAAACCGTTCTCGATGCCGACCTCGACGCCAAGACCGCCGAATTCGCCGGTAGTGGTTTCCTGCAGGTCGGCGAAGTCGTCTTTTGCCAGGTAAGACGAGTGCGGATCGATGCCGGCCAGCATGCCCTTGACGGCATTTTCCAGCAGCGTTTTGTCGTCGATCGGTTCGATGTACGACTCGCGCACCTGGTTCAGCACCTGCGCAAATATGCGCACTTCATCCATCGGCAACGGCAGCGACTGGTTGGGCTTGGCTGGAGCGGGTGCCGCGGGCTGTGCCAGTGCCGGCAACGCAGTCATCGTCGCCGCCGTGGCCAGGATCGACAGTGCCAACAGGGTCTTGGTGCCGCTTGCGATCAGGCGGCTGGGTGAACGCGATGCTTGCGACATGATGATGAAACCTCCGACGAAAAGTGGAGCGGGGCAGATGTCAGTTGCGGGGCATGCACCAGGAGACCGGATTTTCCGCCTTGCCTTCGTGGCGGATTTCGAAATAGAGACCGCTTTGCGTCTGGCCGCCGGTATTGCCGACCGTGGCAATCACGTCGCCACGCTGCACGTAGGCACCGAGCTTCTGATGCAGTTGCTGGTTGTGCGCATACAAACTCATGTAACCATCGCCATGGTCGATTATCAAGAGCAGCCCTGAGCTGCCGAACCAATCAGCGAACACGACGCGGCCATGATGGATGGCTTTGACCTCGGTGCCGGCCGGTGCCGCCAGATCCATGCCTTCGTAGGTAAGGTCGCCGAGCTCGTGACGCGCGCCGTAGGCATGTACCACCTTGCCCTGCAGCGGCCACGGCAACTTGCCCTTGCTGGCGGCGAACTTGTCGGTGCTGGCCAGGTTTTCGTGCGAGCGGCGGGTCAGTTCGTCCATCAACAGTTGCAGCTCGACGCGTTGCTGTTCGAGCGAATTCAGTTTCTTGCTGCGGTCCGTCAGGTCGGTGTCGAGTTTGGCCAGCAGTTGTTGGCGGGTGCTCTGCTCTTCCGACAATTGGCCTTTCTGGCCCTGCAATTCGGCTTGACGTTGCGCCAGTTTTTCCGTGGTGTCGGCGATGGCGGTCTGCGCGGCGGCGATCTGGTTCAGCAATCCGTTGTAGTTGCCGATCGCGCGCATGCGTGCCTCGCCGAAATACTGGTAATACTGCGACATGCGCGCCGCGTCGCCCGGGTTCTGCTGCGTCAGCAGCAATTTGAGATATTCCTCGCGGCCGTTGATCCAGGCGCTGCGCAAGTAGCCGGCCAATAGCTCTTGCTGCGCCTGTCGTTGTTGTTGCAACGAAGTCGCCTGGGTTTGCAGGTGGTTGAGCGAATCGCGCTCGTTGCCGATTTCATCGCCAAGATCGTCGAGCTTCCGCTGCAGCTTGTTGATTGCCTGCTCGCTGTTCATCACCTTGCCGTGCAGGTCGCTGCGCTGGTGGTTGAGTGCGGCGATTTCCTTTTGTACCTTGCCGATGCTCTGCTCGATCTGGCTGAGTTCTTCGCGCGTCGCTTCCTTGCTGGCCGCCAACAACAGTGTCGGCAGCCAGAGGCATCCGATCAGCAAGGCGCGCATGCGTTGCATCAGCTTGTTTGCACCAGCGAGTGCCCGAGCATTTCCGCCGGTTGCGGCAGGTTCATCAGGGCAAGCAGGCTCGGCGCCACGTCGCTCAACGCGCCGTCATCTTGCAGCGCGATCTTGCGCGGGCCGACATAGACCAGTGGCACCGGTCCGGTAGTGTGCTGCGTCATCGGCTGACCGGTGGACTCGTCCACCATTTCTTCGCAGTTGCCGTGATCAGCGGTGATCAGGCACTGGCCGCCGGTTTCCAGCAGCGCATCGGTAATGCGGCCGATGCATTGATCCAGCACTTCCACCGCGCGGATCGCGGCCGGCAGCGATCCGGTGTGTCCCACCATGTCGCCGTTGGCGAAGTTGCAGATGATGACGTCATAGTCGCGGTTGCGGATGGCGGTCACCAGCTTGTCGGTCACTTCGAACGCGCTCATTTCGGGTTGTTGGTCATAGGTATCGACTTTTGGCGACGGCACCAGGATGCGGTTTTCGCCGGGGTATTCATCTTCGCGTCCGCCGCTGAAAAAGAACGTCACGTGCGCGTACTTTTCGGTTTCGGCGATGCGCAACTGCGTGCGGCCCAGCTTTGACAGGTATTCGCCGAGGCTGTTGTCGAGATTCTCCGGCCCGAACGCGATCGTGGTCGGCAGGTCGGCAGCGTATTCGGTGAGCGACGCGAACATGGACAACTTCGGCAGAGCGCCGCGTTCGAAGCCGTTGAAATCGGGCTTCAGGAATGCCGCAGTGAGTTGGCGCGCACGATCGGCACGGAAATTCATGTAGATGATGGCGTCGTTGTCGTTGATGGTGACCGGCGTTTCGCCGTTGGCGCACAAGATGGCCGGCTGCACGAATTCGTCGTTCTCGCCGCGCGCATAGGCGGCTTGCAGTGCAGCCAGCGCATCGGAGTATTGCCAGGCAGCCTTGCCGTGGCAGATGGCGTTGAAGGCTTTCTCGACGCGGTCCCAGCGTTTGTCCCGGTCCATGCCGAAGTAACGGCCACCTACCGAGGCAATGCGGCCGATGCGGCGCTGGGCAAACCAGTCGCTGAAACGGCGCAATGGTTTCTCGGCGCTACGCGGCGGCGTGTCGCGACCGTCGAGCATCGCGTGCAGATAAATCCGCTTGCAGCCCTTGCGTTCGGCCAGCTGCAGCATTGCCATGATCTGGTCTTCGTGGCTGTGAATACCGCCTTCGGACAGCAAGCCCAGCACATGCAGCGCGCTGTCGTGTTGCAGTGCCTGATCCACCGCGCCGCACAAGGCGGGATTGGTGAAGAAGTCGCCATCGACGATGGCTTTGTTGATCCGGGTCAGGCTCTGGTAAACCACGCGGCCGGCGCCGAGGTTCATGTGTCCCACTTCAGAGTTGCCCATCTGGCCGTCGGGCAGTCCCACGTGCATGCCGGAGGTGTGGATCAGCGTATGTGGAAAGCGCGACAGCAACTGGTGCCACGCCGGCATTCTGGCCATGGCGATGGCGTTATGGGCGGGATTGTCGCGGTGGCCAAAACCATCGAGGATCAGGAGCAAAGTGGTGGCAGGTTTCATGGATAGTCGCGGTGAAGGGATTGGCTT
>Ga0335083_10004620_pt1 | contig 17495 bp, 11 predicted proteins | sample Lox_Sample_42_FD_206716 | JGI IMG/M metagenome (GOLD analysis project Ga0335083, IMG submission 206716) | Soil microbial communities from Loxahatchee National Wildlife Refuge, Florida, United States - Lox_Sample_4.2 | ecosystem: Environmental > Terrestrial > Soil > Wetlands | place: USA...
TGTTCGTCGAGTACGCGAAGGCGGCGCCCGACGACGTGCTCGTGCGCATCACGATCGTGAACCGCGGCGACGCGGCGGCGACGCTGCACGTGCTGCCGCACCTGTGGCTGCGCAACACGTGGTCGTGGGGCCGCCGCGGCGAGGGCTACGACGGGATGGGCTCGATCGAGCGCGCGGGCGCGGCGAGCGTGCACGTCGCGCAGCCCACGCTCGGCAAGTTCCGGTTCGATCTCGAGGCGCCACCTCGCGAGCTGATGTTCACGGACAACGTGACCAACGCCGAGCGGTTGTGGGGCTACCCGAGCGCGACCAAGTTCACGAAGGACGCGTTTCATCGCCGCGTCGTGGCGGGCGAGGCCGCCGCCGTGAATCCGCAGGGCATCGGCACCAAGTGCGCGGCGTGGTACGTGCTCGACGTCCCCGCGCGCGGCCAGCGCGTGCTGCGCGCGCGGCTCGCGGCCGGCGCGCTCGCGCAGCCGGCGCCATTTGCCGATTTCGACGCCGTGATGTCGGCGCGCATCGCCGAGGCCGACCGCTATCACCTGACGGCGCGCGGCGAGCACATGACCGCCGACGAGCGGCTCGTCACGCGTCAGGCCGATGCCGGCCTCGTGTGGTCGCGCAAGTTCTATCACTACATCGTCGAGCACTGGCTCGACGGCGATCCGGGCCAGCCCCCGCCGCCCGACTCGCGCAAGCACGGCCGCAACCGCAAGTGGGATCAGCTGTGGGCGCGCGACGTGATCTCGATGCCCGACGGCTGGGAGTATCCGTGGTTCGCGGCGTGGGACCTCGCGTTTCACTGCGTCGCGATGGCGCGCTTCGATCCGAGCTTCGCGAAGCAGCAGCTGCTGCTGCTCATGCGCGAGTGGTACATGCACCCGAACGGGCAATTGCCCGCGTACGAGTTCGCGTTCGGCGACGTCAACCCTCCGGTGCACGCGTGGGCGACGTGGCGCATCTACCGGCTCGCCGGCGAGGCCGGGTTCGGCTACGACCGCGAGTTCCTCGAGCGCGCGTTCGACAAGCTGCTCATCAACTTCACGTGGTGGGTCAACCGCGAGGACGCCGAGGGCGACAACCTGTTTTCGGGCGGCTTCCTCGGGCTCGACAACGTCGGCGTGTTCGATCGCAGCCAGCCGCTGCCCGGCGGCGGCAAGCTGATCCAGGCCGACGCGACCGCGTGGATGGCGTTCTACTGCACGACGATGCTCGCGATGGCGCTCGAGCTCGCGCGCGAGGAGAACGCGTACGCCGATCTCGCGTTGAAATTCTTCGAGCACTTCGTCGCGATCGCGCGCGCGATCAACACGCTCGGCGGCGACGGGCTGTGGAGCGAGCGCGATGGCTTCTACTACGACATGATGAACACGCACGACGGGCCGCTCAAGCTGCGGATCCGCTCGCTGGTCGGGCTCGTGCCGCTGTTCGCCGTCGAGGCGCTCGACGACGAGCTGTTGCAGAACCTGCCGATCTTTCGCGACCGGCTCGCGTGGTTCTACGCGAACCGCCCGGATCTCGCGAAGTCGATCTCGATGCAGCTCGACAGCGAGCATCAGCACCGGCTGCTCGCGATCCCGAGCCGCGACCGCTTGCTGCGCGTGCTGTCGCGCATGCTCGACGAGAACGAGTTCCTGTCGCCGCACGGCGTGCGCTCGCTGTCGAAGGCGCACGACCAGCAGCCGTACGTGCTGCGCTACGACGGCCACGAGTACGAGGTGCGCTACACGCCGGCCGAATCGGCGAGCGGGATGTTCGGCGGCAACTCGAACTGGCGCGGCCCGATCTGGTTCCCGTCGAACTACTTGCTGATCGAAGCGCTCAAGCGCTACCACCACTTCTACGGCGACACGCTCGTCGTCGAATGCCCGACCGGCTCGGGCGTGAAGATGCACCTCGGCCAGGTCGCCGAGGAGCTCGAGCGCCGCATGGTGTCGCTGTTCCTGTGCGACGCGAAGGGCCGGCGGCCGTGCCACGGCGGCGACGCGCGCTATGCCGAGGATCCGGCGTTTCGCGATCTCGTGCTGTTCCACGAGTACTTCCACGGTGACTCCGGCCGCGGTCTCGGCGCGTCGCACCAGACCGGCTGGACCGCGCTCGCGGCGAACCTCGTCGAGCGCGTCGCGGCAGCGCGCGCGAGTCGCCCGCGAAGATGAACGACCCGCGCGAATGGCTCGAGCCCGACGGCCTCGGCGGTTTCGCGATGGGCTGCGCCGACGGGATCCGCACGCGCCGTTATCACGGCCTGTTGCTCGCGGCGACGCGCCCGCCCGAGGGCCGCATGCTGCTCGTCGCGGATCTCGAGGTGTGGGTCGAGACCGCCGGCGGCCGGTTCGCGCTGAGCTCGCACCGCTACCGCGGCGACGTCATCCATCCCGACGGCGCGGCGCACCTCGTCGGGTTCGGCTGGGACGCGTGGCCGCTGTGGACATGGCGGCTGCCCGACGGCACCGAGATCACGTGCGAGCTCGCGGTCGCCCACGGCGCGCCGCACGTCGCGCTGCAGTGGCGGCGCGTGCGCGGCGACGGGCCCGCGACGTTGACCGTGCGCCCGCTGCTCGCCGGTCGCGACTATCACGCGCTGCACCACGAGAACAGCGCGTTTCGCTTCGACGCCGAGGTGCAAGGCGATCGCGTGACGTGGCGCCCGTACGACGGCGTGCCCGCGATCGCGGCACGCGGCAACGGTCGCTACGAGCACGCGCCCGACTGGTACCGCCACTTCGTGCTCGTCGCCGAGCGCGAGCGCGGCCTCGACTGCGAGGAGGATCTCGCGACGCCCGGTGCGTTCGCGTTCGAGCTCGCGGCCGGGCCGGCGCGGCTCGCGTTCGCGGCGGCCGACGGCGCGAACGCAGGTTTTGGCGGCGAGCCATACCGCGCGCGCGAGCCCGATCCGCTGCGGCGCGCGGCCGCGCAGTACCTGGTCGCGCGCGGCCCCGGTGTCACCGACCCTCGTGCGCCGCGCAGCGCGGCGCAAGGGGGCCAGACCGTGATCGCGGGCTATCCGTGGTTCGCCGACTGGGGCCGCGACACGTTCATCTCGCTGCGCGGGCTGTGCCTCGAGACCGGTCAGCTCGACACCGCGCGCCGCATCCTGCTCGAGTGGGCCGGCGCGGTCTCCGAGGGCATGCTGCCGAATCGCTACGGCGAGCACGACGCGCGGCCGGAGTACAACACCGTCGACGCCGCGCTGTGGTTCGCGATCGCCGCCGACGCCTACACCGCGGCGGCCGGGCCCGAGCGCGCGCTCGACGACGCGATCGCGGCGATCGTCGCCGGCTACGCGCGCGGTACGCGCCACCGGATCGCCGGCACGGGCGACGGCCTGCTCGCGTGCGGCGAGCCCGGCGTGCAGCTGACGTGGATGGACGCGAAGGTCGGCGACGACGTGATCACGCCGCGCATCGGCAAGCCGGTCGAGATCCAGGCGCTGTGGCTTAACGCGCTCGCGATCGCCGGCCGCCGCGACGCGCGCTGGCTCGCCACGTACGAGCGCGGGCGCGCCGCGTTCGTCGCGCGGTTCTGGGACGGCGAGCTCGGCCAGCTCCACGACGTCGTCGACGCCGATCACGTCGCGGGCGCGGTCGATCGCACGTGCCGCCCGAACCAGATGTTCGCGGTCGGCGGCCTGCCGCTGGTCTTGCTCGACGACGCGCGCGCGCGCGCCGTCGTCGATCGCGCGTTCGCGCAGCTGTGGACGCCGGCCGGGCCGCGCTCGCTCGCGCCCGGCGATCCGCGCTATCGCGGCCGCTACACCGGCGACGGCCCGAGCCGCGACCGCTGCTACCACAACGGCCCGGTATGGCCGTGGCTGGCCGGCGCGTTCGTCGAGGCGTGGCTGCGCGTGCGCGGCGGCACGCCGGCGGCCAAGCGCGAGGCGCGCACGCAGTTCGTCGAGCCGCTGCTCGCGCGCCGCGAGCTCGCCGGGCTCGGCCACCTGCCCGAGATCTGCGACGGCGATGCGCCGCACGCGCCGCGCGGCTGCCCGTTTCAGGCGTGGTCGCTCGCCGAGGCGCTGCGCATCGACGCGCTCACGCGATGACCGCGATGTGCTCGCGCACCGCCGGCGGCGGCGCCGCACGCCACTCGCCGCGCACGCGCCGGATCCACTCGCCCCACAGCGGCGAGCCCGGGGCGTGCGGCTCGCCGTGGACGACCGCTTGCACGGCGGCCCAGCCGCGCTCGATCTCGCGCGCGAACCGCTCGGCGGCGAGCGAGTCGCGGCCCAGCTGCGCGAACATCAGCGCGACGTTCTTGCGCTCGCCCGCGACCTCGGCGCAGACCGCGTTCGCGAGCGCGCGCAGGTCGGCGCCCATGCGGTGGGTGCGCGCGTGAAGCCGGATCGCCGGCGCCGAGCTCTCGGACGCGAACGGATCGACCGGTGCCGGTGCGCGCAGCGGGCCGCGCGCGGTCAACGCGGCGAGCGCGGCGATGACCGGCTGGTCGGCGCGCTCGCCGAGCCAGACGCGCGCGGCATGCGCCATCGACGCAGCCGCGATGCCCAGCGCGAACCCGGCGAGCGTCTCGACGTAGCGATCGAGCAGCCGGCGCGCTGCCGGCGTGTCGGGCAGCGCGCCCTCGATCCCTTCGGCGGCGTGTGCGAACGCGTGGATCGTCGCGGTCACATAGGCCTCGATCACGACGGCGCAGCGCTCCACGTCGCTGCGCGCGCCGGCGCATGCTGGAGATGTCTCGGTCATGCCCGACGTATCGGCCGGGCTGCTCGCCGGTTGCGTTGTCGCGGTAAGGTCGCGAAGCCATGAGATTGAAGCTTCGCGACTTGCGCTGGATCGTCCTTGCCGCCGGCGTTGCCTGTTCGAGCCCGACCAAGCCCGCCCCGCTGCCGCCGATCAACGAGGCGCCGCCGGCCGAGCCCGCGCCGCCGCCGGCCGGCCCGCAGGCGGTCAAGGTCACGCTCGCCGACGTCGGGCTCGAGGCGTCGTCGCTCGATCGCAGCGCGGATCCGTGCGTCGACTTCTACCAGTTCGCGTGCGGCGGCTGGCTGCAGACGAACCAGATCCCCGGCGATCGCGCGCGGTGGGGGCGCATCCCCGAGCTCGACGAGAAGAACAAGGTCGCGGTGCAGGCGCTGCTCGACGACGACGCGAAGGGCGTCGGCGGCGATGCCGCCGCGAAGAAGGTCGGCGAGTTCTACGCCTCGTGCATGGACGAAGCCGCGATCGAGAAGGCAGGCACCGCCGCGATCAAGCCGGCGCTCGACAAGATCGCGAGGGTGCACGACGCCGCGACCTGGCAGGCCGCGCTCGTCGAGCTGCACCGGCTCGGCGTGCCCGCGGTGTGGCGCACGAGCTCGGGACCGGACGCGAAGGACTCCAAGACCGAGCTCACGCAGCTCGACAGCGACGGGCTCGGGCTACCCGACCGCGACTACTACGTGAACCCCGAGCGCGCGAAGAAGGTCGACGCGTACCGCGCGCACGTCGCGCGCATGCTCGTGCTCGCAGGCACGCCGGCGGCGAAGGCCGATGCAGCCGCCGGCACCGTGGTCGCGATCGAGACCGAGCTCGCGAAGGTGACGAAGACGCGCGTCGAGAAGCGCGATCCGGTCGACGCGTACAACCCGATCGATGCCGGCGGCCTCGCGAAGCAGGTGAAGTCGATCGAGTGGCCCGCGTACTGGAAGGCGCTCGGCTTCGCGGCGAGCGCGAAGATCAACCTCGGCACGCCGAAGTACTTCGCCGCGCTCGACGCGCTGCGCGCGAAGTTCCCGCCGGCGCAGTGGGCGAGCTACTTCACGTATCACCTGGTCGCGCACGACGCGCAGGCGCTGCCGAAGGCGTTTCGCGACGAGAGTTTCGCGCTCGACAAGGAGCTCACCGGCCAGCCGCAGCCGCTCGAGCGCAACAAGCGCTGCATCGAGATCACCGAGCGCGAGCTCGGCGAGCTGCTCGGCCAGCAGTACGTCGCGAAGTATTTTCCGCCGAGCAGCAAGCAGACCGCGACCGCGCTCGTCGACGCGCTCGTCCACGCGATGGCCGATCAGCTCGCGCAACAGGACTGGATGACCGCTGCGACCCGCCAGACCGCGCTCGCCAAGCTCGGCAAGATCGCGCGCATGATCGGCTATCCCGACAAGTGGCGCACGTACGACTTCGACGTCCGGCGCGACGACTTCGCCGGCAACCTGCTCCGCGCCGACGCGTTCGAGGCGCACCGCGACCGTGCGAAGTCGGGTGGGCCGGTCGACCGCAGCGAGTGGCAGATGAACGCGTACACCGTGAACGCGTACTACGAGCCGACCGCGAACGAGACCGCGCTACCGGCCGGGATTCTCCAGGCGCCGTTCTTCGGCCAGGATCGCGCGGTCGCCGCGAACCTCGGCGGCATCGGCATGGTGATCGGCCACGAGCTCACCCACGGCTTCGACGACGAGGGCGCGAAGTACGACGCCGACGGCAATCTCGTGCAGTGGTGGCAGGACGCGGACAAGGCCAAGTTCGAGGCGAAGGGCACGTGTGTCGCGGATCAGTACTCGACGTTCGAGGCCCAGCCCAAGGCCTTCGTCAACGGCCGGCTCACGCTCGGCGAGAACATCGCGGATCTCGGCGGCGTGAAGATGGCGTTCCACGCGTATCGCGCGCTGCGCAAGGACGCGCCCAAGATGTACGTCGCCGACGGTTTCACCGAGGACCAGCAGTTCTTCATCGCGGTGGGACAAGCGTGGTGCGCCAAGGATCGCCCCGAGGAGATCCAGCGCCGGCTCACGATCGACCCCCACTCGCCGCCGAAGTTCCGCGTCTACGGCGCACTCCGCAACCTCCCCGAGTTCGCGCGTGCGTTCCAGTGCGCGGCCGGCACGCCGATGAACCCGGCGCAGCCGTGCGCGGTGTGGTAGCCGGCTAGTACTGATATCCCGCGCTGACCGAAAACCCGAAGATCTTGTCGGAGGCGCCGCTCGCGCCCGTCGGGTTCGCGCTGGTCGGATACGTCCATTCGTAGTGGAGGTACTCGGCCTCGGCGCGCGTGTAGAGCGGGCCGAACACGTACTCGAAACCGGCGGCGCCGCGGATGCCGGTCGCGCTTGCCTGGGCCGGCATCCCGAGCGTTCCGCCGCCCGCGAGCACGATGCGGGCCTCGCCCGAGACGTACGGCGCGAACCCGCCGGTGATCAAGAACGCGCGGCCGCCGGCCCGCAGCGCCCCGTAGTCGGCGGACGGCAGCGTCCGCGTCGGCGCGCTGTACGCGATGATGTCCTGCGCGTAGCCGGCGCTCGCCTCGATCGCGAAGCTGTCGAGCGTCCAGCGCTGGCGCACGCTGCCTTCGTAGCTCTGCCACGAGGTCTGTCCGACGGTCGTGTATACCGGCATCATCGGCGTCCCGGTGTTCAACAAGACGTTGAGCTGGTTGATGCCGAACTCGGCGCGGCCGTACAGCGACAGGCCGCGCAGGTGCTGGGCGTGGAGCAGCTCGGCGGGCCAGATCTCGACCGCCGGGCCGCCGATGACCTGACCGTCCTCGGCCTCCTGCGGCGGCGTGCCGCTCGGCGGGCTCTCGTAATGAAAGCGCCGCCAGCCGACGTCGACGACGAGCGCCGCGCTGATGAACCGCGCGCGCTCCTGGCTCGGCTCGGTGCCCTTCGTGATCGAGCCGCCGCCGTCGCCCTTGTCGCCGTCGCCCTTGTCGCCGTCGCCGTTGTCGCCGTCGCCGTCGCCGCCGGCCGCGACGACGTCCTTGCCGAGCGCGCCGGCGGGCAGCTCGATCACTTTCTCGCTGCCGGCATCGACGTCGACGAAGTCCTCGTACAGGACCTTGTTGCCGAGCTTGACCGTGACCTGGTGGCCGCCGGCATCGACCTCGACGCGCGCCGGCACCTTGGCTTTCTCGTGGCCTTCGATCTGGATCGACGCGCCGGCCGCTCGCTTGTCCTCGATGACGATCGTCGCGACCGCGGGATCGAGCTTGTACTGGAAGACCTGCGCCTTCTTGTCGCGTGCGGCCTTGACCGTGATTTCCTCGATCCGCGACTGGTACTTGTCGAGCTGGAGGATGATCGAGTCGTCGCCGACCGGCGCGTCGAACTCGCACGGCGTGGTCTCGCACTTGGCGCCCGACTCGACGTCGCCGAGATAGACGTGCGCACCTTCGGGCGTGGTCTCGATGCGGACGCGATGCGTCGGGCTCGCCCACGCGGCACCGGATGTCACCGCGACGAGCGCGACGGCAAGCGGCGCGACCCGGCCCATCCCGTAATGATAACCCTATACACTCTCGGTATGGAACGAAGCGTCAAGGCGCTGCTCGGCGGCGGGCTCAAGCCCAACGATCCGCGCAGGTTCCTGATCGAGGCGATGGTCGGCGCGATGAGCGCCGATGGCATCGCCGATCCGCGCGAGGCGGCCGAGGTCCAGCGCCAGGTCGCGAGCCACCCGCTGTTTGCCGGGCTGGGCGCGGCCGCCGCCCGCACGTTGATCGACCTGTCGAACGACGCGATCCGGTTCGCCGGGTCGTCGGTGTCGCGTGCCGCCGCGATCGCGAAGGGCCTGCCGGCGCGCATCCACCGGCTCGCCGCGTTCGGCATGGCCGCCGAGGTCGCCGCCGCCGACCAGCAGCTCGTGGATGGCGAGATCGCGTTTCTCGAGGCGCTGCGGATCGCCGAGCGCATCTCGCCCACCGAGGCCGAGCACATCGTCCATGCCGCGCGCACCGGTCAGCTCGCGGCGTTCATCGAGGATCGCTACCTCCGGCTGCGCTCGATGATTCCGATCGCGGCCGAGGTGTTTGCCCTGCGCGCGCTGTCGCGCGGCAACGCGAACGACGACCAACGCTTCAAGGTGCGCGACTTCTTCGCCGCGCTGCCCGATCTCGCGCTCTCGCAGGACGACCTCGACGCCGAGCTCTATCGTGCGTTCCGTCGGCCGCGCGCACCCGACGCGCAGGTGTTCGGCGAGCTCGCGCGCCTCGCGCAGACGCTGCCCGATCCGGTCGATCGCTACTGGATCGTCGTCTACGCGCTCGTCGCCGAGGCGCCGTCGGCGGTGCCGAGCTGGCGCGTGATCCCGTTCATCGGCGTGATGCAGGCGGCGTTTCAGATCACCGACACCGACATGGAGCTCGCGGCGGTCGACGCCTTGACATTTTCTGCGGCGCTACCACGGCCCGCGTGAGCGCGTGGAACGCGCACGCACGGCGATGTCAATGATTGTCTGCGCCCGTCTGTGCGAAGCGGTGGGGCGCGCGCGACGAATGTCGATCGCTCGCTCGACAATCCGCCATCGCGTGCATAATCGAACGACTCGCCATGACGTCTGGAACCATCGAGCTCGTCGAACGCGTTCGTCACCGCCTGAAGGATCAGGACAAAGCCGTGCGGATTCTCGGGCCCGTGCCCGAGTCGGCGATCGCGGCCGCGGAGCAAACGCTCGACTGCGTGTTCCCGCCGTCGTACCGCACGTTCCTGCGGACCTTCGGCGGCATCGCGCTGCCGACGCACCTCGGGATCGTGCACGACTTCATCGGCGTCTCGCCGAGCGACGCCGACGCCGACGTCGTGGCGCGCACGCAGCGTGGCCGCGACGAGCGCAAGCTCGCCGAGTACCTGGTCGTGGTCGGGTTCGGCGCGCAGCACCAGGAGTGGTTCTGCCTCGACTTCAGCAAGCAACGGGCGAACGGCGAGTGCCCGATCATGCTGTTCGACGCCCGCGACTGCGCGCTCGACCAGCAGTTCTACGACGACTTCGGCCAGATGCTCGAAGAGGTCATGGGCTTCGTCGCGGACAGCCTGGACCAGCCGCTCGATTAAGGTTGCCGATCTGGCAGCGCGCGTGCCCGGCTGGCGCGCAGCTTCGCGTGGTTGCGCGTTGGCGTCGCGCTTGCTCGATGCGAGCGCATGAAGCCATACGCGTTCGCGATCCTGCTCCTGCCCTCGCTCGCGCACGCCGACGTCCTGGTCGAAGCCGACTTCGGCGGCGGCATGGAGCACTACTCCGCCGGCGGCTCGCCGGATCCGTGGCTCGGGTTCGGGGCGAGCGTCGGGTTCTGGCTCGAGCCACGCGTCGCGCTGACGCTGCGCGCGGTCGGCGTCGGCATCCGGCCCGAACCCGTGGATCCGTCGGGCCTCGCGATGGCGCGGCCCGAGGGCGACGTGTTCGTCGGCCCGGGCGTGAAGGCGTGGCTCGGCGATCACGTGTGGGTCGGCGGCGGCGTCGGCGTCGCGGAGCACCTCGACTGGACGTACGACGGCCAGCAAGGCTGGGCGCTCGATCTGCGCGCGGGTTACTCGTTCGCGCTCGGCCCGGCCGACGCGGTCGACATCTCGATCGAGGCGACGCCGAGCCGATACTCGGCGGGCGGAGGCGTCGCGCTCGGCACCGACGGCATGCTCCACGACATCCCCTCGTACAACACGGGCATCATGCTGCTCGCCGGCTATCAGCACCGGTGACCTGCGTGACGAGCGGTTACGGGGCGGTCGCCGCGCAGACCATCGGGTCGGAGCCACAGCCGGCCAGGCAGGTGTAGCCCGAGCCGAGCATGGTGCAGCTCGGATCGCTGGCGCTGGTGCACGTCACCGAACAGATCTTGCCGACGACCGTGCAGGTCGTGCCGGCGAACTGGCCGATGTCGAGACAGTCGAGCGAGGCCTCGCAATCGCTCTGCTGCTGGCAGGCTTCGCCCGCGGTGCGGCCGCTGCTCGAGCTGCAACCCAACATCACCACCGCGAAGACCGCCAGTACCCGGAACGCCATCCGAAGACCCTATCAGGCGGCCGTGACACCGCGAATTCGCTGGGGCTTACCGGCCGAACTTGCTATAGCTTCGGTTGAATGAGCCGTCCGCGGTGGGCACGCTGGGTGACCAGGATCTCCCTGGTCGTTGCGCTCGCGGCGCTCGCGCTCACCATCCGCGACATCGGGCCGCGCAACATCGGCCACTACCTGCAGCGCATCGGCTGGTGGTGGTTCGCGGTCGTCGCGCTCGAGATCACCATCACGTCCCTCGACGCGGTCGCGATCCACTCGTTCCTGTCGCCCGAGCAGCACCTCACGCGCCTGCGCACGGTCGTGCTCGCGCAGCTCGCCGGCCGCTCGGTCAACGCGGTCACCCCGTCGGGAAACCTCGGCGAGGCCGTCAAGATCTCGGTCCTCACCGAGGACGTCTCGAACTCGCGCGCGGTCGCGACCATCCTCCTCTACAACGTCGTCAGCTTCACGGCCGAGTTCGGGTTCGTCGCGGTCGCCGCGCCGATCGCGGCCGTGCTGGTGCCGATGCCGGCGTGGACGCAGTACACGCTGCTCGTGATCGGCGCGGTCTCGCTCGTCATCGCGATCGGCCTGTACGCGCTCGTGCGCCGCGGCATGCTGACCAGCGTCGCGCGCGCGGCGCTCAAGATCCACGTGCTATCGCCAGCGCGCTACACGCGCTGGGAACAGAAGCTGCGCGCGGTCGACGACAAGCTGCGGCTCGTCGCCGGGGCGCGCCGCCGCGATCGCATGATCGGGATCGGCGCCGTGCTGGCGTCGCGGGCCACGTCGTACTCGCTGTCGCTGCTCGTCTTGCACGCGGTCGGCGAGCCGCTGACGCTCGCGTTCGTCGCCGCGTACATCGTCGGCTCGCACGCGATCTACCTGGTATCGAGCCTGGTCCCGATGGGGCTCGGCATCAGCGAGGGCGGCAACTACTGGCTGTTCAAGGCGCTCGGCGAGAACCCGGCGCGCGGCGTGACGCTCGTGATCGCGCGCCGGGTGACGCTCGTCATGTACGCGGCGCTCGGGCTCGTGCTGTTCGCGGCGAGCGAGACGGTGCGGCGCGCGCGCGACCGCCAGCGCGTTCCCGCCGCCGAGCCGGCGCCGGCGCCGGCCGCGCCGATCGCGATGCCGCTGCCGACGGCCGCCGTCGTGCAGATCCGCGACGTGGCCGAGTAAGAAAAGTCATCGGGCGTAACGCCCCACGTGGTAGGGTGCCCCACTTTTCATGCGCCCCATCGCGGTCTCGTTCGTCGTCGTCGTCGTCGCAGCGGCCTGCGGCGGAAGCAGCCACCACAACCCCGACGCCGGCGTCACCGACGGCAGCGGCGACAACACGATCCAGTGCGCGGCGCTGCCGCCGCTCGCGACCGGCACGTGCCAGGTCACACCGGGAAGCACGACGACCGTGCTCGAAGGCAACGTGCTCGCGCCCGATGCCGTCTACGTCGGCGGCCAGGTCGCGGTCGACGCGACCGGTACGATCCAGTGCGTCGGCTGCAACTGCGCGCAGGGCGGCGAGACCACGGTCGTGTGCCCCGACGCGTCGATCTCGCCCGGCCTCATCAACACGCACGATCACATCACGTACACGAACGATCCGCCGTACACCGATACCGGCGAGCGCTACGACGATCGCCAGCAGTGGCGCATCGGCCTCGACAACCACACGAAGATCCCGGCGCCCGGCGGCGCGTCGACCGATCAGGTCAGCTGGGGCGAGCTGCGGTTCTTGATGGGCGGCGCGACGTCGACGGTCGGCTCGGGCGGCGCGGCCGGCCTCCTGCGCAACCTCGACAAGGCGACGCTGCTCGAGGGCCTGACTACACCCGCGGTCAAGTTCGACACGTTTCCGCTCGGCGACTCGAGCGGCACCCGCCAGCTCGCGAACTGCAACTACGGCACCGCGACCACGCCCGCCGAGATCGCGAGCGTCGACGCGTACGAGCCGCACACCGCGGAGGGCATCGACGGCTACGCGCACAACGAATTCCTGTGCGAGTCGTCGGCGACGTACGACACCGCCGCGCCCGGCGTGTCGAACGATCTCGCGCTCGGCAAGACGGCGATGATCCACGCGATCGGCCTTCAGCCCAACGACTACGCGCTGATGGCGCAGTCGCACACGTCGCTCATCTGGTCGCCGCGCTCGAACATCACGCTGTATGGCGACACCGCGCGCGTCACGACCGCCGCGAGCCTCGGCGTGCGCATCGCGCTCGGCACCGACTGGCTGCCGAGCGGCTCGATGAACATGCTGCGCGAGCTCGCGTGCGCCGACAGCCTGAACTCGACGTACTTCAACCATTACTTCACCGACAAGCAGCTGTGGGCGATGACGACGTCGAACGCGGCCGGCGTGACCGCGACCGACAGCGCGATCGGCTCGCTCGCGATGGGCAAGGTCGCCGACATCGCGATCTTCGCCGGCCACGGCGCGGCGCCATATCGCGCGGTGATCCAGGCGCAGCCGCAGGACGTCGCGCTCGTCATGCGTGGCGGCAAGGTCCTCTACGGCGACGACACGTCGGTCGGCGCGCTCGCGACCGGCTGCGACACCGTCGACGTGTGCGGCACGTCGAAGCAGGTGTGCTTGCAGAGCGAGATCGGCATGAGCCTCGCCGATCTCACGACCTCGGTCGGCGCGGCGATGTACCCGGCGTTCGCGTGCGGCACGCCGATGAACGAGCCGAGCTGCACGCCGATGCGCCCGGTCTCGGTCGCGGGGTCGACGGTCTACACCGGCACGCCCGCCGCCGGCGACATGGACGGCGACGGCGTGCCCGATGCCAGCGACAACTGCCCGACGGTGTTCAACCCGATCCGGCCGGTCGACGATGGCAAGCAGGGCGACGCCGACGGCGATGGCCTCGGCGACGCGTGCGATCCGTGCCCGCGCGACGCGAACTCCACGAATTGCACCCCGTACAACCCCGACGACAGCGACGGCGACGGCGTCGCGAACACGAGCGACAACTGCCCGAACACGCCGAACCCGGATCAGGCCGACGCCGACGGCGACGGCAAGGGCGACGCGTGCGATCCGTGCCCGATGCTCGCGAACCCCGGCAGCATGGGCTGCCCGGTCTCGATCTACGACATCAAGCAGAGCAAGTGGCCGATCGGCACGCCGGTCGAGGTCGGCAACGCGCTCGTCACCGGCACCGGCGCGAGCGGCTTCTTCGTCCAGGTCAAGGAGACCGACGCGAGCTACGCCGGCAGCGACTACTCCGGCCTGTTCGTGTTCACCGGCACCGGCTCGACGCTGCTCGCGAACGCGGTGGTCGGCACGCGCGTCACGATCGACGGCGCGGTCGACGTCTATCAGGGCCAGACCGAGGTCGACGCGGTGACGAACGTCGTGCAGACGACGATGACGGTCGAGCCGCCGCCGGCGGCGATCGCCGCGGCCTACGCCGAGGTCGCGACCGGCGGCACGCGCGCGAGCACGCTCGAGAGCACGATCGTCTCGCTCGGCGCGTCGTCGATCAGCACGGTCACCGCGCCGACGTTCACGGTGACCGACGGCACGTCGAGCCTGCTCGTCGGCAACTTCCTGTTCGCGTACCCGAGCGCGGGCATCGGCCAGCCGTTCACCGCGCTCGAAGGCGTGCTCGCGACGCGGTCGATGACGTCGACGCTCGAGCCGCGCGCCGCGACCGATCTCGTCGCCGGGCCGCCGGTGATCGGCAGCTTCGCGCCGATGCTGTCGTACGCGCGGCAGGGCACGACCGCGGTGACGTTCCCGGCCGGCAGCGAGCTCACCGTCACGCTCACCGGCCCGGCGCAGGGCGACACCGACGTGACGATCACGTCGGATAACGTGAACGTGTTCGTGCCCGGCGGCAAGGTGACGGTCACGAGCGGCACGACCTCGATCCAGGTGCCGATCACGGCGAACGCGCAGGTCGCGGACGTCACGCTGACCGCGACGCTCGGCACGGCTTCGGCGCAGGCGCACGTGCGCGCGCTCGGCACGAACGAGCAGCCGACGACGGTCACGCTCTCGCCGCCGATGCAGACGATCGCGTACGGCGCCGCGAAGAACTTCAGCGTCACGCTCGACATCCCGGCGCCGCCCGGCGGCACGCTGGTCACGCTCGCGGCCGATGCCGGCACGGTGGCGCCCAGCGTCACGGTCGGCGCCAACGCGATCGCGGCGAGCTTCCCGTTCACCGCGCCCGCCAGCGGCGCGACCGGCGCGACGCTGACGGCGACGTTCGGCAGCAGCACGGCGATGGCGGCGATCGCGTTCGGCATCGATCACCTCGTGATCAACGAGGTCGATTACGACAACGTCGGCACCGACAGCGCCGAGTTCCTCGAGCTCTACAACCCGACCGGCTCCGACGTCGATCTCACCGGCATCGTCGTCTACCTGGTCAACGGCGCGAACGACACGGTGTACGACACGATCGATCTGTCGACGCTCGGCACGCTGCCGGCGGGAGGATACCTCGTGGTCGCGGGCACGGGCGTGACGGTCGATCCGAGCGCGCTGACGCTGAACCCGGGTTGGACCTCGAACCAGATCCAGAACGGGTCACCAGACGGCATGGCGCTCGTCGATACCAACGCGACGGTCGTGCTCGACGCACTGAGCTACGCAAACACTGCGGGCGGCATCACGTCGGTCTCGCTCCCGGGCTTTGCGGCGCCGGTCACGCTCGTCGAGGGCACCGCGGCGACGGCGAAGGACTCGAACACCGTCGATGGCTCGTTGTGTCGCCATCCGAATGGTAACGACACCGACAACGCCAACACCGACTGGCAGTTCTGCGCGACGAAGACCCCTGGCACGGCCAATCCCTGAGGCGGTATAAAACCGCCCATGTCGCATTTCGGCCTGGAAAAGCAGGGCATCAGCGTCACCGAGATTCACCGCAACACGAGCCCGGCGTACCTGTACGAAGCCGCGCTCAAGTTCGAGAAGGGGTCGGCGATCTCGTCGACCGGCGCGCTGATCGCGTACTCCGGCAAGAAGACCGGCCGCAGCCCGACCGACAAGCGCATCGTCGACGAGCCCGAGGTGCGCGACGACGTGTGGTGGGGCAACGTCAACATCAAGCTCGATCCGCAGAGCTTCGTCATCAACCGCGAGCGCGCGATCGACTACCTGAACACGCGCGACCGCCTGTATGTCATCGACGGCTTCGCCGGCTGGGACAGCAAGTTCCAGCTCAAGATCCGCGTGATCTGCGCGCGCGCCTACCACGCGCTGTTCATGCACAACATGCTGATCCGGCCGACCGAGACCGAGCTCGCGAACTTCGGCGAGCCCGACTACGTCATCTACAACGCGGGCGGCTTCCCCGCGAACCGCCACACCGCGGGCATGACGTCGTCGACCTCGATCGACCTGTCGTTCTCGCGCCGCGAGTTCGTCATCCTCGGCAGCGAGTACGCCGGCGAGATGAAGAAGGGCGTGTTCACGATCATGAACTACCTGATGCCGAAGCAGGGCGTGCTGTCGATGCACTGCTCGGCGACCCAGGCGCGCGACGGCAGCGACACGTCGATCCTGTTCGGCCTGTCCGGCACCGGCAAGACGACGCTGTCGGCCGATCCGAAGCGCTTGCTGATCGGCGACGACGAGCACTGCTGGACCGATCACGGCGTGTTCAACATCGAAGGCGGCTGCTACGCGAAGGTGATCAAGCTGTCGAAGGAGCAGGAGCCCGACATCTGGAACTCGCTGTCGTTCGGCGCCGTGCTCGAGAACGTGAAGTTCGACGAGTTCACGCGCCTCGTCGACTACGACAACACGTCGATCACCGAGAACACGCGCGGCAGCTACATCCTCGACACGATCCCGAACGCGAAGCTGCCGGCGACGGCAGGCCACCCGTCGAACGTGATCTTCCTGACCGCCGATGCGTTCGGCGTGCTGCCGCCGGTTTCGAAGCTGACGCCGGCGCAGGCGATGTACCACTACATCTCGGGCTACACCGCGAAGGTCGCGGGCACCGAGGTCGGCGTGAAGGATCCCGAGCCGACGTTCTCGCCGTGCTTCGGCGGCCCGTTCCTCGTGTGGCACCCGACGAAGTACGCCGAGATGCTCGCGGCGAAGCTGCGCAAGCACAACGCGCAGACCTGGCTCGTCAACACCGGCTGGTCGGGCGGCGCGTACGGCACGGGCTCGCGCATCAAGCTCAAGTACACGCGCGCGATCGTCGACGCGATCCATGCTGGTTCGCTCGCGAGCGTCGCGACCACCGAGGATCCGGTGTTCGGCCTCGCGGTGCCGACGTCGTGCCCGGGCGTGCCGAGCGAGATCCTCGTGCCGCGAAACACGTGGGCCGACAAGGCCGCGTACGACGACAAGGCCAAGAAGGTCGCGAAGCTGTTCGCCGAGAACTTCAAGAAGTACGAGGCGCAGGCTTCGGCCGAGGTGCGTGCCGCCGGGCCGAAGGTGTAGTGGAGCGCGCGCTCGCGATCCTGTTCACGATCGCGATCGTCGGCATCGTGCGTTACGCGCGGTTTCGCCGCACGATCGATCGGCTCGAGGTCAAGATCCGGAGCCTGCGCACGATCGCCGAGAGCCCGCTCAGCTATCGCCAGGTCGAGCCGCAGCGCGAGCTCGACGCGCTCGGCGGCGAGCTCGATGCGGTTGGCCTCGTCGTGCTCGGCGACGCCGCATCGCACCACGATCCCAAGCCGTCGCGATGGTTTCGCGATCGCGACGGCAACGCGTTCGGCTGGATCGCGCTCGCCGAGACGCGGGGCATCGGGATCCACGTCGCCGTGTTGATCTCGCGGCGCGGCGACCAGCTGTTCGTCACGCGCCGCATC
>Ga0335083_10004622_pt1 | contig 17492 bp, 20 predicted proteins | sample Lox_Sample_42_FD_206716 | JGI IMG/M metagenome (GOLD analysis project Ga0335083, IMG submission 206716) | Soil microbial communities from Loxahatchee National Wildlife Refuge, Florida, United States - Lox_Sample_4.2 | ecosystem: Environmental > Terrestrial > Soil > Wetlands | place: USA...
TTCTTCCAGTCGCAGAACGCGCGCTCCTACGGCCTCTGCCTGTTGATCAGCGCGGCGATCCTCGTCCTGTCGCTGAGGCTCCTGCGAACGCACCGCGAGCGGTCGGGCGGCGGCACCCTGGCGGCGCTGCTGGCGCTGATGCTCGTGGGCTCGTTCACGCACTTCTACATGCTCTACGAGTCGCTGGCGGTGCTGGCCGTGCTGGTGGTGCTGCGCCCGCGCGACCGGATCGCGTCGATCGCGGCCGGTGCGGCGCTCGCCATCGCGGCCGTGCTCTACATGAAGCTGGTGATGGCGCCGTACAGCCAGGCCTCGCTCGACAACAACTGGTATCCCAACACGCCGCACTGGTACCTGCGCGTGCTGGCCTCCTCGTGGCAGGACACGTTCGGCGGCCTCGGCCGCTTCGTCCTCGCGATCGTGATCGCCGTCGCCCTCGCCAACCGCCTGCCGCTCCGCGCGCTGATCGCCGCGATGACCCGTCGGCGGCCCGCGCCCGCGACCTTGCTGCTGGCGGGCGTGCCGCTGCTGGTGCTGATGGCGGCGATCGTGAGCTCGACCTTGCTGTCGCCCAACTTCTTCGACCGCAACTACCTCGTGCTCTCGCCCTTCTTCTGGGCGATTGCCGCCACTCTCTACGACAGCGCGACAGCCGAGGCACCGTCCCGCGTGCGCGCCGCGGTCAACGTCGCCCTGGCGCTGATGGTCGTGACCGTCGCCGCGATCACCGTCCTGCAGCGCCCGCAAGCCGGGCGGCCAGCCAAGCTCTACGAGCCGTTCCGCGAATCGGCCGAATGGATCGCGGGCCAGCCCGCCTGCCGCGGCTCGATCGTGCCGGTGATCACGCCCGACCGCCGCGCCTGGTACAGGCCGGGCTTCGCCGACGCGCTCTACGGCTCGATCTACGGCCACTATCTCGCGGGCTTCGCGACGCCGAAGCTGATCTTCCTCGAGGATCTGCGCGCCGGCCGCCTCGATCCCGCCGTGGCCAACGAGCTGCGCGCGCGGCTCGCCGGCGCGGGCTGCCCGGTCCTCGCCTGGGCCGTCCACAATGTCGACGCCGCGACCTTCCAGGAAGCGACCGCCGACCTGCTGCGCGCCGTCGATGCGCCGGCGGGAGTCTTCTCGACGAAGCTCACCCGCTTCGAGCAGGGCGAGCCGGGCTACGCGCTGTCGCTGGAGCGCTGACCGGCAGGCGAGGTGGTGGGCCAATCGCGCTGCGCTTCGGCCGCTCGGGTCGCCGCGACGTCCAGCCGGTCCACAGGCCGCCCGCGACGCGCATGCGGCGGAGGTTGGCACGCCTGAGACCGCGCGACTGGATCTCGATCAGGCCGCGCCGCTGCAGCTCGTGCAGGAACGCGAGCACGCCGCGCTGCGGATAGCCGGTCTGCGCCATCAGCTCCTCGCGCGTGGGACAGGGCGCGCCGATGCGCTGGTTGAGCAGCAGCAGCACGTTGATGGTCGCCCGGTCGGGCTCGACGGGTCGCCTGGTGCGGGCCATGGGCGCATGCTCGCCTTCTCCCCCTCGCCGACGAGATGGCTGCCCCGGCCGATGCGCGCTCCCCGCGCACGCGTCTTATACAACGGTGAGCCCGGCCGGCCCGATTCCGTTCAATTGATCGCAGGATCAGGATCGCGCGAAGGCGAAATTCATGCCCGCGGGTTACCGCCGCGTGCCGGTGATGGTGCTCTGGCTGCCGCCCGAGTTGCCGCGATAGACGTAGCCCGAGCCGGTCGGGCCGCCGTAGCTCTGGACGGGGCGGCTGCTGTAGACCGCGCCGCCGCCGTAACCGCCGCCATAGCCCTCGGCGAAGCCGCCGAGCACGGCGCCCAGCACGCCGAGCAGCTGCGCGCCGGCATCGAGCACTTCGCCCGCGTCGAAGCCGCCGCCGCCGCTATTGTCGCCGTAATACCCCTGCGGCATGTCGTGCACGTCGGGCACGTTCACCGTCTGGCGCGGCTTCTCGGCCATGCCGCCCGCCCAGGCGCTGCGCGCGCTGTTGCCCAGCCGCCGCTGCGGGATGCCGACGCCCATGATCGAGGCGAGCTGCTCGTAGCCCGCCTTGCAGGCCTGGTTGCTCTCGATGTTGGAGAAGCTCTGCAGCGCCTGCGTGCCCGCGCCGCGCGAGCTCTGCGCATCGCGCGCGCCGTAGAGATAGGCCTTGAGATCCTGCTGGCACTGCGGCGACAGCGAGGCCATCAGCCCCGCGATCTGCTGGCTGCGCGGATCGAGCGGCTGCGCCGGCGCATCCTGGCCGACCGGCAGGCCGGCGAAATAGGCGTCGCGCTGCTTGAGGTCTTCGGCGCTGCACGTCGTCATGCCGCGCTCCAGCGTGCGCAGGCCGCCCTGGTACCAGACCTCGCGGCACTGGCTGCCGGTGCGGCCGATCTCGTAGCAGGTCGTCACGCCCGCCTTGGGCTGCTCGCACACCGAGAAGACGTCGCCGGTGGGCTTGTTCACGCTGTCGCGCACCGCCTGCTGCTGCGTCTGCACCGACTGCAGCCCGACCTGCGAGGCCTGCGCGTTGTAGCCGTTGCCGGCGGCGAGCAGCGAATCGGAGAGCTGCTTCTTCAGCGCCGGGTCGTTGGTCGAGGCGATCAGCCCCTTGGCGGAGGACTGCATGTCCTGCATCGCCGCCTGGTAGGCCTTGTTGAACTGCGCCCGCTCCGCCGGATCGTTGGTCAGCGAGGCGCTGGTCAGCGCCTGTTGCGCGCGCTGCGAGGCCTGCTGCAGCTGCTCGGCATAGGCGTTCTGCGCCGGCGTCGAGGTCTTGATCAGCTTGTGGAGCGGCTGGGCGGTGCGCGCCTGCGGCGCCTGCTGGCGCGCCTGCGAGGGCGGCGTTTGCGCGCAGTCGTAGTTCTGGCCGGCGGCGAGATCGATGCACCAGTCGGCGCGCGCCTGCGGGGCGAGGGCGAGCAGCAGGAGGGCGAGCGTGGCGGCGATCAGGCGCATGATCTCATTCCTCTCACGTCAGATAGAGCTTGGCCTTGGGCTCGAGCCGGGCGAGCGCATCGCCCAGCGCGTCCTGGAAGCTGCCGCCCTTGCCTTCGACGGCGATGCGCGACACGGGCTTCCTCTGCTCGTCGAACACGATGACGTCGATCTGCGCCACGGTGCTGCCGAACGTGCCGCCCAGCTTGGCGCGGATGTCGACCACCAGCGTCAGCGACACGTTGGCCTTCTGCGCGCTCGCCACGTCGTCCATCAGCTCGAGCCAGGGATAGCGCTCCTTCAGGAGGTCGACGACGCGGCGCACGGTCGTGGTCGTGTCGAGATCGGCCGAGCCGCGGCCCGCCCTGTCGAAATAGGCCTGCAGCCGCTCGAAGTTGGCGCCGGGCACGACCGCCATGGTGAGCACCGCGCGCGTCGCGGGACGGCCGGCGCGGGAGGCGCCCGGCGTGTAGTAGTCGACCGCGACATCGTTGGGCACGGCGGTGGCCGGGATCGGATAGAGGCCCTGCAGCGGATCGACATAGACCGGCGGCTCGCCGCCACCGCCGCCGCCGGCGGAGACCATGCTGGTGATCGGACCCGCGCCGTCCGGTGTGCACGCTGCTGTCGCGAGACTCGCGACGCCAAGCAGGACCGTCCGTCGTCGGGCGGCGATGCTCAACCTGTCTCCCATTCCTTGTCTCCCCGGCCGCACTGTAGACGCCGTGCACTATTCGTGCATGCTCTATTTCAGCAATGTGACGTCGGTGCGGGGGGAAGCGCGGGTGCGGAGTCTCATGAGTGCGGCGCTCGCCCTGCTGCTCCTGCCGGCGACCGGTTGGGCGCAGGCCGCGGGCGGTTTCCTCGCCGACGCCCGCACGCACTGCAGGGTCTGGTGGCCCGCCCGGCCGCCCGACGCCGATGCCGACACGGCCTATGCCGCGCAGTCGGCGAAGTGGAACGGCCCATGCCGCAACGGGCTGGCCGAGGGACGCGGCACCTTCGAGGTCGCGACGACGAGCCGCTTCATGAACGATCCGCCGCGGTCCGAGACCTGGACGGGCGAAGGCGACTTCGCGGGCGGAAGGCTCGGCGGCCGCGGCTTCATGGTGTCGACGAGAGGCGTGCGCGCCGAGGGCGAGTTCGCGGGCGGCGCGCTCAACGGGCGCGGCTTCATCACCGTGACGGACAGCACCAGCTTCTCCCGCACCGAGGGCGAGTTCCGCGACGGCAAGCTGAACGGCTGGGGCAAGATCGAGCGCGGCGCGATCGACAGGAAGGGCTTCTTCACCCGCTACGAGGGCGAGTGGCGCGACGGACGGCAGCAGGGCAAGGGCGTCTTCGTCAGCGGCAAGGTCGGCTGCAATGCGCAGATGCGCTACGAGGGCGAATTCCAGGACGGCCGCATGATGGGCCGCGGCACGCTGACCACGCTCGAGGGCCGCACGCAGACCGCCGTCTTCACCCTCGGCCAGGTGGACGACGTGGTGCCGTTCAAGGACGATTTCGACAAGGTGTGCAGGTAGACCATGCGAACGGCGACGACGATCCGGCTCGCGGCCTTGGCCGCTCTCCTCCTGCCCGCGCTGGCCTCCCCCGCCGCCCACGCGCAGGAGGGCGGCACCTGGCTCACCGACCAGAACAGCAAGTGCCGGCTGTGGTGGCCCAGCGAATCGCAGGGCGAGGAGGATCGCTACGCCTATTCCGGCCTGCACTGGAACGGGCCCTGCCGCAACGGCCTGGCCAACGGCCATGGCCGCTTCGACTTCGCCGTGGTCTGGCGCTTTGCCGACCAGGCGCCGGTCGCCTCGGTGCAGTCGGGCGAGGGCGACTTCGCGGGCGGCAAGCTCGCGGGCCGCGGCTTCACCGTCCGCAAGGGCCCCGTCTACACCTCGCGGCGCGAGGGCGAATGGCGCGACGGCGTGCTGAACGGCCGGGGCGTCGAGAGCTCCGAGAGCGCCACGAGCTTCGCGCGCAGCGAGGGCACGTTCGCGAACGGCAAGCTCAACGGGCCGGGCGTCTCCAACAACGAGGAGTGGAAGGGCGCCACGCGCGAGCGCGCCTATTTCTTCCGCTACGAGGGCGACTATGCGAACGGCCAGCAGGAGGGCCGCGGCCTCTACGTGCGCGGGCGCAAGGGCTGCGCCCTGCAGATCAAGTACGAGGGCGAGTATCGCGGCGGCCGCATGAACGGCCGCGGCACCTTCACCACCAAGGACGGCCGCACGCACGCGGGCATGGTCAACGACGGCGACCTGGTGGGCACCAACATCGGCATCTTCGAGCTGGTCGCCGACATCGACAGATCCTGCCCCTGAGCCATGCGCAGGCGGCCGGCGGCGATCGCGACGATCCTTCTCCTGGCGGCAACCGCCGCCGCCGCGACGGCCCGCGCGCAGGACGGCGTCGCCACGAAGGACGGCTACACCGGCGACTGGCGCCAGGGCAAACGCGAGGGCCACGGCGTGCAGATCGTCCCCTCGCCGCGCGCCTCGGAGATGCCGGGCTACCGCGACGGCCCGCCGAAATTCAGCCCGGGCCGGTATGACGGCGAGTGGAAGGACGACCGGCCCGACGGCCAGGGCAGCTACACGCTGCCCGATTCGGGCCGCACCGTGAGCGGCACCTGGCATCGCGGCTGCTTCGACGACGGAAACGACCGCATCGCGCTCCGCACCCCGCGCGCGAGCTGCGGCTTCAGGTAGCGGCCGGGCGCCCGATCGTATCGGCGCCGCCTTGATCTGGATCACAGCGCACCCGGCCCCCCGGGCGCTAGAGGACGCTCCACGGAGTGCGTGGTGAGCCGGTTTCCGAACGAGAGCCCTGTCGAGCGTATCGAGAAGCTTCGCGAGGAGGCGCGGCGCACGCGCGAGGTCGCCCGCATGGTGTCGCAGGACCGCGACCGCATCGCCTTCCGCCGCTACGCCGAGGAGCTCGAGGCCGAGGCGGCACGGCTGGAGACGGAAACGCACACGGAAACGCACGAGGGCGGCGGCTGACGGCGCCGCCACCGGCGGCCTCGTCCGAAAATGCTCAAAAATGCGCTCGTCGATGTTTTTCGCCGAAAAGTGAGCAATCGCCCCCTGCCCGGGACAGGCAGGCCGGCGGCGAAGGGACGAGAACAGGACCATGGCCCGCGGAGTCTAGGACGCCGCCCCGCGCCGGGCCGATTCTGATCAATGGAGGCGGGCCGGAGAGGACTATGCCGCTTCGCGTGCCTTGCGCGGCCGCGTCTTGTGCGGCGTTCTCCCCTTGGCCGCGCGCGCGGGCTTGCGCGGCGTGACAACGGGCGTGGCCGTCAGGCGAATGCCGAGCGAGGCGAGCACGCGCACGACCGTGCCGAACTCCGGATTGCCGTTGCCGCCCAGGGTCTTGTAGAGGCTGGTCCGGCTGAGATGGGCGTCACGCGCGACGTCGGCCAGGCCGTGGGCCCGCGCAAGGACGCCCAGCGCGTCCCGTATCTCCTCGACGTCGCCTGTTTCGAACGCGGCACTGAGATAGGCCGCGCGGCGCGCCGGCGTGTCGAGCAGCGCGGAGGCGTCGAAGCGTGTGGTTTGCATCGTGCTCGCTTTAACCTCGATCTTGCCGCTCCCCTGTAGTCAGTAAGAGGCAAGAGCGCCAGAGATGAATGTCTCCCATGGGAGACCGGCAGGGGCCGCGGGCGCCGGCTGTACAAGCGCCACGATACGGCTACCCTTACGCCGGTTCAGCGGCTCGAGGTTTGTCGTGGCTTTGATGGACATCTTTCGGCCGAGATGGCGCCACTCGAGCGAGGCGGTCCGGATAGCGGCGGTCGAGGGGCTCGACAAACGGTCGGTGCTCCAGACGGTGCTCGAGACCGACGGCAGCCGCGCCGTCCGCAGCGCCGCCCGGCGGGCGCTCGCGAAGTCAATCCCCATCACGGATTACGATTCGCGCCTCGATATCCTGGCGCAATGCCTGAGCGACAAGCCCGAGCTCGGCGGGCCCCTGCCGCAGGATCTGGAGACCGCGCGCCTGATCGCCGACGCCTTGCCCGAGTCGCAGGCGGACGAGGTGGTGCGGCTGGCCACGGAGCGAAAGATCGGCGTGTACACCGCACGGCTGTTCGATCGGCAATCGTTTCTGCTCAAGTTCGCGAACGACGACAGCCACTGGGTCCGCATGGACGTGCGGCGGGGACTGTTGACGGCCGAGCCGCCGCCCGATCGCGATCTCCTGCTCGACATCCTGCGCGGCTGCCTGCGCCCCGAGGGCGAGATCAACTTTCACCACCGTTTCCTGCTCGAGGCCGAGCGGGAGATGGCGACGGCCGAACGGGCGACCCGCGCCTTGTCCGGCTTCACGGCCGACCGCGCGGTCCGGCAGGAACTGATCGCCGCCCTCGACTTCGATTGCATCATCGGCACCCAGAGCCGCGACAAGGACATGGCCGAAGGCCTGCATCGCCAGGTGGCGTCGATGCTGGCGCCGCATGTCGACGAGACATCGGTCAGGGACGCCTTCGTGCGCTTCCTGAACAGATCCGAGGATGAAGCCGTTCTCGACGTCGCCATCGAGACGCTGGCGCGACTCGTCGCCGTGCAGACGGTCCGGGACGCCTTCCTCGCTGCCCTGGGCACGCATCGGCTGAGGAAGAAGATGGCGCAACGCATCCTGACCGCGCTGGTCCCGCTCACGAACGACGCCCACGTCCGGGACGAGCTGGTCCGCTGGATCTTCCTCGACCAGTGCTTCCGCTACTATTTCAGCGCGCCCGGAGGAAACGCCACCTTGCTCGCCTCGCTCTTCACCTTCGTCGGCGACAAGGACGTTCCGTTGTTCATCAAGCAGCTCGCCATCGAGCGGCTGCGGCACGGATCTCCCGAGTGGTGGCGGTATCATGTCGTGCATGAGGACGACCGCGCCAGGCTGTCGGCCGCCCTGCCCACCTTGCTGGACACGCTGGCAAGCGCGCGGCCCTGAGGACGCCGGCGCGACGAAAAAGGGCCGCGCGCGGCGGCCCTCTCTCCGTGCCGCTCGCTCGCGGCTACTTCTTGAAGGCGTCCTTCACGTCGCCGGCGGCCTTGTGCAGCTCGCCCTTGGCCTTGTCGACCTTGCCTTCGGCCTCGAGGCCCTTGTCGCCGGTCATCTTGCCGGCGGCTTCCTTCACGGCGCCCTTGGCCTGGTCGGCGGCGCCCTTAACATGTTCCTTGTCCATGACGTCTCCTTTGCGTTCGGTCGGCTTCATCGAGTCAACGAGAAGCGACCCCGGGGCGTTCCAGCCGGACGGCATCGCGGTGACGGGCTTGCCGGCCGCCCGGAGCGCTGCAACCAATCGGTCGATGGAATCGTTGCGGCGGCCGAGGCAGAGCGCGCCCGCGAAATCTCCGGCGCAGACGGTGGCGAGGTCGACGAGATCGGCCATCGCATCGCGCGCGGTGCGATCGGCGGCGAAGCGGCGAAGCGTCCCTTCCGGGGCGGAGCCCTGCGCGACGCGCGCCGATCCGCCGCCCGCCGCCGCGACCACGACATCGAGGCCGGCGTCGCGGAACTGGTAATAGGCCTCGATCAGGCCGGCCGCCTCGGGCTCCTCGCCCGTCCGCTCCGCACCGAGGACAATCAGGACGCGAAGGCCGGGAGGAGACGATGCCCCTCCCGGTCCTTCGTGGACGTCGCTCAAGCCGCCTGCTTGACCGCGGCGTCGGCCTGGAGGAAGGCCAGCAGGTCGGCGTTGATGATGTCGGCGTGCGTCGCCGGCATGCCGTGCGGCAGGCCGGGGTACGACTTCAGCGTGCCGTTCTTCAACAGCTTGACCGAGCGCGCGCCGGTCGTGGTGAACGGGCAGATCTGGTCGTCCTCGCCGTGCATCACCAGCACCGGCACGTCGATCGCCTTGAGGTCGTCGAAGAACTCGGTCTCGGACAGCACGCGCACGCACTCATAGTGGGCCTGGGCGCTGCCCATCATGCCCTGGCGCCACCAATTCTCGCGGATGCCCTCGGAGACCTTCGCGCCGGGACGGTTGAAGCCGTAGAACGGGATGGTGATGTCCTTGTAGAACTGCGCGCGGTTGAAGGCCGTGCCGTTGCGGATGCCGTCGACGATGGCGCGCGGCACGCCGTCGGGATTGTGCGCCGATTGCATGAAGGCGGGCGGGATGGCGCTGATCAGCACGGCCTTGGCGACGCGGCCCTGGCCGAACTTGGCGACATAGCGCGCGACCTCGCCGCCGCCGGTCGAATGGCCGATGTGCACGGCGTTGCGCAGGTCGAGCGCCTTCACGACCTCGAAGGCGTCGGACGCGTAGGTGTCCATGTCGTGGCCCTTGTCGGTCTGCGTCGAGCGGCCGTGGCCGCGGCGATCGTGGGCGATCACGCGATAGCCCTTGCCGAGGAAGAACATCATCTGCGTGTCCCAGTCGTCGGCGCTGAGCGGCCAGCCGTGATGGAAGAACAGAGGCTGTCCGGTGCCCCAATCCTTGTAGAAGATCTCGGTGCCGTCCCTGGTGATGACCTTGCTCATGGCGATACCCCTCTCAAGTGGTTGGCTTGCCTGTTGGCCACAGGAGGATGAGTGCGCATCGGCAAAGGCGCGAGAAAAGCGATGTAAATCGTTGTAAAGGCCGCTCGCTGCGGCCCGCTTCAGGACGCGGTTCCGAGCCCCGGGATTGCCGGCTGCCGGGACAGCCGCTCCAGGACGGCGGGCTGCTCGACGAGCGCGTACGGATCCTCGAAGGGCCGATCGATGCGCGTGCTCTCGCGCAGCGCCTTCAGCTCCTGGCCGCTTTCGTAGACGCGCCCGCGACGCTCGCCTTTGGGCACCAGCAAGCCGAGATCGCAAAGCTTCTTCAGGTCGCGGGAGGCCAGGGCATCCGTGACCTCGGCAAGACGGCGATACCGGGTGTTCGTCATCCTGAGGTCGAGCGCGGCCTCGAACAGGGAAAGCGCCACGCGCTCGGGCAGCTTCTCGCGCCTCACGATCCGGTCGATGCCCTCATAGAGCTTCTCATATTCCTCGTTCCTGCGGATGAGCGCGGCGGCCTGATGGAAGTGCGCCTTCAGGCAGAAGCGCACCCACGGCAGCGCATCGTTTTGCGGATGCCACTTGCCCCGGCCCACCTCGGTCAGCACGGCGTAGTAGTCCTGCGTGGTGCGCCCCAGCCACTCCTCGATGCTGCAGAAGACGGGATGCAGCAGTCCTTCCTGCGCGAGGACCAGTGTCTGCAGCGCGCGCGCCAACCTGCCGTTACCGTCCTTGAAGGGATGGATCATGGTGAGATTGAGATGGACCATGGCCGCGCGCACCATCGGCGACTCGTTGAAGGGTGCGCGGAGATAGTCGACCAGCTCCTCGACCAGACCGTCGACCAGCTCCGCCGGCGGCCCCTCGTAGACGACCTCTTTGGTCGCGCCGTTCACGACATAGATCGAGCCCGGCCGCCACCGACCCGGATTCTTGTCGAGGTCGTGACCGATCATCATGAACTGCAGGCTCTTCAGGAACTGCTTGCTGAACTCGAAGTGCGGGTCCTGCGATGCCTGCAGGATATAGGTCATGGCATCGCGATAGCCTTTGATCGCGAGCCACGTCTCCCGATCCAGGTCCAGGTCCGGCGGGTCGTCGTTTTCGACCGCCGCCAGCACATCCTCCATGCTGGCGTTGATGCCTTCGATGCTGTTGGACGCCCGGATGGCGCGCGCCAGCGTGTTGCGGCGGAGCGCGCCCATCCAGCGCTTGGGGCTGTTCTGCGTGTAGATCCGCAGCCGATCCCGCTGCTCGTGCAGAAGCTTCAGGACCATTTCGTCCGCTTCCGCGAGCCGAGGAGTCTTATAAATCATAGGGTTAAAGATAGGCGGAAACTATCTTTCCACAAGTAATATATTATCTCTTTTTTAGATAGATAATATCTTACTTTCCGACCAGCTCTTTGGCCGCGCGATAGTCCGGCAGGCCGAAGCCTTCGGTGACCTTCGCCAATATAGAAGTGAGCACCCGGCGCCCCTCGGGCGAGCGTCGCGCGAGGCTGGTGGCGGCGCGGAGTTCCCAGGCGAGCGCGCCCTGCGCACGCGCGATCTCGAGCGCCGTCGCGAAAGAGGCGTCGTCGCCCGTCGCCTCGCCGCGCAGGCGATGCAGCTCGGCGAGCAGCCAGGCCTCGCCCGTGCGCGCGCATTGCCCGATCGCCTGATCGATCGCGTCGCGCGCGCCGGTGCGCTGGCCCGCCGCCATCAGCCCGTGCGCGAGGCTTGCGAGGAAGGCGGTCTGGTAAAGGACGAAACCCGCCTCGGCCAAGGTATCGATCGCGCCGCGCAATCCGTCGAGGCCGGCCGCGACCTCGCCGCGCCGGATCCTGATCTCGCCCGCGAAGCCGTCGGCATAGGTCTTCCAGACATCGAGCGAATGGGTGCGCGTCTGCTCGTGCAGCATCGCGGTGTAGCGCTCGGCGAGAGCGAGATCGCCCGCCATCAGCGCCACGGGACAGGCCGCATCGGACAGCACGTGCGCGAGCGTCAGCGTGTGATGCACCGAGGCCGCCTGCTCGACCGTGTCCGCGATCTCGCGCAGCGCCTGGTCGGCCAGGCCCTGCAGCCAGAGCACGCGGGCGAGGGTGATGCGCGCCACCAGCCGCTGGTCGTACTGGAAGCGCGCCACGTGCGAGCGCTGCGCCGGCGCCACGTAGCGATCGAGCATGCGGTCGACATGCTGGCGCGCGCCGGCGAGATCGCCCAGCAGATGCAGCGAGCGGGCGCACATGCGATCGCCGATCCGCTCCTCCGACGGCGCGCGCATCTCCTTGGCAAGGCCGGCGAACCTCTCGGCGAGCGCCAGCGCCTCGCGCGGCGCGCCGCTGTTGGTGCGATCGACCCAGAGTGCCCACAGCGCGCGCTGCTGATAGTCGCGGTCGCCGATCTCCTCGGCGAGCCGCAGCGTCTCGCGCCAGGCCGCCGCGCCGCTCGCGAGGCCCGCGATGGCGCGCATCTGCGGCCAGCCGAGCGCGCTCTGCAATTGCATGCGCCGCCGCGGCTCCTGCGTAGGCAGGCGATCGAGCGTGGCGAGCGCGCGCGCCACGCGGCCCAGGCACTCGTCGACCAGCGAGAGCTGGAACCACAGCGGCACGGCGGTCGCGGTCAGCGCCACGGCGAGCGCGCCGTCGCCCGTGCCGGAGAAGGCCCAGTCGAGCGCCGCCCGCAGATTGTCGAGATGGGCGGCATAGTCGTCGAGCCATTCGTTGGCGGGCCGTGCTTCCCACTCGGCCTCGGCGCGCTCGAAGATGCCGCGATAGTGATCGGCGTGGCGTGCGGCGATCCGGTCCGCCTCGCCGCTCGCCGCGAGCTGCTCGAACGCGTAGGCGCGCGTCGTCTCGAGCAGGCGGTAGGACGCGGCCTCGCCCGCGAAGCTCGCCGTCACCAGCGACTTGGCCACGAGATTGGCCAGCGCCTCGTCGAGCGCGGCATGGGACGAGGATGGCGACGAGGTCTCGTCACCGGCCACGGCGTGCGCCGCCTCGAGCGAGAAGCCGCCGTTGAAGACGGCGAGGCGCCGGAACAGCGTCTGCTCGGCGGGCGACAGCACGCCATAGCTCCAGTCGAGCGTGGCGCGCATGGTCTGGTGCCGGGCGAGCGCGGTACGACGGCCGCGCGTCAGCACCTCGAAGCTGTCCTTCAACGACGCCGCCAGGCCGCGCAGGCCGAGCGTGTCGATCCGCCCCGCCGCCAGCTCGATCGCGAGCGCGATGCCGTCGAGGCGGCGGCAGATCTCCGTCACGACGGGCGCGTCGGCGTCGGCGAGCGTGTAGCCGCCGAGGCAGGCGGCGGCGCGCTCGACGAAGAGCTGCACCGACGGAAAGGCCAGCGCCTCCGCCGCGCCGATCGCCGGCGTCGTGGCGGGCGGCAGGCCGAGCGGCGGCAGGCGTTCCACCCATTCGCCCTTGATGCGCAACGGCTCGCGGCTGGTGGCGAGGAGGTGCAGGCCGGGCAGGTTCTGGCTGAGCCGCTCGGCGAGAGCGGCGGCGGCTTCCACCAGATGCTCGCAACTGTCGAGCACGATCAGCAGGCGTTTGCCGCGCAGCAGGTCGGCGATGTCGGTCACCGACGGATCGGCGCGGCCGGGCAGGCCGAGCGCGCGCGCCATGACGCTGACGATCAGGCCGGCGTCGCTCACCGAGGCGAGGTCCACGAGGGCGATGCCGTCGGGATAGGACGCCGCCATCGCCTGCGCCGCGGCCAGCGCCACCGTCGTCTTGCCGATGCCGCCGGGGCCGACGATGCTGACCAGGCGGCGTTGCGGCATCTCGCGGCAGAGCGAGGCGATGGTCGCGTCGCGGCCGAAGATCTGCTGCGCGGGCTCGGCCGCCTTGGCCTCGGCGCGAACGGCCGCCGCCTCCGCGCCCGGCGTGAGCGGGGCCACGAAGCAATAGCCGCGGCCGGCCACGTTCTCGATGAAGCGCGCATCGACGTTGCGGTCGCCGAGCGCCTTGCGCAGGGCGCCGATATGGACGCGGAGATTGGCCTCCTCGACATGGGTGTCGGGCCAGGCGGCGGCCATGAGCTCGGCCTTGGAGACGATCTCGCCGGCGCGCGCGACCAGCAGCAGCAGCAGGTCCATCGCCCGCCCGCCCAGCCGGACCGGACGGCCCTCCTCCAGCAGCATCCGTCGCGCGGGGATGACCGCGAAGGAGCCGAACGCCAGTCGTTGCTCGTCCACGCACGGAATCTAGCACGTCGCACAGCGTGTGATCCTGCACGCCGCCGTCTTTTGACGCCGCGTTCACGCTCCGCTCACGCCCTCTCAGGCACAGAGGTTGCTCGACAGGGGCATCGGCGAGGGGCACGGACGATGGATCAGCTTCAGAAACGCCGCCTGCTGGCGGCAGGCATCGCGGACGAGCAACAGGCGGCGCGGCGCGACCGCATGGTCACGCGCCTGCTGGCCGCGGTGGCGATCGCGCTCGGCCTGGCGGTCTTCTTCACGGCCGAGGACCGGCTCACGCCGGAACAGCGCTTCGGCTTCTTCGAGGCGACCTTCACCTCGCCGTAGGACGCGCCGCGGCTACTGCCGCTCGCCGTCCTCCCACACGCCCTCGCTGCGCTGGCCGTTCCTGATGACGGCGCCGCGGCCGTTCTTCTTGTCGTCCTTCCACTCGCCCTCGTAGCGCGTGCCGTCGCCCCAGGTGTAGGTGCCGCGGCCCTCGCGCTGGTCGGCCTTCCACTCGCCCTCGTAGCGGTCGCCGTTGGTCCAGGTGTAGATGCCGCGGCCGTCCTTCTTGTCGTCCTTGTACTCGCCCTCGTAGCGGTCGCCGCTAGCGAAGGTGCAGGTCACGGCGCCGTTGCGGTCGTCGTTGCGGAACCGGCCGATGCAGCGGCTGCCGTCGGTATAGACGACCACGCCGCGGCCGTTCAGCTGGCCGTCGTGGAACTCGCCCTCGTAGCGCGAGCCGTCGGCATCCTGCGAGAAGCCCAGCCCCTCCATCTTGCCGCGCGCGAACGTGCCCTCCATGCGCTGCGTGGGCTTGCCGCGCTGGCTCCATTGCACGACGCCGCGGCCGTCGGCATAGCCGCCGACGCAGGCGCCCGACCAGGCGACGGTCTCGTTGGGCTCGATCTCGTCGTCCCACACCTTGCAGCCGCTGCGGGGATCGACGAGCCAGCCGCTCTCGGCCGAGGCGGCGAGAGGAGGAAGCAGGATCGCCAGCGCGGCGGCGAGGAACGGTCTCATGGCCGGGGGCGCGCCGGCCCGCAGTCGAGGCCGCGCACCGCGCGCAGCGAGTTGGCGGTGTTCTCGGCCTTCCACATCTGCTGCAGCGTCAGCCCGCTGTAGGAATAGCGGAACAGGCGCGGCGTGGTCTTCATGCTGATCCGCACATAGTAGTCCTTCGACAGCTTGTCGGGGTCCTTCTCCGCCTCGTGGTCGTCGGCCACGCCGCGGCAGCCGCCCAGCGCCGTGTCGTGGAGCTGGAGCAGGTAGAAGTTGGGACTGTCGTCGCCGACATAGACCTCGGCCAGGCGGAGCGTGCCGTCCATCAGCTCGTAGCGCAGGAAGCCCTGCGTGGGCGCCCGGTCGGGCCCGCGCGGCGTGCGGTCGACGACGGTGAGGTCCTTGACCTCGAGCGTGAGTGCTGCGTCCTTCAGCTCGAGCGGCAGGATCTCGGCGCCGGCCCGGGAGGCGACGCCGGCACTCGCCGCGACGAATGCCAGAAGCAGGATCGGGAGTCGCAAGATGATGTGTCCCCGTCGAAGGTTGCAAGGGAGTACGATAGCGCGCCGGCGGCGAATGTGCTGCCTTTTCCACCGGCGACGGGATAGGATGGCTCATCGCTGGCCCGTACTCCCGAGCGCCGGCGGCTGAGAGACTGCGGCATCGGTTGCAACCAAGAATGTCCCGCGCTCCCGCTCGAATCTTCGAGAAGGAGCACGGCCATGGACCGTGGTCTACGGGCGCAGCTCAGCCCCAACGAGCGATCGACCCTGCAGCTGGTGTCGCGGATGAGGCAGGCCGACCAGGAGCCGCTCAGGCTCCAGGATCTGCGGCAGCTTTCGGCGTTGCGCCTGATCGAGCATCTCGACGGCGGCTGGAAGCTCACGCCCATGGGCCGCGCGCGGCTCATCGGGAACCAGCGCGACACGCACTGAGGCCGCTGCCGATTGCCGCCACAATCGGCGAGCAATCAAGGCGGCATGACCTCACCGGATCTCCTGCGGCGCGATGCCGTAATGGACGCCAGGGCCGACGCCATCGTGCACGCCGTGGGCGGCATCGCGGGCGTGGGCGCCTCGGTCTTCCTGCTGGCGAAGGTGCTGCTCGCGCCCGTCGGCGGCCAGGTGGCGCCGGTCGCCGTCTATCTCGCGGGGCTGCTCGCCATGCTGGGCTGCTCGGCGCTCTACAATGTCTGGCGCTCGTGTCCGTGGCGGAGCTGGCTCCGGCGGCTCGACCATGCGGCGATCTTCGTGATGATCGCCGGCACCTACACGCCGCTCGCCGCGAAGCTCTCCGCCGGCTGGCGCGAGGGGCTGCTGGCCACGGTGTGGACGGCGGCGGCAAGCGGCGTCGCGCTCAAGCTCTGGCGGCCGCACCGCATCGAGGCGATCTCGGTGGCGCTCTATCTCGTGCTGGGCTGGATCGGCGTCGCGGCGCTGGGCGAGCTCATGAGCTCGATCGCGCCCGGCACGCTGGGGCTGCTGCTGGCGGGCGGCGTGGTCTATTCCGCCGGCCTGGTCTTCCATCTCGCGCGCGGCTGGCGCTACCAGACCGCGCTGTGGCACGCCTGCGTGCTGGTCGCGGCGTCGTTCCACTATCTCGCGGTGCTGTCGCTCGTCGAGGCGTGAGGCTGCGGCCTCAGGTCCGCGCCGGCAGGGCGACGCCCAGCTCCTTCAGCACGCCTTCCAGCACGCGCACCGAGGCGTCGGGATTGGTCGGGCAGTCGGCGATGGCCTGGCCGGCGCGCGGCACGGGCGGCTTGCCGTCGGAAACGGCCTTGCGATAGGAGGCGGTGAGGTCGCGGCAGTATTTCACCATGGCCGGCGACTGGGCCTCGGCCGTCCCCGCGAGAAAGACGGCCCCTGCCGCCAAGAGCAAACCCGACCTCGTCATGTCTCGCTCCGCTCCGTGTCTCGCCGCGATTGGAGCAGGCCCCGGCGGGCGTCGCGTTGATCCAGGTCAACCTCGCGGCCCGTCAGCCGGCCTCGTCCATGTCGCGCCACCGGCGCCAGTGCGTGGGATCGACCTGGACGGTCCCGCCCGCCTCGTCGACCCAGCCGCCGGGCGCGCGGTAGCACGGGAAGGCGAGCGCATGGACCTCGTCCTCGATGACGCTGAGCTCGAGCTTGCGGCCAAAAGGAGCAGAGTCGATCGGTTGCCAGTCGCTCATCGGCTACCCCCTTTCCAGGGGACGGAGCCTAGGCGCCGGGCGGCCGGCCAGCCTTGATGCAGGTCAATCGCCCGCGCGCTGCGCCTCAGAAGCGGACGGCGAAGCCCGCGCCCACGAGGAAGTCGTCGGCCGCGCCGTTCAACCCCACGCCCGCGCGCGCATCGACGGCGACGTTGTCGGAAAGGAACCACACCGCGCCGCCCACGGCGTAGTGGCGCGCGGCGGTCGAGGCGAGGCCGCCCATCGGATAGTAGGCGTCCCATTCGGCGAACAGCTCGAGCGAGGCCGTCGCCTGGAAGGTGCCGGTGAGGCCGGTCGCGAGCTCGTGGCGGATCGCGCCCAGCCCGTCCTTCACCTGGTTGTTGGCGATCAGCATCTCGATGCCGAGGCGATCCTCGATCACCTCCCAGGCGAGATCGAGATTGAGGCCCGGCAGCACCGCGCCTGCGCTCACCGAAGGCGTGCCGGTCGGCACCGTCATCTGCGGGATCAGCGCGACGGCCGGCCACACGCCATGCTGATGGGCCAGCGCGACCTTGGCGCCGAGATAGAGATCCTGCGCGCCACTCGTCTGCTGCCCCGCCTGCTGCTGGGCGATGAAGCTCTGGCCGACGCGCAGCTCGAACCAGTCGGCGAAGGCGCCGGCGCGCAGCAAGGTCTCGGGCGCGGTGAGCGTCGTGTGATCACCCGCCTTGCTCGACCAGGTGACGCCGCCCTCGAGCACGAAGCGCCCCAGCC
>Ga0335083_10004623_pt1 | contig 17491 bp, 12 predicted proteins | sample Lox_Sample_42_FD_206716 | JGI IMG/M metagenome (GOLD analysis project Ga0335083, IMG submission 206716) | Soil microbial communities from Loxahatchee National Wildlife Refuge, Florida, United States - Lox_Sample_4.2 | ecosystem: Environmental > Terrestrial > Soil > Wetlands | place: USA...
TTGTCGTCTTTGGATGCTGATTTCCTTTTTTCTTCGACTTCCCGGGGAGCGGGGGGCGATGTTCCCGTGATTCGCCACACGGCATCTATAAATTGCTCGGCCGTCAGACGTCGGGCCAACGGCCCGCGGAAAGAAGGCGCATCGGTTCCTGTACTTGCCGCCGTCTCCACACACCGGGCCTGATAAATTTGCGACGTGGTGATGAGCCGCAAAGTTTTCTTCAGGTCGTAACCGCTGTCGACCAACTGGCAGGCGAGATAATCGAGCAGATCGGCACTCCAGGGGGCGCCGTCCATGGCGTCGACGGGATGGATAATGCCCCGGCCCAGCAGGCGCTGCCAGAGACGATTGACCAGCGTGCGCGGCAGCCGACCGTTGCGCGAATCGGTAATCAGCGCGGCCAATTGCTCCAGCCGCTGTTTGCGCGGGACGTTGGCATCGATGGCGCCCAACTCCGGGAAGATGAACGCCGGGGAAGCGGTTTTGCCCGTCGGCACGTCGCAGCGATACATCTCCAACGGCTTATCGGCAATGACCGAGGCCAGACCCCAGGAATCGGTCAGCTTCCATTCATCGATGAAGCTGTCGTGGCAGGAGGCGCATTTCAAGTTCACGCCTAAAAATACTTGTCCCACGTTTTGCGAAAATTGCAACTCCGGCGACTGAGCGGCGCTGACATTGCCGCGCCACTCGATGCCCTTGATAAAACCTTGTGATTCCGGCAACGGGGCGATCAGTTCGCGCACGAACTCGTCGTACGGCTTGTTTTGCAAGAGCGATGCATACAGCCACTGCGTAATTTGTTTGCGGCCGCCGTCAATGTACCCGGTGCCGGTGTAATCGTTCCGCAATAAGTCGTTCCAGAACGTCAGCCAATGATCGGCATAGGCGACATTGTTGGTGAGCAGTTGATCGACCAGCCATTCGCGCTTGTTCGGCGATTGATCGGCCAGGAATTCGTCCAATTGCTGCGGCGTGGGCAGCAGGCCAATTAAATCGAGATACACGCGGCGGGCGAAGGTGGCATCGCCAACCACCGGCGGAAACGACAAGCTCTGTTTGGCAAAATAAGCGTCAACAAACCGATCGATGGGATGTACACGCCCGGCCACGACCGGCGGCAGTTCCGGCGGCTTTAAATCCAACAAATCGTCGGCCCAAACGGCCGGCAACGCCAGCAACAGCAAGGGGATAGTTCGCAGCAGAAGACGCATTGTGGGCAAAAAAAGAAGTCGGGCGATAGTAGTTGCACCACACTCAAGCTGTTATTATGACATTGCTCCTGGGCAATTTACAACCTGTGTGAATGAGCGGTAGTGCGTCAGTCTAATCCTGGGAATTTTTTGAGCCGCGTTCATTCATCATACCCATGCCGAAGTTCACTTTCTTACCGTCAAGGCTCCACAATTTAACGATGCCCTCGCTGGTCTTTCCTTCGTCAACCAGCAATTGAACTTTTCGCATGATATTGGCCGCTATCTCAATTGCTTGTGATGGCCTCATTAAAATGTTGATACTTTTGGGGGTCTTGTGAATGCGGTAGCAACGGACAGGCAATTGGCCCTGGTTTTTGTGAATGGCGCGGGCTTTCGGCGGTAATTTCATTTTGGCTTCTCCAGTTGACGATTGCGGGGGAATGAGCCATTATTATTACATGCCTAAACGCTCAAGCAAGCCCCAGAAAGACACCCAGCAGCTAGCGCGCTCCGTTCTGGACCAAATTGTGCCGGACGCGGAGAAGCCGCCAGAGAAGAACCCGGCGGCGGTGGCGCTTGGCAGACTTGGCGGGCTGAAGGGTGGTAAAGCACGGGCGGAAAAACTTTCTGCTGCCCGTCGCAAGGCAATTGCGACAAAGGCCGCTGCGAAGCGATGGGCATTTAAACAGTAGACCGCCTCTTTACGAATAGCGGATATTTTTGGTCAGAAAAATTAAGCTGCTCGCGTTTAACTAGCCCTTCTTCGATTCCCTTCATTATCACGTATGGTTGCAAAAGCGGGTTGTCGAAGTGATACCGCCAGCGATACTCCCCTCCCATTCGTGACAGAACTTTGATGTCGCAGAATCGTTTCAGGTGCGACATAAACCGATCAGTCGTAAATTCACGTTTTTCAATGAGTGACAGCGGTTCGACTACGTCGTTTGGTTGGAAATATCCAAACTCGTCGCAGTCGGCCAATGCGCACGCCAATAACACCTGTTTGTGAAGGGTGTTTTTCTTAGTGCTGTATGTCGCCTCATCATATTTATGCCTAATCGACTCGTCAGTCTGGCCAATCGCTGCTTTTAGCGCTGCACTTACATTGTGCTTTGATACTGCTAGTTTTTGCTCATCAAGGGCATTTCGACCGGCATTCAATGCAAGCAAATGTGTGTAATGGGGAAGTCCACGAGAAAGCCCAGCGATTTCTTCAAGGGCGTCTTCTTTGATTGTCATGCTGACTTCTGAAAGCCCTTTTTGGACAATAGTAATTAACTCCTTAAATGGCATTCTGGGCAGATGCACTTGCGCTAGGCACCGTTCGATTGACCGATGGTCGTCGATTAGCCCGGTGACGTTCTCGGCAACTCCGATAAGGATAATTGTGACGAGCACTTCTCTGTCAGAGAATAATTTGATCGTGTCCGCCATCATCCGCCGTACATCAGGATTGCTCACTTTATCAAACTCGTCCAGGATTACATAAACGATGCCGTTGCGGGATAGAGGCTCCAGTCGCTTTCGCACATCCCGTGGCGTTACTGGATTATCGCTGTCCAGTACGTCTAGGTCGGAAAATTCATTGTCACTAGCATCGTCAGGTTCGTTCGGCGATTCGCCGTCACCTGTGCTGACAATATCTGCGTATTCTTCATTGATCTGGACAAACATTTCTCGCCAAAGTGACGAGAAGTCGTCGCTTGAATCACAGTTTATAAGGGGCGCAATGATTGGAGTATCTTCGATGGCCTTCAATCTCGTCTTGAGAACTTGCCCCAACGATGTCTTTCCAACGCCAGCTTCGCCGTAAAGCACGACGTGTTTACCTGGCTGATTTATGGCATCAACCACTTCCCTGATCTGCGTCGTTCGCCCTTGAAACAAGTCATCCTTCTTTATGGGGGATGAGGGCTTGAACATTTTCCCCAATTGCAAGGCAAGTGTTTGATAGTCTGGCTCTTGCGACGATTTTTGCTGGACCATTGCTATCGCTCCGTTTATCAACCAACATCATACAACATCATCAAATATTATCAAATAATTCATCCGACCGCAAGATATTGTGTTGACAATGCTTGAGCGGTCACGTATATTATGGGCATGAAACAACTCACCAAAGAACAACGCTGTGCCGTGATTCGTTGCCTTGTCGATGGTTGCTCGATTCGGGCAACCAAGCGGATTACTGGTGTTTCCTTCAACACCATCCAGAAGCTCACCCGCGACTTGGGCGAAGCCTGCTTGGAATTCCAAAATCAGGTTTTCCGCAATCTGACCTGCCAGCGCGTGCAGTGCGATGAAATCTGGAATTACTGCTACTGCAAAGATAAGAACATTCCCGACGAAATGCGCGGTGAAGCGGGCATCGGCAGCATGTGGACCTGGACCGGCATGTGCGCCGATACGAAACTGATTTTCGCGTGGCAGCTTGGCTCCCGCGATGCCGCCAATGCCTACCGGTTTATGTCGAGCGTTTCAGAGCGACTGGCAAACCGAATTCAATTGACGACCGACGGCAACCGGGTCTACTTGGATGCAGTCGAAAATTACTTCGGCAGCAAGATTGATTACGCCATGCTGATTAAATTGTACGGCAACGATGAGAAGCCAGAGAACCGCTACAGCCCTGGAAAGTGCCTGGGTGCGAAGAAGCAAGCTGTGATGGGCGAGCCGGACCCGGAATTCATTTCGACCAGTTATGCCGAACGTCAAAATCTCAATATCAGAATGCAAAACAGAAGATACACGAGGCTAACCAACGCTTTCAGCAAGAAAGCCGATATGCTGGCCTACAGCATCGCCATCATGTTCATGTATCATAACTTTGTGCGGATTCACCAAACCCTACGCAGCACGCCAGCGATGAAAGCCGGCGTCACAGACCATAAGTGGTCGATTGAGGAAATGGTCGATTTGCTGCCAATTTTGAGCTACAACACCCGGCCTAAAAAGGCAGGCTGATTAGACTGACGCACTACCGAATGAGCGGCGCCGTCTGAAATCGGCAATCGATTCGAAATAAGATAGCCCGCACTGCCCGCCAATTTCAAAAAAACACAACGAAGGTGCTACAATGTGTGGGAAAATCTCGGGAACGCTGCTGGCGATCATCCTGACAACGTTGATTGCTCCCAGAATTTTTGCGGACGACAAAGACGTTTTGCTGCAGGACAATTTTGCGACGCTCGACCCCGGTTGGTCAAATAACAGCAACGTTCTGCACGTCGACAAGAACCAGCTCATCATGCAACTGCCCAATAAGCAGGATACGTTCGATAGTTTATACAAGGCAAACGTGTTTGGTGATGCCGACATCAGCGTGGATGTGCAAATGATGAATGGGGGTGATGGAACCGAATATGCGGGCCCCATTTTTTGGGCCACGGATATAGACAACGAATATGTGGTCAGAATTGAAGAGGACGGACAGTTTAGCGTAGGACGATATTCCAACGGTAAGCTGCTGTTCCCTGTGACCTGGCGGGCCAACGACAGCATTAGTAAAGGACTGACCAAACCGACTACGATTCGCGTGGTGACTAAAGGCACGTCGGCGACCGTTTACGTCAACGGAAAGGAAGCGATTACGTTCAAGCGGCAGCCGCCCGACGGCGGCGGCTTCATCGGCGTCGAAGGGAGTGCGTCGGGCAAAAGCGCTTACGCCTGGGAATTTTCCAATCTGGTCGTCAAAAAGCCTGCTCCTTAAAACACCCGCCGCCAGCGGCTTCACGGTGGAGATGCTGGAGGAGCGATCATCTCCGCAACATGTTGGCAATCTCATGAAACTTCCCGAACTGCTGGAACACTGTCACGTAAAGGCCGGAAAAAAATTCCGGTTGAAAGATCACGATCCGTCCTGGGCAGGCGACCCGAAAATTGAAAAGGACGAGCGCAAAGAGTACGCCAAGGATTTGCTAACGGAGGATGTCTCTTCCTTGGCCGAGGCCCAGGGGGTGTTGTACGCCGCCAACACGTGGTCAATTTTGGTGGTGCTGCAAGCGATGGATGCGGCCGGCAAAGACGGCATTATCAAGCACGTGATGTCGGGCGTGAATCCGCAGGGCTGCCAAATTTTCAGCTTCAAGCAGCCGTCGGCCGAGGAACTGGACCATAATTTTTTGTGGCGCTGCATGGTGCGGTTGCCGGAGCGCGGAAAGATTGGAATTTTCAACCGCTCGTATTACGAAGACGTGCTGGTCGTGAAAGTGCATCCGGAGTTTTTGGCCGCCCAGCGCATTCCCGACGCCAAAATTGACAAAGATTTTTGGAACGGCCGGTACGAGGACATCAACTGCTTTGAACGGCATTTATCGCGCAACGGAACGAAGATCGTCAAGTTCTTTCTGAACATTTCCAAGGAAGAGCAGCGGAAGCGGTTTTTGGACCGCATCGACGAGAAAGACAAGCACTGGAAAATCTCGCCGTCCGACATTACGGAGCGCGAGCATTGGGACGAATACATGGACGCCTTCGAGCAGTGCATCGAAGCCACCAGCACCGATTGGGCGCCGTGGTACGTGATTCCGTCCAATCACAAATGGGTCAGCCGCGCCTTGGTAGCCAACATTTTAGTAAAGACCATCGAATCGCTGGGGCTGAAGTATCCGGAAGTGACCGCGGACAAAATGAAGGCCATTGAAGCGGCGAAAAAACAGTTGGAGAAGGAAAAAGACTAACGACCGGCCACAGGCTGCGGACCGCACTTTAGCTGCGCTGGCTGGCTCGCCGACGGCGACGAGGGAACCATGCAAAAGCGGGCGTGGTTAAAACCAGCAGCACGATCGACGCCGGCTCTGGAGCGGGGATGCCCGTGCCATGGTTGGCCGCAAGAAACTTTTCCAACGCCTGCACGTCGGCGCTGTTGAATTTGCCGTCGCCGTTGACGTCGCCGATGGCTGTCACTTGCGCAGCCGTCAGATTATAGGCCAACTCGTAAGCCGGTAAATTGGCCAGGGCGGCGATCATCGCCGAGACGTCGGAGGCGTTCACTTGCTGATCGCGATTCATATCGCCCGGCGGCACGACCACGTAATCGGCCACGACCGGCAGGTGGTCGGTATCGGTCGTCAGATCGTTCAAAATCGTGCTTCGATTGGAAAGATCTGGCAACGCCGTGTTGGAACTATCTGTTACAGCACCACCGTAGCCAACCGAGCCGTTGTTTCCAAACGGCGTGAGCGTATTGGCGACGAGCTGCGTTCCCGGCAATGTGACCGTGGGGCTGGTGACCAGCTGTAAATCGAAGCGGGCCGTTAGATCTGTCGCCGACTCGGATAGCAATGGCCAATAAACTGAATTGGCGGACTGAGAATTTTCGACGAAATTGTTCCCTGGATTGGCCGTGTCGATGGCCTGGCCGGGGGAAGGAGTGCTGTTGATCATCGTCTGGTATGCCGCCTCGCTGCTGCCTCCCGTCAAGTTATAATCTCCGGTGTATATGATGTGGGCGTTGGTTGGCAAATTCGAGGCGTCGCTGCGAATATCCTGCGCTTCAATGTTACGGCGAGTGGCATTACTGGAGCCTGAAGATGCTTTGGCATGGCTCACGTATAAATAGAAGTCGGTGTATGCAGCACCGCCCTTTGGTTGGAGTTCGTACCGGATTGGCGCACGGGCTTCTCCACTGCCACCCAGGTGGTTTGGGATGATGTCGGCAGGAGCCACCTCGGCGACCGTTTTCGTATTGTAAATCAAACCGCTGGGACCGTTGCCCGTGCTGTTTCCATCCGACGGGTCGATGGTGGTGTCGTAGTTATAGGTGCCGGCGCCATAGATAGAATTCAGTTGCCCGGTAATATAACTCAGCGTCTGAGAAATCGTTTCGCTGCCACCGCTGGTGGTGTAGTTCAGTTCCTCCAGAGCCAACACGTCGATGGGCTGGGCGTGGCCGACGGGATTGGATGGGGTGACTCCCAAATGCTCTTGGCCGATGGCTTGCAACACGGCGGTCAAACCGGGCCCTGCGTCCGGTCCACCCATGTCGCCCACAGCTCCGCCAGTGTCGGCATCGATGTTGTACGTTACAATTCGCAGCGTTTGACCGTGTGCCGTAACAGCAGTGGCGCTGCAAAACGAAAGGGCCAACAGAGCGTGAGTCAAAAGATGCGATTTCATACCATACGAAAAACCGCTCGGGAGTTGCCCATATCCCGATGCCTTTTTCGAACCTGTTCCAGAATGATGTTCAAATCGAAGTAGGCACCTGTTAACCTAGCAGTATACCATAAGAGTCGCAATCTTTTGCATTTATTTGCACGTAGGTGGAGCATCCCAAATGATGCTGGCCATGGGGGCGTTAATTTGGCCGCGCGCAGGGATGCGTTTCCATTACGCAGACCGGTCATGTAAAAAGCAACGAGTCTAATGACGTCGACCGACGCCGTTCGAGGCGAAATGAATGCCGCTCAACGCCGACGGCGAATCCGCCGTACGAAAGCGGGCATGGCAAGTGCGAGCAAAACCACTGATGCCGGCTCAGGAGCGGGGATGCCCGTGCCATGGTTGGCCGCAAGAAACTTTTCCAACGCCTGCACGTCGGCGCTGTTGAATTTGCCGTCGCCGTTGACGTCGCCGATCAACGTAACCTGTTGAGCGGAGAGCCCCGTGGTCGCTTCATAAGCGGAAAGATTGTTCAAGGCGGTGATCATGGCCATAATGTCGGAGGCGTTCACTTGCTGATCGCGATTCATATCGCCCGGCGGCACGACCACGTAATCGGTCACCGATTTTCCGTAGGTTACCGCACTGGGGCCATTTCCAAACGGCGTCAGGGTATTGGTCACCAGTTGCACCCCCGGCAACGTGATGGTCGGACTGGTCACTAGCTGCAAGTCATCACGATAATCCAGCTTTTTTGCCGTCTCGGAGAGCAGTGGCCAATACTGAGATGCACTGGAGCTGTCAGTCCAGCTATTGTCCGGATCAGCCGTGTCGATGGCATTCCCTGGCGATGCGCTGCTGTAGGCAATCAACGTTTGATAAGTTTGCTCGGAGCTGTCATTGATATTCCAATCTCCGGTGTAAACGATGTGGGCAGTCTCCAGGCTGCTGTTCAGACTGTTGTTCAGGCTTTTGGCATTGGCACGAACATCTTGTGCTTCGACATTGCGCCGCATGGCACTAGTCGTGGGATCGGAGCCATCCGATTTTGCGTGATCAACATAGACGTAGAAATCAGTATACGCAGGACCGGCAACACCGTTGACCAGGGGCGCCAGCTTAAACCGCATTGGCTCACGTGCCTCACCATTACTGCCGAAATTGGTGTTGATGAGTGAGACCCCAAGATCGGCCACCGTTTTGGTGTTGTAAATGAGCCCGCTGGGACCGCCGCCGGTGCTGCCCGTGGTGGGATCGACCGTGCTAGCATCTGCCACAGCATATTGGGCAACGTTGCTTAGGCCGATGCTTTGATAATAGGAATTGAGTTGATTGACGATAAAGGTCTCAGTAAGTGGCACGCTTGAGCCATTGGAATCCAACTCTTCCAAAGCCAGCACATCGAGCGGCTGGGCATGACCGGTATTGGATCCATTGGGTCCCAGGTGCTCTTGGCCAATGGCTTCCAAAACGGGGATCAGGCCCGGACCAGCGTCGGTACCGCCCATTTGGCCAGTCTGGCCACCGGTATCGGCATCCAGGTTGTAGGTTGCAATTCGCAGTGTTTGGCCCTGGGCCGTAACCGCAGCGGATGCGCAGAAAAACGAAAAGGCTAACAGGGAGAGAGTCAGAAGATGCGATTTCATACCAAACGAAAAACCGCTCGGAGTTGCCTAGATCCCGAGGCCATTGCCGAACCTGTTCCAGAATGATGTTCAAATCGAAGCTCAAGTATCTTTTAACTTAACAGCAGGCTACATGGGCCGCAATCCATTTTACCCTAGTGAAATAAAACTGATCGACTAGCCGATCATTTCGGGGGATGGCGACAAACCAATCTCCCTACGATAGAAGGGGTTTGATTGCGATCAGGCGGCTTTAATGCAACCAGGCTTTGCGAATGTGTTTGGCGCTGCAGGTAGACGCAAGCTAACAAAAAACTGCCAATTCGTTGGCGCTCATCGCCAATCGCCGCTGAGTTCGAAGGCCGCCCAATAAAACGGAGGCAGGCGTTTTTGGGCGTCGGCCGGCACGTCGTCGATAGCCAGGCCCCGGTGCACGCCTTCGCGCATCATTTTCAATTGGGCTTCACGCAATGCCTCAACGCGGCTCATTTTCTTTTCCCATAAGTTCTCGTAAAAATCGACCATCAGGTTGCGCGAGGCGTCGTCGCTGACTTTCCACAGCGTGGCCACCGTGGAGCGCGCCCCGGCCACTTGAAAGGCGCGCTGCATGCCGAGCAATCCTTCGCCGCCGGCCGTTTGGCCCAGGCCGGTTTCGCAGGCCGATAAGGTCACCAGTTCGACATGGCTTAAGTCGAGCGACGAAACTTCCAACGCGGTCAAAATGCCGTTGTCCTGATTCGGCTCCGGAGGCAGATTCGCCCCAGCCAGCACCAGGCCCGAAAGCAAGCCGGGGTGGTAACCAGAAATTTGATTTTCCTGGCGAACCGTGGGAACGGAAACGGCGGGCTGTTGCTCGACCAGCGGTTTGCGGGTCAGTTCGTAGTCAGCGATATCGCCACCGGCCGCCGGCTGTACGCGCAGGCGGACTTTGGTGCCTACCGGTCCGCGCACTAGGTTGATGACCTGTACTAGGCTTTTTCCGTCCAACAGCACGAAGTCTTCGTTGCCGGAGGCGACGGCCAGAATTTGATCTTCCGGCTTCAATCGACCGTCCAGTGCGGCCGGACTGCCGGCCATCACTTCAGTCACTTTAATTTTGTTGTCGTCCAGCCGTAAGCTGGCCCCCAGGCCGACGATTTGGGAAGACGAATTCGCGGCGGCCACTTTCACCGGCGACGGGGCCGCGTGACCGAAGCCCTTCTCCAGCGGCGCCGACAGGACGGACTTCAGATCTTCGGGAGCAAAAAATCCGTGCGTGGCAAAGTGCAAATACGCATAGTGCGGCGCGTCATCACGGACATTGGTTTTGGTGGCTTCCGCTTTGCGCAACACTTTCACTTTGGCGTCGGGATGCGTTTGATCGAAAGAATCGCGAACCGCCAAAATTTCCGGTCGCGTGCCGTCCAAACTGGGCCACGCCTTGGACACGCCCGACCGAATTGCCGGCAAGTCGGGCGTGGCTTGGGCCAACGCCGAATCAGCGGGTTTGCCCGCCGCGGCACTGAAATCGACATCGCCCACCAGCAGCAACGGTCCGGCGGCGGCTTGAGGCGGGGCCGAGGTCATCAGTTCCGGCAACATTTGCGGCACGGGCACGGTGGCGATGGCGTAATCTTCCAGCAAGTACGCCCCGTCTTTGTCGCCGGGCAGCGCCGACCAAGGAATTTGATTCAGCGATCCGTCGGGCGAGACGAGGACGGTGTGGACGCTGTCCAGGCGCTTTTCCAACGGTTCCCACACCAAGCGCCGGAGGATAACGCCGGGCTGTTCCTCGGCCGCTTTGCCGGCGATTTGTCCGCAATGCACTTCGCGCCACTGCTGGACCGCGGCATCGATGGGGCCGATCAACCCCAAATCGATCAGGGCCACCGGCCGATCCGCGCGGATGACAAAGGCGGCCAGTCGCTGTTCCCAATGGGTTTTGATTTTGCCGCCGGATTGTTTTTCGTCCACACGGCGATTGAACTGCAACAGATCGATCAGGGCGACATCGGTGGGCAAGCATTTGGCCAGATCGTCGGGGGTGAGCCTGGCTTGCGACCGAAGTCGCTGAAAGTCGGCGCTGGTGCTGCTGAACTGCTCTTCCAACGTTTCTTTTTGATGAGTGAGCTTGACCAGATTTTCGCGCCAAGCATCGCGCTGTTGCGGATCTGGAACGGACAAACTGGCCGTCGCCAATTGGGTGGACACCGCTTCCAATTGGTCCCACATTTTTTGCTCCTGCGGATTGTCAGAATGGTGGGCCAGGCGTTCCATCCGTTGTCGCATCAGCACGGAACCTTTCCAAGCCAACATTTGGGCGTACACCGCAGTAGGCAACTGGTCGAGGGAAATTTCGTTCGTGCTGGAACCGCCCGCGACGTTCGATCCTGCGGTGGAAGTGGGAGCTTTGGCAGGTGTGTCGCTGGATGCCGCGTTGCCGGTGGATCCATTAGCACGGTCCTTTGTCTGGGGGTTGGCGGCAGCCAGAAGCGCGCACGATACAAACGTATCCAAGTAAAAGCGGCTGGTTTTGATGTACAACAATTGTTGCCGCTCCGATTGCACGGCGGAGGTCAGTTCCAAATGCCGCATGGTTAGTTCCGCGGCTCGCTGAAAGAGCGGCAGCGCCTGGGCGAAATTGCCCAAGTTGCGGTACGAGGTGGCCAAATTATTGAGGCACAGAACGTAGTCAGGATGCAATTCGCCCAACACCTCCTTGTAAATATCACTGGACTGCTGGTGCAGCGACACGGACTGGTCGTAATCGCCTTGCGAGAAGTACATGAGGCCTAGATTGTCTAAGGTTGCGGCATAGGAGACGGTTTTATCCCCCTGAACTTCCTTTTTGATGGCCAGCGATTGCCGAAACAGGGGCTCCGCTTTGGCGTAATCAGCCTTATTGCTGTACAACAGCGCCAAATTGTTGAGGCTGATGGCATAGATAGGATGCTTTTCTCCCAACACTTCCTTGCGAATCGCCAGCGCCTGCCGATAGAGCGGTTCGGCTTTCGCATAATCGCGCATGGAAAAATACATTCCGGCCAGATTGTCGATCATGACGGCGTAGGCGGCGTTCTTTTCCCCCTGGGCGTCCTTGCAAATGGCCATCGCTTGCTTATACAGTGGTTCCGCTTGGGCATAATCTCCCATGTCGCAGTACAGGTCGGCCAGATTGCTGAGATTGGAGGCATAGTCCGGACTTTTTTCGCCCAGCGTTTCCAAATAAATTTGGCCGGCTTGCCGCAGGAGCGGTTCGGCCTGGACGTAATCTCCCTTTTCGCTGTAGGTCAAAGCCAGATTGTTGAGCGTGGTGGCGTAGTCCGCGCTTTTTTCGCCCAGCACTGCCTTGCGAATTTCCAACGCTTGCCGATAGACTTGTTCCGCCTTGGAGAATTTCTCCTCGACACGATAAAGATTTCCCAAATTGACGAGGTTGGAAGCGTACGTGGCGTTGTTTTCGCCGAGCACTTGCTTGCGAATTTCCAGCGCTTGCAGATAGAGCGGCTCGGCTTGGGAGTAATTTCCCATCGTCTTGTACAGCACGGCCATATTATTGAGGCTGGTGGCGTAGTCGGGATGTTTTGTCCCTAGGACTTTTTCGCGAATTTTCAAGGCGCGCTGGTAGAGAGGCTCCGCTTGGGAGTATTTGCCCTGGTCGTAATACAAATTCGCCAGCGTGTTGGCGGTGGAGGCGACCGTCAGATGATCGGGGCCATTGGCTTTTTCCTGGAGCCGCAGCGCGTCGGCATAGTCGGAAGCCGCTTGGTCGTACTGTTTTTTTTCCCGGTAGGCGTCGCCCCGGTTGATGTAAGACTCCGCGTCGTCGGGCGCTAGGCGTATGGCTTGGGCAAAATCGGCAAACGCGTCGTCCCACTGGTCGATCTTCCGCCGAGATACGGCGCGATTGGCATAGTATTGCGCGTTTTTTGGATCGAGCCGAATGGCTTCGGTGAAGTCGGCAATCGCCTGCGCGTACGCTTTTTGAGCGAAATAGGCGTTGCCACGGGAGTTATAGCGTTCCGGATTGTTCGGCTCCAGGCGAATGGCTTGGGCGTAATCGGCCAGGGCGTCGTCCCACTTGTCGGTCAGCCGGAGAGAATTGGCGCGGTTGAGCAAATACTGCGCGTTCTTTGGATCGAGCCGGATGGCTTGGCTGTAGTCGGCAATTGCTTTGTCGTAGTTGCCTTTGTTGAAGTAGGCGACTCCACGAAGGTTATAGCGATCAGCATTGTTGGGATCCAAACGAATGGCTTGGGCATAATCGGCCAGCGCTTCGTCCCACTGGTTGAGCTGCCGGCGGGTGAGGGCCCGATTCGCATAGTATTGCGCATTGCTGGAGTCGAGCCGCAGGGCTTGGGTAAAGTCGTCGGCCGCCTTGTCGTACTGCCGCTGAGTGTAATAAGCGTTGCCACGCGCGTTGTAACGCCAGGCGGTTTTGGAATCGAGTTCGATGGCCTGATCGTAATCGGCAAAGGCCAGCCCCCACTCTCCGGCGCTTTTGTAGGCATTGGCCCGATTGCTGAAATACTGGGCGATTTTCGGATTGATTTCGATGGCCGTCGACAGGTCCGCGATGGCCTTGCCGTTATCGTGCTTCGCTAGAAAGATATTCCCGCGGCGGCTATAACCGTCCGCTTGATCGGGCTCCAGGCGAACGACTTCCGACATATCGGCAAGCGCCTGGTCGTACCGTTGGTTTTTGTAATGCACTTCCGCGCGCGCCCGCAACGCCTCGGTCGATTGCGAATCGACGGCCAGGGCCGCATCGCAATCGGCCAGGGCCGCTTCGTCGCGGTTTAGCACCCGGAACGTATTGGCCCGACCGACCAAGGCAGGAACGCTTTTGGAATCGAGCTCCAACGCCGAGTTAAAATCACTGAGCGCATCTTGGTAACGCCCCTTGAGGCGGAACGTTTCCGCGCGTTTGACGTAGGCCTCGGGGCTGTCGAATTTCGACAGTGGGGGCGAGTTGGCCTTGCCGGCATCCGCTTTGCCGCCGTCGGGTTGTGCCTGAGTTTGCGCGCCGGAAGTGGTCGCCGGCGGCAATTGTGGCGGGGGCGATTGCGGCGATTCTGACTTTGCCGACTCTGGTTGCGGCGATTGAGGTTGTGTTTGGCCTGCCGCCGATGGTTGCGAAGCGGCCGGCTGCTGGGCCGCTGTCGACCTGACCGATGGGCCCAATACAGTCCAGTACAGGCCGCACAGACCCAAGAGCAGACGCCATTTCAGCCGGCTCACCATGGGCTTCCTACAAAGCGCAACGCAAATCGAAGTAATCGCCTGAGAAAATGTGTCGTCTAAGAATTCGTCGGACCGGGGTCTTTACGCCGCAGGCACGACTAGCTTTTTAGTATACCACCCTGCATACAGGCCGCAAATCGCGGCATTTCAGGGAGAAGGAGTGCTATCGCAGCCCACGGTCGGCGCATCGGGAAGCCACCCGGAAATATCTTGGCAGTAGAAGTCGGCCAGCGCCTGGTACAGCTCCGGATGCCGATCGCGCATGGCATGCGGCCGCTCGAAAAAACACTCGCTGGCGACGGCAAAAAACTCGGCCCGGTTGGTCGCGCCATATTGATCCAACAGCGTCACGTCGCCGCGCGCTGTCTCACGCGCCAACCGCTCGAATTCTTCCTCGGTAACGCGATACCAGTTGCGCCCTTTTTCGCGGTCGTTAATGGGCGGCGTGCCATCGACATCGCCATCGAGGCCGTCGACATGATGGGCGAACTCATGAATCACCAAATTGCTCCCTGGGCGGCGCTTTGCTGGCTCCACAATTTCCGCCCACGACAAAATCACCGGCCCCCGATGCCACGCTTCGCCGCTCCGCGGAGCGAGAGGAACATACTGCGGATAAATATCGAACTGGCTGCGATGCGGCAAATATGCAGTGGGATAAACAATGATGGTTTTCAGCCGGTCGAAGTAATACGGCTCGGGCAGCCCCAGCGTCATCACGCCCGCATACCCGGCGATGGTGACTTTCATTTCTTCGGTCACTGTGAAACCACCGCCGCCGCCGGCCCAGTCTTTTTCCGCGACCAGAACCTGTACGAAGCCTTCCAGCCGCGAGCGCTGCCGGGCATCGAGATATTGAAAATGTCGCACGTGTTGGCGCAACATCCCGTCCCACTGAGGCGGAAAGGGCTGCAGCAGGAGTTGTTGCCGACGACGTGCACGGCTCCAGAGGATGGACATAGCCAGCAGCGCTCCCTCGCTCGGGAGTGAAATTAAGCCGAATGCTGAAAGGGGCTTTGAGCCCCGGATTCAGCCTGTCCGGAAAAAATTTATGGCCGAAGTGAAGTACTGTCGAGCCCAATTGTGGTGCCGGAACTCCCTGCGGTCAGTCCTAAGGACCGTGATGAATGAAACGAAGCCGCTTTCGTTGCTTGGAAGTCCAAAGCGCCGCGCTAGTCTCATAACTAGGACACCGCAGCTTTCTTCAATTATGAACATGGCCGAGGCGGGACTCGAACCCGCACGTCCGTAACCGGACAAAGGATTTTAAGTCCTTTGCGTCTGCCATTCCGCCACTCGGCCTTTTATGATTATTTTGCCATTTTCACCTTGTCGTTCACAGATAAATATCACACAATTCACTGGGAGGCTTGGTCTGATGGGAAGAAAAGCGAAAACGCCTTGGTTTTGGGCACAGGCAGGCGAGTATTGTACGACAGTTCACGGCCGGCGGTACAGGCTGGGCCCGGACAAAAAGGCCGCGGATAAGAAGTTTCATGCACTGCTCGCCGCGCCCGATGAGCGTGTCCCCTCGAATACCGTGCGGGCGATCATTGATCTGTTTCTCGATTGGACCGAAAAACACCGTGAAGAATTGACGTATGTCTGGTACAGAAATCACTTGCAAAGCTTCGTAGATAGCCTTCCACGGTTGTTCTCTGTCGAACGACTGAAGCCGCACCACATCGAATCGTGGGTTGATTCCCACGAATGGGGACCGAGCTATCGACGTGGAGCCATGACGGCAGTAGCTAGAGTCTTCAATTGGGCGAGGAAGAAAGGACATATCGAGCGGGATCCAATCTACAGAATGCTCGAAAAACCCCCCGCGGACAAACGGGAAATTGTTCTCTCGCCAAAGGAATATAACCTGGTTCTGCAATACGTTAAAGGGGATTTCCGCGATCTTGTCGTCACCGCATGGGAGACAGGTTGCAGACCCCAAGAGGTTCGCATGGTAGAGGGTCGGCACGTTGACTTGGCGAATGGTCGGTGGATATTTCCGGTGAAGGAATCCAAAGGAAAGAAGACTCAACGTATCGTATATCTCTCGGATTCGGCGCTGGCGATTACCAAACGACGAATGTTGCGACATCCAACTGGACCAATTTTCCGTCGGTCGGGCGAGCCATGGACACGGTACGACTCCTCCCAATACTTCCGGCGTCTGAAGAATAAAGTTGGCGTGCATTATCGGCTCTATGACTTCCGGCACAGCTTCATTACAAATGGTCTCAAGAGAGGTGTTGATCCGATCACGATGGCGACCCTGGTTGGTCACACGTCCTTGAAGATGATCCACGAGTGCTATTCGCACGTTTCGCAAGACGCGATGCATATGCGAAAAGCGGCGATGAAAGCTATCGCAAGTGCTTAAGTTTGACTGGTCGCGCTTTCTCCGGCCATTCTTTCGGCCGCCTTCCATGACGGCCGCTGTCTATAAATGCCTTCACATCCTCCGGCATTACGCGCAGCCCGGCACCACCGGCTCCGACCGAGACAGAGGGGAGCCTGCCACTCTCTAGTAGCGCATAAACATTGGAAAGTGAGCAGCTTAGCAGTTCGGCTACTTGTTTTGGTCGAAGTAGATTCATGACTCTTAAATTTTTTATAAGAGGACGCAAATGTCGCAATCGACTATTTCCTTTGAAGATTGCGGAACTCACCGTCAGCCTAGCGGTTCATGATCACAAATCGATCACACATGCGTCGTTTACCTGTGATACTTTCGTCTATTTCGCCTTTAAAAACCCATCGCAGCGTGACCTGCGGCGAATTGATTCTGTGCGCCCAGAACGCGCCGATGGCTATCAGTGCTTCCGAGACGACCCTCGGAGAGAACGCTGCTGAAAACGATACAGCCGCCACGCTGCAAACGATGTTGACGGTTGGAATGCGTAAAGATCTATCGATGGCAACACTTGTAACGTCACGCCTTAAATAGACTATTTTTGAAAACTCTCGCAGTGGGTGTATCGGTATTGACCCCGCCACAGAAGGAATGCAACCATGGTCGCAATCGGCAGAGAATCAGCCGAACGAACCGATTTGATAGAATTGGAATGGCGGCTCTATAACCATCGACATGGGGTCACGGATGACCAGTCGAATTATGCCAGTACGGCACGATCGTGCCAACGCGACGGAAACGTCTTTCATCACATGGGTGGGTCAGCACGCTGAAGCTGACGAAACAGCATGTCCGTTCTGCGATGTAGTTGGTAATGACCCCTTCCCGATTTCAGTACCAGTGTCTGTGAGAGAATCGGTTAGGGTTTAGTTCGCGTGTTGAGTCGGAGGGAAGGGCGTAGCCCTGACCGGAGACTCAACACGCGGCGCGGCTGG
>Ga0335083_10004624_pt1 | contig 17490 bp, 15 predicted proteins | sample Lox_Sample_42_FD_206716 | JGI IMG/M metagenome (GOLD analysis project Ga0335083, IMG submission 206716) | Soil microbial communities from Loxahatchee National Wildlife Refuge, Florida, United States - Lox_Sample_4.2 | ecosystem: Environmental > Terrestrial > Soil > Wetlands | place: USA...
AGCCGCCGGCGCCCCCGCCATTGCCGCCGGCGCTCGCCAGCGCGATCGCTGCGCCCGCGCCGGATGCGTTGACGATGCCGGCGATCGTGATCGGCCCGCTGCTCATCAGCATCACGGCCCCGCCGCCGGCACCGCCCGTCATGGCGGGTGTGCCCGTGCCTGCGCCGCCGGCACCACCGGAGCAGCCACCGCGGATCGTGTACGGCGGCCCGACCGGTAGCGCAGGGAGCCCGCCGGCCGCGGCCATGTCCAGCGCGTTTCCACCGGAGCCGCCGCTCAGCGCACCGAACGTGCCACCGGCGCCGCCGCCCCCGCCGCTCTGGCTCGAGTCACCGTTCTCCGTCGTGCACGTGCTCGGGTTGGATCCAGGACCGATGCCGCCTCCACGATGGCTCGCCGCGTCGATGGACCCGGTCGTATCGACGGTGACCGAGTCGGCACCGATCAGCACGACGGGGATGGTGCCGGTGAGCGTCACGCCCCCTCTGATCGAGATCGCCTGGTACGCGAGCACGCAGACCTGCGTCATGTCGGTCTGGAGATAGGTCACGCACGGGTCACTCGCGTCGGGAAGCGTCGCGATGTTCCCGGCGCTGACGTCGAGCTGCGGCATGATCGACGCCGGAGGCACGCACGGCTCGAACAGGCCGTGACCGAACCGCATGCAGGGTCCGTCGGGGCCGCCGTCGGCCGGCAGCACCGAGCAAGTGCCGTTCGACGCGCACAGGTTGTTCGAAGCGCACGCGTACCCCTGCGGGCACTCGCGGTTCGGCCCGCACGGCACCGTGCAGTTCTCGAGGTTCGCCGGCTGGTAGCATGCCGCCGCGAACCCGATCGCGATCCACCCGCGCACGCTTCATTGTACCGCTGTACGCGCGCGCGCGGCGCCGATCCGGACGGCGGCGAACAGCACCGCGAGCGACCAGGCGAGCCAGGTCAACGCCCACGTCCACACCGCCCACGTCGCGGTCGTGCCGAACGTGAGCAGGGCCATGTTGTGCGCGTCCGAGATCGCCGCCGCGATCCCGTCGACGACCTGCGACGGCCGCAGCAGCACGCGGATGTCGAGCAGCGCGTTCACGCATGCCTGTGCGGCGATGAAGTGCGCGACGCCGAGCCGCCAGCGCGGGGGCAGGGCGAGCGCGCATGCTGCGACCACGCCACCCATCGCGGCGACCGCATACTGGCCGAACGCGTCGCCGTCGGGGCTCGGTGCGACGACCACGATCGCGGTCGCGACGAGCAGGCCGGCGAGCACGAGCAGCGCGCGCCGCGCGGCGCGCGCGTCCCGCGACGCGACGAGCAAGACGCCGCCCCACAGCGGCGTGCCCATGTAGCCGGCGGCCGCGATGATCGCGCTCGCGACCGGGCCGACCGACGAGCGCGCGTACGCGAGCCCGCTGGTGTCGCGATAGACGATCATCCGGTCGAAGCCGGCGCCGGTCCACAGCATCGCGATGCCGTGCGAGAGCTCGTGCAACCACGTCGCGAGCAGCTTGAACGGATAGAGGACGACGCCGCCGAACGGCAGGTTCCACAGGACGAGCGAGACCAGCAGCGCGATCGCGACCGTGCGCAGCTCGACGCGCCGGTCCCTAGCTGCGGGATCCATCATCCGGCTTGTCGGGCTCGGCCGGCTCGGGCGGCCGCTGCTTGGCCGGCTCGAACATGCCCTCGAACAGGTTGCTCGTGCGCTGGCGGACCGCCGCGCCGAGCTTCACCAGGTCCTCGGGATCGAGCAGCTGGCGCAGCGCCGCGCCGGGCGTGCGCGCGAGCGCGAACACGTCGGAGATGCCGACCGGCGCCGCGCCGCCGCACACGACGCCGATCGCCGCGCCGCACGCCGCGCCGACCAGCCCGCCCACGACGGGGTAGGCGAGCCAGCGCAGCGAATGGCCGGGCATGTGCCCGATCGGGATCGCCGCGATGATCACGAGCGCGACGCTCGCCGCGGCGTGTGCACGCGCCGCGACCGTGATCGCGCGGCGCCGGCCGCCGCCGATCCGATCGACCGACGCGTACGCGGCGAGTCGACCGATGCCGGCCGCGGTCAGGACCGCCGCGACGCCCGCGAACACCGCGCCGAGTCGCAACATCCGCATGAACGGCGCGTCGGGATCGCCCACTCCGAGCCGGGCGAGCAGCCACACCCCGCTGGCCAGCGCCGGCACTTCGATCACCGCGCCGGTCACGAGGCCCTTGAAAAACCCCCATCGCGGCGGAAACGCCGCGGGGATCCGGGTACTTACGGTCTTGGATTCGGGATCGGGCATCGAGGAAGCACCCGCGTGCCTTCACCGTAGCATGCTCGACCGGGCGGACCGCCCGAGTACAATCGCACGAGCCAGCAATGCCCGACGCCAGCAGCAATCAAAATCGCGGCTACTCCGCAGCGCACTTCACGCTGCAGCTCGAGGGTTTCCAGGCCGGCATTCTCAAGTCGATCGAAGGCGGCGCCGTTCACACCGAGGTCATGACCTACCAGGGCAACGGCGGTCCGCCGCCGTTCGTGCGGTATCGCCAGCTCGGCAAGCCGAAGTACGACGACATCAAGATCACGGCGGGCATGGCGGTGAGCGAAAAGCTGTTCCAGTGGATCAGCGATTTCTTCAGCGGTAGCCCCACCCGCAAGGACGGCGCGATCATCGCGTCCGACTTCTATTACAAGGAGCGCGCCCGCCGCACGTTCACCAACGCGCTGATCAAGGAGTTCACGTTCCCCAAGCTCGAGGGGTCCGACAAGGGCCCGGCCTACATGACCGTCACGCTCGCCGTCGAGGACATCCAGTTCAGCACGAAACAGCAGGGTCAGGGAGACGCGATCCTGGACACGTTCGCGATGCAGACGCAGAAGTCGTGGAAGGCGTGCAACTTCAAGTTCGAGATCGATGGTGCGAAGGGCATCGCCGGTGCGGCCAAGCGCGTGATGAAGATCGACTCGTTCACGGTCAAGCAGAACATCGCCGAGTACCACATGGGTGGCTTCCTCGCGCCGACGAAGACGCCGACGGTCGTCGATACGCCGAACCTCGTGTTCTACGTCCCCGAAGCCGACGCGCAGCCGTTCTTCGACGCGTGCACGAACAACAACGGCCTCGCGGTGAAGAACAACGCGACGCCATCGCCCGTGCACGGCCGGCTCGTCGTGTGCGACAACAGCATGGCCGAGGTGTTCCAGCTCGAGTTCAGCCAGGCGAACATCTTCTCGGTGACGCCCGATCGCTCGGACTCGACGAGCGAGGAGATCAAGCAGGTCAAGGTCGAGGTCTACACCGAGATCATGAAGTTCAAGTACCTGCTGAAGCCGTCGCCGACGGTCGCCTAGGCTTACGGTTCTTAGTTGCGCACGTCGGCGCTGCGCAGCGAGTACCAGCGCTTGATCGCCTCGGCCTTGGCGGAGTCGAGAAGCTCGGCCACGGCCGCGCGCTCCTCGGGCTCGTCGATCTGGGCGAACGCCTCGACCGGGGTCAGCACGAACGCGAGCACGTCGAGCGCGCTCGCCGGGTCCGGCTGGTAACTGCTGCTGTACAAGGTCTCGCCCACGGACCGAGCCTCACACTGCCGGATCGTCACGGCAAGTTTTCGCCCCGGCGTGCTACACGAGGGGCATATGGCTCGCTCGAAGGTCGCCGTCCTGCGCGTCCGCCCCGACCACATCCTCGAGGACGTCGACCGCCTGTGCGGGCTGGCCGGCGTCGAGGCTGCCTTGAAGCCGGGCGCCCCGACGATCCTCAAGGACAACATCTCGTGGCACTTCCCGTTCCCGGGGGCGAACACCACCCCCTGGCAGCTCGAAGGCACCGTGCGGGCACTCCGCGCGCGCGGCTTCGACGACCTGGTGTGCGTGCAGAACAAGACGGTCGTCACCGACGCGTTCAAGGGCGAGGACCTGAACGGCTACGTGCCGATCTTCAAGGCGTACGACGTCCCGGTTCGCTACAACTTCAAGCCCGAGGACATGACGTGGTCGGTGTACCGGCCGCGCGCGAAGATGAACGTCCTCGCCGACATCTTCCCGGAGGGCATCCAGATCCCGGACGCGTTCCACGGCGCGAACATCGTCCACTTGCCGACCGTGAAGTGCCACATCTACACCACGACGACCGGCGCGATGAAGAACGCGTTCGGTGGCCTCCTCAACACCAAGCGGCACTACACCCACTCGTGGATCCACGCGACGCTGGTCGACTTGCTCGCGATCCAGAAGGAGATCCACGCCGGCTTGTTCGCGATCATGGACGGCACGACCGCGGGCGACGGCCCCGGTCCGCGCACGATGCGGCCGGTCATCAAGGACGTGATGCTGGCGTCGGACGATCAGGTCGCGATCGACGCGGTCGCCGCGCAGATGATGGGCTTCGATCCGATGGCGATCGAATACCTGCGCCTCGCCGACGAGCAGGGGCTCGGCCACGCGCGCCGCGAGGACATCGAGGTCGTCGGCGACGCCGCGCTTGCCGACGAGCGCTGGGGGTTCGCGGTCGGCGACAACGGCGCATCGATGGTCGGCGACATGATGTGGTTCGGCCCGCTCAAGCGGTTCCAGAACTTCTTCTTCCGCACGCCGCTCGTCAACGTGTTCGTCGCGGGCTCGGAGGTCTATCACGACTTCTACCGGTGGCCGCTGCGCGACCGCCGCGTGTTCGAGCAGTGGCGCGCCCAGACCACGTGGGGCCAGCTGTTCGAGCGCTACCAGGGCAGCGGCACGCTGGCGGCGTCACGCGACGTCGCGCGCGTGAGCTAGGGGGCTGGCCTCGTTGCGCTTCGGGCGTGCGCTCGGATCCGCCGCCCCCAAGCTGGGCGCGATCGGGCGACACCTCGCGTCGGGTCGATGACACACGAGGCATGCGCTTGCTCGCGGTCTGCTTCGTCGTCGCTTGGTTCTCGGCCCGCGCAGTGCATGCGTGTGATCGCGACGACCCGCCGCCGTTGTTCCAGCAGCTCGACGCCGCGACCGATATCGCCGAGGTCCGGATCACGGCAATCGCGCCCGGCGTGCCGATGCGCGCAGATCGCGCCACGGTCGCGGTGATCGCGCGGTTCAAGGGCGCAGCCGGCAAGACCATCGAGCTCGAGATCGACGACACGTCGGATTGCGGCAGCCCGATGAAGGTCGGCGACACCGGCATCGCGATCGTCGAGCGCCCCTACGCGATGGAGAGCCTGTGGCGCGCGGACACGGATCTGCGGGCGGCGATCGCGGCGTGGACCGGCGCGGCCGACGATCGCGCGCGCGCGGCCGCGCTGGTCGCGCTGATCACCGGCGACGGCGCGCGCAAGCCATCGCCGTGGGCGTACGACGCGGCGGAGATGCTCGCGCGCTCGCCCGCGTTGCTCGCCGAGATCACGAGCGACGAACGCGATCGCCTGGTCGCGGCGTTTCGCCGGATGCGCGGGCTGAAACCGCGCGCCGTGCTCGACCAGCTCGACCTGATCCACCGCTTCGACGCGGTGAGCGATGTCGACGCGCTCGCGAAGACCATCGCCGGCGTGAAGCGCGGCTCGCCTACCGCGATCGCCGCGTTCGTGCGCTGCGAGCGCCTCCAGCGCGCGCTGCACGTCGCGTACTCGCACGTCGCGACGGCGAAACCGGCGCGACTGGCCGAGCTGTGCCGGACCGGCAAGACCGACGAGCCGTGGGGCTGGTGGTCGACGCGCTAGAAGCGCCAGCTCACTGACGTCACCGCGCCGCTGGCGCGCGGCGCGACCTCGACGTCGGGCAGCGCGCGCGTCGGCCGGTTGATGATCGCGAGCACGACGCCCGCCACCGCGGCCGCGCCTCCCGTCGCAACCATGCCGATGCCGATCTTGCCCTTGAGCTCGGCGGCGTCTTCTTCCTCGCGCAGCGAGCGATGCTCGGGCGCGGTCAACCCGGGCTCGCAGCCGTTCGCGCATTGCGCCTCGTAGTCGGCGTCGAACTGGTTCATGCCGTTGCGGCCGAGCAGCCACACGCCGCCGCCGATCGCCGCGAGCGCGGCGCCGCCGGCGAGCGTCGTCCACGGGATCCAGCGCGCGAACGGATACGTCACGACGACCGCGGTCTCGAACGGGACGAGCACGACCTTCGCGCTCGCGGTCGCGCCGCCGGTGACGACGAGCCGCTGCGAGCTCGTCACGTAGCCCTGCTTCTCGCCGACGACGGCATGCTCGCCGGCGAGCACGCGCTGCTCGTGCTTGCCGGGGCAGTCGAACCACGGCTTGCCGTCGAGCAAGAGGTGCGCGGCCGTCGCGTCGCAGCTCGCCTCGACGGAACCGACGCGGCCATCGACCAGCCGCTTGTAGTCGAGTGCCTGCTGGTACAGCTCCTTCGTGAACGGCTGGTCGCCGTAGCGCAGCGCGCGGTCGAGATCGTCGGCAGCCTCGAGCACGCGATCGAGGCGGATCTCGGTGACCGCCATGTTGAAGCGGATCAGCGGGTGGTCCCACAGCGCGATCGCCTGCTTGTATTTCTCGAGCGCGGGCGCGTGCGCCTGCTGGGCGAACAGCTGGTTGCCTTCCTCGTACAGCGCGTTGGCTCTGTCCTGCTGCTCTTGCGGGACGCCGGCCGCCCACGGTTTGTCGGGATCGGCGTGTGCGGCTGCCGTCATCACGAGCACGGCGATCACGACCCTGGTCACTTCAACCCTCCGGTCGCGATCTTCGCCTTCTCCGCCTCGAGCTGCTTCACGCGCTCTTGCTCGCGCGCGAGCAGCGCCTCGGCCTTCGCCTTCGCGGCCTTCGCCTCGTCGGCGGCCTTCTTCGCGGCCTCGGCGTACTTCTGCACGACGGCCTGCTCGCTCTTCGCGTCGGCGAGCGCCTTCTGCAGCTCGACGTTCTTCTTCTCCAGATCTTCGTGCGACTGCGCGACCGCTTCGTTCGCGCGGTTCGCCTCGGCGGCCTTGGCCTTGGCCTCGGCATCCTTGGCCTGGGCGTCGGCCTCCGCCTTCACCTTCGCGGCGTCGGCGGCGCGCACTTCATCGAGCTGCGCTTGCGCACGCGCCTGCGCGGCCTCGGCCTCGCGCGCCTTGTCCTGCGCCGCCGAGTTCGCGTGCGAGAGCTGGATCGTGAAGTACGTGCCGCCGGCGATCACCGTCGCGAGCACGAGGAACACCGAGCCGACGACGTAGACGCGGCGGCGGCGCACGCGCGCGAGCTCGCGCCGCGCAGCCGCGAGGAATTCCTTCTCGGCCGCGGACAGCTCGACGACGTGGCGGTGGACGAGCGCGAGCGCATCCTGGGCGGTGTCGCCGCGCCACACGAGACCGTGCGGCTTGCCGCGCGCCACCCATTGCTTGACCGCGGTGCGCAGCTCGGCCAAGAACCCGCGCAGCGCCTGGCTGTCCTCGAGCCAGCGCGCGAGCGTCGGCCACTCGGTGATCAGCACCTCGTGCACGATCTCGACGGTCGACGCGTGCGTCGAGCCGGCCGCGGCATCGGTGTGCAGCAACACGAGGCGCGCGCGGACGAGCTGGTCGAGCACGCGCTCGACTTCCGCGCGATCGTCGGAGAGACCGTGCAGCTCGTCGAGATCGACGACCGCGCGCGTGCCTTCGGGCGTCACGAGGCGCGTCATGATCGCGCGCAACAGGCCCTGGCTCGTCGGCGGCACCGCGGCGACGACCTCGTCGGCGTGGCGCGCGAACGCGCCGCCGACGCCACCCATCGCGTTGTACGCGCCGACCGTGAGCAGCCGGCGCGAGCGATCGCGCCCGCCCCACAGCCGCGTCGCCGCGAATTGCACGAGTGGCAGCGCGCCGCGGCTGGTCGCGGCTTGCAGCATGTCCTCGACGATCCACGCATCCTCGAACGCGTAGCCCGCAAGCTCGGCCGGGCGCACGATCGTCTCCTTCAGGCTCTCGGCGTCGGGCGCGGACACGAAGAACAGGCCGCGCGACAGCTCGGCGAGCACGTGCTTGTAGCCGGCGAGGCGATCGAGGAAGTCGGCGCGCATCGACAGCACGGCACGCACCGGCGCGCTCGGATCGTCGGCGGCGGCGAGCAGCGCCGCGAGGAACAGCTCGCGGGCGCCGGCATCGTCGGACAGCGTGAACAGCTCCTCGAGCTGATCGACGACGATCATCACGCGCTGCTTCTTCTTGCGCGCGACGTTGCGCAGGAGCTCGCCGTAGAGGCCGGGCGCGTCGCGCAGCTGGTCGACGATCTCGGCGACGGTGAGGCCGGTCGCGAGCGGGCCGTCGAGCGTCGCGGCGAGGCTGTGCAGCGGCGAGCGGCCGGGGCGCAGCACGCAGATCTGCCAGTCGCCGCCGGTCGCGCGCACCGCCGGCACCAGGCCGGCGTGCACGAACGACGACTTGCCCACGCCGGACGGTCCGATCACCGCGAGCAGCGGCCAGGTCTCGAGCTGCGACAGCGCGGTGCGGATCTCGTTCGTGCGGCCGAAGAAGAACTTCGCGTCGGCCTCGCCGAACGACGCGAGCCCGCGATACGGGCAGGCGTCGTCGTCGCTGCGGACCGTCCTCGGCGCGAGGAACGCCTGTAGATCCGCGATCAGCTCGGTCGCGCTCGCGTAGCGCTCGGTCTTGTGCTTGCGCAGGCAGCGGTCGACGATCGCGACCAGCTCGTGGGGCAGCGACGGATCGCGCGAGCCGATGCTCGGCAGCGGCGTGTCGAGATCCGAGAGCCGCGCGCGCAGCTTGTCGGCGTTCATCGTGCCGGCCGGATGCACGCCGGCGAGCGCGCGCCAGAACATGATGCCGATCGCCCACAGGTCCGATTGATGATCGACGGTGTCGGCGCCCCATTGCTCGGGCGACATGTACGGCAGCGTGCCGACGAGCGTGCCGCCGCCGGTGAACGTGACGTACGTGTCCTCGCCGGTATCGGGACGCGTGGGCTTCGCCTTCGTCGCTTCGGGCAGCTGATCGGGCAGGTCGAACACGCGCGCGACACCGAAGTCGAGCACCTTCACCTGACCGCGATCGGTGACGAAGATGTTCGACGGCTTGAGGTCGCGATGGACGATGCCGTGCTCGTGCGCGCGCTCGAGGCCGCGCGCGACGGCGAGCATGATCTCCACGAACGGCCGCATGCCCGGCTTGGTCTCGAGCACCTGCGACAGCGTCTTGCCCTCGAGGTACTCGAGCACCATATACGGCAGGCCCTCGAACTCGCCGACCTCGTAGATCGCGACGATGTTCTCGTGCATGCAGCGCGCTGTCGCGCGTGCCTCGACGAGAAACCGCTGCGCGATGTTCGGATCCTTGTGGAGCAGGAACTTGATCGCGACCTTGCGGCCGAGCTTGGTGTCGCGCGCGAGGAACACCTGGCCCATGCCGCCGCGCGCGAGCTCGCGGATCAACCCGAACCGATCGATCTGCGTCTGCTCGCCGAGCACGATCGGCGGATGCACCTGCGCCTTGCGGCTCGATCCGGTCGGCTGGAGCTGGCTCGGCGTCTTCGATCGCGCGGTGGTCGCGGGCGTCGCCGCGTCCGCGTCCACCTTCGCCGAGCTCGAACCGAGCGCCTGATCGATCGCGAATGTCACCTCGTCGTCGTCGGGTGGCAGCGCGGACTGGTGGGGCGCACGCGGCGGCGACACCGCGAACGGCTTGGTCGTACGCGGTGGCGCCGGCGGAGGACGCTTCGCGTCGGCCACTTTGCGTCGATTGTAGACGAGCGCCCCGAGCCCGGCGATGTAGGTGCCTGTGCTACACGCGCGTCCGGAGGCGCGTCACGCAGCTTCGGCGTCGACGACGGCGCGCAGTCGCTCGACGGCCTGCGCGTGCAGTCGGCTCGCCCACGACTTCGAGATCCCGAGCTCGGCGCCGGCCTCGAGCAGGTTCTTGCCCTCGAAGTAGTGCTTCTCGACGATCGCGCGCTCGCGTTCGGGCAGCCGGCGCAGCGCGACGCGCAGCATGCGCGCGAGCCGACCGGAGTGGACGACCTCGTCGCTCGCGGGCGCGTCGTCGGGAACCTCGAGCGCGGTCTCGGTCGCGTCGAGCGACAGCACGTACATCGTCCGGATCGCGGACAGCGCGCCCTGGATCGACGCGAGCGCGTCGGCGCCGCTCGCCGGTGGTGCGCCAGTCTTCGCCGCCCCGGCATCGCGCTCGCCGCGCTGCTCGAGGTAGTCGCTCGCCGCGCGCAGCGCGACGACCTTCTGCCACACCCGGCGCGGCAGGTTCGCCGACCGGCGCAGGCCGTCGATGATCGCGCCCTGCACGCGATACCACGCGAACGTCGCGAACGACGCGCCGCGATCGGGATCGAAGCGGGTCGCGGCCTCGGCGAGCCCCGCGTTCGCGAGCGCGATCAGCTCGTCGAGCTCGACGTGCTCGCGCACGCGCGGGTACACGACCAGCGCGGCGCGCCGCGCGACGTCGAGGTGGCTCTCGACGAGGCGTGCACGCGCCGGCGCATCCATCGCGCCAACCTAACACGCGTTTGATACGTTCCGCGCGTGGGTACCTTCACGGCGCTGACCTCGTCCGACCTGGCCGCGATCGCGGATCGCTTCGGGCTCGGTGCGGTGCGCGCCGCGACGCCGATCGCGGCCGGCACGATCAACTCCAACTTCGACGTCACGACCGAGCGCGGCCGCTGGTTCGTGCGCGTCAACGAGGGCAAGTCGGCCGGCGATGTCGCGTGGGAAGCGCAGCTCGTGACCGCGCTCGCGCGCGGCGGCGTGCCCGTCGTCGAGCAGGCGGGCGTCGGCGAGGCCCTAGGCAAGCTCGTGACCGTGTACCCGTGGCGCGCCGGCGTGCACCTCGCGCCGGCCGAGGTCACCGTCGATCACGCCCGCGTGTTCGGCGGCGCGCTCGCGCGGCTGCACGTCGTCGGGCTCGCGCTGCCCGCCGCCTGGCGGCGCACGAGCATCTACGATCACGCGCACCTGGTCGCGCGCTACGAGCGGTTCGCGAGCAGCGGCGATCCCGAGCTCGCGCACGCGATCGAGGTGCTCGGCGACGAGCTCGCGGCCGCGGCCGCCGCGCAGGCGACGCGTGCGGCCGCGACGCACGGCCTCATCCACGGCGATCTGTTCCGCGACAACGTGCTGTGGGAGGGCCGCCAGCTGTCTGCGCTGCTCGACTTCGAGCAGGCGTCGGGCGGCAGCCTCGCCTACGACCTCGCGGTGTGCATCAACGACTGGTGCTGGACCGGCGCGCCGCGCCTCGACCTCGCGTCCGCGCTCGTCGACGGTTATCGAAGTGTGCGCGTGCTGCCGCGCGAGGACCGCGCGGCGCTGCCGATCGAGGTGCGCGCGGCCGCTGCCCGCTTCACGATCACGCGCATCACGGATGTCTATTTGGCAAGGGTCGACAACCCCGAGAAGGACTTCCGTGCCTTTCTGGCGCGCTGCCTCGCGTGGCGCGGCCCGGCGCTTGGCCAACTTACGGCGGCGTTGTAGCTTCGTGCGCACTGGCGCGAGTTCTGCACTCGTGCACGCTGTCGATGCTTCGCCTTCTGTTCGTCCTGCCGATCGCAGCATGGGCCGCATGCGCCGCACCGGTGCACTACGTTCCCGGCACGCGGGTCCCGTACTCGACGTCGAACGACAGCGTGCTCAAGGCGTGCGAGGAGTACCGGCTCGCGGTCGAGCGCGGCGACTACGACGCGCTGTCGCTGATGCTGCACAAGCAGTACTGGGAAGACTCGGGCACGCCATCGGGCAGCGACGACTACGGCTACGACGGCATGCGCGAGGTCCTGACGACGAAGCTGCCGAAGGCGAGCGATATCCGCTACTCGCTGCGCTACGTCGCCGTTCACCAGCAGTGCGCGGGCGAGCTCAAGGCCGGCTGCCGCGCTGCGGTCGACGTCTTGATCGACGCCAGCTTCACGATCACCGACGCGCTCGGCAAGCCGAAGCGCCCCGACAAGCGCGACCAGAACCAGCTCGTGCTCGAGTGGGACGGCCGTCGCTGGCTGTTCCTCTCCGGCATGTAGATCGCGAAGTCGTTCTATAAGTGGCCGGTGGCGTCGAACGTCAGCCGCCGCTCCCAGTCGTCCGCGAGCAGGTGATCGACGTCCGACATGCCGGGCCCGCGCAGCGCCGCGATCGCGTGGCGCACGCCGTCGAGGTCGTGGACGCGATACGCCGAGACCGCGAGCATGCGCGCCGCCTGCGCGACGAAGCCGGTGCTCGGCAGCCCGCGGTCGAGCGCGAGCTGGAGCTCGGTCGCGGCACCGCGCCACTCGCCGGCGCCGTGGCGCTGGAACCCGAGCAGGTAGTGCGCGATGCCGAGGTCGGGCTCGGCGAGCACCGCGAGCTGCGCCCACATCGGCGCGTCGCGCGACGTGCCGGCGGCGAAGAAGTAACCGCGCAGCGCGGTGCCGGCCGGGCCGTCGTGGTGCAGCGCGAGCTGCTCGGCATCGCGCAGGCGGCGAGCGCTGCCGTCGAGCGGCAGCGCGGCGGCGCGCGCGACGTACGCCATCGTCGCCGGCATGTCGCCGTGCACGGCCGACGTGCGCGCGAGCCGATCGAGCGCGTCGGCGCGCAGGCTCGACGTCGCGTGCTCGTCGTTCGCGATCGCCGTCCACAGCGCGTTCGCCTCGGCGCGCTCGGCGTCGTCGCCGGAGACGAGGTAGTCGCCGAGCTCGAGCTGGAAGCGTGGCTCGTCGGGCGCGTCGCCGCACACGGTGCGGAGCAGCGCGATCGCCTTGCCGCGCTCGCCGCGCACGTACGCCTCGGCGGCGCGTTCGCGGCGCGCGGCGATCGCGTGTGGACACGGCCGCGAGAACACGCCGCCGCCGCGGAAGCGCTCGCGCGTCGCTTCGACCACGCCGGCCGGCAGCTCGATCGCCGCGATCATCTGCTTCCACTCGGCTTCGAGCTCGGCCATCGACTTGCCGTACGCGGCGTCGTAGTCGTCGCCGCTCCGATACAGCGCGCGCAACCGGGCCGCGCCGTAGCGATCGAGCAAGAACCGCACGAACGAGCCCGCGGTCGTGTAGCCGCGCGCCGACGACACCGACAGGAACTGCAGCGACATCAGCTCGCGGATCGATGGCTCGACGCCGAGCTGTTGCATCGCGCGCACCGCCTGATGGGGCGTGAGCGGATTGTCCGAGCCCGGCCAGTCGATCGCGACCGCGAGCCCTTCGATCAGCCCCGGATTCGCGAAGATCCCGTCGCGGATCGCGACGCCGAAGATCGGATCGCCGAACGCGCTCGCGACCGCGTGCGCGATCTCGTGGCGCAGCGATGCGTGCGGGAACGGCCGGTGATCGATCAGGATCGCGTGCAGCCACGGCTTGGCCATCTCGACGTTGCGCGCGCCGATCCAGCGCGCCTTCTGGTCCGCGTTCGCGAAGTAGAACGAGCGCAGCTTGCCTTCGGGCGCGTCGCCGAGCTGCGCGACCACCTCGGCATAGCGCAGCTCGTGATCGGCCGCGATCAGCGGCAGGTCGGCCTCGATCTCGGGCGTGCGCGCGTAATCGATGATGAAGTGCGGCGTCTCGAGCTCGCCGCCGAGCGCGTCCTCGATGTCGTCGGCGTCGACCGCGTAGCCGAGCGTGCCGGCGTGCAGGCGCAGGCCGATCGCGCCGGCGAGCGCGGCCGCCGCGAGCACGAGCGCGCCGATCCGCCGGGTCGCCGGGCGCGGCTCGCGCCAGCGCAGCCGGAACGTCGGCACGTCGAGCCGCGACGCGACGACCGCCAGGATCGCGACGACCCACAGCACGGCTTCGAGCCGCGACCACAGGAGCGGCGCGCCGAGCTGCAGATCCTCGTCGTACAGGTTGCCCGGGAAGAACCCGATGACCGGGCTGTACGTGAACACCGGCGGCTCGGCGTAGAACCGCCACAGCGCGCCGAGCGCGAGCACGACCCACGCGAGCTGTGCGAGCACGGTCGCGCGATGCGGGCGCCACGACCGGCGCGCGCGCGTGCCCGCGGCGATCCCGATCGCGTGGCCGAGCGCGCCGGCGAGCGCGGCGCTCGCGAGCGGCATCAGCGCGTACGCTTCCAGCCCGAACCACCAGTCGCAGGTCGGGCGCCAGATCCCGCGCACCGCCGCGATCGCTCCCGGGATCGCGGCGACGGCGATCGCGCGCCCGGCCGCGACCAGCGTCGAGCCGGCGAGCGCGCGGCCGGCGTGGCGCGCGCGCAGGGCGATCGGCCCCGTCGCGGTGAGCTGGCGTTCGCGCGCATAGGCTGCGCCGAGATCGAGCCCGGCGATCGTCGCGAACGCCGCGGTCGCGAGGGCCAGCTCGTAGCCGAGCACGTCGAACAGCGGGACCATCCCGAGCACGAGCCCGAGCACGGCCGCGAGGCCAGTCCAGATCCAGAGCCGCATCATCTGGTACAGTGAGCCGTGGCCGAGGAGGACCCGAGCGAGCGGCGCGTCGATCGCCGGCGACCGATCGAGCTCAAGGTCGAATACAAGCGGCTCAACACGTTCTTCGCTGACTATACGAAGAACATCTCGCGTGGGGGCACCTTCATCAAAACCGCGCGCCCCCTTCCGGTCGGCACGGAATTCTTGTTCAAGCTGTTCGTGCCGGGGTCCGAGCAGCCGCTGACCATCTCGGGCGAGGTGCAGCGCATCGTCGCGGGCGCCGACGCGAGCGAGATCGGCGAGGACCAGGGCATGGCGATTCGCTTCACCTATCGCGAGGGTCACGCACAGGCCGACATCGCACGTATCGTCGAGGGGATGATGACCGACAGCCTCGGGCCGCGCCTGTACGCCAAGCTGATGGAGCACGCGCACAAGCGCCAGGCCGGAAAGGGGTGAGAATGTCGGTCGGGCGCGTCCTGCGCTATCTCGCGCCGAACGTCATCACGCTGTCGTCGATGATTTTCGGATTGGTCTCGCTGTGGTCGACCCACAACGAGGAGTACGACCTCGCCGGGTGGATGATCATCTACGCGGTGCTCACCGATCGCGTCGATGGGCTGGTGGCCCGCGCGCTGAAGGCGACCAGCGAGCTCGGCATGCAGCTCGACTCGTTCGCGGATTTTCTGAACTTCGGCATCGCGCCGGCGTTCCTCGTGCTCGTCTACCTGTCGAGCCGGCACGATCTGCCGTTTGCCTCGGGCACGCCGCACACGCTGCTGTTCGTCGCGTGTGGCGCGTACATGCTGTGCGCGGTGTTCCGGCTCGCGCGCTTCAACGTGCTGTCCGACGACCAGGTGCCGACCAAGATCTTCTTCGGCTTTCCGACCACGCTGACCGGCGGCACGATCGTCATCTGGTTCCTGTTATTTTTGAAGTACGACCCGCAGTTCGATCACGCATTCGGCGGCGCGAAGCTGTTCGGCTCGTGGCAGACGCCGGTCGGCGTGTGGAAGTACTTCCCGATCGCGCTCGTGCTCGGCGGCTACCTGATGGTGTCGCGGCTGCCGATGCCGAAGGTCGGCATGACGCGCAACAAGCTGGTGAGCGCGGGCTTGCTGATCATCCTCGCGACCGGCTACGCGTGCGGGTTCGCGATGCGCTACCCCGAGATCTGCTTCGGGATGCCGACGATCTGGAGCATCGTGTTTCTGATCTGGGGCCAGGCCTCGGCATCGGCCCGCGCGATGTATCCGCCGCCGATGTTTCCGAAGCAGCCTCGTGAACGCGCATTATCGCGGCCGCAGGAGGACATGGAGGACATCGTCCTCGACGAATCGCGACGGAGTGCGCCCAAGCTGTAATTCGTTTGTGATGCAAACATCTCGCGCGCTCGGCCTAGGCTGCGCGCATGAAGCGCGCGCTCGCGTTGCTCGCCGCCTGCTCGGCCTGCTCGGCGTCGCACGCGAGCGGCGGCCTCGGCCCCGACGACACCGGCCCCGGTGACGCGTGCGCGATGCCGGCGCCGACCGCGATGGTCGCCGACTTGCTCGCGCACAACACGTCCGCGAATGCGGCGTACGACGCGGCGCACTTTCCGGCGAACTTCGGCAGCGCGACGTGGATCTCGCAGGCCGGGGCGACGATGCCGGTCGATCCGGCGGCGGCCGATCTGTCGCTCAATGCGGTGACGCCCGGCCACGTCTCGAACGTCGACGTCCACACGCTGATCCCGTCGCGTCCGGACCTGCGCTGGTTCGCGCACGTCGTGCCGTGGTTTCGCGGCGGCGGTGGCGGCGGCCACATCGACATCGGCATCGAGACCGACTCGGCCGAGTACGTCGCCGCGATGCTCGCGGACCTGAAGCGCCGCGGCTTCGACGGCTTGATCGTCGACTGGTACGGGCAGGGCAGCTACGAGGATCAGGTGACGCTGCTCGTGCAGCAGGCGCTCGCCGCCGATCCGACGAACACGTTCACGTTCATCGTGATGATGGACAAGGGCATCCCCGGGCTGTCGAGCGCGACGCTCGTGTCGCAGCTCGCGTACCTGCGCGCGCAGTACTGGAGCGATCGCAACTACGAGCGCGAGTCGGGCAAGCCGATCGTGATGTTCTTCGGCGTCGACTCCGCGCTCGGTGCGACCGCGATGACGCAGATCAAGGCCGCGTCGGCGCCCGACGCGGTGTGGGTCACCGAAGGCGCGAGCTCGCTCGCGCAGAGCTATGTCGACGAAGCGTTCGACTGGACGCACGCCGATCTGTCGGGCCCGGTGGCTGACGATCCATACAATGTGGGGTCGGTCGCGGCTTATTACGCTGCGGTGGGCGCGCAAGCGAAGCCGGCGTTCGGCTCGATCGCCGCCGGCTTCGACGGCATGCTGACGAAGACCGTGGCGTGGTCCGAGGGCAAGTACCTGCCGCGCGGCGATGGCGCTTGCATCGTGCAGTGGGCGTCGAAGATCGACTCGGTCATCCCCGCGAACGTGACACGGATGCAATGGGCGACGTGGAACGACTGGGAGGAGGGGACGGCGGTCGAGCCCGGCGTCGAGAATTCGCTCGTGGTGGCCGCCGCGGTGGACGGTGGCGTGGTGAGCTGGACGGTGACCGGCGGCACCGGGGACGAATCGACGGTCGATCACTACGAGGTCTACGCGACGCTCGACAGCACGAGCGCCTACCTGGTCGGCTCCGCACCGGTCGGCGCGCACTCGTTCTCGCTCGCGTCGTCTTCTCGATGGTGCTGGCTCTCGGGCGCGACGAGCGCCTCGGTCTCGGTCGTCGCCGTGGCCAAGCCGATGCTTCGCGATCACGCCAGCCCCTGGCTCCCGCTCACTCCGCCTTGACACAGCCCGGCGTACCCGCGTAATTGACCTTCGCCGGGGGATTAGCTCAGCGGGAGAGCATCGGCTTTGCAAGCCGAGGGCCAAGGGTTCGATCCCCTTATCCTCCACATACTTAGAAAATCTGAGGTCGCATTAGTCACCGTTTAGTCACCGCGGGGCGAGGACGGGCGAGATGACCGATGGTCCGCTAGCAATCGATGTACGCGAGCTGCATGTCGTCTCAGACGACGAGGCTCGCCGGGAATAGGATGATCCCTATCAGCACACATTCATCGTTCAAGCGTTTGGTGTTCGTTTGGGCTTGATCCACTCCCGTGGACACACCACGAGAGGCGGATACGATGGCAACGATGGGTGGCAAGCAGGGTCGCGCGAAGCGCGTGCGGCGACAGTTCACGGATGAGTTCAAGGCCGGCGCGGTGC
>Ga0335083_10004625_pt1 | contig 17489 bp, 14 predicted proteins | sample Lox_Sample_42_FD_206716 | JGI IMG/M metagenome (GOLD analysis project Ga0335083, IMG submission 206716) | Soil microbial communities from Loxahatchee National Wildlife Refuge, Florida, United States - Lox_Sample_4.2 | ecosystem: Environmental > Terrestrial > Soil > Wetlands | place: USA...
GGATTTCTGCGAAAGCCTATATCGGGGAAGCTGTAAACTCTTGGGAGGCAAAGCAGATCCTACTTTTGAGCTAAGAAATCTAGTCCTTTGGACGGTTCTTGAGGCCCGAACTCTTTTTGCGGGGTGCGGGTTCGAGGCGCTTCCAGCCATAAAGGCGAGCATCGACGGACCAAAGCCCCGGTCCTAACATTGCCAGGGCGGCGCCGGCAGTTCCCAACATGAGCCAAAGCGACTTGTCGCCGGGTAGCATGAGCATCTTCCAGACTTCAAGGACGGCTACCGAGGCTCCGGCGATGGGTGTCCATAAGCCGGCGACCAGCAGGGTTCCCGCTCCCAGCAAGAGGATGGCGGGAATCGTCACATTCAGGGGTGGAGGATCACTCAACAGCGTCAAGCCTGCGCCTACGACCAGCGCGGAGCCCGCAACCGCACGCATCAGGAGCAACCCTGTCCCGGGCCAACCGCCGGCGAATGTTGAATAAAGGCGTCGCAAAAGAACGCACTTTCCGCACTACATAACCATTCTCAGCTGTTCTGAAAGCGCGTCGGAAGCCCAAAAAGGGGCAGATTATTACTCTTTAGAGCTTTGGAATTGGGACTGCGAGGTTACTTGGTGGGTCAGCTACAGCTCGATAATGCCGCGCTTCAAGCCAATCATCGCCGCCTGCGTTCGGTCGCTGGCGCCCAGTTTTGAAAGGATGTTCTTGACTCGACCCTTGACGGTTTCTTCGGTGATCGAAAGTTGATCGGCGATCTGCTTATTGGCATTTCCGGCTGCGATCAAGCGGAGCACGTTGATTTCTGCCGGCGTCAGCGCGTCGTCCGTAGCATGCTCGGCGATTTCGTACGAGGCTTCGGGAGAAAGAGCTTTTTTCCCGGCATGAACCGCGCGGATGGTTTCTGTGAGTTCCTTGTGGATCGTATTTTTCAGCAGGTAACCTTGCGCTCCTGCTTTGAGTGCGCGAAGGATCTGTACATCGCCTTTGTAGGTCGTCAGCACGATTATCTTCGCATCGGGAAATTCTGCTCGAATCGCGATGATGGTATCGAGGCCATTCATCTCCGGCATTTGCATATCCATCAGCGTGATATCCGGACGATGCGCACGGAACTGCTGGATCGCCTCACGTCCATTCGAGGCTTCGGCTACCAGAGTCAGATCAGGTTCACTACTGATGAGTACGGCTATACCCTCTCTTACGAGAACATGATCGTCCACTGCAAGGACCCGTATTGGAGCGTTGGTCTCAGTCACGTTCTATCGTTTCCGTCTCATCTGTTTCTGTGGCCGAGCGCTTTCCAAAGTACCAGAAAGGCCGCGCCGACTTCACGTACGCTTTCGCCCCTGGAATATTGAGCTCGATCTCCGTACCGCCATCCAGTTCAGTCCAGATGGTTAGCTTTCCGCCCACCAGTTTGGCTCGTTCGCGCATGCCCGGCAACCCATAATGCCCCTGGCGACCATCACCGCTGAGCACGTCGGACGGAATCCCTTTTCCGTCGTCCCGTACGCGTAGCCGGAAGTACTTTGCGTCATAACGGATTTCGACTTCGATGTTTTGCGCCGCGGCATGGCGGAAGGCATTGCGCAGCGCCTCCACCGCAAGCTGGTAAACTTCATCTCGCAGGATAGGATGCAGATTGCGAGATGCTCCTTCCACAACCACGTTGAAGTTGGGCGAGGGCTGATTGCTCGCGGCAGCGGCGAGTTCTTCCCCAACCGTCCGAATGGCTACGGCCAGGTCATTTTTCTCGACCGTGGACATGCGCATGCCTTGGATCGCATCCCGGCCCTCAGCAATCGCTTGCGAGGCCTGATCTGCAGCTTGTTCCAGCGTTCTCAGTGCGTCAGCCGGACGTGTAGTAAACATGTTGATGCCAGCCTGAAGCCGTGGCAGCAGTGCCTGAAAGCTTTGCAGTAGCGTGTCGTGAAGGTCGCGAGCAATCCGCGTGCGTTCGCTCACCCGCTCCTCCAGACGCATGTTGAATTCGTGCTGAAGTTGCTGGACACGGAACCGCCAGGTTGCCCACAGCAGGAGCACAAAAACAACCGCGCAAACACCGCGAAACCACGTTGTACCCCACCAAGGAGGAAGGATTCTGAGGTGCAGGGCAACCCCCTGCTCATTCCAAACCCCGCGATTGTTCGATCCCTGAATCCGCAGCGTGTAGTCGCCCGCAGGCAATGTAGTGAAAGTAGCGAGCCTGTGCTGGGCGTCAACCCGATTCCAGAAATTGTCGAATGGTTCAAGCATGTAGCGGTACTGGTTACGTTGCGGATCGGCATAGCTCAGCGCTGTGAATTCGAAGGAGAACATGTTCTGTGCATGTGCCAGTGTCAGCCACCGCGTAAACGAAATCGACTTTGCAAGTGTTGAGCCGGGGACGGGAGGCACCGGCAGGTTCCGTAACGAGAATTCGGTTAGGACCACCGGGGGAATGTACGGCTTTTCCACCATCTGTTCCGGCCAAAACGACGTGAGTCCGTTTTTGCTTCCAAAGAACATCTGGCCACGCTCGGACCGGTAAGCCGCCGGAAAGCCCTCAAAGGCGTTTCCGGCCAAGCCGTCGGCCTCGTGGTAGTTGGTGAAGGTCTTGGTGCGTGGGTTGAACTGGGACAAGCCGCCGGCTGTGCTTACCCACAATTTCCCATTGCTATCTTCGAGGATTGCGTTGACGGTGCGGGCCGGCATTCCGTCTCGCTCGTCATACATAGTGAACTGCTCGCGCTCGCGATCAAAGCGCAATAGTCCGTTGGCGGTAGCCGCCCATAGCACACCTGTGTGATCGATGGTTAGGAAGCTATCCTCAGCCATTCGCTTACCTACCTTAACGAGAACAGGCGAGTCTTTGCGCATTGCAGTTCCCGTTCCAACCGGATCAAAGGTGTATGCGGTGAAGCGTCCGGTCGCAGGATCGAAGCGCTCAAGAGTGCTGCTGACCAGCCAGAGCGCTCCGTTCGAATCCTCAGCCATCGCACGCACATCCGTCGGCGACGGATCGGCGGGGTCGCCCTTCCACGAACGGAAGCGACCGGATGCCGGGTCCTCACACCGGCTGAGGCCATTGTCGGTTCCGGCCCAGAGGATACCCTGATGGTCCACCATCAGCGTGTAGACAATATCGTCGCCCAGGGTGTTGGGATCGGCGGGATTATGCCGAAAAGCGGCAAATTTTCCCGTTCGAGGATCATAACGCTTCAATCCGCCGCCATAGGTGCCAAACCACAAATACCCGGAGCGATCCTCAACGATCGACGTCGTGTTGGAAAGATTCGCCGGATCGGCCGCCCGCTTCGTAAAGAAGCTATACTTTCCACTTTTTCCATCGATCCGCGTCACTCCGAGGGGACTGCCCACCCAGATATTGTCCTGCCGGTCGGCGTATACGGCCATCACGAACGTTTCTAAAAGGCTCTGCGGATTGTCAGCCTCATGCCTATAGCGCTTGAACGGCAGCGGTTTTCTCACAAAGTGGTTCAATCCAGTCGTACCCATGCCCACCCAGATACTCCCCTCGCGATCCTCGAATACTGTCTTCGAAAAATCCTCGCTGATGCTGTCTGGATCGAGCGATGAGTGGCGGTATCGGACCGCCTTCCTCCGGTTCCGATCAATTCTGACCAGTCCGCTAACCCTGGTCGCCAGCCACAGGTTGCCTTCGGCATCTTCGTGGATTCCTTCCGTGCCGCTGAGCTGTGTAGGCGGCGCCTCCCGGTTCTCGAACGAATACAGCGTTAGTTTTCGCGTATGGCGATCATAGGAGGCCAGCCCGTTACCGAACGAGTAAATGATCCAAAGAACGCCGGCATGGTCTTCAAACGCCTTGATTGTGCGCGACTCGGCCAACTTCAGCCGAATTCGCTCCGTCACTCTTTCCGTGCGCCTATCGAAGGCGTCCAGACCCACTTCGGTGCACACCCACAGCGTGCCCTCCCGGTCTTCGTACGTCGATCTCACCACCGAACTGCCGAGACTATCCGGATCAGCCGGATCGTGGGTGTAATGCCGGAACACACCGCTCGCCGGATCCAGTTGATGTAGACCACTCGCGGTGGACAGCCACATCATCCCTGCGCGATCCTGGCTCACGTGCGTGACCGGCCCTAGGACACTGTGCGTACTGTTGCGGTCGATCGGAAAGGGGGTAGTGATTTCTGTCCGTGGATCGAACCGGTCGAGAGATTCATTAGAGCTGACCCAGAGAAACCCTGATCGGTCCTTAAAGATTGTATGGATAAAACCGCCTGCCGGGTAGTTCGGATGCGTCGCATCACGGGTGAAGGATTTGAACTCGTAGCCGTCGTACCGGTTCAGTACGCCCGTGGTATTGAACCACAAGAACCCCTGGTCATCCTGGAGGATGCCGCGGACTTGCCCTGGGAACAAGCCGTCCTTGCTGTTTAGGTGAGCAAAGCGGATGTCCTTCCCGTCGCTTACGGCGAGTCTCACCAACGCCGGTTCCGCTGCGCTAAGAACCGAGAAAAGCAGAATCAAGCACACAATGGCAGCGCCGGTCGCCAGCTGGCGGTTCAAGCGCGGCACGAGGGCCACAGTCGTTTCTCCTTGTAGTATCAAAGCGGCGCCAACGACGTGAGCGGGACTCTTTCAAGTACAACAGTAACAGCAATTTGGCTGCGCTCACGTTTCCGGCCAAATGAGAACAGCCCCAGTTCATTCAAACCAATTCGTCGGAGCGATGCTTTCGTCAGAACCTTATGCGAGCAGCGACCTGAATCTGCCGCGGCAGGTTCGCCTGACTGCTAACCACGCCAAAGGCGGTGGTTCCAACTGTGCCTCCGGGGGGCGCGAAGGTCGGGTTGTTGAGGCAGTTGAAGCACTCGCCGCGCAGCTCGAACTTTATCTGCTCCTTGAGCGGGAATTCCTTAAAGATCGACAAATCGACGGCTCTCAGACCGTCGCTGCGCACATTGGGCAGGGTGCGTGGCCCATTGCCGAAGGTGAACGGCGCCGGCTGGGAAAACGCGGCGGTGTTGAACCACTCCGCCAGTTTTGCGTTCGTGCTGCGGTGGCCGTGCAGCAGGGGATCGCCGACGACGTTGGCGCGCTCGGAGAGATTGTACGCGTCGGCGGTGTTAGCGGCGGTTATGATCAAAGGATTCCCGGTCGCTAAAGTGATCAGTCCGTTAATCTGCCAGTTCCCGACGGCTTTCTCTAACCACGTCGGCAGGCGATTGCCGAAGCGACGCCCCGCGCCGAACGGGAGCGGCCAAACCAGGCTGCTCACTAGACGTCGGCTCACATCCTCATCGGCAAGGCTTTTCTCAGCTGCCAAGTTGTAAGTATTTTGCGGGGCCGGCGAGTAACCGAAGTTGTCCAAGTTTTTTCCCGCGGTGAAAGAGACCGTCAGCAGAGCGCCGCTTCCGAACTGCCCCTGCAGCTTGCCCGTAAAGGACTGGTAGTTCGTCATACCGGTTGCGGGTTTGAAATCAACAACGCTCTGGAACTGTGGATATGGACGCAGCAACTGCGAACGGACCACGGTGGGTTGCGAGAGAATACCCGTTTGAATCACCCCATAGAAGGGATTCGGCACGAGTTGTTGGAGCGCCGTCCCGAGCTGCAACTGAGCAGCCGTCAGCTGATTCAGCTCATAGCCGGTTTCGAAGAGGATCTTGGTGCCCTTGCTCGCAGCGTATCCGACTTCCACCTGCCACCTTCTTCCGACGCGGCGCTGGACGGTGGTGTTCCACTGCTGGACATATCCGACGCGATTGCGGCGATCGATGGCCCCGTCGCGTGTGGCGGTGATGTCGAGTCCGACGCGCGTCAACAAGCCGAGGCTCGATCCGGTGGGCTGATCCAGACCCTGTGGGAACGCATTCGAGAGGTAGTTTAAGGGCGTGATTCCGTCGAGGGAATCAACCCATTTCGATTGAGTCTTCCACCCCAAGCTACCTGCCGCGCTGCCGACCGCTGTGCCGACCCAGACCGCATAAATCAGGCCGTATCCGGCGCGAATGACCGTGTTCCGATCCATTGAGTAAGCGACGCCGAAGCGGGGGCCGAAGTTGTTCCAGTCCGGGTCGAATTGGGTGGAAGAGTCTTTACCGACGAACCTCAAGCCGCCGTGCAGATTGGGCATCGAGGGGACCACCTGAGCGAGCGGAGAGGCGACGTTGAAGTCCCAGTAACTCAGGCGGTTGTACCGTTCGCTCCGCGGCGTTTCATATTCCCAGCGAAGCCCCATTTCGACGCTGAACCGCGGGGTAATCTTCCACTGGTCCTGAACGAAGAGGGCCGAGTAGTGGCTGGAAGTGAAGATGTTTGGAAAGATCTGGACATTTCCCGTGCCAGTGCCGAGGAGAAGGCTCGCGATTCCATCGCCGGCATCACTGCTAGCGGTGTTGGGGTCCGGACCCTGAGTGTAGGCCGGCCCGAAGCTGAAGGAGCCGTTGGTTCCGAGGCCGCTGTATTCGTAAGTCTGGATGATACGGTATTCGCCGCCGGTTTTGAGGATGTGGCTTTTCCAGACCTTGCTGATGCTGCCCTTCCAGTTGTAGGAGGTGGAGGCCTGGTTGATGAAGCCTACGCTCGAGCCCAAAGCCGAATAGCCGGAGACGTTGATGTTCGGAAACGTGGTCGGCTGGCTCATCTGGGGCCCGAGAGACGGCGAGAAGCCAACGGATGCAGGATCGAATGGGCTGGGATAGGGCTTCGTGTTCAGGGTCCACCGCACGACGCCGAAACGAAGATTGCCGGTGAGCGTGGGGCCGTGAATGTACGTGTAGTCGATGCGACCGACTTTGGCCGGACCTTTGGACCCGCCGATGAGGAGACCGTTGGGGTCGGCGATGGTGCCGTACAGATTGGGATTGATGGTCACCGGAGAAAAGGAACTGGCCGCGAAGAAGAGATGATTCTTCTCGTTAGGGGACCAGTCCATTTTCCCGTCGAATTCGTCAGTGTCGTACGACTGGGTGCCGGTGGCAAAATAGTTGTTAGCGCCAGTGCATGCATCCCCAGCGCTCGTCGGGAGTGGGTAGAGGTTGGCAAGGGCGCTGCCCGCTTTGTCGAAGCGGCTCGCCGGGATCATGTCGTCGGGGAACGGGGAGCGGATGAAGCCCTGGCCGTTCGGGTTTGGCCGGGTCGTGGTGGGGTCGTAAAGCTGAACGGGAACACACTGGCCGCCAGCGAGCTTGAAAGTATGGCTGAAGTCGCCATTGCGCTCCACCTGGGTGGGCACAGTGTCGGTTCGGGATTGCAAGGCGCGCTGTCTTAGACCCTCATAGCTTAAGAAGAAGAAAAGACGGTTGGGCAAAACGGGCCCGCCGAAGGTTCCGCCGAACTGATTACGTTTGAAACTGCCCAGGGGGACGCCGTTCCGATTGGCGAAGAAATCGTTCGCGTCCATCTTGCTGTTGCGGAGGAAGTCGTAGACAGTACCGTGAAACTTGTTCGTGCCTGACTTGATGACCGTGTTGATGACGCCTCCGCCGGTGCGGCCGAACTCGGCCGAGAACGCGTTGGTTTGGACTTTCAGCTCTTCGACAGCATCGGGCGAGGGATAGACCGTGACGAACTGCTCGGGCAGCGCTCCGGGCATGGTGCTGGTGATGCCGTCGATCGAGTAATCGTTGCTCATAGGACGGCCGCCATTAATGAGGATGCGGGCGGTGCCTACGTAGTTGTCGCCGTAGGCGCGCATAGGGACGGTGCCGGGAGAAAGAAAGACAAGTCGGAAAACGTCGCGGGTGTTCAGGGGAAGGTTCTCAAGGCTTATGCGACCGACGCCGGTGCTGAGAGAACCCGTCTCCGTTTCGAGAGCGACCGCGTCGGCTACGACATCGATAGATTCGGCGGGGGCGCCGACCGCCAGCGTCGCGTCGATGCGCTTAACCTGGTTGACACGGACGTCGATGTCGGTGATCTTGGTGGCTTTGAAACCGGATTTCTGCGTCAGGATCTCGTAAGTACCCGGTGGCAATAGCGTGGCGGTGTAGTATCCCTCATTGTTGGTTTCAGCGGTTCTAGTGACGCCGGTGTTGGTCTGCTTGACGGTAACCTGTACGCCGGGCACAACGGCCCCGGAAGTGTCCGTGATCCTGCCGGTGATCTGACCGGTAATGACTTGGGCAGGAAGCACTGGAATGAGAAGCAATGCAACAAGGGCCGCAACCAGCGCGGCCGGGGGCATGCGGGAGCATGGCAGCCCGAGCCTTCGCAGATCCTGACACATGGGTCACCTCAGGTGACCGATACTATGTAGCAGCAAAACAGAAAGTATAACTCGGGAATGAGCTCCTGAAGAGCTGCAGCCAGCGCAAGCGCGAATTTCGGCACACACCTTCAATCACTCGAACGTTAGGCCACCCATCGGCGACTTGATCACAAATGCTCGCGAGTAGCCTCGGTTCCTCATGGGCGTGAATTGGAGCAAGGATATCGATCAGAGCCTCGCCGCAGCCAAGGAGCAGTCACGGCCCATCTTGCTGGACTTGAGCGCGGCTCCGGCGTGAGGAGCCTGTGCTCGGCTGGATGCCGAGTCGTAGGAAGATCAGAAGACTGCCGAATTCATCGGCCAAAATTTCCTTCCGGTAAGAGCTCACATTAAGGAACATCCGGCATGGTTCCACCGAGTTGATGCGGTCTGGACACCAACTGTGCTCCTGCTCGACAGCAAGTCGTTGTTCGCCACATTCGGATGGTATGTTACTTCCCTAATGAATTGAACGACGCCAATTTGCGGCGGAATTCCTATGGTGCCTGTCGGACTTTCTTCGAATCGTCTCCTATTCCTTGGGCGGGTAGCTGCGGAAGATCTTCTGAACAACTTCGTGGATCTTCTTGTCGTGTTTTTCAGGACTGGCGTTCGCGTCGACGTCTCCGCTCGCCATGCCGCGCCACACCATCGCACTGGTACCCGACTCTACGAGATTAACCACAAGCATGCCCATAAGAACATACTTGGAACCGCTCCTCAAACGCAGGTTCCGCAAACCGTCCCTGAAACCCATGTCGCGAATGTCCCGGTCGAAGACAACGTCGTAGGAGACCAGTACATCTGGATCCTCTCCGGGGCTGACCTTCGTCAGTCCTTTGGCCGACAGTTGCCCGTCGATCGAGCCGACGATGCTCTGGTTCAGGGGGTCGTCCGCCACACGATGGCCGCTCGCCCAGGCATATGTTTTGAAGTGCGCGAAGTCTGCCTTGCTGTAGTCAATGCTGATTTCCTGCGCCGCTGCACCCGTGCCCAGCAGGATGAGAGCTGCTACTGCGATGAATGCGATTCGCATTGCGGTTCTACTCTCCTTTGTGCGGACAAGCGTTCTTCTCCGACCTCTTCTAGGCATTTCACCTTCCAAACAGAATCGTTGCTCCTTCGTTCACCTGATTGTTGAGTTGTTGATTTTGCGACCTGGGCGGTAAGATTCCCCATTTTCGTTTGCCTTTTGGTCGCATCGGTAGCGCCCCATCTTGGCGGGTGACCTTATCAGGGCGGGGGCTGCGCCTTCTGAGTTCCTGATGCGCCATACTGCGCCCAAGTTTGGGCACGCATGCCCATTGCTTGCCGATGTGTCTGCCCGATGGAAACCTGGCTTGCTCGCAACCAGCTTCGTTAGAAGCTTTTTGTCGCGATTCACGGTGGCATCGAGATTGCTTTGCCCCATGCTGAGCGAGGGGGCAGCACGAGACGCATGAACGGACTCCGCAGCCAACCAGTTCGGAGCGTCACAAAGCGCACAAAACCCGCGCCCATACCTCCGTCATTCTGTCCCGTGTTGCCCTCGCCGGATCTCGGGGAGACTCCGAACATGATGACCATTGACGCACCACCGGGCGAATTGAACGTACGCATCCTCTCGTCAATTCTCAACCTGGTCTGTCCACAATGCGGCGGAAGAATGTCGGAATATCAATGTGAAGGAAGATGCGGCAGAAACTGGCTTCCAGAATGGGAGTGGGCAAATCGACGGCGAAAAGCTCTATGTGCCGGCAAGCGTCATCCCATCAGGTAGCGAGACTTAACGGGCGCCTTCAGAGTTCTTCCGTTTGGCCCCAGGCCGATCAAGCCGGCACGGTCGTCATTCCATCTATCATAGTGAAAGCGGCAAACCCACTGCGGATTAAATCTGTCAATGGTGTGTTTGCCCTGATACTTACGGTTCTTATGGATTTCCGCTTCCTTGTTTCGGAGCGTGGGACGTCACCTTCTTGAAAACGAATTCCCGCAGTACATTCGAGAAAGCGTTGGAAGCCGTGGACGCAAAACCATTGAATAAGACCAGCGAAGCTCCGCGATCGGAAGCTGGATAGTAAAGATTGGAAATGCCGGCGGCTGAGAAATTGCCGAGCACATGCGAGTAATTTGGCTTCCAGCGTCCGTTATCATCCCGTGCTATCACCGCGGAAGAGATCGCATATAGGAGGCGCGAGTGGAAGCTTCCAGTCCCCTTGTAGAAGTACCGTGGATCTTGATGAAAGATGGAAGGGTAAACACCTCGGCTCAGCACGACGCCAGTTACGTTATCTGCCAAATTGGCCGCGTAGCGCTTTCCATATCCTCCCATTCCCCCGCCGTATTCGGGGGGAGTGTTCCGATATTGCTGCACACCTGACGTTCCCGCTATCGTCAATAAGGAAACCGGATCGATGATTGATCGAAAGCTCAGCTTCAGTTTCTGTTTTGCACGCATCGGCGGCGCGTCCCAGTCATAAGAACTGTAAAAATTGGGAACTATGCCGCCAATGCGTTGCCGTACCGCGATCTTCACCTGCTGCTCAGCCACTTCATCCGTGTCCCCACTCACAGTCACGCTGGTTGCCCCGCCGAAAACGGATAACGTTACGGATACAAGGCGAGTCTCGCCTTCGTGCACCAAAATGTCAGAGGACGTGAAAGGGTTCATTCCTGGTGCAGTGACCTTGAGTTGGTAAATATCGACAGGCACTCCTATGAACTCGAACTGACCGTTGCTGCCGGCTTCCACAGTCCGAAAGGCAGAATTTGATTGCCCCGCCGCTATCACCCGCGCCCCCGGGAGCACCTCGTGATTGCTGTCCAAGACCGTGCCCGTAATACTTGCGGACGCCGACTGCTGTGAGTCGTCAGACCCGGACCCTAGAATATTTGTGGGCTCGGGCGCATCCGGGAGCGCGGTCTCAGTAGTGGAACTGACACTCTTCTGCGCGATTGCAGTCAAGGTACTCAAGCTGCAGAATACGCACCAAAATACAATCGGGTAGGACAAATGGCTTCGGCGAATTGCTGATATCAAACTACATTCCTCGCGAGAACGTCTCGGTGATTGCCGTGCAGGCGGAATAGAACTGCTAATCGCATGGATGGGAAGCTTTAACGCTTAGCCAGACGTGTTTTGCTGGAACTGTCGTCCTTGGAAGGGTGGAATTGCAAATTCCGTGAAACCAGAATCCAAGGAGGGCAGACCCTTTGGAAAAACTCAACAGACGTTTATGAGCTCCCATCGGCTGGCCGCCTACCGTTGAGTCACCATAACTTAAATCCGTGCCGATTTCCGCTACGCGCCATACACTCGCCACACAATTTGGCATCAGTATTGCTTTCTCAATACTGTCAATGGCGCCTGCCTCCAATTTGGAAAAGACCACGATCCGGCTGACCGAGGCCGACCGCAAGATTTTGGAACGACTGGGGGAACTTACTGGGCTTAAACAGTCTCAGATCATTCGAGCGTCCATAAGGGTTTTCCTTCGCCGTGTCGAACGGCCAGTTGAGAAATGACTAGATCCTGCCGTGTTGAAGCCCGCCCCGTTTTGCCAAGGAGCCTTGACGCGGCGATCTTCCGATCGTGTTTGTGATCGGGCGCGGATACCCCATTACAGCATTTGACTTAGGAAGCAAACCTTCGATGACGTGCGCGTAAAGGCATGCATGAAATAGGTTCCAGTCGTGGAACCCCGTGTCTTCGCTCGCCTACCGCTCCCAAGCATAGAACCCAGCATGGCAGGACAACTTGAAAGATGCCGAGAGAAAACCGTCGGATGAGGTGCAGTGCAGACTCGATCCGTGATTGCCTGGGGAGAGCTGGGACCAAGTGCACCGCACCTCTGCTTCACCGACGGTCCTTGCGTGCGCACATAACCTTCTGCATTTTGCAAGCAACCTGCCAAACTGTACGGACGGAATCTCCTTATAGCGCAACCATTGTTTGCAATCGATGTCGTCGATTTTCTGCCCAGATTAAGGCACTGCCCGAAGCAGGGCGCGCCATTTGTAGCCTGAGTCCACGCAATCGATAGGATACGACGAGTTTATCGGCGGCTCAGCTGGCAAACCATCTGCACTGCAATCTCTGCGGAAGGTCTCGGATAGTGAGTGGAAGGAGTTTCATCTGGCAACCGCATCCATCAATCACAAATTGAAGGGCGTCCATTGACGTTGTCGGTTGTCAGGGGGAACGTGTTGCGAAATCGGGTGTGCTTCGCAGCGGGTTGACCAAAGTCTACAAGATCGGCGCCAAGAGCTGGCGAGACGAGTCATATCTGAATTATTCGCAGAGTTCAGGGGCTGTTAAGTAATGGTCACATTCCATCGCTAAGTACAAGGAAATGTTCATGGAAGTGAACGAGATTGCAATCGACGAATGCAAGGCAGTTCTTGAGCGGGCGTCGCTGGGCCGGCTAGGTTGCTCGTATAAAGATCAGCCGTACGTGGTTCCGATTCATTTTGCCTACGAAGACACGTACCTGTACGCTTTCTCGACCCTTGGCCAGAAAGTGAAATGGATGCGTGCCAATCCCCAGGTCTGTGTCCAGGCTGATGAACTACACGATCAGGCTGAGTGGACCAGCGTGATTGTTTATGGCGAATATGAGGAATTGCCCGAGCCGCAATACGCAGCCGAGCGCAAGCATGCGAGTTCGCTCCTGGCGAAACGTCATCATTGGTGGCTGAATGCGCTGGGGGAGCGGCAGATGAGAATAGGTGAGAATTTCATTGAACCGCTCTTTTTCCGCGTTCGCATTCAGTCTATGTCAGGACTGCGCGCGAATGAAGAAAGAGGATGAGGCCGTGGGTCGTTCGTAGGGCCATCCGATCCTCCTTAGGCTTTCGCTGGGTCGAGTGAGTTGTCAAACCGCCGGGGCATGCTGCCGTTTCCCAGCAGGTGCTCGAAGGCGTTTTCATCCAGAAGGCTCAGAGACCGGACCACGATATCTGCGGGCAGATGGTTTCCATTCTGGCTCACGCCAATAGTTTTCATTCCAGCCGCGAGCGCGGCTTCGATGCCGTGCTTGGCATCTTCTACAACGATGCAGTCCTTCGCTGCGACACTTAGTTTGATGGCGGCGGTCAGGAACACTTCCGGGTCAGGTTTCCCCCGTCGCACATCTTCGGCCGAGACGATAGCTTGAAACAAGTGTCTGGCTTGTAAAACGTCCAGAATGGTTTCAATGTTGGCGCACGGAGCCGCAGATGCGATCGCCTGTCCCCAGCCCTTTCTATGCAGTAGGTGTAACCACTCTAGCGCTCCCGGAAGAGCAGAAATGCCCTGCTGGCGCACATGTTGCCGATACAGTGATTCCTTGGCGTTGCCGATCCGCTGCATCACCTCGTGCGTAGTGTTTTCCCCCAGCCATTGCCGAAGAATGGAGTCGTTACGCTGGCCGAAGGTGGCTCGGAATTGTTCGTATGTGATCGGGCAGCCTTCGCGCGACATCGTCTCGCGCCATGCCAGCCAGTGAAAGTCGGCAGAGTCGACGAGGGTTCCGTCCATGTCCCAGAGTACGGCCCGTTTCATGGTCATCAGAGCATCCAATCTTCTCGGTATTGGTATCACTTCATTTCAGAGTTGCGCGGAGTCTCCGGTTCGATGGCATTAGCCTGGCCGTAAAGGACCGCATTGCGACGAATCGCACTGACTTTAGCCAGACGACGAAGATGCCGATCGGTGCCCGTGAACTTCGCGGCAAGAAAACTCTTCACGCAATCCCAGGCAACTGCAATCCCGGTGGTCAGGCCGCCCAGGCAGATAATGTTGACATCGTCGTCCTCCACTCCCCGGCGGGCTGAAAAATCATCATGGCAGACTGCGGCCCGCACCCCATCAATTTGATTGGCCGCGATGGACGCCCCGATGCCGCTGCCGCACAGCAGGACACCGCGATCCACGACTCCCTCTGCAACGGCGCGAGCCAGCGGCACCGCAAAATCTGGGTAGTCGTCGTCCCTGTCGTACTGCAAGTTGCCGAAGTCCACAACCTGGTGGCCTCTTGTGCCGAGCAGGATTTGGATCTTTTCCTTCATTTGGTATCCGCCGTGATCAGCGGCGATTCCGACTTTCATGTTCTTAAGCCCCGATTCTGTTGACTGCACGAGCCTTCTTCTGGCAGCACTCTGTGGGCCAAATCCTAATTGAGCTTTTTTGTGGATATGCGAGTTCGCGTTGCCCGGCTTCCATTAGTGCCCACATTGAGGCACTGCCCGGAGCAGGGCACGCCAAGACCATCGTTGCTGCTGAAATTCAGCCGGAAGTCACACATTAAAACGGAGATCCAGTTTGGCAATCCATCTGCTCGTCCTGCATGCGAAGAACACAATTAACTCGTCATGTTAATGGGGAGAGCGACGTGGGCGCTGCGAACTCAGTGTTCGAATGTGCGTTTATGAAGACTGCACACGCGCACATAAAAAAAAAGGCGACGCGATGGAGACGGATCCTCAACGTCGCAAAGAACGGCGGTAAGGCTCGGAGATTTCGCTCTTTCTTTCGACTATCTGTCCGCTATTTCGCCGCTCTCGTAGGGTTTGCTCTACTCGGTTATCTCGTCGTTCGCGCGGGACCCGCAGTGGTCTGGAAAGAACTGCAAGAGGTCGGCTGGGGAGTCGCTCTGATCATAGCTCTCGGTGGATTCTCCCAGTTGATCAAGACCTGCGCCTGGAGACAGGCATTTATGTGCGATATCGGCGGGCTTTCCTGGTCACGCAGCTTTGTCGGCCAATTGATTTCAGATGGTTTTGGACAACTTGGCGTAGCAGGAAAGGTAATTGGCGAAGGGATGCGAATATCGCTGTTGAGGCGCATGGTGCCGCTGTCGAATGCATTATCTGCCGGTGCAATTGACGGAGCTCTGCACAGTTTTACCGCCGTGCTCGTCATCGTTTCAGGAGTCGCAGCCACTCTGCTGGTTGCCCAGCTTCCGAGCACGTGGCGAGCATACGCCGTCCTGATCGTTGCAGTGCTCATACTAGCGGTGATCGTGGCCGCGACAGCGCTCAGAAACCGATGGCATTTAATTGGTCACGCAATCCGAGCCATTGGCCGATTGCCTCGGCTTCAAACGTGGATTAGCGGCAAACAGCCGATTATCGACTCGGCGGAAGATACTCTCCTGAACTTTTGCAACGAGGCGCCGGGTGCGTTTTGCGCAACATTGATCTTCAACCTGCTATGGCACGTTTTGGCAATACTCGAGGTCTACATCATTTTGCGGTTCATGGGAGCGCGGATCGCAGTAGGCGGGGCTTTCATAGTCGAAGCGCTGACCAAAGTGATCAACCTTGCCGGCGCTCTCAACCCTGGCAACTTCGGAACCTATGAAGGCGGAAATATGCTGATTGCCAAGATCTTCGGTGTGACCGGCACTGCTGGATTGACCCTGGCACTGTGCCGGCGTGTGCGGACCGTTTTCTGGGCAGCAGTTGGTGGGGTGTGCATGATGGCGATCAAGAGGACCGACTCGGCGCAAGTAAAGGATACTGACGACGGCTTCGAAGGCGGGGTCGTCCTTCACAGCACTGGTACTGAGCCCGTGACCAAATGAGGTCCGCGCGCCCGTCATCAGGCACATAAGGTTCGTTCGATGAATGATTCATTTGCAGAACCACAACATAAGGAATGATTTGATTCTGAGAGGGTTTCGGCAGGTGGCGTGCCTGCAAGAGCTGGTGAAACGGCTCTCGTTCATCGGAGAAGCCGTTCACATAATAACTTTCGAGCACCAAATTACGCCGCTATGCTCGCGAATGACAACCGGGCCGGCGGCTCAGGAGTTCAGTCAATGATCAGGAATTCTGCATTACTTATCGGTACGTTCGCGGTTCTGTCCTTGTGCCCCTTCGGCCGCGCCCAAAATCAGGAGCCCGGGATCGACTCCACAATCGCGCTGGTGAGGGCCAATATGCAGGCCGACAGGACTGTCCTCATCACAAGCGGAATGAATTTCAACGACAAAGAAGGCGCCGCTTTCTGGCCAATCTACAAAGAATACGAATACGAACGATCCAGGCTGGACGACCGTCGCGCTGCCGTAATAAAGGAGTACATGCAGAAGTACCCGAACCTGACCGATTCAGAAGCCAAAGCGATGGCGGATCAAATGTTGGACTGCGAGTCTCGTCTGGCCGAGTTGAAGAAGAGGTATTACAAGAAGTTCAACAAGGTCCTGCCTGCGCTTACGGTGACGAAATTCTTTCAATTGGAGCGTCGGGTAGATCTGATGATGGATATGCAAGTCGAAGCCTCCCTGCCGCCGCTTACGCAGGCACAATCTGCCGGGCAGCGGGATACGTTGGCAATACCTCCACAGGTAGTCGTGACAGATCCGCCCGAGCAATGAGCGGCACTGCACTTCCACGGCGGATGTATAGGAGATGCTCGATGCTTCCTCTGATTCAAGCCAGGCCACTGGGATTGGCGCTGCTCGCCATAGTCATGATGGCCTCAGCGCAAGCGCAGGGAGATAGGGAAACATTATTCGTTCAGGGATACCGTGGAGAAGCGAACGTAATCCGGTCGCAAGGCCGCGTTCTCGTGGATGTGCAAGACCTGGCACGAATCACAAGAGGTTCCCTCAGCTTTGAGGACGAACGAATTATTCTGGTCCCTGGTCCCAGCGATGCTTCGATATCTGCGACCGACGCCGTGGCGAAATCCGGCTTCTCTCCCCCTTTCATGCGTGCCGCCATCGAGACGATGGCGTCGATAAGAGAGTGGGGCGGGATGCTGCAGGTGATCGTCGAGAATGGCTATCCCGTTGGAAAGGCCATGGCAGGAAACACCATTCGCGCCTATCAGGGGCGAGCTGAGGATAACGTTGCACTGGCTGCTACTGCCGCAACGACTGAAGATGATCACCTCGGCCTGGAGTTGCTGAGGAACGAATTCAACAGTGTGCAAGCCTGGGCCGAACGCTTTGTTGACGCTCGGAATTCCTTGCACGCTGCCGAGCTGTCCACATCGGAACACCCCCTCAACAATGACGAGGATGCGCAGAAGATCATCCACTGCGGTCAATTTCTAGCGCAGATGTTCGCCGGTGGCAGGTTCGAGGACGATGCGTCGTGTCATTGAATTGCGAAATGCATGAACAGTGAACTTGCCCAATCCGCCAACGAACACGCGGCTGACGTGCCGGTTTCACCGGCTGGCGGAAGAGAAACACGCGTCACATGGACACAAACCGAAGGGCTCCCATTGCCGCTGGGGGCCACATGGATCGAAGAAGAGCAGGCCTTCAATTTTGCCGTGTACTCTGAACACGCTGAGA
>Ga0335083_10004626_pt1 | contig 17488 bp, 15 predicted proteins | sample Lox_Sample_42_FD_206716 | JGI IMG/M metagenome (GOLD analysis project Ga0335083, IMG submission 206716) | Soil microbial communities from Loxahatchee National Wildlife Refuge, Florida, United States - Lox_Sample_4.2 | ecosystem: Environmental > Terrestrial > Soil > Wetlands | place: USA...
CTATCTTCCTACGACGGCGCCTTCGACGCAAATTCGGCTCCCGCGCGCCCAGCGGGGTCACCGTCGAAACGAGCTTGGAGACCTTGTCGGCGTTGTAGACGACGACGCCCACGGTGCCGACCAGCAGCGTCGCCGCGATGCCCCAGGTCCAGGGACTGAGGATCCAGCTTCCCGTCGACGCGGCGTGCTGCGCTACCCACTGCGCGGCGTTGCCGGACGCCTGCAGGCCGTTGGCGCCTGAATCGACGAGCACCTGCAAGACGCCGGACGCCAGGATCCCCAGGCCCTCGATCTGCGCGATGATGCGAGCCTGCACGTTCGGATCGGGCCCCGGAACGGCTGCGACCACGTTGCCGCTGGCGTCGTGGTAGGTCAGGGCGCACGTGATGGTGCCCGTCGTCAGGATCCCTCGCTCCTTGCTGCACGCGAGCACGACCTGCTGGTAGGTCTGCAGGATCGTGGCTCCGTTGAGGACGATGTCCTCGTTGGTCATCGGAGGGCTCTTGTACGTGTTCCACTGCGCGTACAGGTTGTCGCCGTCCTGCACGTACTGCTTGCCGAGCGCGGCGAGCGTGGCGCTCTGGCTGTTGCTCGGGTTGGCAGCCGCGGTGTCCTGAAACGCCTGACCACAGTCGAGGCAGCACCGGACGGTGTCGAGGACGTACTGGTCCCAGACCTTGCGGTACGACAGCACGTCGCCCGGAGTGACCAGTCCCGCCCCGATGCGACCCACCGGGACGACGTCCCGCCCGAAGAGCACCTGCGCCATCGATACGTTTTGCATGGGTCGTCCAGCTCCGATGAAAGCGCCCGAGGCCACGCCGGCGCCAGTGACCTTCGCGTCGTGGGGATCGTAGAGGATCTTCCTGCCGCGCGAGCTCGCCCCCACCGGCGCGTTGGTCGTCGCGTCAGCCTCCGCCCACTTTCCCTCGTCGGCCAGGTAGACGACGATGTTGACGTGGTCCTGCGCGCCGCCACCGTACTCGATCCCCTGGACCTTGACGTCCAGGCCCGCCGCGCGCATCAGGGCGCCCAGGGCGCAGTTCATGTTGCCGCAGTCGCCGATCTTCACGCACAGCTTCGCACCGGCGACGCACAGAAGGTAGCGAGGGCGGTAGACCGTCTCGCGCATCGGCGGATCGGACACGTACGACATGACCGACCGCGCAAAGGCGCAGATGGCTTCCGCCTTGCCTCGATCGGTCTTGGGGAAGCCTGCCTGCTCGAGCGCGAGGCTGGCCTTCTCCTTGATCTCCGGCAGGTCGCCGTCCTCCACGATGAACCTCGCCATCGTGGGCCGAGTGAACTTCGCCTCCCCCTCGGCGTTGCCGGGCCACGACTCGCGCGTGACGGTGGCGACCGGCTCGAAGCTCACGACACCGTGACCGTCGCCGACGGGCCCTTGGCGTACTTGCTCGTGGGAGCTCCGTAGACCGTGACAGTACCCGGCGAGCCATTGAGCGCGACGGTCGCGGAGCTACCCGACACGCTGGAAACCCCGGTTCCGCCCGTGTCCACCGACACGATGGGGCCCGGTGCGTTGATGACGAGATCCGTTGCTGCCGTCGCCTTGGCGGTCGTCGAGCCGCCCCACGCGACGTTGACGGTCTGCCCGGTGAAGCCACCGCCCCCGGCTACGCCACCGATAGGCGCTGCCGGAGTGGGGCACATGTCCATCAGCTGCGTCGTGCACGCCGTGCCGCCGCCGGCCTGAATGGGCGGCAGCACGATCTGAGGACCCGTATAGTCGAAGACGATCGCGAAGCTCTTGCCGTCCGCCGCGGGGCTGTAGCTGACCGCATAGGTGTCCGGCAGTCCGAGCAGAAGTGTCGCTTGCGTCAGGTTGCCCAGCGCGGGCAGGCCAGGGATCGGAAACGGACACTGAGCGCTGAGGCCGTAGCGATGGCCGGGCAGCAGCGTCTGGGTCGGCTGCGGTCCGGCACTCGCGCTGCCTTCCATGAGACCTGCAACGACGAGGCCCGCGGCGGCGACGGCTCCGACAGCGAGCCCGATGATCCAACCCTTCACGATGCCTCCTCAGGGGTTGGTGGTCGTGCCGTCCGCGCCCCACCAGCTCGGGCGAGGCGAGCATGCAGCCGGCGCCGTGGTGCCGATGAATCCAGCCAAAGCCTGCTCGGTCTCGGGTCCGTAGCGGCCATCGACCGCATCAGCGAGACTGCTTGCGCCCATGCTGTAGCCCGCGGCGTATGCCTCCGTCTGAAACGCGCGCACCGCCCCTTCCGAAGACTGCAGGCACGGGTTGACCTTCGCGAGGGCGTTGGCAGCCGCCATCAAGGCGTTGGAGGACGAGGCGTGCGCGTAGTGCTCGGCCACACCCGCGGCGATGATGGCGGTAGCGACGCCAAGCACGACGCCGACGGCCACCTTGGTGCTGGTCTCCATGCAGCAGAGCCTACACGGGGGCCGCGGGGGAGTCGAATCGACTAGGGACGGCCAGCGACTCGACCTGCAGTTGCCGGAGACGCGGTGACGATCGATGGTGGGCTTTGCCCCTGCGCCAGCACGGCCACTGGTTGCGGGTTGGCGAAGCCGCGGGCGACCATGTCAGCCTGCGTCACCACGTCGGGCGGCCGCATTGGAGGGTTGAGGCGCAGCTCGTAGCTGTTGCCCTCGACGAAGTTGCCCTGATCGGCGGTGCCAACGATCGTCACCTGCACGGTGCTGTCGGCTGATTGCAGGACGATCGTCTCGATGCCGCCCGACACCTCCACGTCGATGCATCCGAGCAGGGTCATAGCAGCGGGATCCCGAAGAGGTTGGAGTAGTAGAGATTGAGGTAGAGGGTCTGCAGCGCGGTGAGGTTGCCCTTGCCCACCACGAACTCAGCGATCTTGCCGTTGAGGAAGTCGCCGCCTCCTGCGAAGAACGACAGCATGCCCATGGTGATCCCGGTAAGCGTCGTGGGGTTGGTGGCGGTGAGCACCGTGCCAGCGAAGCCCCGACCGTTCATGTAGATCGGGCACTGCGCACCGTCGGCGCTCACCTGTCCCATGAAGATGCACGGGGCCTTGGGGATCGCCTGGCTCGCTGCACTCGGCAAGAGCGCCTGACCCTCCGCGTTGCCCGTGGAGAGCCATTCGACGACGTTGTAGCCAACCTGCGGCTCAGTGATGAACGACCAGCCCTCGAGCGTGTTGAAGTCGTCGAAGAAAAACTGGGCCGCGGTAGAGAAGTCACTCTGGCCGACGCAGACCCACCACGCCGCTCCCGCGAGGGGTGTTGCCCAGGTGCCCGTCCCGCCACTCGCGAGAAACTGGAGCGATGCCGCCGTGAAGCTGGCGGACGCCATGTTGTTATACGTCGCGTCGCTGGCGATGTACGCCGGCGGCTGACTGGACCGGTCGACGAGCACGTGAGCCGGATCAGCGTTGTCTGTCGAGTCGCCCCATTGCGTGAGGAATCCGCCGGAGACCGTCTGCAGAGCACCGCTCTTGTACCAGGCTACGGGAGCGACACCGGAGGGCAGGTTGCCCGGTCCGAACCCACCCGAGATTGCGTTCGCGATGTCCTGCAGGGTCGCGTCCTGCAGAAGACCCGTGCCGCTTCCACCCTGAGGAGTCGTGAGCCCCAAGGCCTGCAAGATCTCTTGACCCGTGGCGTCCTGCGCGAGACCTGTACCGGAGCCTCCCGACATGCTGCCCCCTAGCGCCTTGAGGATCGATCGCAGCGTGCTGTCTTGCGCGAGACCTGTGTCGCTGCCCACTCCGTCACCACCACCCCGCCGCCTTCGTTGCGCCCGCTGCGACCACCAGCACCGCGGCCGCGCCGCCACCGAAGACGACCGCCTTCTTGGTCGGGCTCCAGCCGGGAGCCGTGCACGCTGTCGCGGCGCCCATCACCTGGTAGGTGCTCGTGATGGTCACGCTGCCGTCACTGGCAACCGTGGGGTTGGCGATCGAGCTGGTAGGGCCGCAGTGATCGAACTCGACGAAGAGGGTCGTGCCGTCGGACGAAGGCTTGACCGACACGACGGTGGACTGGATGCCGGCGGCGTTGAGCTGCGCCTGCAGATCGGACACAGTCGTGGGGTAGCCCGAAGGCAGCTGACCCGAGCTCTTGATCGTGATCGAGTAGCGCTGCCCCTGCTGCAGCTGGAGGGGGGCGTTGATGCCCGCGCCGCCACCGAACTTGGACGGCACGCCGTCGAGCAGGCCAGAGACGACCGGCACCAGCTTGCCGCTCGAGGTGGCCACCGCACCGCCGAGCGTGATGGGCACGAGCTTGATGGGCGACGCGCCTCCAGAAAGAACGGGGCCCGGCGTCGAGCCGGACGAGATGCTCGCGGGGATGCCCAGCTCGCAGTACGAGTCCTTGTACTGCTTGCTGCCCCCCTCGATGAGCACCACGTCCTGCCAGTAGAAGCTGATCGAGCCTCCCGCACCGCTCAGGAAAAACCAGAGCGTGGTCGCCGTCGAGCGCGAGGTGTCGAGCGACTGCACCGGCGATGCACCGGTGACGGGCGTGACGCCATCGGCCGCCAGCGTCACGTCGGGCCGCACCTGGTAGGTCGGCGTCGTGTAGCCCAGGCCCGGTCCGTTGACGGGCAGCTCGACCTCGAGAATCGTGGTACCCGCGGGGACCTGCGAGACGTACCCCTCTTTCGGCTTGAGGGTGACGTACGCGGCGGCAGCGCCCACGCGCCGCCCGAACAAGGCTTCACTCATCGACAGGGCTGCAGCCACGTCCCAGAGGCTACACCGTCACCTGACGGGAGGCAAAACAGGCTACTTGAGCAGCAGCCGATGAGGGCTGGCGTCGGCCAAAAGCCGACCAGACTTCGAGGTCTGATCCTGCACTGCGCGCAGGATGCTCTTGCAAGCATCGAGGTAGCTCTGCTCCGAAGCGTAGGCGTAGATGCCGATGGCGATTGCGGCAGCCACGGCGCTGCCCGCAGCGACGCCCGCGATCTTGAGCCCAGTGCTGGTGGGCTTGATGGAGCCGGCGACCTTGGTGACGCCGCCGACGGGCTTTCGCGGACCGGTGTAGAAGATCGGCAGGCCCCGCGCCCCCCAGATCGGATCGGTGGTCGGGACGTTGCTCCGCAGCTGCGAGACGAGCGACGCTTCGAACGAGAGCAGCGCTCCGTTCTTGGACGTGTCGCTCGGATCGATCGCGTACGGCGCGCTGCCGGTATTGAGGTGTGCTTTGTTCCAGAGTCGCAGCGTGTGCAGCAGCACCTGCCAGTCGGGCTGCGGCTGCAGACCGTTGAGCGGGTACTCCTGGTTGAGCTTGTAGCCGGCGACGAAGGCGCTGTGGAACGCAGCGACCACGGGGTCAGCGAGCGACACCGCGACCCGGAGCAGCAGGCTCATCGTGGGATCCATCGCCACGACGGCTGGCCACGTGAAGGAGATGGGTGAAACAAGGATCCCGGGCGGGAAACCGACCTGAACGCCTCTCCACGAGAACATGCCGCTCGGCGGAGGCTGAGCGGCAAACCAAGCCGCGTCCACGCTGTCGGCAGGGTTGGGGAAGTGGATCCAGTTGGCGGTGCCCGGCTTGGCAGGGCCGGAGTTGGTGAAGATCGGCGTGCACCCTACCACCCACGCAGGCTGCAAAGGGTAGGTTGCCGAGCATACGCCGAAGCCGGGGCTCGAGCTGAACAGGCCCGCGCCCTTCAGGAGCTGGCCGACGATGGCGATTGCGCCGACGATCGCCGCGCCTAGCCCTGCCGACACCGCGCCCGCGGACACGGCCAGACCGATCATCGTGCCGGTGAAGGTCTGCAGGAGCTGTGATGGGGGAGCTCCCGATGCCGCAGCGGCGAGCAGACCTCCGACCTGATCGACCGCGCCGGCATCGGTGATTCCGGCGAGCACGAACTGCTTGGCCGAGTCGAGGACTCCGCCGGGGCCTTCGATGTTGCCGGGAAGCTGGCTCACCAGGCCCTGATACGAAGCGTCGAAGTAGTCCTTGGCGGCCTGGATGGTCGTGGCGTCAGCCCCCTCCAGCGACAGCTGCTGCTGAATCGTTCCCCACGCCCCGCCGAAGCCGGTCGGGTCGCCCGCCAGATCCGAGTTGAAGTCGCCGGCGCCGATACGCGGTGCGCCAGCGCCGAGCTGCGCAGGCCCCTTGGTGAACTTGAAGTACTGGCCGGTGTAGGGGCACTGAAGGATGAGCGACGAGCCAGCGGTCCACGTCGGGATCTTCTTCTTGGCCGTAGGCGTCTGGACCTCGACGTACGACTTCTTGGCTCCCGCCGGCAGCTGCGAGGGGGAGGACGCGTAGCTCCAGCGCGGATCGAGCTGCTTGGCAATCTGCGAGCTCGAGGCCGCCGAGCACCGATGCGGCGGCGGGCGCCCCTTGTACCTCTCGGGATCGTACTCGCTGACGGCGGCGTCCTCGGGGGACATGCCCTCACCGACCTTCTCGACGAAGCGCCCCTTGGGCCCGAGCGTCTCCTGCGGCGCGCCGACACCGATCAGGATGCGCAGCACGTACGCGTCGTCCTCGTCCGGCGGAGATCCGGCGCCGACCCATGCCCTGACGACGTGGCTGCTTTCGCCGATGGCGCGCGCGAACTTCGGTGCCTGCCACGGAAGGGTGACGGCCTTGTCGCCGACGCCGACGAAGTAGACGAGACGGTAGCCGTCGGGCGGGGCGTCGACGTTGTAGTCCGCAGGCGAGACGTTGTCCTTGGCCTCGGTAAGCCTCAGCCCCCAGTGCGCTGCACGCGTCTCGATACTCTTGGTCGAGTGGCTGTCCTTGATCGCGGCCAGCACCTGGTAGGTCTTGCCGGGCTCGATGGAGATCTTCTCACCCTGCGGCAGCTCGGTCATGGCAGCGATTCCTGCGCCCATCATCCTCTTGGCAGCGGCGCTGCGCAACTTCACCTGGGGAAAGTGCGGGGAACCACCCTCCGCGTGAGCCGGGTTGGGCTCGACGACGTGCAGCGCCAGGTGCGGCGCATCGGCGACCATGACGATCTTCTTGCCTGCGGCGACGAGTGACCGCATCCACGACACGTCCTCGGTGCCCTCCTCGGGGAACGGGATCTCGAGAGCGACTGCGCGCCGGAAGACGGCGCTCCACATGAAGCCCAGCTGCCACGCGTCGCGGAAGGCTGTCGCTTCCTCGGGCGACATGTCGTCCATGCTCGTAGGCTCGACGACGTTGCCGCGAAGGGCAAACGCGGGCCCCCCGATGATGCGCTGGTCCCAGAGGTAGATGTCTTGTCCGTGCAAGAGGCGCCAGACCGCCAGCTTGACGACATCCGCGTCGCCAAGCCTGGAGATCATCTCCGAAAGAAACGACGGACCGTAGTGGTCGTCGTCGTCGATCGCCTGGATGATCTCGCCCTTGGCGAGCTGAGTCAGGCGGTTGCGGATGGCCCCGATCCGTGTGACGCCTCCCTCGCGCGGAGCTTCCGGCTCGTGGAAGTAGCGGACGCGGTCGTCCTTCAGGGTGGTGAAGAAGGGGCTCGGATCCTTGGACCCGTCGAGCACCACGAGCTCGCGAGGCTCGTAGGTCTGGCTGCAGAAGCTCTGGTAGAGCCCCTCGTGCTTGTGCGGCCGGTTGAAGGTCGGGCAGGTGCAGGACGCGAGCGTCACGCCCTGCAGCTTACCAGCCGAAGCTTGGGCTTCCTACCCGGCCTCTTTGGCCTGGACTCGAGCGCCCGGCGCCACAGATCTCTACGATCGGTCTCCCACTCGTCGAGCATCCTGGCGAGGGTCTTGCCCCAGTCGCCCTCACCGCTGTCATAGCAGCAGTGCTCGCACTCGGAGGCTGGTCGATTCGAGACGCGACAGCGAAGTCTCATGCCTTCGGCGGCGACTGCCACCCTGCCGTCTGCCCACCGGACACCACCGGACGCGCTGTCGCCTTCTTCGCGAGCTGCTCCTGCGCCGCAGCGGCTGCGCCCTTCACCGTGGCAGCCACGCCCGGCTGAAGAACCGCGTCGGCGAACGGACCGACCATCGCCAGGCCTCCCTGCGCGATGACGTCGAGGTTGCCGCCCACGCCCTTGAGGATCTTGTCGAGGATCCCGGGCTCCTCCTTCTCTTCCTCATCCTTGACAATCTCGGTCGACGGCTCTGCGAAGCCGAACGTCTTGCGAAGCACCTCGCGCGTCGTCTCGCCCGCCTTCTGCCCCTCGGCGATCGTCCTGGCCGCATCCATCAGCTGCTGCTGCGGCGTGATGCTCGGGGCCGTGTACGGCTGTCCGGCGACCGCAGCGACGGTCGGCTGTCCATTCGCGTCTGGCACGACGATGCCGAGCGCTTTCAGGGTCTCGACGACTTCCTGAGCAACGCTCTTGGTGGGCGGCGTGTTGAGCTTGGCCTCGAGCGCCGCGAAGCGCGCTTCCTGCGCGTCCTTGTCCCTTGCAGCCTGCAGATCCCTGATCTGCTGCTGCAGCTCCGCTTTCTCTTTCTCTGCCCGCTCCCGCTCGGCGGCCTTGTCTTTCTCTGCCTGTAGCTGCGCTTGCAGGCGGGCGACTTCCAGCTGTGCCTCGACGTTCTGCGGCGGTGCGGCAGGCGCAGGCACTACCGCCGGCGCTACCTGCTGCTTGCCATGAACCCTCGAGCGCAGCTCGCCGAGCTCGAGCAAAAGCTCCGGCGGAACACCGGGCGGCACAGGCTGACCGTTGCTCATCGTGTTGGGGATGGGATCGAGAGTGTGCACCTCGCGCGCGTCCTGACCACGAGCCATCCGCATCTTCAGGATGTTCGCGGGCGAGTCGCGCGTGAAGGTCTCGCTCTGCTTGATCGTGCCCTTGCCTCCGCGCCGCCAGTAGAACCGGGCGCGGAAGGTGACCTTGGAGCGGCGGTCGCTGACGGGCAGGTGGTAGCTGTCGTCGATGATTCGCATCAGAGCCCGGTCGGGGCTCTCGTTCTCGTCACCCACGGCAGCCACGCCGTCGATGGGCTCGAGCTCCGCACCGCCCGACTGCCCTCCGCCCGAGATGCGATCGATGCCGATGAGCACGTCCTCGGGCGTCGCGACCTCGTCGCCGATCTTCTGGCTGGGCAGCCAGTCGAGGATCTTGAGCCACAGGGGCCCCACCTTGGTGGGCCACGTGTCTTTCTCGGGGTTGGGCTCTCTGCCCTGCGCGTTGGACTCCTCGAAGCTTCGAGGCGGCGCGGTCGGCGGGCGCGGAGCCGCGTGCTTTCTGCCTCTGTCCGATCGGCTGTACGCGGGCTCCCGATCTTCCTTCGGAGGCCGCGCGGCGGCGACACCGTTCTCGGGGGGCGGATCGTCGGGCGGCAGATCGAACGTCTCGGCTTCGGTCATGGCGAAAGCGTAGCTCAGTGCTGCCCGGCAGCGGGGACAACTTCGACGCGTGCCGCGCCGCACCCGGCGCAGAACGAGGCCTGCGGCGGCTCGTCATCGTCGTCTGCGTCCTCGGGCAGGAGCATCGTGTCGTGATTGACCTTCTTGCACGAGGGGCACGTCCAGTCAGCCTCGCCCATGCCGGCTTCGTCGAGCACGTACTCGAACTCGTCGCACAGGGCGTCGACCAGCTGCTCCTGGGTCATCGGCTGCTTGAGCAGCCGGCCGTCAGCGTGCAAGCGGAACATCCCGAAGTACATGTCCTGCCCGGGGATGAGCACGCGATCCCTCAAGGGTCCGAGCTGATCGACGTCGGCCACCACGTACGCGCGCACGTCGCCCATCGTGTACTCGGCGCTCTCCTGACCTTCGTCGTCGAAGGGGTTGGTCGACATGACGGCGAGAACCGCCCAGCCCTTCTTGTCGTCCGACGGCACGCTCTGCCCAGGCTCCCACGCCCCGGTCTGGTGCGTGTACTTCTGGTTGGTGACGCTGGCCAGGTCCACGAACTGTTCCTCGTCGAGATCGAGTCGGCTCCGGATCTCCTCAAAGATTTCTCGCACTCGCTCGGGGACGCTCGGCATGGCGTCAGAGATACTGCTTATCGATGAGGTGGGCAAGTGCTATCTTGGCGCCCATGTCCTGTACAGATACGAGACGAGGTAAGCGCTTGCGCCGTCGCAACGAACAGTCGGACAAGGCCTACGCACTGATGGCCAAGGGGATTGCGCGCCGGTTCGCCAGGCGGCAGGCGTTTTCTCGCTAGCGCTCAAACACCAGGCGCTGCGTGACGCCCTTGATGACCTCTTCCACCTTTTTCAGCGTCCATCCATTGCGCTGACCGGCCAACACCATGTAGCCAACGTTGGTGACGTGCACCGTCTCCCAGACGAGCATCTCTGCGGGCCTCGACTCCGGTTGTCGATACGGTTGGTTCACGACGACGTCGCCTCCCGCAGGATGGAGATGGTCACACCGACGATCACGATGAGCCCCGCGACGCCTCCGAGCACGAGCAGCACGTCGCCGTAGCCCAGCTTGCGCACCGCCTCCCTGTGCGCCGCGGGCAAAAGCGGCAGCACGCCGAAGCTCGCGGGCGCGGACATGGTCGGCATGCCTTCCACTGAGTCAGGACGCGGCTGCGTGCCGATGGTCTCTCCCTGCTTGACCTGACGCGAGGGTCCGGTCGGGATGCCGAGGTTGCCGTAGTAGTACCTGGTGCCGTCCTCAGTCGTCAGGCGCGCGGCGGTGCCGGCCTTGTCGTCCTGGAAGTACTCGAGCTCCCCGTCGGCAACGGCGGTCACCCCGAGCGGCAAGACCGCGTAGTCGGCCTCGCGGATGTCGAGTACCGGACGCCTTCGGAAGCTGAGGAGTCTTCCCCCGCCTCCGCTGCCTCCGCCGCCCCCCTTCCTGCGCGGCGGAGTCGGAGGTGGTGGCGGTGGTGGAGGCGTTACCGGGATCTCGGGACCGAGACCCTGGGTGAGCACGTTCTCGCCGATGCCCGACATACCGGACAGCGACAGGATGTTGGCCGCCGCGCCGATGAATCGCCCCTGGCGCCTGCGCTTGCGCCTGCGCGACATGAGCCTGCGCTTCATGCGCGTTTCGCCGGCGAGCCCGGCACGTTGACGACCGCGTTGCCTGCGTAGTCGGTCAGGTTCTGCACGCTCAGGACCGTCACACCGTCGTCCTCGTACAGGGTCAGGGTGCCCGGCAAACCACCGAGCGCCTCCGAGCGATTGCTCTGGTACTGCCTGGAAAGCTTGGCGTCGGGGCGGAGCTCGGAAATGATGAGGGTGTCGCTCGCAAGGCCGGAGGTACCCACGCCCGAAGAGTTGTACTCGGCGATGAGCTTCTGCGGCAGACCCGTGAGCGGCGTGAAGCCCAGCAAGCTGACGTTCAAGATCGCCTGGTAGACGCCCGTACCCAGATCTGTCATCGGCTGATCTTTGACTCCCCAGCCGGACGTCTTGAAGGTGTTGTCGCTCCAGTCGAGGTAGCTGTTGGTCGTCGGAGACAGCCTCACCGCGACGGTGCAAGCCAGACCGGCCACACCGCCGGTGCCCACCAGGTTGACTACGAGCTCGAGGGGCGCCGCCGTGTCGTTGAAGTCGAACTCGAGGGTCACGGCCCCATTCTAGCTCCGCCTAGGCCCTGCGAGAATTGGAGATCTCACGGCGGCACATCTCCGCCATGCTCTCGGCCCACCGAGCGCGATCGGGCGCGCGCCGGGCCACGTCCTCGAAAAGCCGCACGGAGTCCTCCCGATACCCAGCCCAGTACGCGCAGATGGCCATCTCGGCGAGGGCTCCGGACGTGTAGATGAACTTGTTCAGGAAGAGCCCGTCGCTAGGCATGGGCAGCTCGGCTGCCCGGCGCGCGAACATGTAGGCGAGCGAATACTGCTTGCGTGCGTCGTCGCGATGCCAGCAGGCCAGCTCCACGAGCGGCTCGGCGCGCGTCGGGCGCATCGAGTGCGCGCGCAGCAAATCCTGCGTCGGATCCTGTCCGTGCTCCTTGCGAAGCATGCCGATCTGGAAAGCGCTGTAGTAGCGCTCCTCCTCCCACCCTCCGGCGATCTCGATGCGGCGCTCGTAGGCCCTGACGGCCTCCTCCCACTTGCCTGCGTCGTGGTAGCTGCGGGCCAGGTAGAAGGCGGCGCGCCCGTCGTCCGGGTGACGCAGCAGCCACTGCTGCAGGTCGATCGCGTGCTTCATGTACTTGACGGCCGGCGGGTCCTGATCCTGGAAGCCGTACGAGCTATGCCCGCGGTGATAGGTCAGCATGGTGAGGCGCTCGAGACGTCCCTGGATGACCAGTCCCTCGTGACGGATACCCTCGTAGTGGTACCCCATGCCGCTGCGAAAGAGCTGAATGCGAGGGTAGGTCAGGTTGCCGTCGGTGATCCATACCTCGTAGCCGTCCGCTTCGAGCTTGTCGGGCAACGTGCCCTCGACCGAATCGTCGGCGTCGATGACCAGGACGTAGTCGGTGCGCATCTCGGCTAGCGCGATGGCTTCGTTGCGCGCGCCGGCAATGACGCCGATGCCGCGCTCCCAGTCCACCTTGGGGCTCTGGCGGATGAAGACCTCAGCTCCCAGGTGCCGCGCGACTTCGGCGGTCTTCTCCGACGCGTCGCAAACGACCGTGGTGCAGTCCACTATCTTGTGGGCGCTCACGATGGCCCTGGCGATGACGGTCGCGGCCTCGTCTCCTCGACAGATAACGAGCAAGCCTACTGTCGGCCTGCCGTCCTCGCGCGCCGCCACGCGCCCCAGCTTGAGCGTCAGATCCTTGGGCTGCGTGAGCTTCTCGGTCCGGCGGAAGATGACGAACGAGGCGAACCCAGTGTCGACGAGCACGCGGTCGAAACCGTCGAGCATCTCCTCGATGATCTGCGCGACGGGGCTACCGTTGTGCCCCGTCGAAGTGAACCATCCGAAATAGTCGTGCATCACGAAGTAGCCGCCCGGACGCACCCAGGGCACGAACCGCTGCACGTCGAGGCGGATGTCCTTGGGCATGTGCGAGCCGTCGATGAAGAGCAGATCGATGGGCTGCGAGATGGTCACGTCCTCGCTGGGCTGGTTGATCTTGGTCACGTAACTCGCAAGGCCCGTGCGCTCGAGCAGCACGTCAGCCTCCTTGGTCGGGTGCGGATCGATGCTCGTGACCTTGTACTTTCGCGGACCAAGCAGGGCCTGGTAGTTCACGTCAGGGCGCTGCTCACCGGCGCGGCACTCCTTCCATCCGACATCCTGCAGCCGGCACGCCCCGGCCAGAGCCAGCGTCGAGAAGCCCTTGAAGCGGCCGATCTCGACGATGTGAGAGGCGCGGATGCTGGCAGCGAGCGAGAAGAGACTCAGGCCGAGGCCGAACTCCGAACCGCCCGGCGAGATGGCCGAACGCATCTCGCTCAGAAACTCGCCGAAGAATGATCCCAGCGGCTGCTTGTTCGCGGCGAGCGTCGGATCGTCGGGGAAGTTTTGCTCGACCGACGTCACGAGAGTGCGTGCCTCGATCTTGAGGCCCTGCGCGATGCTGTTGATGTAGTTGCGGTGCGGCGCCCAGCCGTCTTCGCGCGTCGCCCGGACGGCGGCCATCGCCTGCGCCGGATCGAGGCCCAAGATGCGGCAGGCCAGATAGGCCGCCGACGGCCCGCGCGATCCGCCGAGCTGGCAGTGCGTGTAGAGCACCGCCTCGGGGTCCTCGAAGACGGAGCGGATGTACTTGGCCGACTCGAGGACGACCTCGAGCGGGATCTCGCCGCCGTTGTCCATGAACGGAAAGCGGGCGCGCTTGTCGTCCGGCCACTTGCCGTCGTCGAGGTGCTCGCTCTCCCAGGACAGCACGTGCGTGATGCCCTGATCCTTGAGCACACTGACGCAGCGGTCATCGACGATGCAGCCGCCGGACAGCACGCGGTCGTGCACCCAGTAGCGCTGCGCGCGACCGCCACCTGCCCACTCTTGCGGAGGCACGGCGGGTCCCGGCGGCACGTCATAGAGCTCGACACGGGTGCCCGCCCGTGCCGGGTGCTTGAACGTGCTCACGCTCGGCACTCCCGGCCGCAGACGCAGGGCCTCTTCCCAGAGCGGGATGACGGCGGCCGGGCTGCGATCGGGGACCTCTTTGGCGTACCAGCGGTCGCGGTTCTCGGCGCTCTGCCACGCGTCCATGAACTGCGCGATGAACTGATCCTCGTCCTCGGTGAGCAGCGTGTGGTTGACAAGTGCTTCGGGGATACCGCCGAAGCCTGCCTTGCAGAGGATGTGCGTGCGCGTACCGCTGCGCTCCGACAGAGCCGCAGCATTGCAGAACGTCTCCGGCATCGTGTTGACGAAGAAGAGACCCTCCGCCTTCGCGATCCACTCGCGGTATTTCTCCGGCGTCGGCACGCCCTCGAAGCGCACGCCGATGAGCTTGTCGGACTGGTCGATGGCGGGAAACTCGCCCCAGCCCGGCGAAACGATCGACAGCTTGGCCTTCTTGAGGAGCTTGCCGTGCAGCTTGTGGAGCTTGCGCCACACGGCGAGCGTCGCGCCCAGGCCCTTCATCGGACCGCTTACGAACACGAACAGGCCCGGGATCTTGTAGACGGAATCACTGGCCTCGGCGCCCGGCAACTTGCCGTTGCCCTTTGCATTCGCGAAGCCCTTGCGCGACGACCAGATCGCGTGCGGGCTCGGGTCGAGCATCGGCGAGATGACGATCTTCTCCTTGGCGAACCCGAACAGATCGGCGCCCCATCTGGTGTTCGCGACGAGCGCCGCGCTACCTGTCTCCAACATGCGGCGGTGCACATCGTACGGCGGGCAGTAGACATCGTTGGCCCGTACGACGATGCGCACCTTGGTGTCGATGGCGAGCGGCTTGGTCGGGTGACTCATACGCATCAGAAACAGCGCACGACTCGGCTTGTAGGGCTCGATGTCCGTGTTGGGGACGTAGAGCACGCCGTCCTCTTCGATCGGACGGTGCACACCGTTGGCGACAACGACCTTGTGCCCGCGGTCTGCCAGACCGTGGGCCACCTGCATCAGCTCTATCTCCGAGCCGCCGACCCCCCGCTCACGCATGGTCTTGCGTGTGAAGGCTGCACCTTCGGTGTGTGCGATCCGGTCCAGCAGAAGAACGTCGGGGGTCATGATTGTCTCCAGGCCACAAGATCGCCGCGGATGTAGCAGGTAGCCTCGTCGCTGAGGATTGTGAACCGCTGCATGGTCAGCAGGTGCAACAGCTTTTCGTGATCCTCGCGGCTGTGCCACTCCAGCATCACAGCCTTGACGTGCCGGAGATGTTGGTACGTCGACAGGATCTCCAGCTCGCACCCTTCCGTGTCGAGCTTCATCACGTCGCACGGGGGCAAGTCTCGAGCGCTGATGGCCTCGACCATGTCGAACTCCGCAGTGGTCTCGCCCTCCACCTGGTAGAACGAGTCGGAGTAGTGCCCGAGCGCGCCGCGATACAGCTTGAACGTGCCGGACACGTCTCGCACGCCCTTCTGAACGTGGTGGACCTTCGGGTTGCCTCGCGTGTTGATTTTGAGGGCGGCGAAGTTCAACGGGTTGGGCTCGTACGCATGGATGGTGCACCCGGGGTAGCGCGCCTCGAAGTAGAGCGAGGCCAGCCCGATGTTCGCTCCCAGATCCAGGATGGTTGGAGGACTCTCGAAAGCCAGCCCCGGTACGTCGTAGCCGCCGGCCCAGATTTGGTAAAAGCCCCAGTTGTTGTCTTCGATGAAGACCTTGGGCATGCGCGGAGCAACCTTCATCATGTGCGACGCATTCGCTGCTCGAGGGCGAGCCTCATCCAAGCGGCGAGGGTCATGTTGGCCTTGCGGGCCTGCGTCTTCATCCAGCGGTGCACCTTCTTGGGCACCCACGTCTGGACGAGCGTCTGCTGTTTTCTGGCGAGGCGAAGCATTCGCATACACGTATGCGTATACGCTAGCGGCGTCAACAGGTCAGTAGATGATGATGACCAGCTGCCCGTCGGATCCCTTGCCGCCGGTGCCGCCGATACCGCCGTAGCCGCCGCTGGGACCTACGCCGCCGCCTCCACCACCGCCGCCTCCACCGCCACCACGTCCACCGAATCCGGCGCTGCCAGCGCTGCCCGGGCTGCCGTCATGACGACCCGTGCCCACGGTGCCGCCGGATCCGCCCGCGCCGCCAGCGCCGCCACCGCCGCCCGAGCCCAGTGTTGTGCCGGCGATGCCGTATTCGTCGCCGCTACCCGCTGCGCCGCCGCCGCCACCACCACCACCGCCAGCGCCGTTGGTAACTCCACCGCCCGCCGACGCGCCCGCGGCGCCGCCGTTCGCGATAGCGCCGGCAATCGACGTGTATCCGAACGGTCCGATGTTGGCGTTCTGAGGAGTCGGCGCACCAGCGACACCGACCTTGCCGGTACCACCGCCCGCGCCTCCGGTAGCACCGGGCGCACTGGTGTAGAACTGCCCGCTGGTGGACAGGTTGAGGACTTGACCGACGTACCCCGGGTAACCGCTACCGGCAGTGAAGCCGCCCGGGCCCGGTGTGCCGGTGACGCCAACCGCGCCTGGTCCCGGAAAGCCGCCACCAGCACCGTGGTTGCCGCCACCGTTCGCGTCGTTCTGCCCGAAGATGATGATCGTTGAAGTGCCGCCGCTCGTCGCGCCGAACGACGTTGCCGTGCCTGACGCGCCCGTGCCGCCGTTACCCCCCGTTCCACCGCCGGCCAGACTGGTTCCACCAGCACCGCCCACCCCGCCCGTGCCGCCAAGACCGATAGTGATGCCGTAGGTCGTGTTGTAGTTGATGTACAGCACGGCCTCTAGGCTGATTGCGGGTCCGCCTGCCGCACCGCCACCGCCGCCACCACCAGCGATGTTGGTGCCGAGCGTGAGTCCGCCGGACGCGCCATGACCGCCGCCACCGCCTGCGCCGCCGCCGGCTCCGGGGCGACCAAACATGCGCACGAGCGCGCTGCCACCTGTGGGCCCGGCGACAGACCATTCCGTGTACCCGGCCGCGGTGAAGCTGAAGACAGTCGGACCGGCGTAGCCTCCTGAACCTGTCGGACCGACAGGACCCGTGGGCCCTGTCGGTCCGGTAGGTCCCGGAGCTGTGGGTCCAGTTGGCCCGGTCGGTCCGGTCGGACCTGCTGGTCCCGTCGGTCCGGTCGGACCTGCTGATCCTGTCGGACCTGCCGGTCCGGTGGGGCCCGCGCCACCGGTCGCACCGATCAACCCTCCGGGCCCGATGGGCGCGCCGTTGAGGATCGTGATGCCTGGTGCTGCGTTGCCAGGATAGCCGCTGTTCTGCAGCCAGACCTGAGTCGTGCCGACAGTCGACAGAACACTCAGGTACCCACCGACGGTGCCTCCAGGCGTTGCGCCGGGACCGAGGAAGAGCTCCTGGCCGACAGCCATCCAGCCGTTCTGCACAACGTTGACTTCGACCGTGCCGCCCGCCGCCGGCATCACCAGATCGGTCGTTGTCGAAGTGTATGCGTTGATGCCGCTCGCACCCGTAGGTCCGGTCGGTCCCGTCGGCCCTGCGCCGCCGGTGGGGCCTGTTGGTCCGGTGGGTCCTGTCGGACCTGCGCCACCAGCATTTCCTGTGGGACCGGTCGGTCCCGTCGGTCCCGTCGGCCCTGTCGGACCTGCACCGCCAGCAGGTCCGGTGGGACCTGTCGCGCCGACAGGTCCCGT
>Ga0335083_10004627_pt1 | contig 17486 bp, 14 predicted proteins | sample Lox_Sample_42_FD_206716 | JGI IMG/M metagenome (GOLD analysis project Ga0335083, IMG submission 206716) | Soil microbial communities from Loxahatchee National Wildlife Refuge, Florida, United States - Lox_Sample_4.2 | ecosystem: Environmental > Terrestrial > Soil > Wetlands | place: USA...
GCACATTTCGCATGGACCGCGTCCAGCGCCTCGCATCGACGGGGCCACAGTTCACGCCGCGCGATTTCCCCGGAGACATCGCCGCGTACGTGTCCCGCTCCATCAGGCAGGTCCCGTACCGTTATCGCATGCGCATCAGGTTGCAAGGCTCGGTGGCGGAGCTCGCCGGGCGGATTCCGAGCTGGTGCGGCGTGCTCGAGATGCTGGATGAGCACAGTTGTACCCTGAGCACCGGCGCCGATTCGATCGAAGCGCTGGCGGCTCAGATCGTCCTCACGGGCGCCGATTTCGCCATACTCGAGGCACCCGATTGCCTCGCCGAGCTGCGCGAGATCGCCGCGCGGATCGAACGGGCGACCAGCCGGTAAAGCAGGTTGCCCCGGACTGATCTTTCGGACGTCCGGGACATCTGCGCCAACTGCGTCGGGCTCACCCCTGGCTGTCCGGCTACGGGCCTTTGCCTGAGTAAAGGGATATCCTTGCAGGTGACGCGACCGACATGGCACGGTGCGCGGCAGGTCATCGTGAGAACCAGAAGAATAGCGAGCCGGTTGAGGGCGGCGCAGCCCGCCTCCCCTCGGGTCACGGCACGGCGCACCTGGCGCGGTCGTGTGATTGCCACGCTTCTGGCTCTCGCAGCAGCGATGGCCGATCGACCGGCAGGGGCTGCAGACGGGACGTCAGAGACCTGGATATTCCAGGCCTATGTGAGCCTGTTTGTACCGACGACGGTGTCGGGCACGACCACGTTTCCGCCAGAGTCCTCGTCGCCGCCGGGCTCGAGCGATGTGCGGGTCAGCGATAGCCTCGTGAACGTCAATTCGGCCTTCGTCGGCGGGCTCTCGGCACGACACGGCCGCTGGGGCGTGTACACAGATCTCATCTATATGGATGTGGTGGGCACGAGAACCGGACCGGGCGTAGTCGAAATCGCGGGCCAACCGGTCGACATCCAAACGACTGCGACTGCGCGCTTGGGCCTTCGGGACAGCTACGGCCTTGTGGCAGGCACCTATCGCCTCGTGACGGATCCCAACGGGCCCTTGGACCTCCTGTTCGGAGGACGATGGTTCGACCAGCACCGGACGCTCGACTGGCAGTTCAGCGGAAATGTTGTCTCCGTTCCGCCTTCCATGCTGTCGGGAAGCCGGAGCGTCAGTGATTCGGGCTGGGACGCAATTGCAGGAGTGACGGGCCGGTTCGGCCCGACCGGGCATGGCTGGTTTGCTCCCTACTACCTGGACGTTGGCACGGGCAAAAGCACCCTGGTCTGGCAGGTGAACGCCGGAGTCGGCTATGGCTGGGACTGGGGCGAGCTCGCCCTGGGCTGGCGCTATATGCACTACGACAATCCGCGTCAGAGCATCGAGAGCGTCGGGCTCAATGGACCTGTCATCGTCATCCTGTTTCGGTGGTGAGGCACAGCAATTCTCCGCAGCGGCCGCGCCCAAAGGTACTTCCGCGTTGTGATCCAACATGGCCGCCGGCAGTCGATGCCGGGGCTACTTCCGCAGATGTCTATCGAGGAACGCAACCAGATCGGCAAACGCCCGCCGTGAGTAATGCTCGGCCGAAGCGCCCGGCGCGATGCGATATTCGCGCGTGAAGGTGGCGTGTGGGCGTTCACCGAGACAATTTCGCTCGCCGGCTTCGGCGTACTCGCGGATCTCGAGCCCAATGGGAAATTCCCGTCGCAGGCGCTCGATCTTGGCACGCGGGCAGATGCGGTCGGAGCGGCACCTGACCGACAGCAGATGCGCCCGGCCGGCCTCGAGTCGCTTGCGCGCCTGGGCGATTTCGCTGTCGCTGACGTTGAGTTGACTCGATTGCCGTTCACCCGCGATACCGAGCGCCATGAACAGCGGCGCGAGCGGCACCGCCGGCTGAGCAGCGACCGCTGCGACGACCTGCGGATCGATGATGAGAGGGATCGCAAAAGCGCCGGTGAGGCACATGCCGATGGCGCCTATCTGCCTGCCGCCGGAATGCGCGCTCACGTGGGCCGTAAGGGCGCGCAGCCACGTGGTGATCGGGGAGGAGACCCCGGCGCGCAGATTGGCGAATTCCCGGGACACGCACAGCCGGATTCCGTTACGCAGGGGTGCGCGCACCCCCAGGGGACCGAACAGCCAGGGCACGAAGATCCTGAAACGGACATCGATCAGACGTTCGGCAAACAGGCGCAGCCCGGGCGAGAAGCCGGCGATCTCAGGCAGCAGCAGCACCGGCGGAGCCTCGGGGTCGCCCCCGTAGTAGACCGGGTGGGCGAGCCGGCCGGACGCGAAGAAGAACTGGTCGAATCGTCCAAGCGCGCGGCCCCTGCGCACGATCCCCGTGCCCGCGCTATCCGGGATTCCCGTGAGCTGCCGTGAGGACATCGGCGTTCAGCCGCGATGCTCGATGGCCAACGATGTGTAGATGAGCGAAATACTGCTCCAGACACCGAAGGTGAAATAGAGCGTCATCCACAACACCTCCTCCTTCCAGTCCTCCCAGCGGTAGGACACGCTGCGCCGTCCGCAGGTGTCGAGTAACCCGGCGCGGATGCTCAGGTGTCTATGTCCCCTGGCTCGATTGGCACGCCATCGCGACCAGTACATCGGAACATCGTAGCCAAATATGAACGCAACATAGGCGGTACCGCCCAGGCACCAGAGGAAGACCGGAACTCCCAGGGCGGCAAGTCGCAGCGGTCCGATCGCCCACACGGCCGCGAGCACCAGCGCGGCCGATAGTCCCCACAGCGCATTCTCAGCCGCGTGAGCCAGCTGTCCGGTGGTCAGCACCGCGTACCACGAGCAGCCTTCGGCGAGCAGGATGAGCGGTAGGATCGCCAGCGACAGGGTTTCCCCGGACGGGCTGCCGCTCAACGAGGCGAGACGGTGCAGGAGGAGGGCCCACTGGGCTGCGAAGCATAGTTCAGCGACGGTTGCGACCGACCGTCCGATCGAGACGCTCGACAGTCGGTGATCGACCAGCACGATGCGCGGGATGTCGACCACGGGGAGGAAGGAGCGGAATGCGCACCCGGCCACGTAGGCCGCCGACAGCAGCAGTTGGACGTCGCAGCCGATCTCGGAGGCGAACTGGCTCGAAGCGCGTGCGACTGCTACCGCGGCTGCAGACCACAGAGCGATGCTCAGCACCGCAATCGCCCGCAGCGACGCATGCCACCGGGTAACCGCCTGCGATCTCACTCCTGCGGTTTCCCGGAGGAGATCGCTCATAGGGCGGATGCTGGATGCAGACTGCCGTCAGATCTCGCGGCTGCAGCCGGGAGCGAGACTTCAGTCGGCGGCTCGTTCAGGCGGCTCGCTCGATGACGGGGCGTTTCGCGGTGCTCTGCGGCAGCGGCCCCGGCCGGCAGGCGATGAGATTCGCCTCGAATTCGCGCGTGCAGGCCGTCCAGCTCGACTGGAGCGCCCGGGCGCGGCAGGCGCGCGGATCGATCTGGAGGGCGCGCTCTGCCGCCTTGCCGAGATCCGCATCGAGGGCTCCCGTTACCCCGTCGTCGACGACATCGATCGGACCCGTGACGGGGAAGGCCGCCACCGGTACGCCGCAGGCCATCGCCTCGAGATTCACCAGGCCAAAGGTGTCGGTGAGGCTCGGGAAGACCAGCACGTCGGCCGCGGCGAGGTGGGTGGCGAGATCCTCGCCGTGGCGAAAGCCCACGTAGAGCGCCTCGGGATAACGCGCTTCGAGGCGCGCTCTCTCGGGGCCGTCCCCGATCACGATCTTCGAGCCGCGCCAGGGCATCGAGAGGAACGCATCCACATTCTTCTCGATCGCGAGTCGTCCCACGTAGGCTGCGACCGGCCGCGCCAACTGGAGGAACTCCTTGCTCCGCGGCCTGAACAACTCGGTGTCCACGCCGCGCCGCCAGCGCACCAGATTGCTGAAGCCACGCGCCCGCAGCTCATTCTCGACGGACTGCGTGCTCACCATGCAGCGCTGCGCGGCCCCGTGGAAACGCCGCAGGGCCGCATAGGAGAGCCACAGCGGAATCGGCCAACGGGACTTGAGGTACTGCGGAAACTGCGTGTGATAGGAGGTCGTGAAACGCCATCCCTTCTTGAGGCAATAACGTCGCGCGGCGAACCCCAGCGGGCCCTCGGTGGCAATGTGGACTGCCTGGGGCCGGAAGAACGCGAACTTGCGCGCCAGGGCGGGTCCCGGCCTCACGGCCACGCGGATCTCGGGGTAGCTCGGACAGGGGATGGTGCGGAAGTCGCGCGGCGCGGTGATCATCACCTCGTGGCCGAATCTGACCAGCCACGCGGCGGTCTGCGCCAGTGTGTTGACGACGCCGTTGGTCTGCGGAAACCAGGCGTCTGTCACGATCATGATTCTCATGCTGGGAGATGATCCTCGTCCAAAATCGTGACAGAGGTATTAAAGTTGCCAACGAATACAGCTGCTTGTCATATGCTCTTAACAGTCTTCCTATAATTCCTTCATCCGGGCGCAACCGCGCTCAAAGCCGGAGTAGGAGCGAATGCACGCCTTTCTCGCCGAGCTCAAGAAGCAGCGCTGGGACGACCATCGGTACTACCACCACAGCCGCATCAACCAGAGCCTGCATCTGGTGAGCGCGCTCAGCTTCCTGACGGCCTACGTCTGCATCTTCACCAGTCCCGTCGCCGCTGCACTCATCGGCTGGCTCGTGGCCATGGTGACGCGCCAGACGGGCCATTTCTTCTTCGAGTCCAAGGACTACGACGCGGTGAACCAGGCGACGCACGCGCACAAGGAAGAGATCAAGGTCGGCTACAACCTGCGGCGCAAGGTCGTGCTGCTGTCGATCTGGGCCGCCTCGCCGCTCGTGCTGTGGGTCGACCCGACACTGTTCGGCATCTACGGTGCGACGCACGGCCGTGCCGAGTTCCTGCGGCATGTGTGTCAGGTGTGGCTCGCTCTCGGTGCGGGCGCGCTGCTGTTCCGCACGATGCAGCTGTTCATACAGCAGAGCGTACTGACGGGCCTCGTGTGGTTCACCAAGATCCTCACGGACCCGTTCCACGACGTCAAACTCTACTGCGGAGCACCGCTCGCGCTGCTGCGCGGGGAACTGGTCGATCCGATGGACGACGTGCTCCACCAGGCCTGAAACAACTCACGCAGGACCCGCCGGCGGATCGCCTTGTTGGTGAGCGACGGACCGGACCACCACCATCCGTCGCGCCGCATCGCTTCGGCCGCCGCCACGACGCGGTCGGCGACCGCGGCGAAGTCCGCGTCACTGTAGTTGAGGCTGAAGATGAGCCGGCCGGTGCCCACCCAGCTCAATGCAAGCCCCTGCGCGCGCAGGTGGTACTGGAACATCCAGTTGTAGCGCGACGGCCTGAGGTAGTCGAAGGTCCAGATGGACGAGAGATTCGCGACTTGAACCGGGAGGTCCACGGCCTTGAGGCGCGCATTGAGCTCGGCCGCACGCCGGTCCCACACCGCATCGAGGTCGCGGTAGAGCGCACGGATCGGCTCGCCGTCCAGGCGTGTCAGGAACTCATTCATCGCGCCCATCACATAAGGGTGCGAATTGAACGTCCCGCGTGCCAGGCATACATCCGCCGGGCGCTCCTCGTCGTACCGCTTCATGAGCTCGTGCCGCCCGCAGACGACTCCGACCGGCAGTCCGCCGCCGAGACTCTTGCCGTAGGTGACGAGGTCGGCGCGCACGCCGAAGTATTCCTGCGCTCCGCCGCGAGCGAGACGGAAGCCGACGAACACTTCATCGAAGATGAGCACGATGCCGCGCTCGGTGCACACCGCGCGCAGTTCCTTGAGCCAGGCGGCGTAGGCCGCGCGGTCGAAACGCGCCGTTCGACCGCTGTCGATGAGTCCCGAATCGGCCGGTGCGCTCGCGTTGGGATGCATCGCCTGCACGGGATTCACCAGCACGCAGGCGATATCGCGCCGCGTGCGCAGGACCCGCAGCGACAGCGCATCCAGGTCCTTCAGGGTGTAGGTGGCATCGGGGGGCAGCGGGTTGCCGACGCCCGGCTGCACGTCGCCCCACCAGCCGTGATAGGCACCGCAGAAGCGCACCAGGTAGCGACGGCGGGTGTGATAGCGCGCGAGGCGCACGGCCTGCATCACCGCCTCGGTACCCGACATGTGGAAGGACACCTCGTCGTGTCCGGAGATCTCGCGCAGCCGGCGGACGTTGTCCGCGAGCAGCGGGTGGTAGGCGCCGAGCACGGGCCCGAGCGCGCGCACCCTCTGCGCGCCGCGCTCGATGCACTCCTTGTAGAAGTCGTAGCCGAAGAGATTCACGCCATAAGAGCCAGCCACGTCGTAGAGCCGGTTGCCGTCGACATCCTGCACCGTGACTCCGCAGGAGGACTCGAGGAACGTGCCGCCCGGCAGGGACTGGCGGACCATGCGGCTGAACTGAAAGGGCACCCGGTAACGCATCGTGAACTGCAGGTCCGACAGCCCGCGCGCCACCTCGCGGGCGAGCGCTGCACTCTTCGGGAAGCGCTGCGCGTAGAGCTGCGCGAGCTGCATGAATCCCGCACGCCGTGCGGCAACTATTTCCGCGGGCGCATCATCCGCGTTGAAGAACCGGGTCTCGTCGTAGTCGTAGAAGCGGATGAACCGAACGATACGCCCGGCCATGCGCGCGTGTCCGGCCAGCGATGGGTGCTTGGCGCGCGAGAGCAGCAGCCGCAGCCACAGCTGGCGCAGCAGCCATAGCGCGGCCAGGGTTCCCGCGATGTACCACAACAGCATGATTTCCAAGGCTCAGGTGCCTCCTGCCGGGGCCAGTCGTCCCCCGGGCGCAACGTATTTCAGTTGCGTGACAAGGCGATGACAGTCCGTACCGCCATTACCCGTATCACCCAGCACGAGCGGGTGAATTTCGTCTTGACCAACCGCCTGCCCCGTCGCTGGCTCACCCTGTTCATGGGGTGGGTGAGCCGGCTCGAGTATCCCTGGCTCTGCCGGATCCTGCTGAGGATCTGGGGACTCTTCACGGTGCTCGATCTCAGCGAGGCCCGCAAGACCCGTTTCAAGAGTCTGCAGGAGTTCTTCACGCGCGAGCTGAAGGAGGGGGCCCGCCACATCGACCCGGATCCCGACATCGTCGTAAGTCCCTGCGACGGCATCGTGGGCGAGATGGGCAAGGTGCAGCAAGGGTCGGTGCTGCAGGCCAAGGGATTCCCTTACACGCTGATGGATCTTCTCGAGGACGAGGAGCTGGTGAGCAACTATCTCGACGGCTCCTTCGTGACGCTGCGTCTCGCCTCCAACATGTATCACCGCTTCCATGCACCCCATGACTGCCACGTGGAGCGGATCACCTACGTTTCCGGAGACACCTGGAACGTCAACCCGATCGCGCTCCGCCGTATCGCGAATCTCTACTGCAAGAACGAACGCGCCATCATTCGCTGTCGGCTGCGCGGCTCGCAGCACCTCATCACGCTGGTGCCGGTAGCGGCGATCCTGGTGGCGAGTATCCGGCTGCACTGTGCGGACGTGCTGCTGCACCTGAGGTACCGCGGGCCCAACCATATTCCCTGCGATGCGCACCTCAGCAAGGGCGAGGAGATGGGCTGGTTCGAGCACGGCTCGACCATGATCGCCTTCGCGCCGCCGGGTGTGGCGCTTGCTCCGGGACTCGGCCATGGGAGCGTGATCCGCATGGGCCAGGCGCTGATGAGTATCGCGGGCGGAGCATGAGCGAGGTCGCGGTCATCACCGGCACGACCCACGGCATCGGCCGTGTCACGGGCCGCGAGCTCGCGCGCGCCGGAAAAACCGTGGTCATGCTGTGCCGCAACGTGGGCGCCGCCGACGCCGTACGCGAGGACACTCTGCGGCAAGTGCCGGGCGCCAGGATCGGAGTGGTGCGGTGCGATCTCGCCTCGCTCGCCTCGGTACGCGAGGCCGCGGCTGCGGTTCGCCGCGATTACCCGCCACTCGGGCTCCTCATCAACAACGCCGGCATGGTGAGCACCCGCCGGCGCACCTCGGTCGATGGCTTCGAGCTCACGTTCGCGACCAACCACTTAGGTCCCTTTCTCCTCACCGCCTTGCTGTCCGATCACCTCGACAAGAACGCGCGCATCGTCAACGTCGCTTCCCGCATCCACTACCAGGGACGCATGGATCTCGCCGGGGTCACGAACGCCAACGGCCGCTACCGGGCCGCCGCCGCCTATGCCCGCTCGAAGCTCGCCAACGTGATGCATACGTTCGCGCTCGCCCGGCGCATGGCCGGAACCGATATCGGCGTCAACTGCCTGCACCCGGGCGTGGTCGCCAGCAACCTGCTGCCGCGCTGGCTGCGCGTGGTGAAGCCCCTCATCACGCGCATCATGTTCGATGTCGAGCGAGGCGCCCGCACCAGTCTCTACCTGGCGCTCGATCCGGGTGTCGCTGGCGTCACGGGGCGCTATTACGATGAGTACCAGATTCCCCGGGCCGCCGCGCCGCTCGCGCACGACATCGAGCTGCAGGAGACCCTGTGGAACATGAGCTCGACTTGGACCCAAGCGCCATCCATGAACGAGAAACGCCCGCCGCTATCCTGAACTGGAGGCCCGCCATGCCGGAAAATGCCCGATCGCTGCGACTGCCCCAATTGCCACTCAAGCCACTCGGTGAGACGCTGCTGTTCGCGAGCAATTTCCTGCGGCATCCGCACATGCTCGGCTCGATCATCCCGAGCTCGCGCTTCCTCGTGGACCTGGTGCTCGAGCCGGTCGACTGGGAGCGCGCCCGGGTGATCGTGGAATATGGGCCGGGGGTCGGCACGTTCACCGGCGAGATCCTGCGTCGCATGCGCAGCGACACCCAGCTGGTGGCCATCGAGACGAACCGTGACTTCGTGGGGTTTCTCAACAGGGCCTTCCCGGACCCGCGGCTGCATGTCGTGCAGGATTCCGCTGCAGAAGTGCAGGCGGTCCTCACGCGCCTGGCGCTCCCGGCGCCGCGCTACATCATCTCCGGGATCCCTCTCGGCAGCATGCCGGATCCGGTGCGCACCGACATCGTGGTGAAGAGCCGCGCCGCGCTCGAGTCGGGCGGCGCATTTCTCGTCTACCAGTTCACCGCTCGTGTTCTTCCCACGCTACAGCGGACCTTTGGCGATGTGCGGCGCAGTTTTGAGCGACGCAACTTCCCGCCTGCGCAGCTGTTTCTGTGCACCACGCAGGGTGCCTGAAGGATCGCATCGGGGCATTCGCTCAGGTCCTGGCGCGGTGCTTCTGCGCCTGGATCCAGTCGTTGATGCGTGCCTCCAGCAGGTCGAGAGGCAGTACGCCGCCGTTCAGGATCTCGTCGTTGAAGCTCTTGATGTCGAACTGACTGCCGAGTCCCTTGCGCGCCCGCTCGCGTAGCTCCAGTATTTTCAGCTGGCCGAGCTTGTACGCGAGTGCCTGCGCCGGCCAGGCGATATAGCGATCCGTCTCGGACTGGATGGTGGGCTCGTCGACCGCCCCGCTCTGGCGCATGAATTCCACCACCTGGTCGCGACTCCACCCCTTGGAGTGAATTCCCGTATCGACGACCAGCCGCACTGCGCGGAAGAGCTCGCTCCTCAGCCGGCCATAGTCGCTGACCGGATCCTGATAGAAGCCGACCTCCTTGCCGAGCTGCTCCGCATAGAGCGCCCAGCCCTCGATATAGCCGGAATTGCCGCCGTGACGACGGAACTGCGGCAGCGTCGACAGCGTCTGCGCCACCGACAGCTGCATGTGGTGGCCCGGTATACCCTCGTGGTACGCGACCGCCTCGTCATTGACGAGCGAGCGCTGCTCGAAGTTCGAGACCGCAACCACGACCCGGCCGGGACGCTTGCCGTCCGGCGTGCCGGACTGGTAGTGCGTGGCGTTGCCCGGCTCGAAATCGGGCATGGGCTCCACGGTCACGGGTAAGCCCGGAATGAAGCCGAACAGCTCGGGCAGCTTCGGTTGCATCTGCGCGAGGTACTTGCGGAAGTCCTCGACGATCGCATCCGCGGAGGCCGGGCGGTAGCGGGGATTGCTCTTGATGGACTCGCGAAAGGCGGCGAGATCCTGAAAGCCCTCGTGGCGGGCTATCGCCAGCATCTCCGCCTCGATGCGCGTCACCTCGCGCAGCCCTATCTGGTGGATCTGATCGGGCGTGAGATTGCTGACCGTGGTGCGGTCGCGAATGTCATTGAGGTAACGCTCGCCCCCGCCCGGAAGCGAGATGACCGCGAGCGTCGTGCGCCCGGCAGGGGCGTACTCGGTGGCAATGAAGTTGGCGAACTCCAGGTACGCGGGCAGCACCTCTTTCACCACCGCCGCGGTGATTTCCTGCCTCAGCCGCGCTTGTTCGTCGGCGGGGATGCTGTTCGGGAATTTCTTGGCGGGCAGCAGGAACGGATCCGCTGCGATTACGCCCAGGCACTGTGCGGGCACCTTCTCGAGAAGAAACCGGACCGGCATGAGGCCGTCCTGCTTGCCGGCGCGCAGCACTTCTTGCGTCTGCCTGAAGACCCGCGGGATCTGGTGAAGGCGTGCGACGTAATCCTCGTAGTGCTTCACCGAATCGAGCGGCGCGGAGAGCGGCAGATCGGCGAGACGGGTCTGCGGACCACTCATCTGGCTGACCGGCATCTCGTATTCCTTGAAGCCGTGGTTCGCGATGCGCTGCTCGAGCGAGCGCGCCAGGACCTCGTGCGACAGCCTGTCCTGCTCCGGGAACCCGGCGACCTGGATCGCCTTCAGGCGTGCGAGCCAGGCCTGATTGCGCTCGTTCTCGCCTTGCTCGCCGGCCAGCGAGTAGTCGTTCAGCCGATCGTTGTAGCGATAGTCCCCGAAGGCCGTCGCCATCTCGGGGTGCGTCCTGAGCTCGGTCTCGTAGTACTCATCGAAGAGCGCATTCTGTGCGGCGAGGCGCTCCTGCGCCGATCCCGGGCCCTGCGCGCACAGCGGGGCACAGAAGACCAGCAGCAGGCATGCCGGGAGACCCGTGAGAGATGTTGGTGTTTTCATGGGCGGCGATGCTAGCACCGGACATCACGCCTCGGACATCCCGCGGCACGCGCCGGTAATGAATTGTAAGTCTCAGCCCGCCTGCGCGGCGGCGCACCATCGGCAGCGAGCAGCCTCAGGTGTAGATGCGCTCGAGCAGCTCGAGCGGTACGGCACCCGGCAGCAACATGGCGTCGTGGAACCTGCGGATGTCGTATCTCAAGCCGAGCTTCTGCGCGCGCTCGCGCTGCGCGAGAAATGTGAGCTTCCCCAACATGTAGGTGCAGGCCTGGCCGGGCCATACGCTGTAACGCTCCACCTCGGTGGCGCAGGCGCTCTCCGGATCGCCGAGCGCGTCGGCGAAGTACTTCACCGCCTGCTCCCGTGACCAGCGCTTGCTGTGCAGCCCCGTGTCGACCACCAGGCGGACCGCACGCAGCATGGAGTCGTGCAGCTGCCCGATGTGGCCGGCAGGGTCGTCGTCGTACTCGCCCATCTCGGCCGCCAGTTGCTCGGCATACAGCGCCCACCCCTCGATGTAAGCGCTGAAGAAGGACACCTTGCGGATCAAGGGCAGGTCAGCTTCCTGCTGAATGGATCCCTGCAGATGGTGCCCCGGGATGCTCTCGTGGTAGGTCAGCGTCGGCAGCGTCCACTTGGGCTGCTCGCTGGTGTTGCGCAGGTTGATCCAATAGATGCCCGGGCGCTTGCCGTCGAGCGTCGGAGGGTTGTAGTAGCCGCCCGGGGCGCCGGCCTCGATCTCCTTCGGCACGCGCTTGATCTCGACGTTGGCCTTGGGCAGGGTGCCGAAGTACTTCGGCAGCTTGGCCCGCACGCGTTGCACGCGCGCATTGAGATCGGCGAGCAGGGTCTCCTTGGCGGCATCCGTATCGGGGTACTGGAACTTCGGATCCGTGTACATCGCTCGCAACCGCTCGCCGACCGTGCCGGAAGTCATGCCGATCTGGCGCATGAGCGTGTCGATGCGCGCGCTATGGTCCTTCACGAGCTCGAGTCCGAGCTCGTGGATCTCTGCGGGCTTCTTGCTCGTCGTCGCCCAGATGAGGAGCGAGGCGGTGTAATACGCCTCGCCGTCGGGCAGGCGCCAGACACCGGCGTCGTGCACCGCCTTTTTCTGCATCTCGGTGACCACGGCCATCTGGCGCTCGAGCGCCGGGTAGATCGCGTTCCGTACCACGCGACTCGCCTGCTGCGCGTAATCGCCGGAGAGGTTCTTCTCCTTGGCGCGGCGCACGACCGAGGCAGTGAGGGTGGACTGCTCGGGCGCCGGCGCGCGCAGCTCCCGCATTTGCAGCAGCGTCTTCGCGAGCGCGAAGTCCGGCGGCGTGACTCCCATCCCCAGGTCGTGCCGCGCGACTTCCGTCTCCTGGTCGAGCAGCGTCGCGAAGCCCGCCAGGCGCGCGATGTAGGCGTCCGCATCGGCCTTGGTCTCGATGGTGTGCTGGTTGTCGAGGAATGACGGCAGCTGCTGGTAGCTGCCGCCCAGCTGGCTGAGCACGTACGGCTGGCCGGCGCCGCCGGTGCCGTAGTGGAATGCCCGGTTGGCCTCATCGTTGGTGCGCAGGCCGTACATGACGACGTCGTAGCTGGTGGCGTCGGCTGCGCTCAAGCTCGCCCGGTCGAAGGCCTTGAGCCGTGCGAGCTGATTCGCGATCAGCGCCTTCTGCTTCTCGATGCCGGCCTCCGAGCCATCGTCGATCTCGCTCTTCTGCCTGGCGCGCGCGCCGGTGTCCATTCCGAGGCTCGTCACGAAGAGCGGGGAGATGTCGAGATTCTCCTTCATGAACTGATCGAACAGGGCGTTCAGCTGCTGCGAGCTGTCGATACCCCGCGGCAGCGCGCGCGCCGCGGCAGCGACAGCAGCGAGCGCGGTGCCAATCATCATCGTGCGACGATCCATGGAGAGCCCTTCGGATTACTCGTGAGGTCGGGAGATCAAGCGTGACACAGCCGGCCGCGGCATGCGGCAGCCGTTGAGCCGAAACGATGGTACCGAACGGCGAGGCGTTTACGGCCGGCGTCGCCGGGGACTCACGAGCCTCTCAGACCAGGATCAGTCTCAGCAGATCGGCGTCGCGGAGGCATTCGATCGCCTGCCGCTGCGCCTCGAGTTCCTCGAGGGCCGCCGCGAGCAGCGTGGCATCGTGCAGCGCTGCGCAAGGCGAGCCGCCGAAGGGTAGCTCACAGGGATCGATGTCCGTCGCCTCCGCCTCCGGCAACGACGGCGGTTGCCGCAGGACCTGGGCCGCAGCAGGGCGGGCAGTGGTTTCCGTGCGCACAGAACTCTCCTTGCAAACGGCGTTGCAACCTGCGTGCCACTCCCGTCCGGCCCATCAGGCCGCACTCCACGGGTCACTCTCCGCCCTCGCGCCGATTATCGCCCCAGCCGCGGGCGCCGCGCACCACTTCAGTGCGACGCATGGTCGCGACACGGATACCATCCGGCGATGAGCGACCCGGTGTGGGCAGCGATCGAGACGGGGGGTACGAAGATCCTGGCACGGATCGTCGATGCGGCTGGCCACGCTCTGGCGGAAGGGCGCTGGACCACCGCCACGCCGCAGGCCGCGCTCGAGGAGTTGACCACCTTCATCGCTGGCAGCGTTGCCCCCGGGCAGCGGCTCGCGGCGATCGGCATGGCCGCCTTCGGGCCGCTGGTGCGCGATCGGTCGTCGCCGGACCACGGTCGCGTCCTCAGCACTCCCAAGGCGGGCTGGACGGGAGCGAATCTGCGCGCCCAGCTCGCCGCGCGGTTCGCCGTGCCCGTGGCGATCGACACCGACGTCAATGCGGCCGCCCGCGCCGAGTGGCAGCGGGGCGCCGGACGAGGCGTCCGCTCGCTCGCCTACGTGACCGTGGGCACCGGCATCGGCGGCGGTCTCGTCGTAGACGGCGAGCCGCTCGCCGGCGCGTTGCACCCCGAGATCGGTCACATCACCCTGGCGCGCCGCGACGGCGATTCGGTGCGCAGCGTGTGCCCGTTCCATGCGAACTGCGTCGAGGGGCTTGCCGCGGGACCGGCGGTGGCGCAGCGGCTGGGAGCCGACCGCACGCTCGCGGAGGACCCCGCGGTGCTCGAGCTCGTAGCCGCGTATCTCGGCGATCTCGCCGCCACGCTGGTGCTCGCCTGGTCGCCGCAGCGCATGGTCTGGGGCGGCGGCGTGATGGCGACGCCGCGTTTGCTCGAGCGCCTGCGCGGCGCTCTCGGCGCAGCGCTGGGCGGCTACGGGGTCGGGGAGGCGGCGAGTGCGGCGGATTTCTGCGTGCTCGCTGAGCTCGCAGACTCGGGGCTCGAGGGTGCACTGCTGCTCGCGAGGGAGGTCTCGCGAGCGCCGCGCTGAAGGTGCGGCCTCGGGCAGGCTCGCGCGCACCTTATATATAGGAGTAGCGGTGCCGATCAGGCATGCCCGGCTGCCGACACCTCGTGCAGCAGCTTGAGCAGCTCGTCGGCCTCGACGGGCTTGCTCACCATGCGCATGTAGGCGTCGCGCGGCAGCTCGTGCATCGCCGAGGAAGTATCTCCCGTGACCAGCACCGCCCGCAACGATTCACCGAGGCGCGCGCGCATCAGTCTCACCACCTGCAAGCCGGTCTCGCCCTCGGCGAGGTGATAGTCGGTGACGACCACGTCGAAGCCGGCGCCCGCATCGGTGGCGGCAAGCGCCTCCTTGAGCGAGGCGACCGCAGTGACGGCGTAGTTCTCCGCGCGCAGCAGCAGCCGCGTGGCGTCGCGGACCGCGGCGTCGTCCTCGACCAGCAGCACCCGCGCGCTGCCTGGCTGCGGATGTTCTCTCGCTCTCCTCGGCGGAGGCGCCTGCTCGCTCGCGAGTGCCTGAGGCGTGCCGGCCGGCAAGGTCAGGGCGAAGGTCGATCCCTTGCCGATCTCCGATCGTATCTCGAGCTCGAGGTTCAAGAGCTTCACGATGCGCCGCACGATGCTGAGGCCCAGTCCGTAGCCGTCGCGCGAGCGGTCCGACGCCCGGTCCACCTGATAGAACTCCTCGCAGATGCAGGGAATCTGTCCGGCGGGTATCCCGATGCCGGAGTCGAGTACTTCCACGTAGACCTGCGATCCCCGGCTCGTGCCGCGCAGGCGCACCGAGCCCTCGCGGGTGTACTTGATCGCATTGGAGAGGAGGTTGCGCAGCACCTGCTCGAGCAGTGCGCGGTCGCTGTGCACCGCCAGCGGCTCGGTCTCGACGGCGAGTGTCAGTCCCTTCGCAACGGCCGTGCTCTCGAACTCGGCGCGCATCTCCTCGAACAGTGCCCCGACGGCGAAATCGGTGAGCTGGGGCTTGACGGAGCCGGATTCGAGCTTGCTGATGTCGAGCAATGCGCCGAGCAGGCGCGACATCGCCTGGATTGCCCGGTCCTGGTGGGAAAGAGCCGCCACGACATAGGGATCCTGAACGGCACGCCGCAAGGCGCCGTTGAGCAATGCAAGGGTCTGGAGCGGTTGGCGCAGATCGTGGCTCGCGGTCGCGAGGAAGCGGCTCTTGGCGCGGTTGGCGCGCTCGGCCTCCTCGCGGGCGGCGATCAGCGCCGTCTCGATCACTTTATGCACGGTGACGTCGCGGATGGTCGCCGTCGTCAGTCCGCTACTCGCTATGGGACTGACACTGATCTCGACGGGAAACTCACTCCCGTCCTTGCGTCGGCCACGAGGCTCGGCGGAGCCGAGACGGCCCCGCAGCAGCAGCTCGATGCTGCTGCCGACGACCTCCGCGGGCCGATAGCCGAAGAGCGCGGTCACCTGTCGATTCGCGAAAACGATGGTGCCGGCCGTGTCGCTGATGACGATGGCATCGGCGGCTGTTTCGAGAGCGTTCTGGAGGAGATCCGGCGGGAGCAAGGTTGCCTTCCCTGATGTTCTCGCGGGCACAAACACCCACCGGGCGGCCCGGTCACAACCCTGAGCGACTATATGTCCCGGATCTTGGCGGTTGCAATCTCTCGAATCGCGACCCGGTGACGCGCTGCACCAGCGTTGCGCTCGAGCGTCATCTTCGGCTTGAGCTCGATCGTGTCAGGTGCGCCATACGCATAGTCCACCATAGCGTGCGCCACCGGCTCCGCCGTAAGAATGCAATGGAACGCCGTCAAGATGTGCCGGCCCTCTCGCCGCGACCGGGTGAGGCGTCGGTCGTCAGCGTCTGTGAGCCTCGACTCGGGCGCACGGAGCGCCAAACACTCGTCCAGGAGCACCCGAAATGGCCAGCCGCGAAGCCCCGCACGTCTCCCCGCAGAATCCGCTCTCCGCCGAGGAGCTGCGCCTCATCGATGCCTGGTGGCGCGCGTGCAATTACCTCTCGGTCGGCATGATCTATCTGCGCGCCGATCCACTGCTGAAGGAACCGCTGAAGCCCGAGCACGTAAAGAACCGGCTGCTCGGCCACTGGGGAGCGAGCCCCGCGCTGTCGTTCGTGTGGGCGCATCTCAACCGGCTCATCAAACGCGACGACCTCGACATGATCTTCATGGCCGGACCCGGTCATGGTGCGCCGGGGGTGCTCGGCCCCGCCTACCTCGAAGGCACCTACTCGGAGATCTACCCGGACAAGAGCGAAGACGCCGACGGGATGCAGAAGTTCTTCAAGCAGTTCTCGTTCCCCGGCCACATCGGCTCGCACGTCACCCCGGAGACTCCGGGGTCGATCCACGAGGGTGGCGAGCTCGGCTATAGCCTCTCGCATGCCTACGGTGCCGCACTCGATAACCCGCAGCTGATCGTTGCCTGCGTGGTGGGCGACGGCGAGGCCGAGACCGGTCCGCTCGCTACCGCCTGGCACTCCAACAAGTTCATCAACCCGGCGCGAGATGGCGCGGTGCTGCCGATCCTCAACCTGAACGGCTACAAGATCGCCAATCCCACCGTGCTGGCGCGCATCAGCCACGAGGAGCTCGAGGCGCTGTTCGTCGGCTACGGCTATCACCCGCTTTTCGTCGAGGGCTCGGAGCCGGACCAGATGCACCAGAAGATGGCCGCTACGCTCGAAGCGGCGATCGCCGAGATCCGCGCCATCCAGAAGAAGGCGCGCAACGGCGCCAAGGTGGAACGGCCGCGCTGGCCGATGATCGTGTTACGCGCGCCGAAGGGCTGGACCGGCCCGAAGGAGATCGGCGGGCACAAGATCGAGGGCTCCTGGCGCTCGCATCAGGTGCCGTTCTCGGATGTACGCGGCAACCCCGCCAACCTGAAGCTCCTCGAGAGCTGGATGCGCAGCTACCGTCCCGAGGAGCTGTTCGACCAGGACGGGCGGTTGCGCGCCGAGCTGCGCGCGCTCGTCCCCGCGGGCCCCCGGCGCATGAGCGCCAACCCGCATGCCAACGGCGGGGTGCTGCGCAAGGAGCTGAAGCTCCCGGACTTCCGCGAATACGCGGTCGAAGTGCCCGAGCCCGGCCGGACGCTGCACGAGAACACGCGGCCGCTCGGCGACTTCCTGCGCGACGTCATGCGCAACAACATGGCGAATTTCCGCGTCTTCGGACCCGATGAGACGGCCTCGAACCGCC
>Ga0335083_10004628_pt1 | contig 17486 bp, 21 predicted proteins | sample Lox_Sample_42_FD_206716 | JGI IMG/M metagenome (GOLD analysis project Ga0335083, IMG submission 206716) | Soil microbial communities from Loxahatchee National Wildlife Refuge, Florida, United States - Lox_Sample_4.2 | ecosystem: Environmental > Terrestrial > Soil > Wetlands | place: USA...
CTGGGAGCTGCGACGTGGGTCCGGCGGCGCCGGCGCACATCGAGGCGGCGACGGGGTTGTGCGCGAGCTGCGCGTCCTGGAGGACTGCCGGCTCTCGGTGCTCGCCGAGCGCCGGCGCAACGCACCGCCCGGTCGCGCCGGCGGCGAGGACGGCGCGCGCGGCCGGACCCTGGTGAACGGAGAGGAGCAGCCGTCCAAGCTGACGCGTCAGCTGCACAGCGGCGACATGATCCGCGTCGAGACTCCCGGGGGCGGCGGGTACGGCACACCGGGGTAGGCTCCGGGCATGGAGCGTGCGGTCGAGGTCGCTTGCGCACAGGTTGAGCCCGTCGTGCTCGACCGCGAGGCGACGCTCGACAAGCTCGAGACGGTCGCCGCCGAGGCTGCGGGGAAGGGCGCCGAGCTCGTCGTCTTCCCCGAGACCTTCGTGCCGGTCTATCCGTCGTCGCGCTGGGCGAAGGCCTTTGCCGGCTGGGAGGGTGCAGGCGCGAAGGAGACGTTTGCACGGCTTGCGCAGGAGTCGGTCTCCGTTGGCTCAGCGGCGGAACGGCGGATCGGCGCGGCGGCGAAGGAGCTCGGCATCTGGATCGTGACGGGGGTCAACGAAGTCGAGCCCGAGCGGCCCGGGACGATCTACAACTCGCTCCTCTACCACTCGCCGGCGGGCGAGCTCGCCCTCCACCACCGGAAGCTCGTGCCGACGAATCACGAGCGGCTGGTCTGGGGCCAGGGCGACGGGCGGGGCCTCACCGCCGTCGAGACCGGCTTCGGCCGGCTGGGCGGCCTGATCTGCTGGGAGAACTACATGCCGCTCGCGCGCGTCGCGCTGTACGAGTCGGGCGTCGAGATCTACGTCGCGTCGACAGCTGATGACGGCGACGCCTGGCAGCAGACGCTCGTCCACATCGCACGCGAGAGCCGCGCGTACGTCGTCGCGCCGGCCCACTTTCAGCAGGAGTCCTCGTATCCCGCCGACTTCCCGCTCGGGGCCGAGATCGCGGGAGCTGGGACGCTCGGCCGCGGCGGCAGCGCGATCCTCGCGCCCGACGGCTCGTACCTCGCGGGGCCCGTGTACGACGAGGAGGCGATCCTCTACGCCGAGCTCGACCCGGCGCGGCTGCTCGCCGACCGCCAGCGCTTCGACGCAGTCGGCCACTACAGCCGCCCGGACGTCCTCCAACTCACAGTTCGCGTGGACGGTGCGACGACGAGTACACGTCCTTCCGCAGAATCCGCCCGTTCCTGAGCGGGAAGACGTCGACGCCGTCCCACTCCTTCGGGCCGGTCGAGGCGGTCCACTCGCACACTGCGAAGTCGTCGCCGGTGTGGAGCGACCGCGCCGTGAACTGCAGCGTCGGGTTGTTGCGGAAGATCTGCGCGATGTGCTCGCGCACCGCGGCGGCGCCTTCTGCACGCTCGCCGGCAGTGTGGTTGTCGAAGACGATGTCGGGATCGTGGAGCTCATGGATCGCGTCGAGGTCCTGCGCGTTCCAGGCGGCGTTGTAATGCTCGATGAGATCGCGAACCGCGGCCTCGTCCATCGTCGAGAGCGTAGTTAGCATCCGGGCATGGCGTCGGTCGCGCGCAAGTACGACCTCTACAGCGACGCGTTCCGCGCCGACACCTACGCGACCTTCGCCCGCATGCGTGAGCACGACCCGGTCATCTGCCAGCCGGGGATGGACGGCGAGACGCCGATCTGGTGGGTGACGAGGTACGACGACGCCGAGGCGGTGCTGCTCGACGACGAACGCTTCGTCCGCGACCCGCGGCTCGCGGTGCCGCCGGAACAGCGCCCCGAGCTCCCGGAGTTCTTCTCCTTCATCGACAGCAACATGCTCAACCGCGACGGCGACGACCACAGGCGCCTGCGTCGCCTCGTCTCGAAGGCGTTCACGCCGCGGATGATCGAGCAGCTGCGGCCGCGGATCCAGGAAATCGCCGACGAGCTGATCGACCGCGTCTCGGCAGACGGCGAGATGGAGCTCGTTTCGGACTTCGCGTTCCCGCTGCCGATCACGGTGATCGCGGAGCTGCTCGGCGTCCCCGCCGCCGACCGCGAGAGCTTCCGCGAGTGGTCGGGCGCGATGGTCAGTCCGGCCTTGGCGGCCGCCGAGATGGAACGGGCGGACGCCCTGCTGGGCGCCTTCGTCAACTACTTGCTCGCCCTTTTTGCCGAGCGGCGGAACGAGCCTGGCGAGGATCTCGTGAGTGCGCTCGTGGCGGTCGAGGACGGCGGCGACACGCTCTCCGAAGAGGAGCTGTGCAGCATGGTCGCGCTGCTGATCGTCGCCGGGCACGAGACGACGGTGAGCCTGATCGGGAACGCGATGCGCGCGCTCCTCACGCATCCCGAGCAGCGGGCGGCGATCGAGCGCGACCCGTCGCTCCTGCCCGCGGCGGTCGAGGAGCTGATTCGCTACGACGGACCGGTCGAGCGGACGCTGAACCGGTGGGCGGCCGTGGACGTGGAGATTCGCGGCCAGAAGATCCGTCGCGGCGAGACGGTGATCGTCGTGCTGGGCGCCGCCGACCACGACCCGGAGCGGTTCGACGAGCCGGACACGCTCGATCTGGCCGCCGGGCGCAAGACCCGGCATCTCGGGTTCGGCCGCGGCCGGCACTTCTGTCTCGGCGCGCCGCTGGCGCGGCTCGAGGCCGAGATCGCGCTCGGGACGCTGCTCCGCCGTCTGCCGGGACTGCGCCTCGCGGTCCCGCCGGAGGAGCTGCGGTGGCGTCCGGTGCCGCTCTTCCGCAGCCTCGTTGCGCTGCCGGTCGCCTGGGACGCCTAACGACGCCGGAGGACTCGCGCATCGCCGACCCGCCGGGTCACGCCGTCTGCGTCGAAGCGCTCGAGATAGAGCTGTGCCGTCTTCCGGCCGACGCCCAGAGCGTCACGGAACTGGGCGAGGGTGATGCCGTCGACGAGCACGGCCCGGGCTTGCTCGTACGACGCCGGCGAGATCGCGAGGCCGTCGCCGACGCGCACGAGGCGACCCTGCTCCTCGAGGAACCGGGCGAGAGCGGCGTCGTCGACGCGAATCGGCTCGACGCCGAGCTCGGCTTCGAGCGCTGAGGCCTCTCGCTCGCGCGCTCCGAGCTCGGGTCCGGTGCCGGCGCGGTAGAGCTTTGCGCCGCGCAGCTCGAGGCCGAGATGGGGGAGGACGGACTTCGACCACTCGCCCGCCGGAACCGGAACGCCCGGATCGAGAGGGTCGGCGGCGTCGATCGCGCGGTCGAGATCGGCGCGGAGCTCCTCGAGCCACTCCTGCGACCAGACCCAGCCTTCGTCCATCCGCACGGGAGCGTGCACGGGCACTTCGCCGCGCTCCAGAGCCTCGAACCGTGCCGCGTCCGCGTGCCGCGGCGGCGCGGCGTCGAGCACGACCGCGCCGGCGACCGTCGTTTCTGCGCGGAGCACGACGCGGTCGCCGCGCGCCGCGACGACCGGCCGTGCCAGGCGGAGCTGCGCGAACCGGTCCCCTGCCCGTGCGACTCGGGCCGCGGTCTCGGCCGTGCCGTGGTGAACCGTGACTCGCGCGGGGATCTCGGCCAGCGGTTCGAGCGTCACGTCGAGACGGAAGCTCGGCCGGAACGATGCCGGCGTGACGAGGACGTCACCGCGCCGAATCTCCTGCCGCTCGACGCCGGGAAGCGAGACGGCCACGCGCTGACCTGCCTGCGCGCGCTCGACCGCCCGGTCGTGCACCTGCGCGCTCCGTACGCGAACGGAGCGACCGCGCGGCTCGACGCGCAGCTCGTCTCCTTCGCCGATCGACCCCGACCAGAGCGTTCCCGTCACGACGGTCCCGATGCCGCGAAGCGTGAAGGAGCGGTCGACGTGAAGGCGGGCCGGGCCGTCGGCGTCGTGCCGCGCGACCCGGGCCGCGACCTCGGCCAATGCCCCTCGCAGCTCGTCGAGGCCGGCGCCGCTCCGCGCGCTCGTCGCGACGACGGGCAGGCCCGGGACGAGCTCCTCCGCCTCGATGCGGGCGAGCTCGAGCGTCTCCTCATCGATGAGATCGGCCTTCGTGAGCGCGACGACGCCGTGCTCGATCCCGAGGAGGCGAAGGATCGCGAGGTGCTCGCGCGTCTGCGGGCGCGCTCCCTCGCCGGCGTCGATCACGAGCAGGAAGAGGTCGATGCCGCTTGCGCCCGCGACCATGGTTCGGACGAAGCGCTCGTGGCCGGGAACGTCGACGACGGAGATGCTCGTCCCGTCGGGCAGCTCGAGCGGCGCGTAGCCGAGGTCGATCGAGATGCCGCGCTCGTGCTCCTCCGGCAGCCGGTCGGTGTTCTTGCCCGTCAGCGCCTCGACGAGCGCAGTCTTGCCGTGGTCGATGTGACCCGCCGTGCCGACGGTCAGCGGCATGTGGCGACGATCGGGCCGTCGAGCGACTCGACCCGAAAGCCGGCGCCCTCGAGCAGCGCCTGCCATTGCCGCTGGTCGCGCTCGCGCCCGCCTGCGAGCACCAGCATCAAGAGGTCGAGCCACTTCGCTCCGCTGGGCTCGTTGCCGGCCTCGATCACGGACTCGTTGATCAGCAGCCGCGCGTGAGGCGGCGCGGCCCGGCGGATCGTTTGCAGGATCCGGGCGGCGGCGTCGTCAGGCCAGTCGTGGAGGATCCCCGAGAGGACATATGCGTCGCCCTCCGGCACCGAGTCGAAGAAGCTGCCGGCGACGAATTCGAGGCGCCCGCCGAACGTCGACTCGTCCCGCACCGTTTCGGGCAGGTCGAGGACGATTCCTCGGAGCTCGGGGCGGCGCCCGATCAGCTCGCTGAGGAGCGCGCCGTTGCCACCGCCGACGTCGACGACCACCTCGCCCTCGCGCCAGTCGAGCGCCGCGAGCCGCTCGGCGGGTCGGGCGCGTTCGCCTGCCATGGCGGCGTCGAACGCCGCCCTTTCGGCGGGGTGCTCCGCGAGCCACTCCCAGAACCCGACTCCGAAGCGCTTGGGAAAGGGCGCCTCAGCGGTGGAGGCGCCGAGATCGGTCGTCGCGTCGAAGAAGACGCCGCCGAAGAGGTGCGCGAACTCGCTCCAGCCGGGAGCGAGGAGGTGCCGCGAGGCGTCGGTGTGCTCGAAGACCCCCGGCTCGGTTTCGCGGAAGACGCCGTCGCTTGCGAGCGCGCGCAGGAGGCGGTGCAACGTGTCCGGGTCGCCGTCGAGCTCCGCGACCGGGCGTGGCCCGTCGGAGAGAGCCTCCGGGACGCCCGCATCGACCACCGCCGCGACGGCCTTCGTCATCAGCGCGCCGCGCAGGAAGTCCCAGAGCACCGCTTCGGGCGGACGCTCGATCATGCGCGAGCGGCGTGGACGGCCGCCGCTGCCTCGTCGGCCTCCTGGTCGGTCAGCGTGAGGCAGTCGAGGAGGAGCCGGCCGTCGCGGACGACGCCCACGACCGGCGGCTCGCCGGCGCGTAGCGGCGCTGCGAGCGACTCCTCGAGCGCGCACGCGAAGCTCGGCAGTTGAACGAGCGGGAGCGCGCCGCCGCCGACGCGCCCGACCGTCTCCTCGACCTCTCCCCCGGTTGCGGCTGCCAGCCGCTCCGCGCGCTCACGCACGGCGCCCGTCGCCTGCGCGAGCGTGCGCAGCACCGGAATCCGCTCCGGCGCCTCGAGGTGGAGCAGAAGCGTGCCCTCGAGCGCAGCGAGCGAGAGCTTGTCGATCCGCAATGCGCGCTGGAGCGGGTGACGGCGCAGCCGCTCGACGAGGTCGGCACGGCCGAGCACGATCCCCGCCTGCGGCCCGCCGAGGAGCTTGTCTCCGGAGAAACAGACGAGGTCGGCGCCCGCCGCGAGCGACTCGGGTGCCGTCGGTTCTGCCTCGACCGGCGCGATCGCGCCCGAGCCCAGATCGTCGACGAGCGGCAGGCCGTGGCGGTGAGCGACGGCAACGACCTCCTCGAGCCGAGGCCGCTCCTCGAAGCCGACGACGCGGAAATTCGATTGGTGGACGCGGAGGACAACGGCCGTCTCCGGGCCGACCGCGTGCTCGTAATCGGCGGCGCGCGTCCGGTTCGTCGTCCCGACCTCGACGAGGTGGGCGCCGGACCGCGCGAGCACTTCCGGGATGCGGAACCCGTCGCCGATCTCGATCAGCTCGCCGCGCGAGACGACGACGTCGCGTCCTTCCGCGAGCGCGGCGAGCGCAAGGAGCACCGCGGCGGCGTTGTTGTTGACGACGAGCGCAGCCTCGGCACCGGTCAGTCGGCGCAGAATCGCGGCGATGTGATCCTGCCGCGAGCCGCGAGCCCCCTCGCCGAGGTCGTACTCGAGATTCGAGTAGCCGCGCGCAACCTGGGCCACCCGCGAGGCCGCCTCGTCGGCGAGGGGCGCACGGCCGAGATTCGTGTGCACGACGACGCCCGTCGCGTTGAGCACGCGCTGCAGGCGCGGACGCCGCACGTCCGTCAGTTCGTCGCGCAGCCGGGCCGCAAGATCTCCCGGGTCCGCTCCCGCCTGGATCTCGTCGCGGGCGCGGTCGATGACGGCCCGCGCGGCGTCGATCGCGAGCGGGTCGCCGGCCTCGCGAGCCAGCTCGTCCACGGAAGGGAGGTCGCGCAGCTCCATTGCGCAAACGCTACTGCGTGCCGCCCGCGGAGCGGAAGGCGTCGAGCACCGTCTCGAGCGCGATCTGCGGCTCGTCGGTCAGGGTGAGGAGGGCGAGATCCTTCGGCGAGACCATCCCGTCGGCGAGGGCGCTGCGGCGCACCCACTCGAGGAGCGGCGTCCAGTAGGCCTCGCCGAGGAGCACGACGGGGAAGTGGAGAACCTTGCCTGTCTGGATCAGCGTCAACGACTCGAACAGCTCGTCGGCCGTGCCGAAGCCGCCGGGGAAGACGCAGAAGCCCTCGGCGGCCTTCACGAACATCGTCTTGCGGGCATAGAAGTGGTCGAAGGTCAGTCCGAGATCGACGTAGGGGTTCATCCCCTGCTCGTGCGGCAGCTCGATGTCGAAGCCCACCGAGAGCCCGCCGCCCTCCTGGCAGCCGCGGTTTGCGCCTTCCATCACGCCCGGCCCACCGCCCGTGACGACGGCCCAGCCCGCCTCGGCGAACAACCGCGCAGTTTCCCGCGCCAGCTCGTACGGTCGCGACCCTGCCAAGGAGCGCGCCGAGCCGAAGCAGGTCACCGCCGGCCGGTCGATTCGCTCCACGGTCTCGAAGCCCGTGAGGAACTCGCGACCGATCGACTCCGAGCGCTCGCGGAGATACGCGAGGCCGTGATGCGCCTGGAAGAGCTCCCGATCGTGCATCTCAGAACCTCACGCTGTAGCGGGTCGCGAGCAGCCCGGCGATGAGCGCGATCGCGAGGAGACCGTAGAACACCGCGATCTGCACCGCGCGCTCACGCTCCGGCGCAGAGGCCTCCACTGGGACGCCGTTCTCATAGCGAATGCGCGGCCGGCGCCAGGTCGCCGGAATCGAGCGGACGATCGTGCCACCGTCGAGGAAGCCGATCGGCAGCAGGTTGAAGGCGTTGAGCAGGAAACCGAAGTACGCGAGCTCGACGAGCAGGTTTGAGCCGTGCGCCGACCCGAGGGCCCAGGCAACGGCGGCCCCGATCCCACCGGCCAGCGGTCCCGCGAGGGAGACGAGCGCGCTCCGCCACGGGGCGATGCCTGCGTGGCGGACCATTACGAATGCCCCGAAGAACGGGATGAAGGTCGGCAGCGTCACATGCAAGCCCTGCCGCTTCGCCTCGAAGACATGGCCGAGCTCGTGCACCAGGATCAGGAGGACGAAGCCGAGCCCGAAACTCCAGCTGCCGTACCAGAACGAGAACGCGACGAACGAGATCGCGAACGTCCCGATCAGGATCGCGAGCTCGCGGAGCCGCCCACGCGGATGGCGGGCCGAGCCGCCCTGATCCTCGGACTGCGCGCTCACGAGCCTCGACCTATCCACTCTTCGCCGCCGGCGTAGACCTCCTTCTTCCAGAGCGGGATCGTCGTCTTGAGTGTCTCGATCGCCTCGCGACAGGCGTCCAGCGCAGCCGAGCGATGTGGCGCAGAGACGGCGATGACGACGCTCGCCTCACCGATCTCGACACGTCCCAGCCTGTGGTGGACGGCGATCGCGCACAGCCCGTGGCGCTCCGTGAGCTCCTCGCCGAGCCGAGAGAGCATGGGCTCGGCCATCTCCTCGTAGGCCTCGTACTCGAGGTGGACGACGTCGCGCCCGCGCGAGCGGTTGCGGACGGTGCCGACGAAGCTCGCCAGCGCTCCGGCCTCGGGATCCTCGACCTCACGCAGCACGGCGGCGACGTCGAGCGGCCCCTCGACGAGGCGGATGGAGCCTCCGCTCACCGGGGGGATGAGCGCCACCTCGTCGCCGTCCACGAGCGCCTGTCCGCGATCCGCGTACTGCCGGTTCACGGCATAGAGGAGTCCTGGAGGCTCGTCGCCCAGGTCGAGCGCCGGCCAGACGTCCTCCACGCGGGCGACATTCTCGAGCTCGAGCTGTGAACGGCCGACGCGTTCCCGCAGGCCGGCAAAGAGACGGACGGTCACCCGCACGCCCTGATCTTGCCTGCCTGCTCAGGTTCCGAGGTACTGCTGGAGCAGCGCACCCGGCTCCGGCCGCAGATCGGGGCGGAGCGTGTAGGTGTCGTCGCCCTCCTGGATCAGCACGAAGCCGGCCTGGCGCAGGATCGCCAGGTGGTGGTGCGTCGTCGACTTCGCGAGGCCGACCTCCTTGGCCGCGTCGGTGAGCGAGATCGGGCCCTCCTGCAGCCGCTTCAGCAGCTTCAGGCGGCTCTCGTCCCCGAGCGCCTTGTAGATCCGGACGAGCTCGGCCGGATCTCCCGGCGTCCGCTCGCGGTCGGCGGTGATCGGCGGGCAGAAGATCTTCACGCGCTTGTACTCGCTCATGTAGACCCACGGACGTGGCGCGTAGGCGGGGAACAGCACGACGCGGTCGATTTCCGGCCCGGGCACCCACTGGATGCCGGGCGCCAGTCGCTCGACGACTTGCTCCGCCGGGATCGACTTCACGAGCTCCCGCTTGGCCTCAGCGTCGCGCTCGGCGAGGGACGCGTCGGCCGGCGCGAGCTGCGGCAACACCTGCTCGCTCCAGCCCGAGAGGAGGTCGAGGAGGGCGCGCTTGCTCTCGGCCGGATCGCGCTTGACCGCCAGCTGCAGGCTCTCGCACTTGTCCGGGTCCGCGTACTCGGCTGCCACGGCCATCAGCTCGTCGATCGCCGCGGCGTCTCCTTCGGCGGCGCGGCGGATCGTCGCCGGATCGGACACGTGATGGCCCTTCATGTAGTAGCCGAGCAAGTGGAGGCGGAGCTCGATCGGATCTGTCCCGGCGAGATGCTCGAGAAAGGCCGAGACCGTGCGCGGCTTCGGCGTCGTGTAGACCAACCCGAGCAGGAGCGCGGCCGACTTCTCGGGTAACAGCTCCGCGGCCTGGTCGAGCAACTCCGGCGTTGCGGCGGCCCGGGCCCGGTCGATCCGAGCTTCCCCCAGCTCATACGTGTCTCGTTCGTCTTCGACGAGCAGCGTGCCAATGCCGAGCAACAGCTCGGCTGCCTCGGAAGCGTCGATCTCGACGGTGAGTCCCCGACCCGGACGCGTGACGTCGACGACTCGACGGACGGCTCGCGGTGGTGGGATGTTTTCGATCGTCATCGAACTGTAACCACGATCATAGCCTGATGGCGCAAGTTTTGCTTGACAAGCGCGGATTCTGTTCGATAAGTTTCGAACCAGCGAGATTCATCGAACACAAGGAGTCCGCACGATGATCCCCCAGCCGCCCGAGTTCTTCGACCTCCACGCGACCGATCACCGTCGCCGTGAGGACATCGCCGCGGCCGAGAGGCTGCGCGGCCCCGGCGTTCTCCGCGAGCGGACTGCCTCTGTGCTCCGGGCGCTCGCCGACCAACTTGCCCCAGTGTCCGCCCCTCCGCGGACGGCGGGCGTGCCGGCCGTACCCAGCGTGCGGCCGGTGCGCTCGCGGTGCCACCCCGCCGCGTAGTCCCTACGATCTGATACGTGGCAGCGACAGGCGACCGGCGCACCGAGTCGGGAATCGAGGTAAAGCCCGTCTACACCGCCGCCGACGCGCCGCGCGAGCTCGAGCCGCCGGGCGAGTATCCCTTCACCCGCGGGCCGTACCGGGACATGTACCGCGGGCGCCCGTGGACGATCCGCCAGTACGCCGGCTTCGCCTCTGCGGAGGAGTCGAACGCGCGCTACCGCTACCTCCTCGAGCGTGGCCAGACCGGCCTGTCGATCGCTTTCGACCTCCCGACCCAGCTCGGCTACGACTCCGACGACGCGCGTGCGCTGGGCGAGGTCGGTCGCACCGGCGTCGCGATCGACTCCATCGCCGACATGCAGATCCTGCTCGCCGGGATCCCGCTCGGCGAGGTGTCGACCTCGATGACGATCAACGCGCCCTCGTCGCTGCTGCTCCTGCTTTACGAGCTCGTCGCCGAGGAGCAGGGCGTGGCGCCCGACGCGCTGCGAGGCACGGTCCAGAACGACATCCTCAAGGAGTACATCGCGCGCGGGAACTACATCTTCCCGCCGCGGCCGTCGATGCGGCTGACGACGGATCTGTTCGCGTATTGCGCCGAGCGGATCCCGCGCTGGAACACGATCTCGATCAGCGGCTACCACATCCGCGAAGCGGGCTCGACCGCCGTCCAGGAGCTCGCTTTCACGCTCGCGAACGGCATCGCCTACTGCGCGGCGGCCGTCGAAGCGGGCCTGTCACCGGACGAGTTCGGCGCACGCCTGTCCTTTTTCTTCAATGCGCACAACGACTTCTTCCAGGAGGTGGCGAAGTTCCGCGCGGCGCGTCGGCTGTGGGCGCGGGTCATGCGCGAACGCTTCGGGGCCACCAACCCGCGCGCGCTCGCCCTGCGCTTCCACGCCCAGACCGGAGGCTCGACACTCACGGCGCAGCAGCCGGAGAACAACGTCGTCCGCGTCGCGATCCAGGCACTGTCGGCCGTCGCCGGCGGCGCACAGAGCCTCCACACGAACAGCTACGACGAGGCGCTCGCGTTGCCCACCGAGCACGCCGCGCGCATCGCACTCCGCACGCAACAGATCATCGCCGCCGAGGCCGGGACCATCGACACTGCCGACCCGCTCGGCGGTTCCTACTACATCGAGGCGCTGACCGACGAGCTCGAGTCACGCGCCTGGGAGCTGATCGGGCGAGTGGACGAAGCCGGCGGCGCCGTTGCGGCGGTCGAGTCCGGCTTCGTGCAGGAGGAGATCGAACGGGCCGCGTTCGAGTTCCAGCAGCAGGTCGAGGCGGGCGAACGCGTCATCGTCGGGGTGAACGCCTTCGGGGAGGAGTCGGACGAGCGCGTGGAGCTCCTCCGCATCGACCCGGCCGCCGAGCGGCGCCAGCTCGAGCGAACGGCGCGCCTGCGGGCGGAGCGAAACGCCGACGAGGCGGCTGCCGCGGTCGCAGCCGTGCGCGAGGCGGCGCGGGGCGCCGCGAACATGCTTCCGCCGCTGCGCGAGGCGTTGCGAGCCCGCTGCACCGTCGGCGAGATCTGCGAGACGCTGCGCGAGGAGTGGGGGATGTACGACGCCCTGCGGGCCCGCTCATAGTGCTCAGCCGATGCGAAGCGCGTTCTTCCCCGAAACGAGCAGTGCGCTCGAGCCGAAGTCCGCGCGTGAGAGCGCGTTGACGCGCCGTATGACATCGCTCGTCCCGTAGATCCGGCGCGGCGCCCCGTCGACCATCCGCACGGGCAGCAGGCGTCCCGAGATGAGCTTTCCGTCGGAGCCGAGCGTGACGAGGAGGATCGCGCTCTCGCCGAGAATGCCTTCCGTGGCGAGCGCGTGGCCTGCGGTCGCGAAGTTGCCGAGCGAGTACGCGATCGGCGTCTCGTGAAACAGCTGGAGCCCGCGCAGGACGTGCGGCCCAGAGGCGACGACGAGATTCGCGCCGGCTGCGACGAGGGCGTGCGCGAACCGGCGCTCGTTGCCGCGGTTCTCTCCGAGGTAGTACTCGGTTCCGTACGGAACGTGCTGGTGGGCGACGCCTTCGGCGCCGGCGTGGAGGACGGCGACTACGAGGTCGGCCCGGGCGGTTGCCCGGCGCACGAGGCTCTGCGCCGCGGCGACATCGAGCAGGTTCTGCGCCCATGGATACGGCGCGAAGCCGAGAACCGCGACGCGTACGCCGTGTGTACGGAGGACGGTGACCTGCCCCGGCCGGCCGCTCCAGTGCAACCGGTAGCGGGCGAGGGCCCGCAAGGTCTGCTGCTGGCCCGAGGCGCCGTAGTCGAAGGCGTGGTTGTTCGCGACGTTGAGATCGTCGAAGCCGGCTCCGCGCAGCAGGGCAGCCGACCGCGGAGGAGACTGGAAGGCGAAGCAACTCGGGTTCGCCTTCCCGCACTTCGACGTTCCGCCCGAGCCCAGCGTCCCCTCGAGGTTCCCGATCGCGATGTCGGCTCGACGGAGCTGTCCCCGGACGCCCGCAAAGAGCGAGCCCGGCGCCGGCCCGAGCAGGGCGATGTCGCCCACGAAGGCCACGGTCACGCGCGCCGAGGCCGAGCGACCGGAGGAGGCCGACGCGGGGACCTGGAGCAGCCCGCAGGCCGCGCCGGTCAACGCGACGGCAGTGAGCCCGCGTCTCAGGAGGCGTCGGCCGCTGCCCACGCGGCGAGCATACGCCCCGCCGAGGCCGGATCCTGCCCGCGGGCGCGCGCCCAGCCGCTACCCGCCGTCGCTCCACCACCCGGGCACGATCTCGCCGTCGTTCGTCTCGCCGAGCGGCGCGCCGAAGGCGATGAGCGTGACGCCGTCGGAGCCGGCCTCGAGGTTGCGCATGACGCCGGGTCCGATCCGCAGGATGTCCCACTGCCGGAGGTCGTGTACCTCGTCGTCGAGCTTGATGCGGCCCGAGCCCTCGGCGATCACGTAGATCTCCTCCTGCGTCGAGTGCTTGTGCCCGAAAGGCGTTCGGACTCCGGCGGCCAGTCTCTCGATGCCGACGCCGCCGATCGTGCACCCGAGATCGCGCTTCGGGAAGCGCACATCCATGCCCTCGGGCATCTGGAACTTCAGGGCGACGTTCTCGACGTCGCCGAGGTTGACGATCGTGTAGTCGCTCATCCCTGGGAGGCTACGTCTTCCAGCAGCGCCGCGGCCGTCCAGGACGGCACCTCCGCAGCTCGTTCGCACGGGGCCCGCGTACGCTGGCCCGGTGCGGATCCTGCTCGTATCGCAGATGTACCCGGGGCCGGACGCCCCGGACCTCGGGACGTTCGTCGCCCAGGTCGAGCGCGAGCTCGTCGAACGAGGGCACGAGATCGAGCGCGCCGTGCTGGACACCCGCGCGGGCGGGAAGCTCCGTTATCTGACGCTAGCGCGGAGGACGCTCGCCGCGGCTCCCCCGGACGTCGTGTATGCGCACTTCCTCGTCCCCTCCGGCCTGATCGCCTCTCTCGCCGGCCGCGCGCCGCTCGTGGTCACGGCGCACGGACGGGACGTCCGCAACATCGGCGCGACCCCCGGCGTGGCGGCCGCGACTCGGCTCGTCGTACGACGCGCCGCGACGGTGATCTGCGTCTCCGCCTATCTACAGCGCGAGCTCGAGACGAAGTTGCCCGAGGCGCGTGGGAAGGTCGAGGTCGTCTCGAGCGGCGTCGACCGTGAGCGGTTCGCCGTCGCTGACGCGTCACCCGGCCCACCGGGATTCCTCTGTGTCGGCGCTCTCGACGAGCGCAAGAACGTCGTCCGGCTCGCCGACGCTTTCGCGCGGGTCGGGGAGGGAACGCTCACGTTCGTCGGCGACGGGCCGCTTCGGTCGAAGCTCGAGGGTCGCGAACACGTCCGTCTCCTCGGTCGCGTCCCTCACGATGAGGTCCCCCGCCTGCTGGCCGAGTGCCGGGTGCTCGCCCAGCCGAGTCTCGTGGAGCCGCTCGGACAGGCGCTGCTCGAGGCGATGGCCTGCGGCCGCTCGGTCGTGGCGACGCGGATCGGAGGGCCGCCCGAGTTCGTCTGGCCCGAGGCCGGCGTGCTCGTCGACCCACTCGACGTGGACGACCTTGCCCGCGCGCTCGAACAGGCCGCGGCGTTGCCATGTCCGAACGGTGCCGCGCGCGAGGCGACGGCCGGGCACGACGTTCGCCGCCAGGTCGAGCGGATCGAGGAGATTCTCAGCCGCGCGGCTGCTCGAGATCGGCGAGCCTGACCTCGACGAGCGGCCGGATTCGCTCCTCGAGACCGGCCTCCCGGGCCAGGGCCAGCGCTTGCTCCCAGCTCTCTCGCGCCTTGGCGGGGTCGACGCCTTGCTTGAGTCGGTTGTCGCCGGTCACGAGCAACTTCTGGATCCGCTCGGGGGCGTCCTCTTCCACAAGACGACGCTAACAGCGAGGATGAGCAGATGCGCACCCGCAAGCCCAAGGCGCAGCCGGTCCGCGTCCTGATCGCCGACGACCACCGGCTCTTCGCCGAGGCGCTCGAGGCGATTCTCACGACGGACGAGCGGATCGAGGTCATAGGCCAGGCGAGCGACGGCGGGGCGGCCGTCGAGCTCGCGAAGAGGCTCGCCCCCGACGTCGTCCTCATGGACGTGAGCATGCCGGTACTCGACGGCTTCGAGGCCACGCTCGAGATCCGCTCGGCGAGCGAAGACGTCCGCGTTCTCATGCTCACCGGCTCGAACTCGCGCGCCGACGTCGACCGGTCACGAGAGGTCGGTGCGTCCGGCTACGTGACGAAGGACCGCATCGCCTCCGAGCTCGTGGCGTCGATCGTCGAAGTGACGCGCCGGCGGCTACCCTGAGCGCGTGCTCACGTTCTTCGCAGTCACGCAGGTCCTCATCGTCGTCGGCCTCATCTCGCTCATCCTCATGCACTCCGGCCGCGACGCAGGCATGGGCGGGATGGGCTTCACGCCGGCGTCCCAGGGCGGCACGCACATCGTGGAGCGGAACCTCACCCGGGTCACCGTGGTCGTCGCGGCGCTCTTCTTCGCGAACAGCATCGCGCTCTTCCACTACCTCAAGTAGCCGGGACGGGCGCCGACCGGGCGCTACACTGCGCGGGCTCTCGCGCTGGTGGCGGAATTGGTAGACGCGCTAGGTTGAGGGCCTAGTGGCCTTAACAGGCCGTGGAGGTTCAAGTCCTCTCCAGCGCATGGGTTTCTTCGGGCGGCCGCACGTGCGGCCGCTTCTCTTTTGTTTGACCGATACCGCGTTCGGATATATCATCGAGAGATATGAAGCATACGGCGGTCACTCCGGTGGTTCTGGGACTGCTCGCCCTCGGCCCGCGCTCGGGCTATGACATCAAGGCAACCGTCGACCGCTCGACACGGTTCTTCTGGGCGGCCAGTTACGGCCAGATCTATCCGGAGCTCCGTCGGCTCGAGGCCGAGGGCCTGATCGCCGGGGAGGACGCGCCGAACGGGGCGCGGGGCCGGCGAGTCTACGAGCTCACGAATGCCGGTCGAAAGGCGCTCGAGCAGTGGCTGGTCGGCCCGACCACGACGATCGAGTATCGCGACGAATCGCTCCTGCGTCTCTTCTTCGCGGACGCGCTCCCGCGCGAGCAGGCCCTCGGGCTGCTCGAGGCTCGCAGGCGAGGTCACGAGGAGTATCTCGACGCTCTCCGGGCGATCGACGCCAGGCCGGGGACCGATCCGGACTTCGTCGACCTTGTCCTGCGTTGGGGGATCGACTTCAACGAGTGGGGGAGGCAATGGTGCGAGCACCAGCTGCAACGCCTGCGCCGCAAGAAGAGGAGCTGACCGCTCCGACCTTCCTCGAGGTCTTCAGGGCCGGGGCGCCGGGGTTCCTTCGCGAAGGATTCCTGCCGCTCGGCGCCTTCTACGTCGGGCTTCGCCTGGACGGGCTCGCGGCGGGCATCATCGCTTCCGCGGCGGTCTCTCTCCTGATCTATCTGCACGAGCGGAGGGCCGGCCGGGAGGGACTGCTCGTCAGGCTCTCGCTCCTGTTCGTCGCGGTCCAGTCGGCCGTTGGGCTCGCGGCGAACAGCACCGTCGTCTACCTCGCCCAGCCGGTGCTCGTGGCCGCCGTCTGGGGCTTCGCGTTCCTCGTCTCGGTCCCGCTCGGGCGGCCGCTTGCCGGGTCGCTCGCCTCCGCCTGGTATCCGTTTCCGCGCTGGTTTCGCGAGACCCCCGCCTTCAAGCGCGTGTTCGGGATCGAGTCACTCGTCTGGGCGGCGTACTTTCTCGCGCGCAGCGGGCTGAGGCTCACGATCCTGCTCCGGGGCTCGCTCGAGAGCTTCTTCGCCGTCACGATCGTGACGGGTACCCCGGTGATGCTGCTCGTCCTCGCCTGGTCGATTCGGTACTCGATCCGGCGACTTTCCGATTGACGCCGTCCGGAGGAGTGCGTACTCTGCTGTCGAACAGGTGTTCGATCTGTCCCCGACTTCCGGAGCGTGAGATGCAGACGACAGCCGAGTTGACCGGCCGGCAGCGCGAGATCTGGAGCTTCCTCGTCGACTATGTCGACCGGCACGGCTATCCGCCGACCGTGCGGGAGATCGGCGCGGCCGTCGGCCTCGCCTCTCCGTCGACCGTGCACGCCCACCTCGCGAACCTCGAGCGCGCAGGCCTGCTGCGCCGGGATCCGACGAAGCCGAGGGCGCTCGAGCTCGTCGGTCGCGGCAAGGCCGCCGAAGCGGTCACGGCCGACGCTCCGAAGTTGCCCCTGCTCGGTCAGATCGCCGCAGGCGGACCGCTGCTCGCGGACCAGAACATCGAGGACGAGATCGCGGTGCCCGAGACGTTGCGAGGCGATTTCCTCTTGCGCGTGAAAGGCGACTCGATGATCGAGGCCGGCATTCTCGAGGGCGACGTCGTCGTCGTGCGGCGCGCCCAGGACGCGCGGGACGGAGAGATCGTCGTTGCTCTCGCCGGCGACGACGAGACCGCAGACGAGGCGACGGTGAAGCGGTTCTTCCGGGAGAGCGGGCGCATCCGGCTGCAGCCCGAGAACTCATCGCTCGAGCCGATCTACGCGCGACACGTCGAGGTTCTCGGCAAGGTCGTGGGAGTGTTCCGCGAGCTGTGACCCCGCTGACGCCCCTCCACCGGACCCTCGAGCAGGAGCTTCTCGCCGTGCTGCGCGGAGCGTCGCTCGAGTGCCCGGTCTGCGGCGAGTTCGTCCTCCACGAGGGCTCCCTCGTGCGCTGTCCCGAGTGCGCGATGCGCTTGCACGGGCGAGTCGGCCGTGCCGGGACGGGGGTACAATCCGAGCTGCAGGCCGGGTGACCGCGGCGCCTCTCCTCAGTGGAGCAGGCGTCGAGGAAAGTCCGGACACCGCAGGGCAGGACGCTCCCGCAGTGTTCACCAACACCAGGGAGGCGGCGAAAGCCGACGGAAAGTGACACAGAAAACAGACCGCCGGTCGCGGATCTCCGGAGTCGCGGCCGGTAAGGGTGAAACGGTGGGGTAAGAGCCCACCAGCGGCTCTGGCGACAGAGCCGGCTCGTCAAACCCCGTCCGGTGCAAGGCGAACAGGCTCCGCCGA
>Ga0335083_10004631_pt1 | contig 17482 bp, 14 predicted proteins | sample Lox_Sample_42_FD_206716 | JGI IMG/M metagenome (GOLD analysis project Ga0335083, IMG submission 206716) | Soil microbial communities from Loxahatchee National Wildlife Refuge, Florida, United States - Lox_Sample_4.2 | ecosystem: Environmental > Terrestrial > Soil > Wetlands | place: USA...
GGGGTACGGGGGGTCGTCCCCCCGGGAGGCAGGCCGGGCCGCGCGCCCGATACGATGGCGCCTTTTGCCATCGGGCGCGCGGCCCGACACGCCGGGCGAGATCCGCAGAAATCGTCCTGCTGCGTGCCAAGATCTGGAAGAGTCCGCCGGTAGAACAGTTAACAGCATGAGCAGTTAGCAGGAACGCAAGCGCAGGGGGCATCCGATGACGCGACCGCTTGGGAATTGTCCCGGATGTGGTGTCGACGAGCCGTTTGAGCAGGTACACCCCGGCGACCGGTGCCCGGATGCCGACGGCGAGTGCCCCGAGTGGGTTTGCGCAGGCTGCGGCGCAGGAGTGATCATGGGCACCGTGGTAACCACGGGCAGCGGCACCTTCGCGGACACCGCCATTCCCATTCGGCCCGTGCAGTCCGTCCGTGCCGCGTAATCCCAGCTCAGGACCGCTCACCGGCCCGCTAACCCGCCGCCCGCGCGCCAGTCGCCGCCAGGCACGACGTACGCTCAGGCCATGAGGTTGGCGGAGACGCCCGCGACGGCGCGGGCAGGCGGTGACGCGGAGGCGGTCCCGGCGGGCCAGGGTGCCGCCGCGGACGGCACCGGCTTTGCCGCGACTGACAGCGCACCCTCTGAAGCTACGGACAGCGCCGCCTTCGCCGCGGCGGTCGCCGCGCTCGAGGCGGCCCGCGACGCGCTCACCGAGGTCAGGGACGATCTCGAGATTGAGGACTGGCCCGCGCCCAAGCGGCTGGCGCCCTACGCGATCGCGCTCGAAGCGACCGCCTACCGCGACGGCCAGGAGGCCGGCTCCGCGAAGCTGATGCTGTTGCACGACCCGGCCGGGCAGGACGGCTGGACGGGGACGTTCCGCGTGGTGGTCCAGGTGCACGCCGACGTGGAAGAGGAGATGGCCGCCGACCCGATGCTCGGCGAGGTCGGCTGGTCCTGGCTCACCGACGCCCTCGACCTGCACGCTCCCGGTTACGGCGCACCGAGCGGTACCGTGACCCGCGTGATTACCGAGGGATATGGCGGCAAGGCGGACGAGCCGCCGTCCACCGCGTTCGAGCTTCGCGCGTCCTGGTGCCCGGACGACGAGCAGCTCGACGACGAGCTCGGCGGCGCCGTCTTCGCCTGGTGCGACCTGCTCGCCGCGGCGGCGGGCCTGCCGGCCCAGCCACCGGGCACCCGGGTGCTCGGCCGGCCCGGGCGCGGCCGCGGTGCTGGCGGCCGCGGGGCGGGCGGACACGGCACCGGTCAACACGGGGCCGGTCAACACGGGGCCAGTCAACGCGGGGCCAGTCAACACGGGGCCGGTCATGGGCGGCGACAGTGATCGCGGCCAACCCACCACACGAAGACGGCGTTCAACCGGGCGGCGGCCGGCCAGGCGGCGGTCAGCCAGACGACGGCCAGCCAGACAGCATTCAGCCAGACAGCATTCAGCCAGACAGCATTCAGCGGGACGGCATTCAGCCGGATGAGGCCAGGCTAGGCCCCGGCGCCGACACCCCGGGCGAGGACATCGCCGGCGGCGAGACCGATGCCGCGGCGGGCGCCGAGGGTATCGACGAGTTCGCTCTTGACGCAGGCTATGCCGGCCATCCTGACGGCGGCACCGATCCTGAGCATGCCGGCGATCCTGGCCATGCCGGCGACGCCGGTGATGACAGCGGCACGGGCGGTGACACCGGCAGGGAGATCATCGACCTGACCGAGCCCGGCGAGGGGCTGCCGCCGGTGATCGTCACCGCCGACGACCTCGCGGCGGCCGTGGCCCGGCTCGCCGCCGGGACCGGGCCGGTGGCCGTCGACGCCGAGCGAGCCTCCGGGTACCGCTACGGCCAGAAGGCCTACCTGGTGCAGTTGCGCCGCGCGGGCGCTGGCACGGTGCTCATCGACCCGATCGCCTGCCCCGACCTGTCCGGGCTCGGCGCCGCGCTCGCCGATGTCGAGGCAGTGCTGCACGCCGCCTCGCAGGACCTGCCGTGCCTCGCCGAGATCGGCTACCAGCCGAAAGACCTGTTCGACACCGAACTGGCCGGGCGGCTGCTCGGCTACCCACGGGTAGCGCTCGGCACGATGCTCGAAGAGGTGCTCGGCTTCCGGCTCGCTAAAGAGCATTCGGCCGCCGACTGGTCGGTGCGGCCGATACCCGCGGAGATGCTCAAGTACGCGGCGCTCGACGTGGAGGTGCTCGTCGAACTGCGCGACGCGCTCGCCGCCCAGCTCGCCGAGCAGGAAAAGACCGAATGGGCGCGGCAGGAGTTCGCCGCCGTCGCCGCCGCTCCCCCAACGCCGCCGCGCGCCGACCCATGGCGGCGCACCTCGGGCATCCACAAGGTGCGCACCAGGCGAGCGCTCGCGGTGGTCCGCGAGCTGTGGCAGACGCGCGACGAGATCGCCCGCGACGCCGACGTGTCGCCGCGGCGGATACTGAGCGACCAGGCGATCATCGACGCGGCGAGGGCCGAGGCCGGCAAGCCCGCGCCGACCGGCCGGCCGCAGCTGGACAGAATCAGCGGGTTCCACGCACGGAACGCCCGCAAGTACGCGGAGCGCTGGGCCGCAGCGGTGACCCGGGTGCGGCAGCTCACCGAGGCGGAGCTGCCCGAGGTGGCCGGCGTGGGCACGGCGCCTGGTCCGCCACCCGCGCACCGCTGGGCGGAACGCGACCCTGCCGCGGCCGCGCGCCTCGCCGCCGCACGCGAGGCGATCGGCGCGATCGCCGCCGAGCGGCGGCTGCCCGTGGAGAACCTGCTGCCGCCGGACGCGCTGCGCCGGCTGGCCTGGGAGCCGCCAGTCCCGGCAACGCAGGAGACGATCTCCGCGGCCCTGCTCGGCTATGGCGCCCGCCGCTGGCAGGCTGACCTGACGTCCGGGCCGCTCGCCGATGCGTTCGCTAAGGCCGCCACCGCCCCGACCGGATGATGGTGCCCGCTTTGTGACGCTGGCCACGAGGGGCCGACGTGCCCGGAATCCGGGCGGCCGCCGGAAACGCTACGCTGTGAGGCAAAATGCCGCCGCGGCGAACGCTGGCCGACCAACAACCCGGGGATGGACGAACTCTTGCTTACCGCCGTCGCCACAGCACTGGGCAGCACCGCGCTCCACGGCAGGGCACTGGCCAGCTCGCTGCTGGCCAGCCCCGCGCTGGCCAGCCCCGTATTCGCCAGCGCGGCACCGCCGGAACTACCCGGCTTCCTCAACTCCCTCGCGCCCGTCCTCCACCACTACGGCGTCTGGGCGATCGTGCTGCTCGTCTTCCTCGAGGACTTCGGCATCCCGGTGCCCGGCGAGACCGTGCTCATCGCAGGCGCCGTCTTCGCCGGATCAGGCCAGCTCAACATCGTCATGGTCGGTGTCGCCGGCTTCATCGCCGCGATCGCGGGCGACAACGTCGGGTACGCGATCGGCCGGTTCGGCGGGCGGGCCCTGGTGGACCGCTGGGGCAAGTACGTCTTCCTGACCCCGGAACGCATGGACAAGGCGGAGGACTTCTTCAACAGGCATGGCGGCAAGATCATCGCGATCGCCCGGTTCGTCGAGGGACTGCGCCAGGCCAACGGGATCATCGCCGGCATCATCGAGATGCACTGGCTGAAGTTCGTCGCGTTCAACGCGCTCGGCGCCGCCCTGTGGGTCGGCACCTGGGTGAGCGTCGGCTACTTCGCCGGCCAGCACATCACCGCGATCTACGACGCCATCACCCGCTACTCGCTGTACGCGGCGATCGCGGCGGCCGTGGTGATCGTCGCCTGGATCGGCCTGCGCGTCCGCAAGCGGCGGCAGCGCCTGGCGGCGACCAGGACGCAGGCCACGACGGGAGGCGCGCTGGCCAACGAGACCGCGGCGCAGGCGCCCGGCCCGGAAATCGTCGCCGAGGCCACCGTGGCCGAGGGCTCCGGCACGGACGCACCGGCCGAGGACGCCGGCCTGCGGGCGACGGCCGAGGACGAGCCCGGCGACGCCGGCGGCGGCAGCGCCGGCATGGGCCCTCAGGACAGTTCGGCCAGGTCGTAGCGGTCGGCGGACACTAGCACGCCGACCGGCTCAGGGGCGTTCGAGGGCTCGGCGGCGTCCGACGGCTCAGGGTCGTCCGACGGCTCGGACACGCCGGCCGTCATGACGCGGGCGGAGTCGCGGGCGGGGAGGCGCAGCAGGCGCCGCCACAGCGGGCGGGCCGACGGCGCGGGCGACGGCTCGTGGTCCGCCTCGGCTTCCACCTCCGGCTCTGGCTCATTGGCGAGAGGCAGCGGCCCGACGTTGAGCACCCAGAAGCCGGACGTGTTCAGCGTGTCGTCCCACTCCTTGGGCAGCTCGAACGGGTCATCGAGCGCGTGGTCCGCGGGGCCCTCCCCGGCGGCCACGTGCCCGGTGAGCGCCGCCAGTGCCGCCGCCCGCAGGTCCGGCAGGTTCTCCCGGTGCGCGCAGACCACGGTGGGCTCGCCAGCGACGATGGCCTCGCGGATCAGGGAGTCGATGTCGGGGTTAGAGTCAGCCGAACCCGTTCCGGATGACTTGTCGCGGATGTAGAGCGAGGGGACTTCCCGCACCCGCTCCCCGGCGAGCTGCGCAAGCGGCCGGAGCGTTTCCGTGCAGCGCACGGCGGTCGAGCTGATCAGCCGCGGGCGGGCGGCGAAGCAGGTCAGCAGGTCGGCCAGGGTCTTGGCGTCGGCGCGGCCCGCGTCGTCGAGCGGCCGGTCGGCGTCGGCGCGCTTCCAGCCGCTCTTCGGCACCGCCTTGGCGTGCCGCAGCAAGATCAGCGGGACAGTCACCGCGGGCCGCGCCGCGAAGTCCGCGAGCACTCCGTGGTCGTGGGGATAGCTGACCTTATGCACCGCGCGGGAGGCGGGCACCCAGGCGACCTCGTCGACCTCGGAGTTCGGTACCGCGCGCTCGTCGACGGACACCGTGCGGGCCGCCCAGTAGTGGACCCGCTTGGGGCGGCCGCCCACGTTGTAGCGGACCGAGACCAGACGCCGGCCGAGGGCCAGGCGCGCGCCGCCCTCCTCGAGCACCTCGCGGACCGCGGTGACCGGCAGCGGCTCGCCTGGCTCTGCCTTGCCCTTGGGCAGCGACCAGTCGTCGTACTTCGACCGGTGCACAAGCAGGACCTCAGGCTCGCCGTCGGGGCCGGGGCGCCAGGCGACCCCGCCGGCCGCCTTGATCAGCCTGGATCCTGGCTTGTTGTTAGGCATCGGGGCTGCGACCTCGGCTCTTGTCCATGATGATGCTTTCGTGCAGGTCACGCAGCGGAGCGCCGGACTCGTCGCGGGAGTGCCGGCTCCAGTTGCCGTCGCGGTTCAGCCACCAGGAGGACGTGCGGACATCCATACCGAGATCGATCAGTTCGCGCAGCCGCGCTGAGTGCGCGGGATCGACCACTCTCACCAGGGATTCCACTCGCCGGTCCAGGTTCCGGTGCATCATGTCCGCGCTGCCGAGCCAGACCTCGTTCCCGGCGTCCGGATCCTCGCCCGGCTGCGGGTCGGGGTCGGGGTTACCGGTGCCGAAGACGTAGATTCTTGAATGTTCAAGGAAACGGCCCAGCACGCTGCGTACTCTGATGCTATCGGACAAACCGGGAACATCTGGCCGCAATGCACACATACCGCGGACCCAGATGTCGATGGGGACCCCGACCTGGCCTGCCCGGTAGAGCGCGTCGATTACCACCTCGTCGACCAGCGCGTTGCACTTGAACGCGACCTTGGCGGGCTTGCCCGCCCTGGCCCTGGCCGCCTGGCGGCCGATGCGGCCGACGATGCCCGCGCGCAGCGATTCCGGCGCGACGAGCAGCCGCCGGTAGCCGCTCTTCCTGCTGTACCCGGTGAGGTGGTTGAACAGGTCGGTGACGTCCTCGCCCACCTTGATGTCGGCGGTGAGCAGCCCGAAGTCCTCATACAGCCGGGCCGTGGTCGAGTGATAGTTGCCAGTGCCGATGTGGATGTAGCGCTTGAGCCTGCCGTCGGGTTCCTGGCGCACGATGAGCATGAGCTTGCCGTGCGTCTTCATGCCGACGAAGCCGTAGACGACGTGGCAGCCCGCCTCCTCAAGCTTGCGGGCCCAGGCGATGTTCGCCCGCTCATCGAAGCGCGCCTTGATCTCCACCACCACGACGACCTGCTTGCCCGCCTCCGCCGCGTCAACCAGGGCGTCCACGATCGGGCTCTGCCCGCTCGTGCGGTACAGCGTCTGCTTGATGGCGAGCACCCGCGGGTCGGCGGCGGCCTCCTCGACGAGGCGCTGCACGGTCGTGGTGAACGAGTCATAGGGATGGTGCACGAGGATGTCGCGCTCGTCGATGGCGGCGAAGATCGAGGTGTCCGTCGGCACGGCCTTCGCGTTCGGCACGAACTGCGGGTAGCGCAGCTCGGGGAGCGGCAGGTCCGCGATGACGTTGAGGCCGGTCAGGTCCAGCGTGCCGGGCAGCCGGTAGACCGCGTTGGCGTCCACGGACAGCTCGCGCGCCAGCCGGTACAGCACGTCCTGCGACATGTCCTGCTCCACCTCGAGGCGCACGGCGGGCTCGAACCGCCGCTTGACGAGCTCGCGCTCCATGGCCTGCAGCAGGTTCTCCGTCACGTCCTCGTCCACCTCGAGCTCGCGCACCCGGGTGACGCGGAACACGTAGTGCTCGATGATGTCCATCCCGCCGAACAGCTGGTTCAGGTGCGCGGCGATCACGTCCTCGATCGGGACGTAGCGGTACTTGTTGACGTTGAGGAAGCGCGGCAGCGACGGCGGCACCTTGACCCTGGCGAACATCGTCACGCCGGTGGCCGGGTCGGTGATGTTGACGGCCAGGTTGAGCGAGAGCCCGGAGATGAACGGGAACGGGTGCGCCGGGTCCACCACGAGCGGGGTGAGCACCGGGTAGATCTGGTCGCGGAACAGTTCGGCGAGCCCGGTCCGCTCCTGCGCGGTGAGCTCCTTCCAGCGCAGGATCTCGATGTCGTGCCTGGCGAGCGCGGGCTGGATCAGCTCGGTGAAGACGGCGGCGTGCCGCTCGGAGAGCAGGCCCGCCTGGGTGAGCGTGTTCTTGAGCAGTTCGCTCGGGGTGCGCCCGGAGGGGATGTTGACGGGGAACCCCGCCGCCATCCGGCGCATCAGGCCGGCCACCCGCACCATGAAGAACTCGTCGAGGTTGGAGGCGAAGATGGCCAGGAACCGCACCCGCTCGAGCAGCGGCGTCTGCGCGTCTTCCGCGAGCTCGAGTACGCGCTGGTTGAACTGGATCCAGCTCTGCTCCCTGTCCAGGTAGCGGTCGGCGGGCAGCTCCTGGCGGCCCTGGCTCTCCTGGCCTTGACTGGCCGCGGCGAGGTCCAGGCCGCCGCCGGAGATGATCGACGGCACGTCCAACGGCTCCCTGTCCGGCTGCTCGCTGTCCTGCTGCGCGCTGGGTTGCGGTGCAGGCGAGTCCGCTGAAACGAATCCTGTCTCGCTGACGCTCATGCTCACCATTTTCCCGTGCACACGCGGGTCAAAAGCGGCAGCCCGGCGAGATCCGGCTCAATTAGCCGGGCGTCCGCGGGCGTGGCTCAGCCCTCTGCGGCGGGAGTGCTCGCGGGCACGCCCCGGGGAGCGCCCGCACCCGCCTGGACGGCTCGTACGTGCAGGTAGACCTGCCCCCGGGCGGTGCAGGCGGTCAGCGGGCGGTGCACATCGCGTCCGGATGACTGGCCGGGCGGCGCCACGCGCAGGCCGGACGCGCGGACCGGGTGGCAGCGCGGCGTCGGCACCATGGCGTCGAGCGCGGCGTGCACAGTCTGGCCGGGGGCGAGCAGCAGGCGGTGCGCCACCACCGTCATGTCATGCGCGGCCGCGCCGCCGACAAGCACGCCGTCGCGGTCCGCGGCCACCTGCGGGTACCCGGTCATCGTGCACGGCAGGCGCGACACGTTCGTGAAGTCGAGCCGGTAGCGGATGAGCGCCGCGACCGCGGTCTCGCCCCGTTTGCCGCCAGTGGGCTTGGCGCCAGTGGGCGTGGTACCAGTGGGCTTGGCGGCCTTACCTGGAATCCCGCGGGTGATCTGCGCGGCCACCCGGACGCCCGGTCCCACCGACAGCCGCAGCCGCGAGATCGCGCACTGCGGCGTGACGGCCGGTGCCACGCTCGCGGACGCGGCGGCGTGTCCGCCGTCCGCTCCCTTGGCGGATGTCAGCGAGGCGTTCATCGGCGCCCCCCGGCTGACGATGACCGACAGCGCCGCAGTGGCTCCGAAGACCACGGCCGTGGCGACTCGCCAGCCTAGACGTGCGCCTCCCCGCATCGCGGCCCCCTTGCAACGATCAGCGCTACTCACCCCATCTTCACCTCGACGGGCGCGTTTGCCTAGGCCCTGGCTCGCCTTATCGCACGGCCTCGCCGCAGAGCGGGCTGGCGGCCGGGGCTAGAGCCGCCACTCGGGGACTTTCGGGCTACCAGGCCGCCCGTCACCTGAGGTGAACTGCGCCAGCTGCCCTAGGCGGATGACCTGGAGCAGCGCGTCGCACCAGCGGTCGTCCGCTGGCCTGGTGTCGAACCGGCCAAGGCATTCGTTTGCGGCGTCGAGCACGGCGGTGAAGATGGCGTTGTCTGCCGCGAACTGCGCGTCGTCGGCCGCCTCCGTCCCGTTCGCGGCGGACGCCCCGCTGCCGCTGGTCAGCGCCAGCCGGTGGCGGTCGAGAATGTCCGCGGCCCGCCGTGCCATCGCGAGCCCAAGGGTCTCGGCGAGCAGCAGATCCTGCGCGCCGGTAACGCCGCCCGACATCCCACGTCCCCCTCCGCCATTGCCGCCACGGCGGCAGCGAGCTTCACACCATGATGCCGAGGGGTAGCGACATTATTACGGACTGTGACGCCATATAGCAAGTTGTCAGCGGATGGCGGACCAGATCGCGTCGCCATTCGGCAGCTTGACGCGCTCGCCGCGGCCGAGTGCGGCGGCGAGCGCCTCCTCGGCTTCGGAGATCCGCAGCCACTGCGCGTAGCTGACCGGCGCGACGCCGCGCGCCGCCAGCAGGTCGGCGCAGGCGAGGCCGCCTGCCGGGAAGTCGTCGGCGTCGTCGGCGTCGGGAAGGCGCAGCAGGCCGGGCCGCGGCAGCGTCCCCTCGCCCACCTCGGGGCCGCCCGCGAGGTCGGCGAGCAGGGCCTGGACCGTCTCCGCGGCGTCGCCCTTGTTGGTGCCGATCACGCCGGTCGGCCCGCGCTTGAGCCAGCCGGCCACGTACTCGCCGGGCAGCGGCTCGCCTGATTCGGAAAGGACTCGGCCGCTGAGGTTCGGGACGGTGTGGGTCCGCTCGTCGAACGGCACGCCGGGCAGCGGCACGGACTGGTAGCCCACGCTGCGCATGATCATCTGCGCGTCGATGGTCTCGAATTCGCCGGTGCCCTCGAATACCCCGCCCGCGGTGAGCCTGGTGCGCTCCAGGCGAAGGCCCGCAACCGTTCGGGATGATGATGCTTCGATTTCCACCGGGCGGAGCCAGAACCGCATCCGCAGCTTGCGGCCCGGACCGTCCGCTGTGCCATCCGGGTTGCCCGCCCAGCCGGTCAGGGCGACCAGGTTGCCGCGCACCCGGCGGTCGGCGGCCAGTGCGGCCGACTCGCCGGAGCGGTCGAAGCCCTCGGTCAGGTCGAGCTCCGCCGGGTCGGTCCAGACGTGCACGCCGGGCAGCTCGCCGAGCTCGCGCAGCTCCTTCGTGGTGAACTTGGCCTGCGCCGGGCCGCGGCGGCCGATGACGTGCACCTCGCGGACCTTCGAGGCGCGCAGCGCCGCCATCACCGGCTCGGGGATGTCGGTCTGCTCGAGCTCCGCCGGGTCGCGGACCAGGATGCGGGCCACGTCCACCGCGACGTTGCCGACGCCGATGACCGCGACGGACTCCGCGTCCAGGGTGAACGCGGCGGAGTCGATGTCGGGATGGCCGCAGTACCAGTTGACGAAGTCGGTGGCCGCGTAGCTGCCCGGCAGGTCCTCGCCGGGGATGCCGAGCCGCCTGTCGCGCATCGCGCCGGTGGCGTAGATCACGGCGTCGTAGCTGGCGAGCAGGTCCTCACGGGTCACGTGCGTGCCGAGGGCGATGCCTCCGGCGAAGGTGACGCCGGGCGACTCAAGCACCCGGCGCAGGTAGTTCGCGACGGATTTGATCGACTTGTGGTCAGGCGCGACGCCATAGCGGACAAGGCCGAACGGCGTCGGCAGCCGGTCCAGCACGTCCACCGCGATCCGAACCGGCGCGGGGAGCAATGCGGCCTGCTTGACAAGGGCCTCGGCAGCATAGAGGCCGGCCGGACCTGACCCGACCACGGCAACACGGAGCATAACGCTAAAGGCTACTCGGACAGCCGCTCCTGCGTCGATGACTCCTGCCCGGCCTGTCCCGGCGTCCCCGCCGCCGATGCGGCCGACGCGCCCGGTGTCCGGCGGGCGACCGCCTCGGTGAGCTGGCGCGCCAGGTGCTGCGGCGTCAGCCCGGCCGCCTCGAGGATCTCATCGCGCGTGCCGTGGTCGAGGAACTCCTGCGCCAGGCCGAACGTCTTGACGGGAACGTCGACGTCGTGGTCGCGAAGCAGCCGCGCCACGGCGTCGCCGAAGCCGCCGTTGCGGCCGTTGTCCTCAACCACCGCGACCAGGCGATGGTCGCGGGCGGCTCCGGCGACTGCCTCGTCCACCGGCTTGGTCCAGCGCGGATCGACGACGGTCACGCCGATGCCGTGGTCGCCGAGCCGCCTTGCCACCTCGACCGCGGTGACCGCCATCGGGCCCGCGCCGAGCAGCAGCACGTCCCGGCCGAGCTCGGCTCCAGGCACGGCGAGCACGTCCATCGTGCCTAGCTTGCCGACCGCCTCAACCTCGGCGCCGACGCTGCCCTTGGGCCAGCGGACCACGGTCGGGCCGTCGCTGACGTCGACCGCCTCGTTGAGCAGCTCGGCGATCCGGCTGCCGTCGCGCGGCGCCGCTACCCGCAGGCCGGGGATGACCTGCAGAATCGAACCGTCCCACATGCCGTTGTGGCTCGCGCCGTCCGGGCCGGTGACGCCCGCCCTGTCCAGGGTGACGGTGACGGGCAGCCTGTGCAGCGCCACGTCCATCAGCAGCTGGTCGAACGCCCGGTTCAGGAACGTGGCGTAGATCGAGACCACCGGGTGCAGGCCTGCCATCGCCAGGCCAGCCGCCATGGTCACCGCGTGCTGCTCGGCGATGCCGACGTCGTAGACCCGGTCCGGGTAGGCGGCCTTGAACGGCGCCAGGCCCACCGGGTGCAGCATGGCGGCGGTGATCGCCACCACGTCAGGACGGCGGGCGCCGATCGCCACCATCTCGTCGCTGTAGACGTCGCTCCACGCGCGCTTGGCGGGCTTGGGCGCGCCGGCGGTGCTGGCTGACGTTGGCTTGGCTGTCTTGGGTGAGGTGGCCGGCTTGCCCGAGGTGCCAGGCACCTGGTGCAGGCAGTCCTCCTCGTTCTGCTCGGCGAGCGGGTAGCCGAAGCCCTTGCGGGTGATGACGTGGACGAGAACCGGGCCGCCGTACTCGTGCGCCTGGCGCAGCGCGTGCTCGGTGCTCGCCTCGTCGTGGCCGTCGATCGGGCCGATGTACTTGATCCCGAGGTCCTCGAAGAGCACCTGGGGCTGCAGGAAGTCCTTCAGGCCCTTCTTCGCGCCGTGCAGCGCGCCGAACAGCGGGCTGCCGACAAGCGGCGTGGCGCTCACCGTGGTCTTGATCAGGTCAAGGACGTGCTCGTAGCGCTGGCTCACCCGGATCGCGGACAGGTGCGAGGCGAGGCCGCCGATGGTCGGCTGGTAGGAGCGGCCGTTGTCGTTGACGACGATGACCAGCTTGCTGTCCCGGGCAACGGCGATGTTGTTGAGCGCCTCCCAGGCCATGCCGCCGGTCAGCGCGCCGTCGCCGATCACCGCCACCACGGTGCGGTCGTGCTCGCCGCGCAGCTTGTACGCCTTCGCCATGCCGTCGGCGTAGGACAGGCTCGTGGAGGCGTGCGAGTTCTCCACCAGGTCGTGCTCGGACTCGCGGCGGCTCGGGTAGCCGGAGAGACCGCCGGTCTGCCGCAGCGTGCTGAACTCGCCGTAGCGGCCGGTGAGCAGCTTGTGCACGTAGGACTGGTGCCCGGTGTCGAAGATCAGTTTGTCCTTGGGCGACTCGAACACCCGGTGCAGCGCGATGGTCAGCTCGACCACGCCGAGGTTCGGGCCCAGGTGGCCGCTGGTCCTCGTCACCGTCTCCACCAGGACGTCGCGGATCTCAGTGGCAAGCAGGCCAAGCTGCTCCTGGCTGAGTTCCCGCAGATCCCGCGGGCCGCTGATGCGCTCAAGCATGGTCACGGCTGCTCCTCGTGCGTCCCCTCGGCGATGGATTACCCGATACTAGTGGTCGATGTCCGCGCTGGTCTTGTGCGCTTCCCCCGTTCACCGACACGCGTGTCGGCTAACGCGCGACGGCCCAGGCCAGGCACTCCCCGTCAAACCCATAGAAAACACAATAAATATCCCGAACGTGTGCTCTGTGACTCCCCCGTGTTTCGCGTGCGTAACCAGCGTGGCGCGCGCACCCGACACCCGCGTCAGGTTACGGGACGAGGATGAGCTTGCCGGTGGTGCGGCGGCCCGCCAGGTCCTCGTGGGCGCGGCCGGCGTCGGCGAGCGGGTACTTGGCACCGACGCGCACGTTGAGCTCGCCCTTGCCGATCCAGCGGAACAGGTCGCCGGATCGCCAGAGCAGCTCGGTGCGGTCGGCGGTGTAGTGGACGAGGGTGGGGCGGGTGAGGAACAGGGACCCGCCGCTGTTGAGCCGCTGCGGGTTGAACGGCGGTACCTGGCCGCTCGACCCGCCGAACAGCACCATCATGCCGCGCGGGCGCAGCGCCGACATGCTCGCGTCGAACGTGTCCTTGCCCACACCGTCGAAGACGACGTCGGCGCCGCGGCCGCCCGTCGCCTCGCGGGCCACCGCGGGAAACTCCGTGTAGCCGGTCACGAAGTCGGCGCCCGCCTGCCTGGCGAGCGCGGCCTTCTCGGGGGACGACGTGGTAGCGATCACCGTGCCGCCGAGTCCCTTGATCATCTGGGTGAGCAGCAGGCCGACGCCGCCGGCCGCCGCGTGCACCACCGCCACGGTCCCCTCGGTGACGGGATAAGTGCTGTGGCACAGGTAGTGCGCGGTGAGACCCTGCAGCATGACGGCCGCCGCGTCCTTGAGATCGACGCCCGCGGGAACCGGGACCGCCCACCGCGCGTCCACGGCGACCCGCTCGGCGTAGCTGCCGGGCCCTTCGGCCCACGCGACGTGGTCACCCGCGGCGAACTCGGCGACGCCCTCGCCCACGGCGATGACCGTGCCCGCGCCCTCGCTGCCCGGCACGTACGGCACCGGCTGCGGGTAGACGCCGGAGCGCCGGTAGATGTCGATGAAGTTGATGCCGGCGGCGGCGACCTGGACGAGGACCTGACCGGGGCCAGGGACCGGGTCGGGATGGTCCGCGAGGACCAGCTGCTCCGCCCCGCCAAGCTCGCTGACGACGATCGCCCGCACAAGATCACGTCCCTTCGCGTTTGCCCCGCTGCACTACCTAACCATGCGGACCGCCGGTACGCGCGCCCGCCGCCCTCGGTGCTCGGGAGGGCGGCAGGACGGGGGCGGCGCGTAGCGCTTGTTGCTGTTATCTGAAGGCTCCGGCCGCGCGCTTCATTGCCGGCGGGGCGGGGTGCCGGCGGGGCAGAGTTGAGGCGGGGTTAGCTGCGCGGGTTAGCGGGCGGGGGTCGTGAGCCTGAAGAGGGCGGCGGCGTTGCCGCTGAGGATGGCGGTCAGGTCGGCGGCGGGGAGGTTCGCCGCGGAGGCGCGCTCCACCGGGTCGGTGACGCCCATGTCGAAGGGATAGTCGGTGCCGAGGACCACCTTGTCCGCACCCACGACCTCGACCAGGTGGCGCAGCGCCTGCGGCGTGTAGACGAGGGCGTCGTACCAGATCCTGCGCAGGTAACTGCTCGGCGGCTGCGCGCAGTCGCGGGCGTCCTGGCGTTCGGTCCAGGCGTGGTCGGAGCGTCCTATGTAGGTGGGAAGGAAGCCGCCGCCGTGCGCGGCGAGCAGCCGCAGGCCGGGGTGCCTGTCCAGGGTCCCGCCGAATATCAGGTGCGACAGCGCAAGGGCGGTCTCCGTGGGCTGGCCGAAGGTGTTGCCGAGGAAGTGCGCGCCGAGCCTGCTGCCGAGTGAGCAGCCCCAGGGGTGGATGAAGACCACCGCGCCCAGGGCGTCCGCCGCCTCCCAAACCGGGTCGAACGCCCGGTCGGCCAGCTCGCGGCCGTCGACGTTGGTGGAGACGCTGACGCCCTTGAGCCCGAGCTTGCCGACCGCGCGGTCGAGCTCGCGGACCGCGAGGTCCGGGTGCTGCAGCGGCAGCGTGCCCAGGCCGTACAGGCGGCCGCCGCCCGCCGCGCAGTGCGCGGCGATCGCCTCGTTCACGGTGATCGTCAGCTTGGCGGCGAGGTCCGGCTCGGCCCAGTACCGGTGCATGGGCATCGGCCCGACGAGCTGGATGTCGACGCCGATCGCGTCCAGGTCGGCGATCCGCCGGTCCACCGACGTGAGCTGCGGCCACACCCGCCTGATCTGCGCCTGGTTGGCGGCGACCGACGCCTCACTGAACGAGGCGCGCTCCGCCGCCGCGTCCGCGGCCTCGCGTGGGTGGCCGTCGGCGAGCGCGTTCGCCTCGGGGACAAGCAGGTGCCCGTGGGTGTCGATCACGGGATTGGGCCGTCCCAGGGGTGGCGTGGTCATCGGGGTGCTGCCTCCAGGATCAGGCGCGGGTGCTCCGGCAGGAGCAGGGTGGGCGTGAAGAGTTCAGGCTTCCGCGGCGGCGAGGAAGCCGAGGGTGGAGCTCATGGTGCGGGCGACATCCGCCTCTGTGTGCGTCTCGAGGCCCATCTCCCAGCGGACGAGCTGCATCGAGTTCTTGACCACCAGCTCGACGCGGGGCAGGCGGCGTGCCATGAACGCGGGCAGCGCCTGCTCGAGCGGCAGGTCGCCGGTGACGAGCTCGGCGAGCACCACGGCGTCCTCCGCGCACATCGCGGCGCCCTGCGCGATCAGCGGCGGGCAGGCGTGCGCGGCGTCGCCGATGACGATCGCGCGGCCGCGGTACCAGGGCTGATCGACGAGCAGCCATTCGATCCTGGTGTGCGAGACGTCGGAGTCCGCGCCGATGCTCTCCCTGATCGTGCCCCAGGTGCCGCCGTACCCCGCCGACCGCTCGTACATGAGCTGCCAGGGTGGCTGGCTGCCGAAATCGGCGAGCTTGCCGTCGGTGTCGAGCACGTAGGCGTAGCACTGGGTGGCGGAGATCGGGCTGTAGCCGGCCTTGTAGCGTGGGCCGTTGTAGTACACCTCGGCGCAGTCCATCTCGGCGGGCCGGCCAGCCACCACCCGCCAGATCGACATGCCGCTCGGCTGCGGCGTGGTGGGGATGCCGAGCATCGCCCGGACCGTGGACCTGATGCCGTCCGCGCCGACCACCAGGTCATAGCGGCCGGTGCTGCCGTCGGTGAACTCCACGTAGGCCCGCTGCGAGTCCTGGGCGATCGCCCGGATGCTGAGCCCGAGCCGGACGTTCACGCCCGCCGCGTACACGTGGTCGCACAGGACCGACTGGAGATCGGAACGGAGCGCGCCCATCGTGGCGGGCAGCGACTCGCCGCCGGTGCGCGGGGTCGGCACCTCGGCGATCAGCGTCCCGTCGGCCTGCCGCATCCGCAGCTGGTTGAACGGCACGCCCCGGCTCAGCACCTCGTCGAGCACGCCGACCTTGTCCAGGGCGGCGAGCAGGTTGCCCTGCACGGTGATGCCGTGGCCGACGCCGTGCCACTGCGGGCTGATCTCCGCCAGGTCGGCCCTGACCCCGCGCCGCGAGAGGGCTAGGGCAAGCACGCTGCCCGTGATTCCGCCCCCGACGATCAGCACCGACGACACGCTCACGCTGAGCTCCTCATTCCTGTAGGCCGCATTTCTGAATGCCGCATGGTTTCTAGGCCGGCGCGATCATGCCGGCGGACAGGTCGATGTCGGCGCCGCACAGGCCGGGCATGCGGAGCATGGCGAGGACGGCGAGCGCCACCTCGTCCTCCTCGACGAGCCGCCGCAGCGCGGCGCGGGAGACAAACGCCTCCTCCGCCTGCTCATACGAGGTGCCGGTGGCGGCGGCCTCGGCGGTGAAGTTGCGCTGCATCCGCTCACCGCGGCACGGGCCGGGCGACAGCGAGTTGACCCGCACCCCGCGCGGCCCGGCCTCGAAGGCGAGGGTGCGGGTCAGGCCAAGCACCGCCATCTTCGACGCCGCGTACGGTGTGCGCCTGGTCAGCGGGCGCTTGCCGGTGACCGAGGCGACGTTGATCACGTCGCCGCCGCCGCGGTCGTACATCGGGGGCAGGAACGCACGGCACATCAGGTAGATGGAGCGAACGTTGGCGCCGAACACCTCGTCCCATTCGGCGGGCTCGATGTCGGTGATCGCCTTCACCGGCCCGCCGACGCCCGCGTTGTTGACCAGCAGCCCGATGTCCTCGCCCGCCAGCGACGCGCGCAGCGCGTCCACCGACTCAGGCGAGGCGGCGTCGCAGGTCGCGACCACCGTCTGGCCGGGCCGGCCGGCCAGCTCCGCGGTCTCGCGCAGCGTCGCGGCGGTCCGGCCGGCCAGGATGACCCTGGCCCCGGCACCCGACAGGGCGAGCGCGATGGCTCGCCCGAGGCCGTTGCCCGCCCCGGTGACCAGGGCGGTGCGTCCGGCCAGTTCGTCGGTCACTGCGCACCTAGAGCTGTGCTGTCAGACACTGTGCTGTCAGACACTGTGCTCTCAGACACTGTGCTCTCAGACACGGAGCCGGCGGCCTCGGGGCCGCCGAGCGCGTCGGCGAGCCAGCCGGGACGGACGCCGCGGATCTTGCCGGCCCGGATGTCGCCGGAGCGGGCGTGGCCCTCGAACAGCTCGACCCGCGACGCCCTGCCGCATACCTCGCCGAGCAGCGCACTCGAGGCGCTGTCGCGGACCTCCTGGTAGGTGACGGTCTTGAGGTACTTGCCGACCCACAGGCCGCCGGTGTACCGGGCCGCACCGCGGGTGGGCAGCACGTGGTTGGTGCCGATCACCTTGTCGCCGTAGGACACGCAGGTGCCCTCGCCAAGGAACAGCGCGCCGAAGTTACGCATCTTCTCCAGCGCGTCGCGCGGGGAGGCGGTGAGCACCTCGACGTGCTCGGAGGCGAAGGAGTCCGCCACGGCGAACGCCTCGTCGATGCCGTCGGCGACGATGATCTGCCCGTGGTCGCGCCACGCGGGCGCGGCGAAATCCTTGCTCGGCATGCCCGGCAGGATCGCCTCGACGTAGCGCAGCACGGTCTCGCCGAGCGCACGCGAGGTGGTGACGAGGATGGCGGGCGAGTCCGGGCCGTGCTCGGCCTGGGACAGCAGGTCGACGGCGACCACCTCGGGGT